>JAABUO010000265.1_pt1 | contig 124749 bp, 108 predicted proteins | sample 5559291 | NCBI WGS metagenome assembly JAABUO01 (sample SAMN10711878, study PRJNA513372) | rock metagenome | isolation source: Antarctica rocks | place: Antarctica: Victoria Land, Finger Mt sud
AAATATGACATCTTCTGTCATCTTTGCAGATTTTGCTCATTGGAGTTCAGCGTTTCTGGCGGCGACCACACCCGCCGCCAGAAAAAGAACAAGACGCCGCAGGCACCGAGGAGACCTGAGTAGTTACTAATAATTCAGCATATGATACAAGGCTGGACCTCTGAGAGGTCCAGCCTTGTATCATATGCTGAATTATTATAGTGACATATGAAAGCCTTTTTTTGTGACGTTCGTCACTTGTATATTTTCATGATTGCTGCTATCATCTAGGCGAAAATGCATCAGGTTGATGGAGGAGAAACAACTCGTTCCATCGCTCTTCTGTCGTTGTCATGGTATACACGAAGGAGGTTTATTTTGACTTGTCCCAATTGTAAAAGTCAGGTTGCCGATGGCATCAAATTCTGTGGAGTTTGCGGGGCACCTTTGCAACAGATTGGTCAGCAGCCATCATCGCCATCCCAACCATCCTACGGTGCGCCACAGCCGCCACCTTATGGGGCACCACAGGCTCAATATGGTACGCCACCACCACAAGGGGCCTATGTTCCACCGAACCAGTACGAGGAATACGCAAACAGCCCCCTCGGAACCTCTGAGCCAAAGGCAGAGCTGCATAATCCTAAAGGGGAGTTGCGTGTGGCTGATATGACTATTTCTATCGAGGGCGCACTGGTGCCAGTGGTAGATATCATGTTGGGCAACCAGATGCCGATCTACTTCGAGCATCATATTCTTCTTTGGAAGCACCCTGGCGTGCAAATCGGCTTCAAGTCGATGAAGGGCATGGCAAGGCGCATGTTCGCGGGCCTACAAATCTTTATCACCGAGGCCCAGGGACCTGGCAACATCGCCTTCTCGCGTGACTCTGTAGGCCAGATTGTCGCGCTACGTCTACAACCAGGGCAAATGGTCGAGGTACGCGAGCATCAATTCCTCTTTGCAACGGGCAACGTTGACTATGGCTTCACCTTCATGCAAGGTGCGGCAAATATCCTGTTCAGTCGCACAGGACTCTTCATCGACCAATTCACAGCCCAAGGCGGCGAGGGTATGCTTGTGGTACACGGCTATGGCAACGTCTTCGAGAAGATGCTTGCACCGGGCGAAACGCTGGACATCGAACCTGGTGCATGGCTCTGGAAAGACCCATCGGTGCAGATGAGCGTTACTACCGTCGCTGGCTCGCAACGTGGTGGTGGTTTCCTTGGTGCTATCGGTGGCATGGTAGCTGGCGCGTCGATCATTCTTAATCGCTTCACCGGGCCAGGACGTATCGGTATTCAGTCCATGACCTACCATCCTCCACAAGCTGAAGGGGCACAGCAGGCTGGCGGTCAAAGCAATATGGGTGGTACCATCAACACACTGAACAACCTGTTCGGCAACTAATCCATCATTATAAAACGTCTGGGTGTGAGCCATGTGGATCACACCCAGACGTTTTATAATGATGGAGAACTGGCAGCACTGCCTTTTTCTTTATTAATACGCAATATCTTGAGCATATACTGCTCTGAGTTCAGGTAAAAGGGGTTACGCTTAATATATTTTCCCACCACCGAGATTGGGTGTAGTTTGAGCAGTTCGACCACGAGACTTGGAATCAACTTGCTATGGTCGTAGTGCATCAAAGCAATGATTGGCGCGTTCTGAAAGGTGAAAACAGCATCAGAGGCGGCTTCATACTTAAGAATTTGTTCGGGGGTCGCAATATCTTTTACAAGCCATGTCATATCGATGGAGATACGAACCGCCTTCCAACCTTCGCGTAACGCCTGTGCGATAAATGTTTGATGCTGCGACAACAAGAAATACGGGTCAAACCGCTTGCCATTTGCAAGCAATGTTTCGCGCTCTTCCTGCAAAACAAGTTGACCCGATGCCACAAGAGCATCGACATCCACCTGTAGCTTCCGCAGCTCCTCGCGTAATTCCTTCACCTGTGCTGGTGCGGCTGCGAAGAAGCACTTTTCGGAAAGCGATAACCCCACGCGCAAGAGATGCGCGGTAACGCTTGGTATTTCCGTTACCTTGCTATACAACTGGCAGATATGTGAGCCAGGGGGAATACGCTCCGATTTACCTTCAACGCTAAGATCCATATCTACCTTCCTCTACGAGCCGTTTCTACTTTCTTTGCACGATGTGCCTGAAAGAGACGCGCGGCCCGATTACTTAAACTAACAGCAATCCAACCCATCAAACCGAACATGACTATCCCCACCACAATCATTAGCAGCAGTATCAGTAGCATACGTTGAAGCGAGGCTCCTGTGGCGAATGCAACCAGAAGCGTGAGAACTACAATGCCAGGAAGGAAAAGCAGAATCCACCCTATGATAACACGTAGCCCTTCACGCGCTGATAACGGCTCTTCACCAGAAAATGGGAAGAGGATGCTCCGCATTAAAGAGTACTGTGGGCGCGGCTTTGACTGTTGCGATGGAGCTGCGTCCATTGTTGGGTCCGTCATAGGTTATGAGCTTCCTTCTCTGTGTTGATGTTCCAAACGAAGTTGGAGCATATCCTCCGCCTGATAGAGAATGTGTACCTCATTTTGATAGGTAAGATGTCGCGATGCTTCATGGATAGGAAACCACTTGACCACATCATATTCGTGGTCATGCAGAGAGGTATCTCCGCCGATAGCTTCTAACAAGAAATGGCGCACCTGCTTCCGATAATGCACTTGCTCGCGTGTAAATGAGTACATAATACTACCAATATATGCAATCAAGCGTACCTGGAGACCTGTTTCTTCCTGAGCCTCACGTACCGCAACCTGCTCAACGGTCTCACCTGACTGTGGAGTGCCCTTTGGTAATGCCCAGATACCTGCATGGCTTCGTCCCACTAATGCCACTTCAACTACGCTCATCGTGCCACCGTCGGGGTCATCGTCATCTACAGAATGCGTGGTACGTCGCCCGATAAATTCGTGTGCCGCGACGCGCATAGGCACCAGCCGATAGACCACGCCTCCTGCCGAGTACGCCCGTATTGTTTGATAATGTTCCATTTCTCTACCACTCGACGAGTACCGGAAGTTTTCTATTACGGTACACTATACAACATTTCTGTTACAAGATAGGACTTTTGTGCAGAAACTTGTGCGAGTATAGCGAATGTTGCAGGGAGTGTCAAGATAATGCGCGACGAATAGCATCAAAATTTCTGGCAGGTATTTCGGGCGGGACAACACAGCCGGGTGCCAGGAGAAAGTGTCTGCCAGCCGTCAATGCTAACGCTTGCGCCACCTCTTCCTGCACTTGATTGGGTGTACCATTTTTCAGCGTGGTTTGCTCGCTAATGCCACCCATAACGGCTTTCCCCGAACGCCGCTTCCCTTCACCTAGGTCGGGATTGCCCTCAGCATGAGCGTCCCAACTGATCGCCTGCACTGGATATGAAGCAAGCTGGTCGAAGTAAATTTGTGAGCCACAATTATGCAGAATGGTGAATTTGCTGCGCCTCTTAATCGCATCTAAAAACTCAAGGTCGTATTGCTCGCCAAATTCGCGGTATTGGTCAGCCGTCAATACTCCCGCACTGGCCCATTTATCGGTTGCATAAAAAATACCGCTTGCACCCAGTTCCATACACGCGATTGCAAAAGAGGTAAAGGTTTCTGTGATCACTCGTAGTGCGGCATGCATCGCGAACCTGTCTTCGCGTAGTGTTTGCAAGACAGCTTCTCTATTATTGCCTGCAAGGTATCTTGCCACGCCAAGGGGACAATAAATGGTCTCGACAAAGTACGCATCATAGCCGACGGCATGGTTAAGCAATTGCAGTGCCTTCAATTGCTCACCCAACGCCTTGCGGTCTGGCTCTAATGGACGTAACTTCCGCCAATCGGACGGAGTTTTGATTGGACTACTCTCATAGATAGGGCCTTTATTTTTCTCACCAGGGGGTCGCACCTTCACGCCCCAACCTTCCACATGATACGAGGTACGTGGATTGACCTTCATGAAATCCCAATCATAGCGTGTGAAATTTTCGATCATGGCTTCTGCGAACGCCTGCACATTCCATTCGCGCTCGTAGTCATGCCCCCACATACTCGCGGGTACGTGGTCAACCGCATCGCCACGCAACGCGGCATCAACACGTTCCTTTTTGTTCATTATTTTTCCTTCCGTTTCATGCATAACATGGAGTCCATTATTCCTCTAATTCCCTGAAACGATAGCCCACACCACGCTCAGTCAAAATGTACTGTGGGTGCGCCGGATCCTTCTCTATTTTTTGGCGCAGATAGGTGATGTAGAGGCGCAGGTAATGGGCTTCATCACGATATTCGCGCCCCCACACCTTTGAAAGCAGCGTCTCATGCGTCAGCAGATGACCAGCATTATTGACCAGATGGTACAGCAAGCGGTATTCGGTGGGGCGCAAGACAACCTTCTTGCCGCGTACAATGACTTCGCGGCGCGAGAAATCAATCTTCAAGTCCAGGTCCACCACAATCTCGGTTTTGCGAGCAGGGGGTGGCAGCAGAGAGCGACGTAATAACGCACGAATGCGTGACAGCAATTCACGCGGATTGAACGGCTTCGCGATATAATCGTCGGCTCCGAGATCAAGCCCACGAATGCGGTCCTGCTCATCCTGGCGCACTGTCAGCATAATCACTGGCACCGTCGAAACGTCGCGTATGGCTTTGAGCGTCTCGAAACCATCCATTTCTGGCATCATCACGTCCAACACCACGAGGTCTGGCAGGTGCTCACGTAGTTGATCGAGTGCCTCTATGCCATTGCTTGCCTCGATAACGTCGTAATGTTCGATCTCTAAATTTATACGCACGAAATCACGAATGCGCGGCTCATCGTCCACAATCAGAATCGTCATATCGCGCTGATCAAATACATCCTTTTCCATCCTTAAAACACCACCATTGGTAAACGCGCGTTCTCTGCACGCGGTACGCTAAATGAAAATGTCGAGCCTTGTCGTAGAGTACTCTCTACCCATATACGCCCACCGTGCGCCTCGACAATCGCACGACAGATATAGAGTCCTAAACCTGCCCCTGGGAGTGCCTGCGAATTCTGGTCTCCAGCACGCTGAAAACGGTCGAAGATATGCTCCTGGTCACGCAACGATATGCCCATACCCGCGTCACTGACACTCACGATGACTTCTTCGCTAGTCGCACGGCATGTCACCGTGATGGCGAGGTGACGTGGCGAATATTTCACCGCATTGTCCAGTAAATTCTGCAGGACCTCTTCCATACGGTCTCGATCCGCCATCACCGTTGGTAAGTGTTCGGGGATATCTAACGTTACTTCGACATCTGGACTCTTCGCCCGTAATCGCCGCACCATTCCTTCAATGAGTACCGCCATATCTAGAGGAGCTAGTTCCATCAGAATACCGCCCGCCTGAATTCGTGAGGCATAGAGCAGGTTCGCGACCAGTTTGTTCAAACGGTCCGCCTCTTCCTCAATCGCTTGTAGTCGCGGGCGTAATACCTCCGGTTTGATGCTCGCATCGGGACGCGCCAGCGTCGAGGCGTAGCCTTTGACAATCGCTATCGGTGTCTGCAACTCGTGTGAGATAACCGAGATAAAGGTCGAACGCTGCTCTTCCTGTTGCCGCTCGCGCGTAATATCATGCACATTCAGAATACCATTCATTGGTTCACCACGAGTCGAGCGCACACACGAAGCGGTAATACGAGCCTCGAAGCGTTGACCGTCACGCGTTGTCAACATCATCTCTCTATTCACCACTGCCTGACCTGCGAACACCTGTAAAATCGGCGAATCCTCCAAACCCAGGTCGTTTCCCTGCCTATCTTTCGGTCGCAATATCTCGAAGTAGAAACGTCCCAAAACTTCGCCTTCACTCCAACCCGTCAAACGCTCCATCGCCGGATTAAAGTCGATAATCCGCAACGCATGATCGACGGTAAGGATACCATCCGTACTATAATGAAAGATGGCGGCGAGGCGTCCCTGCTCTTTTACCAGCGATTGCGATTTCAAGGCAAAACGTAGACCCGACGCGACCTGAGCGATAAACAGATGTATTGCGCCCTCTTCATGCTCAAAACAAGAATGCACCTGTGTAGGCCGTATGAGATGTAACATCCCAAGCGAACCTGCCGTATCGTACAAAAAAAGTGAACATCGCTCAACTGCCCGAATGTGCGTCTCCTCGATACCCATGTGCGTAGCAAGCTCTGGCGCAATTGACTCGATCACAAGAGGATGCTGAGAAGAAGGTTGAGGGCCGCGTTCCGCCAACGTGAGCAGCGATGCCAGAGCGTCATCTGTCAAACGGTATCGTGTATATTCTCTACTGCTCTGCGGATCGAAGGCTTCATTTGAGACCACGAACACGCCGGACTCACCGCCGAACAGGCGAATTGCACTACCCACCAGGACGGTCATCTGGTCATACACATCCTCAGCCTGCTGAACCTGGGATAAAGGCATCATCGAGAGGCTCCACTGGACATAGTTTTGTAACGGTGCTATTGTAACACATATGAATAGAGGTGAGTAGACAACATGCATTTTGATATCTTTACGCTGTTCCCCGCCATGTTTCAGGGACCATTTAGCGAGAGCATTTTGAAACGCGCACAGGAGCGGCAGTTGCTCTCTATCGCGCTCCACGATATCCGCGCCGCCACAACAGACAAACATCACGTCGTTGACGACTATCCCTACGGTGGTGGTGCAGGCATGGTCATGAAGCCCGACCCCATCTTTTCCGCCATCGAAGCCGTGCAGCAGGGTGGTCCTATCATCTTGCTCACGCCGCAGGGTCGCCTCTTCAACCAGAGCATCGCTCGCCAACTCGCACAAAAGCCACGTATCACGCTGCTCTGTGGACACTACGAAGGCATAGACGAGCGCGTCTGCCAGCATCTCATCACCGATGAAATATCCATCGGTGACTACGTACTAACAGGCGGCGAGATTGGAGCTATGATTATCGTCGATGCTGTGAGCCGTCTGCTCCCCGGCGTTCTCACCGAGGGTTCGACCGACGACGAATCGCACAGTAACAACCTGCTCGAATACCCCCAGTATACACGCCCACCAGAATTTCGCGGCTGGCGCGTCCCCGACATACTCCTCTCCGGCAACCACGCCCAGATTGCTCGCTGGCGGCGCAAAGAGTCGCTACGAAAAACAAGAGAAAGACGACCCGACCTGTTCGCCAAAGTGGATGTAAGCAGTAAAGAGGATAGGAAGATTATGAAGGAGCTGGAGGAGGAAGAGGCAGGGAAGGATGATGAACAAGCATAGGGACCGATTTATCGTGTCCTCGTTTACAGGTATTTCCGAAGGCTACAAAATAAGGTACAATCAACAAAAGAAAATGTACCTCTGCAAGAAACTATATAAAGGATACGGGAATGCTCAAAAGCTGGTCAATCCAAAACTTCAAAGCCATCGTCGATTCGGGCAACTTAAAGCTCGCACCCGTAACCGTACTTGCTGGACGCAACAGTTCCGGCAAAAGTAGTTTGTTGCAATCAATTTTGATGATTTCGCAGACATTAAGCAATCAAGTAAATGAACGTGCGCTTGTAACCAATGGTACCCTTGTACAACTTGGTACTTTTACAGATGTACTCAGCGACTTCTCCAACTCAGAACATATGGTATTTAATTTTGAGCTGAACTGCATTAGTAAAGCGAAAGTACCCAATCCCTTAATCCATCAGGTCGCTGTTTCTTTCGCTAGTGGTAGCAACACAAATATATCGGCAGTTGAGGCAGCAAAGGTTATTGTTGACAACGTTTCTATGAAAACTTATTCGCCTCCTGCTTCACTCTCCCTTAATAATAAAATCTATGACGATGTACAACACAGTCTCACCATCACGCAGGTTACTAACCATGAGCAAGAATATTTGTATACCAAAAATTATGATTCGGATAGACGAGGATAATGCAGCAGCAAATGTAGTGGCTGCTTACCTCGACTCTCTTTCTCAATGGTTAGAAGAGGCTCTCAACTCTCCTCATAACTGGCTCTATTCGGATAGAGCCGTTGCTACACTGTTGAATAATGGACAGTACCCTGACCCTACTCTGTTACAGCACTGGTCAAGGATACATGGTGAACAGATAGATGTGAACATTGGCCTTATCTCACGTTGGCTAGCTAGTTTTTTAATCCAGAGTTGAATCTCGAATCTTCATTAGAAAACCTGGTCTACCTTATCGAACCAGAGGAACAAACTATTGTAATCCAACCAGAGACATACAGTTTACGTTGGCAAGGTCTCATGCGCGATGAGATGTTTCTACTCTTAGCCAAGACCTGCGCCTATAAGCATATTGGCTTCACGTTTACCAACGACCTCTATGTTGCAACGCTGGCATTTGAGTCTGTCAACAAGGAAATCGCAATATCAACAAAGATTTTGGACTCTGAACCTTCATTTGATTGGCAAAACGGCATTATACATTCACTCTCACTGCTATTTACCCCCGATGATTTGCCTCCACCTACCAATATTCTCTTACTTTGGGATAAAGGTGAGCAGGGGATGCGCTACGCTATTGACCACTGGCGTAAGCACGATTGGCAACGTTCAGTGGTATGAGAATACCATTTCAGAGCCTCTTTTTTTGAATCTATCCGTGAGGCAGAGCTAGATGTAGACATGTTGGTACTTATGAAAATCGTTAGAGCTGCGGCAGCTATTCTCACAAATAACGCAAAAGACATAGACAAGTATCACCTACGTCAACTGAGAGAGAGCAAAACCGCAGATAGTAAACAGCGCACACGCGTTGAAGACAACGCAAAAGCGTGGCGTATGACAATCACACCCGATGGAGCAGGCTGGTGTATGCATTACTGGCAGGTACCTACACTACAAGGAAGTCTCATCGAGTTCGCTAATAAACTCAAGAAGCACGATCCAGAAGAAATATATTAACGCTGCTCCGTACTCCCCAGCATACCTGCTAGTTGCAATGCGCGATCATGTGACAATATCTTGTATTTCAGTTTGAGGGCGAGGATGCGAGCAACGGACGCGTCTATCTGGCTCTCGGTAAGCATACCATTCTGTACTGCTTGCTTGAGGCCGAAGATCATGGTTTGCGCCTCGGCGAGTCCTCTGGGGCCAAGTAGGAGATCGGTACCCGCTTTGACCGCGAGTACGGCGGCTTGTGACAAGCTGTAAGTGTTGCTGATGCCGCCCATCCAGAGCGTGTCGCTGATAATCACGCCTTTGAAGTTGAGGTTGTTCCGTAACAGGTTTGTAACGACATTGGGCGAGAGCGACGTGGGTAGCTTTGGGTCAAGCTGCGGATTGAGAATGTGCGTCACCATCACCATCGGTACGATACCTTCGCCAACCATGGTACGGTACGGCACAAGATCAACGTTGTTGAGCGTTGCCACACTTCGATCCATATAGGGTAATGAAAGATGTGGGTCGAGATTCGCGCTACCTAATCCTGGGAAATGTTTGAGGCATCCCACAATGCCACCATCAGTCAAACCTTTGAGATAGGCACGTCCCATGTTTGTTACCAGCGTCGGATTATTGCCAAACGAGCGCAGCGGCAAGCCTGGATTGTTCGGGTTCGTCAAAATATCGACAATGGGCATGAAGTTGACGTTGAGACCAAGCCCCGTCAGCTCACTCGCGGCACCATAGCCAGCGTTATATGCCTGCTGCGGATCATTGCTTGCCCCAATTGAGGCGTTCGAGGGACGTTCACCCGTAATCTGACGCAGTTCATTGACCACACCACCTTCATAATCAGTGGTGATGAACAAAGGAATGTGCGCCTGCCCCTGCATCGCCTTGTTGAGCGCGACAAGTTGTGGACGTGTCTGGGCGTTGCCGTTTTTGTTCTCAATCAACACACCACTGATCGAATTCGATTGTACCATCTGCATGAGGTTGCTGGTAAGTGTAGAACCGTAAAATTCGACAATCACCATCTGTCCCAGCTTTTGATCAAGCGTCATCCCTTTTACCATCTGTGTCACAATATCAGCATCGGTAACGGGTGCAGGTGTAGGCGTCGCCGTTGCATGTTGAACGGATACCGTTGCGCTCGAAGAGGCGTGATTCGTTGGCGGTGTAGATGGTGAGGTGCATGCAGTTATAGAGAAGAGCAGGCAACATAGTGTAACAATGTACCTTAAATATTTTTTACGCATTGCATCCTCATATACATCCCGTAGTACATAGTCAATCTTCATCTGTCACTCGCCGCCTACGGCGGCAAGAGGGAGGGGAAACAGGGGCACCACCCTAGACCCCAGTCAAGGGGCGGCCCCTTGCATCCCCGCTTTTGGGAAGCGACACATGAACATTGAAGGTGTTGTAGGGGCCATAATTCATTACGCCCTCGTTGAAATATACGTCTGCGGCAAGGGCGTAATGAATTATGGCCCCTACGGGATTTTGTTATTTCGCGTTTATCATCACGCCCTAGACGAAATTCTATCAACATATTTATACAACGAGACATTTCACCTAAAGGCACATACACAGAAATTTTCGTTGTACTATCCTTGACATATGCAATTTTTCAAGGTATACTACCTATCAAGTGATAAGTAGAAAGCAGGGAAACAATATATGCCACGGAGTCAACGTAGACACAGTGGGTACGAAGAGGAGACGCGTAGCACCATTTTACGAACGGCGCAACAACTCTTTATGGAACAGGGCTATCGTGCGGTCTCTACACGCCGCATTGCCGACGCGTGCGGCCTAACACAACCAGCGTTATATCATCATTTTGCCGATAAACAAGACCTGTATGTCGCGGTGATGAAAGAGAATCTGGTACAAACGCAAGCGGCACTGGAGCGTATTGCACACCGCGATGAAAGTGTAGAGGAGCGGTTGAAACGTGTTGTACGTTATTTGTTGAGTAATGTTCAGCACGACCATACACAGATGATGCACGATATACGGCAGGAATTGAGTGCCTCGTCACGGGCAATACTCGATGAGGCATTTCAAACAGGCATGATTGCTCCTATTCGTTCTTTATTTGAAGAGGGTATACAGCAGGGCGTTCTGCTCAACCAACAGCAAAGCGGCGTGAGTACGACAACGGCAACACATCTTTTTATGAATATGCTCTCACAATACTTGATGCAACCGACGCAACATTTCGGTTCTATACAACATGATATACCAGAGAGGGAGCGTGCGGAGGAGGTCATCGTACATATCATGTTTCATGGTCTGGCAAATGTTCACTCGACTTGTCATAACTAGTTGTTTACCGCACATTTTTTTGTTTTTTACTTATCAATTGATAAGCAGGATAAAGGAGATTTATTCGATGGAAACACCATCACAGAGTCCAGATGCGGCACTCACTCCCGTATCTGCTCCTCTTGAACAAGAGAACAGCGATAAAAATTACAAATGGCGTGTCTTATTCTCTGTTATATTCGGAACATTTATGTTTATCCTTGACTCGACAGCGGTCAACGTCGCAGTGCCAACTTTTCAGAGAGTATTTGGTACTGGTGGACATTCCGCCACGGTCGATCAAGTGGATGGCGTATTAACGGCCTACATACTTGCACTTGGTATTATCACGCCGTTGTCGGGTTATCTCTCGGAACGTTTCGGCATCAAACGTATGTACCTGTTGTCACTTGCCGCGTTTGTAGTAGGCTCGATTGCCTGTTCCCTCTCGCCCAACCTGGCATTTCTGGTCGCGTTCCGTGCCTTACAAGGTTTCGGTGGAGGTATGCTCGGCCCACTAGGTATCTCACTGCTTTTCGGAGCTTTTCCTGAGAAAGAGCGTGGCCTTGCCTTTGGTGTCTATGGTATTCCTCTGGTAGTCGCACCTGCGAGCGGTCCCGTTCTTGGCGGCTACTTTGTGCAATACCTGAGTTGGCACTACATCTTCCTGGTAAACATTCCTATCGGTATCGGGGGCATCATCCTCGGCTACCTGTGGCTCAAGGAAAACAAACGCGGCACCTCGGCAAAGCTCGACATTCCAGGCGTCATACTCTCGACAATCAGCTTCGGTACATTGCTGTATGCTATCCAACGAGGTAGTAGCGAGGGTTGGGGTTCGCCACGTATCGTCACGCTATTAACCATTGGTATCGTCGGCCTGCTCGCGCTCGTGGTTGTCGAGTTGATTGTCAAGGATCCCCTGCTCGATCTGCGACTCTTTGCGAAACGTTCGTTCGCCATCGCCAATATCGCTAGTTGGGTGAGTAGCGTTGCGCTCTTTGGGGCAGAATTTCTATTGCCAATTTACCTGCAAACACTACGAGGTCAATCACCTCTGCAAGCTGGTTTACTCGTGCTACCACTCGCCGTTGCCGCTGGTATCGTAACACCGCTCGCTGGTGGATTGTACAATCGTATCGGTGGACGCTGGTTGATCGTTACGGGGAGTTTACTGCTCGCGCTCAACACCTGGTATCTAGCACATATCGCCGTTGATACACCATTCCTATATCTTATGGGCATCATTTTTGTGCGTGGTATCGCGCTTGGTCTCGTGCTACAAACCACGTTAACAATTGGGCTATCAGGTCTCAAAGCGGCGCAGTTGCCACGTGCAAGCTCGCTTTTAACCGCGACGCGCACCGTGTTTCAATCGTTCGGCGTAGCCATACTCGGTACGATTGTCACCTTCCAGCTTACGGCACGCACGAATCAGACGGCAAGCGATCTGAAAAATCCCGCGACAAGCCTGGGCAAACAGTTCGTTCAGGTAGTGCAGGGCTTCGTGCAAAGCTTGCAGCAGCAGGGACTGCCACCTGCCATTGCCCAAAAAGCCGCCGTTGGCAAAGCCATAGGTCAGATTATGGCGCAGCAATTTCGGTTTAACTTTGTAGCGAGTATCAACGATGCCTACTTCGTAACATTCTGGCTTGCGATACTTGCTGCAATTCTGGCACTAGCACTGCCGGGTCGTCCACGCCAAGCCCAGACTGAAGCAGCACCACAAGAAGGCCCAATGCCTGCTGTCACCGTCCAACCACAAGCATAATCTCTTATAAGTCGTCGCAAAAAGATAGAGCCCGCTTGCTCCGCAAGCAGGCTCTATCTTTTTGCGACGACTTATAGAGTCACTTCTTTGACGATGCGCTGCACGCGTGCGCCATCGGCTTGCCCCTTTGTCTCTTTCGCTGCCAAAGGCATGACGCGCCGAAACTCTTTGCCGTTCTCGGCGACCAATCGGTTCACGACTGCGCGTATGTCGTCGTCGCTCATCTGTGACGAACTTAGGTATGTTTGTAGAATGTCTAACTCTTGCTGCTCTTTTGCGGCAAGTTCGGGGCGATTGCCCTGTTTGTAGAGCGCGATAGCTTGATTGCGCTTCTTGACCTCTAGTTCGAGTACGCGCATACAATCGGCCTCGGTCAGCCGCTGCCCGTACTCTGGATTTTTGCGGTCAGTCCGTGCAATCTCAAGATTGTGAATGGCTCCCAATGCCATACGTAATGTGTCCAGTTTCAATTGATTATGTGCTCGTTGCGCGTCCTGGATGTCTTTACGCAACTGTGTCTCTATCGGAAATTCCTGTCGTGTCTCTGCCATCTCTGCTACTCTTAATTCTCTCGCATCAACAATAAAACACATCTGTACGGCCTGATATATCAGGCCGTACAGATGTGTTTTATTGTTGTTTGTTCTCATTATTGTGATGACCGAAGAGGCCACCAATCGCATTGCCAGCGTTACCCAGCAAATTGCCAGCCTGCGCCTCGGCCTGCTTCTCAAGCTCGTCGAGGGCATGGCCTGCCGCGTCTTTCGCCTGCTGGCTAAACTGTGTGCCACCAGGGATTTTCTGGGCGAACTGATCTATGGTCGCATCAATTTTTTGCTCGGCCTGCTGCTTCAATTGCTCGGCCTGTTCGTGACCAATCGGCTGCGGTGGATTTTGATTGCCCTGGTTATAGTTTTCATTCGACATATGTGGTTCCTCCTTCGATAAATATTACTACACCCTCTTTTTATCTATTCATCTCAAAACGTGTAAATGTGTTGTGAATAGATTGTACAGAAAAGTTCTGACAAAGCTATTCTATCATAATTTTGCGAATGCAAAGAAAAGTAGCAGGAATGCAAGCAGGGAGGACATGACATATGTGCCACGTCCTCCCTGCTTGCATTCCTGCTGTAGGCAATCCTAGTGCGTTACATTGAACGCGACATCATCGACGTAGAAGTTTGTTACAAGTGAACTATCGGTTGTACCCTGGAAGTACACCTGTACCGCTTTGCCCTTGTAGCTGCTAAGAGCCGAGGTGACATCGAAGGTGTACTGCGTCCAACCACTGGCGTTCGCATTACATTTTGTCTGCACCGTCGAAATCGTTGCGCCAGCACTGGTACGAAGACGTGCAGCGAAATTGTCGTAACAGGTGTTGCCCGACTCCTGTGTGCTGATGTAGAGCCAGTAACTGAACACTACTTTGCTCGTCGTGCTGGGCAAGGTCACGCTCTGATAAATCTGGTCGTTACAGGAGTTATAGCCGCAGAGGTATGCACTTGCGCTACCAGAGTGCGGATTGCTGGTATCGACAATCTGATAGCCACCAGTAGAAGACTCTTGCCAGGGCGATTGACCGCTTTCAAAGCCTGGGTTGGCGAGCAGTTGCGTGGTTGTACCACCACCGCCGCCACCACCACCACCACCTGTCGCACCAGCAGCGTCGCGAGCAAGATTCCATACATCTGGTGTTCCAACACCAGAGGCGGGATCATAGCCAGCCGTTGCCGAATAATACAGGTTGTTGCCACTGGTAATGTCATGGTAAGCAGTGTACGTCTGCGTGGTGTTGAACAGTTTGTAGAGAGTCGCACTGGCACTGCCGAGCGTAGCCTTACCTAGTCCAGTGAGATACTGGTTGGTATCGTTGGCAATACCTGCCCATAGGGGAGCAGCAGCACTGGTACCACCGACGGAGAGCCAGCCGCTACAACCTGCCGCCGAAGCGGTACAATAGATCGAGTAGCCTGTCGCGGGATCAGCATCGGCAGAGACATCAGGAACTTCACGGTTCGAGCCTGAAACGCCTGTGCCTGTCTGATAGCTGGGGCGTGTAAACTGGCTGCTGATGCCACCACCACCGCCAGCACCTTTCGGACTGCGCTGCGTGTCGCTTGGATTGCTCCACACCGACTCGCTGCTATATGTACCACCGCTACCAACCTGGAGATTGGTACCACCGACACCGACAACGTTAGGATCGCTCGCAGGTGAGTCAACGGCAAGGTTGTTGTCGTTGCAATCATAGGCACCGGAGTCGCCAGAAGCCGCGAAGAATGCCTGACCCTGTGCGGCTCCTTGTTTGAAGATGTTGTCAAGCGAGGTAAGTTCTGAGCTACCCGATGCGGCCTCACACTCACCCCAGCTTGTACTCGTGACCTTCGCCACATTGTCTGTGACAATCTTATTGTAGGTATCATTGACGCCTTGCGTAGAATTCGGGCCAATGTAGATTTTCTGTGAGGCATTAGGAGCAATTGCCGAGACGACCTCCATGTCTAGCTCGACCTCGATAGCACCTGCACCCGCCGTATTGGTTGCACCATCGACCAGCACGTTCGAGTATTTCGCGCCACCTAGCCCATAATTGCTCAGGTAGGTGTTGACATCGGAAGGTGTGTAGCCATCCAACTCGAAGATTGCTACGGTACCTGCACCGCTATCACCATTGCTAATCAACGAATTGATGTCGTATGCAGTACGTAGTTCACTGGGGGTATAACCACCACCGGGACCTGTCTGAGCTTTTTTCTGCTGGCTAGAGTGCAGGTTATACATGGGATGATACTTGGCGACATTATCCAGACCATTGATACCAGCAATTGCACCTGCTAAGGTTGCAGGAATCGAAGGCTCGCTGGTTGGAGCATGGACAATACGCTTACCCATGACATAATCCGCGATGGATACATTGAAGGCATGGCTGACGTTTGCAACGGAGCCAGATGCATCAATAAGCAAATGGTTTGACGAGACCGACGAAACGGCCAGACCTTGACTATGCAGGTAAGCAACAACTGAGTCTACCGTCGTCTGCGTCGGGCCAAACTCTGCTGCGAACTGCTGTGGCGTGATGTACTGGTGGTACAAAGTAGAATGTGGATCATTCTGTGCCGCAAGCAGTGTATTGAGCGTATCTTGATTGCGTAAGTTGAGCGAGATAGAGAGTTGTAACGTCCCGTTACCCGCCGTTGCATGAATAGAAGTATGATGTTTCAACGAAGGAACTAGATGGCCTGGCAGCACATAGCGACTACTCGGCTTACCGAGTGACGCGGCAAATGCAGAGCCACCTGTAACCAGTGCCGTCGCAAATAGAGCGAGCGCGACACATGCCAGAATCGCAATGCGAAGGGGCAATTGCCAGAATGTTGTAGGTTTCACTTTCACCTCTACAGTGTGTGTTGAACACAAAAAACAACGAGTTTCTTGCGGAGTCCAAGCTTCCGCTCTGCGTAGGACAAACATTCCGTGATATTCGACAGGATGATAAGGGGCAAAACAGCTAAAACGTTTTGCCGCTGGGTGAAAAATTCTCCTTTCCGTTTCACAATAAGGTGGTACACCTGTAAAAGACGCAATACAGGAAGGCGTGATAAGTAGCTATGGCACGTGAAGCAGTCCCCCGACCGTCTTTGATTACTACTTATCTTACTCGTAAAGTATACAGTATCAGCCTTCCGCTACCCTTTACTGTAATGTTCATCTAATATAGATTTTAGAAGGTTTCTACAGGCACAATTATAAAAATTCTCGTAAAATCGTATAAGACATCATACAGAAGACAAAACAATTCTTCTGTAATGTACTGAAATGCAGGGGCAAAAAAAATTGTGATAAGATACGATGAGGAAGGATTACTTGCCCATGTCTAGCATCAGCACAACACAGGTACAGAAGAAGCAGCCTCATGCGGGAACGCTCATTACACTTTTTCTTGCACCAGCGTTTGTCTTTGCGAATATGTATACAACACAGGCTATTCTCCCTACACTTAGCCAGGATTTCCATGTCAGTGCGCCGACGGCAGGTTTGACCATCTCAGTGCTTGTGTTGTCGGTTGCTATCGGTTCGCTCTTTTATGGTCCTCTCTCCGACATTGTGGGGCGTAAACCAGTCATGGTATGGGCAAGTTTTTTAGTGGCGATTCCGACACTGCTCTGTGGCTTTGCGCCGAACTTCACCACGCTCGTCGTGCTTCGCGCTGTACAGGGCTTGCTCATGCCAGGCTTAACCAGTGTCGCCATACCCTATGTGAATGAGCAATTCGAGGGACGTGGACGCGGCCTTGCAATGGGTATCTATACAAGTGGCCTCGTACTCGGTGGACTTTTCGCGCGTGTCGTGAGTGCTAGCTTGACGGGCATATATAACTGGCACATCGCACTACTCGCCTTTGTCCTACCAACGCTGATTGCCGCCTTCTTCATGTGGATTTTCTTGCCTGAACAGTATAGTAAGAAACTTCCTACTGAGAATCTGAGTGCGGTAATACAAGATGAAGTAAAAACATCGTTTCTTCAGCAAACGCTACGCGATATGGAGATGCACCTGCATAACCGCAGGCTCGTCGGAGCTTTTATAATCGGCTTGTGTAGTTTCTTTGGCTTTGTTGGCGTCTTTACCTACCTGCCATACTATCTAACCGGACCGCAGTTCCACCTGCCACCAACCGACCTGAGCCTCGTCTATCTCCTCTGGCTCACGGGGATTGGCGCACCTGTTGTTGGCACAATCGTGGGTCGCATTGGCTCACGGGTCACGCTCGCCTGGAGTATTTGCTGTGCGATTATAGGGCTGCTCATCACACTGATCCCGATACTTCCCGTCACATTAAGCGGCCTGAGCTTATTGACGCTAGGCATGTTCTCTATCCAACCAGCCGCCAATCTTTATCTTGGCGAGCAATCGACAAAAGCCAAAGGTACTGCGGCCTCGATGTACCTCTCACTCTATTATCTTGGAGGTAGCATTGGAGCCTTCGCTCCTGGCTTTGCCTTCCTGCAGGCAGGGTGGACAGGCGTCGTCTTGCTGTGTATCGGTGCGATGCTCCTGGCACTAGCCTCCGACTTGATTCTCTGTCGCTAGTGGCAATACCACCGAGAAGGTTGTACCTGCCCCCTCTTCGCTCCTCACCGTAATATCACCACCATGCCGCTTCACGATATCACAGGCAATATACAGAGCCATCCCTAAATGGAGCAGCCTTCGGGTTATGATTTCCTTTTTCTCTCCGTTCTCTATGATACAATAAGAGGAATGATAGGACATCATACTCTTGTCCCATAAGTAAAACACAACGTTGTGTTATCAAGGAGTAAACACGTATGGCAAAAGTATTTGAGCAAACAACAACGGGCACGCACGCGCCTTTTATAAACCAGCCGTTTTTTGATTTCTCACAAGAGGAACATAAACGCGCCCAGACCGAGGCTCTTGCACAGGTCAAGAGCGAGCTAGGACAGACCTATCCGCTGATCATTGGTGGCAAGAAAATACAAGCCGCACAAACCTTTGCCTCTGTGAATCCAGCGCAACCCGATCAGGTTGTAGGCCACTTCGGACGCGCAACCGTTGAGCAGACACAGGAGGCGATTCAGGCGGCCGCAACCACCTTCGAGACATGGAAGCGTGTGCCAGCACAGGAACGCGCCAACTATCTGTTTAAGGCAGCAGAACTTATGCGCGAGCGTCGCTACTACCTCAACGCATGGATGATCTACGAGGTCGGCAAGAGTTGGGTCGAAGCTGATGGCGACACAGCAGAGGCTATCGACTTCGTGGAGTTCTACGCGCGTGAGATGCTACGCCTCGCCGAAGAGCAGCCAGTGACGAAAATCGCGAGCGAAGATAACCAGCTTGTCTACATTCCGCTCGGTGTCTGCGCTGTTATTCCACCCTGGAACTTTCCATGCGCGATCATGGCAGGTATGACCAGTGCCGCGTTCGTGTCGGGCAACACCGTAATTCTTAAACCTGCCAGTACCGCACCAGCCATCGCGTACCAATTTGTACGCATCCTCGAAGAGATCGGGCTACCAGCAGGCGTGGTCAACTTCCTCACCGGCTCCGGCGGCGTCATCGGCGATACGCTAGTCGAGAGTCCACAGGTGCGTTTCATCGCATTCACAGGCTCGCGTGAGGTCGGACTGCACATTAACGAACTGGCGGCAAAACATCAGCCGAGGCAACGCTGGATCAAGCGCACAATTCTCGAAATGGGTGGGAAAGATGCCGTTGTTGTTGACGAAACAGCCGACCTCGAAGCCGCCGCAACTGGTATCGTCTCCTCCGCATTTGGCTTCCAGGGTCAGAAATGTTCGGCAGGGTCACGCGCCATCGTCGTCGAGCAGGTCTACGATGAGGTGTTACAGAAGGTTATCGAGAAGACGAAAAAATTGACGTTGGGCGATGTCACGCAGCAGGGAACCTATATGGGTCCCGTTGTCGATGAAAACGCGCTACAGAAAATCACCGATTACATCGAAGTGGGTAAGCAAGAGGGACGGCTTGTCGTTGGTGGTGGGCATCACGGTCCCGGCTACTTCATCGAGCCAACCATCATCGCCGACGTTGATCCACAGGCGCGAATTGCACAGGAAGAGATTTTTGGACCTGTGCTAGCCTTCATCAAAGCCAGAGACTTCGATGAAGCCCTGCACATCGCTAACGGTACAGAGTTTGGGCTAACTGGCTCACTCTATACGCACGACGCACAACATATCGCACAAGCCGAGGAAGAGTTCCACGTCGGCAACCTGTACTTCAACCGTAAGTCTACAGGGGCCCTCGTTGGTGTTCATCCTTTCGGTGGCTTCAATATGTCCGGCACAGACTCAAAAGCAGGTGGCCGCGATTACCTATTATTGTTCACACAGGCCAAAGCCATCTCAGCAACGAAATAACAGGAAATGCGGAGGGTGTGTTCGCGCTGCGAACACACCCTCCGCATTTCCTGTATCAGCAACGCTAGTTTTGATACAAAATTTCGCAGGTAATGCCAGGGACAACAACCGTTCCTGCCACCTGCCCTAACGAAGTTTCACCGACATGGCCCTGTGTGCCAACTATTGTCCAGCTTCCAGCAGGTAGCGTCACAACTGCATTCGCTTTTGTTGGATTGTAGATCACGATAATTGTTGCCCACGCATCGCCGTTCGCGTGGTCTGTTAGCTGAAACGCAACCGTGTTGTCGGGACTCTCTAAAAACGAGAGGTACTGGCGTACAGCATCGGCGGTGGGCAAGCGGAACGCCGGATGATTGTTGCGTAAATGAATCAAGCCAGCATAGTAGTTGAATACGTCGCTGTGCTGAAACTTGCGCTCCCACTCGAACTGATTTACAGCATCACCTGCATTATAACTATTATCGTTCCCACCCTTTGTGCGTAAAAATTCATCGCCACCCTGCACAAACGGCATCCCTTGTGAGGTGAGCACAATGGCCTGCACAAGTTCGTCCATCAACATACGATCATACTCCGGGTCGCCACCATTGCTGATCGCAATCTTGTCCCATAGTGTATAGTTGTCGTGGCTTGTAGCATAGTTGACGGTCTCGCTAGGGGCTTCTGTGAAGGAGTCGATGCTACCCATAACGCTGGCCTTGATAAGATGGACCTGACCACTCGCACCCGTTGGATACCCCTGGTTATGTGCATTGAACATGCTGCCAACCAGTGCGTTACGCATATCATCGTTGAAGACACCAAAGCCAAGTCCTTTTTGCTGCCCCTTCGTGACAAGTTGGCCACCAGAGAGTGCCGAGCCGCCACCAGTCCACGGCTCACCATAAAGCAGGACATGTGGGTTAAGGGCGTGCAGGTCTTCCGCGGCTTTTTTCATGGTCTCGACACCGAGCAAGGCCATCAGGTCAAAACGGAAACCATCAATGTGATACTCTCGCAACCAGTATTGCAACGAATCGCGCACAAACTTTTGCACCATTGGCCGTTCCGTTGCTAGCTCGTTGCCGACACCAGAACCATTGCTATAATTGCCAGTGTAGTCGGTGCGATAGTAGTAGTGCGGCACAATCTTGTTGAAGTCAGAGTCCAGGGTAGCATAGGTATGGTTATAGACGACATCCATAATCACACCGATGTTCGCCTTATGCAGACTTTGGACCAGTTGCTTGAACTCAAGCATGCGAGCGATGCCGTGTGGCGTCGTAGCATAAGCACCTTCTGGCACGTTATAATTACGTGGGTCATAGCCCCAGTTGTACTGATCGGGCGCGTTCTCATCGACGCTGGCAAACTCCTCGACTGGCAATAGTTGCGCGTGCGTGATGCCTAGCTGCACAAGGCTATCAACGCCTGTTACCACATCGTTCGGTCCTTTAGTACCGCGCTCGGTAAAGGCTAGATAGCGTCCTTTGTGTGCCATACCCGAATCTTGCTGAATCGAGAAGTCGCGTACATGCAGTTCATAGACAACGGCACCGACGGGATTCGCCAGCGTCTTATAGGTATCTGTATCCCATCCATCAGGATGAATAGCCGCAGAATCGACAATCATACCGCGTACAGCATTTACCGCAATCGCCTTCACGTAAGGATCAACAGCGGTCTGTGTCACACCGTGTATCGTGAGTAGATAGAGGTAGTACCAGTTTGCGAGATCACCCGTCACCTGTGCATACCACGTTCCCTGTTCGCTCTTCTGCATCACCTCTTGCCGCGTCAAACCGCCTAATTCGCTCTCATAGAGCAACACTTGCACATCGGACGCGGTAGGTGCCCACAGACGAAACGAGGTCGCGTCAGGCGTATAGGTGTTGCCCATATCATCGCCTGTGTAGGTGTACGTTAATGCATTCAACACGTTACGCGGCAAGACACTATTCTGCCCATGCTCATTGAGGGCAACCACTAACGCATCGGCAACATTCGGTGCTTCTGCCAACGTCACCGCGACGAGATCGGTCTGCACACCATCTGTCGAAGTGGGGAATGAGATCAAGGGTGTATTGATGGAGTCGTATATTTCATGTTGCTTTGTGATGAAGTCGTATGGTACATAGGAAAATGTCACCTTCGCACCACTCTCCGGCACGATAAGCACCGCATTTGTATGTGGGAGCGCGTTATCGAATGTGCCATCGAATGCTACCTTGTAGTTATAGGTGCCAGCAGGCAAGAAACCTGTGAACTGGTACAGGTTCGCATTCACTCTTGTCATTTGTGTATCTTCGTCGGTAGGGGTCCAGTCACCCTTCGCGCCCAAGAGACGTTGTAGGTCGCCAACCAGCACGACCTGCCGCGTTTGTACGATATCTACATCTATCACCGTGAGAGTTGTGCCAGTCGTTTGGTTCGCCACAACTACGTCACTGGCGGCAAAAGGGAGCGTAAGTGTGTCGGAGAGTTTCACAACAATTGTTTTCTCATCCTCTAAGTACGCATTGACAATATGTGATTGTGTAGCAATCTCGGCTACACCTGACGAAGCGGAAACGGTAGAAGCACCTTCCACGAGCCATACCCCCTTAACATTCTGTTCAATGTTGATCCCATACAGGGATTGATTGTGTCTATTCTCTGTTCTATACGACGAAGCAAAAGGCTATTCCGTAGCAATGGCAACCCTAAGTATCGTAAAATGAAACATATATGTGTGTAGACAACAAAGGCACTTTGGATTGCCCTCATAACTCAAAGGAGTTGTCCCGTGACTACCGTCACTTCATTAAACGCCGTTACCTGGCAGATTTCCTTGCCATTCCAGGGAGAGGAAGGGATTATCGGGTCCTATCTGCTTGCTGGAAACAACGAGCTTGCCATCATTGACCCCGGCCCAGGAAGTATGATGGAGCCACTACTCACTGCCATCAGGCAAGCGGGTTTTGCGCCAAAGGACGTGACACACCTGCTCGCAACGCACGTACACCTCGATCATGCAGGGGTTGTTGGTTCACTCGTCAGGCACATGCCAAAGGCAAAAGTCTATGCCCATAGCAAGGGCGCGCCGCATCTGCTTGACACGACAAAGGTTGTCGCCAGCGCAACACGCATTTATGGCGACCGTATGCAGCAACTCTGGGGCGACATCGAGTCCACTCCCGCCGACCGTATACAGACAATGGAAGGCGGTGATGTACTCAGTGTCGCAGGTCGGCGCCTGGAGGTTCACTATACGCCCGGCCATGCCGTACATCATGTCGTCTTCTTCGATGCTTCCTCCGGCGACCTTTTCGCGGGCGACACAGCGGGTGTGCGTCTGCAGGGAATAGATTATGTACGACCACCCACTCCACCACCTGATATCGACCTGGAAGCATGGTTCAACAGCATTGACACCATCAAAAAGTTGCAACCTGACATACTCTATCTAGGACATTTTGGTGCAACCCGTAACGCGGCACAGCATCTCGAACGGCTACGCGATCAACTCATCTCATGGGGAAACTTCGTGCTGGGAGCTATGCGCGAGCATAAAAACGAACAGGAGATACTCGACCTGCTCATTGCACAAACCGAACCAGAATTGAAGCACGCTACCAGTGACCCCGATGCACCCACACGCTACGAGATCGCCACCAACTACGCGATGACCGTGCAGGGTTATATGCGCTACTGGAAAAAGAAGCATCCCGAACGCCTGTAGGGCCATAATTTATTACGCCCTCGTCCCAAGTGTCAACGGCAACGAGGGCGTAATAAATTATAGCCCCTACAAATTATTCGCGCTCGAAGAGTTCATCTTCGCGTGCGTTTTCTTCTCTTCGCTCGGCCTCGCGCTCCTCTTGCTCTTCGTAGGGGATAAGTTCTTCAGGTGACGCTGGATTGATCACGCCGATGAGGGCACGAATAATACCGGCTAATATGATGAGGAAACCAAAGCCTACGGCAAGCCCTTCACCTGAGTACGACCCTGTATTTAAGGATAGACCAAAGCCGATCAAAGCAAGGCCCACGAGTACAAGCACCAATCCACTCCAGATATACTTATTCCATTTTATACGCTCGGCCTTCCGTAGCCGTCGCATGCGTTGTGCCAGACCGATTCTCTGCTTTGCCAAAATGATGCTCCTTCCCTCCTGTGGAGGTTCGCAAGTGATGTTCATTGCTATGAATTATACGCTATAGCCCACAAACGAACAATTTCCAGTTATGCATCATCGTGCTTACCCTTGACGATGTTCAAGTGATGCGTTATTGTGACAATATAAATTAAGGCTTCGCCTGCTCACTACCCGCGAAACGTGCCTGGGGATATCACTACTATATTTGTGGAGGGAAGGGTTGTTACTATGAATAATGAAAGCAAAAATGATGCTCCAGTACAGGGAAATAGCATAAAAGACGCTCACGCACTACCTTCAATAACTTATCCACAAGGCGACCTGGCAGCAGTATTCGAGGCAATGGCCGATGGCGTCATTGTCTATGATAAAGATGGTCATATCCTGCACATGAATAGAGCCTATCGTACACTTATCGGCCTTAACACATTCCCTGCACACATACAACGTTCCCCCGAAGAACGTGCGCGACAACTTCAGCTTCGTGACGAGAGTGGCAAACTCCTACAAGAAAAGCAACAACCAGTGCAACGCATGTTAGCAGGCGAGGTACTGACGGGCGAGAACGTGGTAGATATCGTGCTACATAGCCTCGACGGACGCGAACTTCAACTGAATGTAACAGGGGCGCCAACCTTCGACCAGGATGGACATGTGCAGGGCGGTGTACTCATTTTTCGCGATGTTACCGAACGCCGACGCATGGAACGCCACACACAGGATGCACTGCAGGCACTCATCATGATGGCAGAAGAGCTTGTACAACATCCTGATAAACAGGATGTTACATCGTCTGTTCCTGATATTGCTGTTGCACAACGACTCGCCGAACTCATTCGTAGCGTTCTTGCGTGTGAACGTGTCAGCATTACACTTCTCGATCCTGAAACATATGCATTGCGCTCATCTGCGGTAGTTGGTCTCTCACCGGAACAGGAAAAACAATGGTACGAGAGACGCTCAGGTTTTTTGCTCAGTGAGCAGGTAAGGAGTCCCGAACTCAATGAACAATTGTATGCGAATGAGGTGCTTGTCATAGACATGACCAAGCCACCTTTATCCGAGCGTCCCAACCCCTATGGTATTCAAACTATGTTGCTCGCGCCCATGATCTTAGGCACATCACTGATTGGTGTACTCGCCCTCGATGACGGCGGCAAGCTCCATGCCTATACGCAACGTGATATCGCCCTTGCGAAAGCCGTAGCAAAACTAGCCGCACTCGTCGTCGAGCGCGAACGACTGGTACAAGAGCGTGCCGAAGCTCAGGCTAGCGCACTCGCTCTTCATGAAGCAAATCGACGTATGGATGATTTTCTCGGCATCGCTAGCCACGAAATTAGAACACCACTTACCTCTATTAAAGCCAATATTCAGCTTGTACAACGCCAGCTTCAACGCCTGGCTAAAGATACTTCACTTACAAGTGAACAACTACCTCAACACTTAGCATCAGTACAAGCTATGCTTGAGCGAGCAGCACGCCAGGTGGAGGTTCAAAATCGCCTCGTCAGCGATCTCCTGGATGTCTCGCGTATCTATGCCGACAAACTAGAACTGCGCGTACAGCTTTGCGATCTCTCCGCAATTGTGCAGCGAACAGTTGACGATCAGGCACATGTTGTTGCTCCTCGCATCATACAGCTTGAAGCAGGGCCAGGAACGATACCAATCATGGCCGATGCAGACCGTGTGGAACAGGTAATCAATAACTATTTCTCGAATGCGCTTAAATACTCGGAGAGCAGTTATGCTATCGCAGTATCTCTTGAACAAGGAGAAGGCATTGCACGTGTCTCTGTAAGTGACAAAGGACCGGGGTTAACAGCGGAACAACAAACGCATATATGGGAACGCTTCTACCGTGCCGAAGGTATCGAGGTAAGAACAGGTTCTGGTGTTGGTCTTGGCCTCGGCCTGCACATCTGCCGCACTATTATCGAGCGACAAGGCGGACAGGTAGGCGTCACAAGTATTCTCGGCAAAGGTTCTACATTCTGGTTCTCCCTCCCCATCTACAAAGTGTAGTTTACTATCTCACATCGTAGAAAAGATGAAGCGGCAATGCCGCTTCATCTTTTCTACGATGTGAGATAAATCTTTCCTCTTGACAAAAATAATATGGCACCTTATAATATGGCTAGTGACTATAAGGGGGCTAACAAGATGGAAATAAGAGCAGATAAATTGTCGAAGACCGAGATGATGAGGAAACGCGCGAAACAGTATACTGGTGCCAACGAAGACACAATGGAGGCCTACTGGCTATTTCTCAGTGTAGCAAGAGAGATAATAGCGACGGTTCACAACCGACTTGAGCGTTTTGGTTTGTCTGATGGCAAGTTAGTTATTCTCATTCTCTTACGTTATGCCTCCGATCATAGTTTGACGCCCTCGGAGTTAGCTGAGCGTTGCGAAGTGACACGAGGAACGATTACTGGACTCCTCGATGGCCTTGAAAAAGCAGGACTCATCGAGCGCAAGAATCATCCAGAGGATCGTCGTATGCTCACTATTCAACTTACCAAGCAAGGGCTAGATTTCATAGACGAAATGATGCCGCAGCACTTCCGATGCTTAGGTGAAATGATTAAAAGGGCGGATTTGAGTAGCGATGAAACACAACAGTTTCTGACGATACTCAAAAAAATTCAGCAAGGCATTCCTGCTCTTCTCGAAGAGTAATGTCTATTTCCCGGTACGATAGGATATATCGCGCCTGTAAGGAGAACAACCGAATGCAAGTTCCCGCACAAGCGGCGCAACGAAGTGGTGGGTTATCGTATAAATGGATTGTCGCAATTGTAGTCGTCTTTGGCCTGTTTATGAGCATCCTGGACACTACTATTGTCAACATCGCCATTCCGCGCCTACAAACCGCCTTTGGCGCAAGTTTGAATAATGTACAGTGGGTCATCACTGGCTATACGTTAGCACAGGGTGTGGCGATACCGCTCACTGGCTACTTCTCTAACCGTTTCGGTCTCAAGCGATTTTATATTATTGCATTGACGGCCTTTACGGTTGGCTCATTACTCTGCGGATTGGCATGGAGCCTGCCAGTGCTGATCCTCTTCCGCATCCTACAAGGTTTTGGTGGCTCGTTCTTGCTACCAATGACCATTACCTTGCTCTACCGCGAGTTTCCGCCGCAGGAACGTGGTATCGCAACAGGCTTTCTGGGTATTCCAATTCTACTGGCACCAGCCCTTGGTCCTTCACTTGGTGGTTACATCGTGACCTACGGTAGCTGGCAGTTGATCTTTTTCATTAACGTCCCCATTGGCATTATCGCTGTCATCTTGAGCTTCATCCTTCTGCGTGAATTTCGGCAAGAGGGACGCGAACGTTTCGATTTCGGTGGCTTTGTCTTTGTCGCGATTGGTCTTGCATCGGTCCTCTATGCGCTTTCGGATTCTAGTACTGATGGCTGGGGGTCCGCAAAGGTTTTGAGTTTCTTGATCGGCGGTATACTAGCACTGGTGGTTTTCGTCCTCATTGAACTCTCGATTATTCGACGTGAGGGACAGCCACTGTTGGACCTGCGTATCTTTGGCACTATGTCGTTCACCTCGGCCAACCTTGCCAACATATGTATCACCTTTGCACTGTTCGGTGGTCTGTTTGTCATTCCTGTCTACCTGCAAAATCTGCGCGGGTTGAGCGCATTTGCAACAGGCTTGATTTTGATACCGCAGGCACTGGGGTCGATGGTTAGCTCGCTGGTTGGTGGACGCCTTGTTGACCGTCTTGGTGTGCGAGCAGTCGTGATACCAGGGCTACTCATCGCGGCCTTTGCCTTCTGGCAACTCTCGTTTCTGTCGCTGTATACACCTTACGGTTGGTTTCAGGTCTTGCTCGTGTTGCGAGGTCTTGGCATTGGTCTCGTCGCGCAGCCATTGATCGTCGCGGCACTCGCGGAGATACCACCACGGCAGCTTGCACAGGCATCAGCAATTAACTCGGTGGTGCGTTCCGTCGCTAGCTCGCTTGCGGTGGCAATCCTGGCAACGATTGTGCAGACACAAGCAAAGGTTCATTATAGCCATCTCGCAGAACAGGTCACAGCAGGATCGCCACTGGGACGACTGGTGACGCAGCTACAAGCACTATTCGTTTCACAAGGCAGGAGTATTGTAGGTGCTAGAAATGGTGCGCTACAGGTTGTTGCCCAATTTATACAAAGGCAGGGGTATGCGTTAGCAATTCAAGATGCCTTCCGACTCTCGGTCGGAATTATCCTGGTCGCGATTATCGCTGTCTTTTTCATACGTGGCTCGCGGCGCGCAACACCGCAGCCCAACATACAGGCCGCTGAAGAGGAGACTCCAACTGATGAGGGAAGCGCGTCACGTGACGAGGCACTCCTTGCAGTATAAGAATTTGTTCATCTATCCTGGCTATTCCAGGGAAAGATATTGAGTAAGGCAGAGTAAAGCCTTATCATATACACAGCAATTTGTTATTCATAACAAGTATATTCTATTGTTTTTCTCTTGAAAGGGGAATACGCTCATGCGTCGCTTAATTCTTGTGCCAGTTTTAATTGTGCTGGCTTTGTTTGCTATTGGTGGTGGCATCTTTTACTACTTTTACAACAGTTACATGTACTATTCAACCGATGATGCCCAGGTCAATGGACAGATTGTCAATATCAGTGCCGCTGCTCCTGGTCAACTTACCACGTTGAACGTGAAACAAGGTGACAAAGTTACTGCCGGACAAACCATCGGCACCGTTACCGTTGCAGGTGCAAACGGTCAGAGCAACACACAAGACATCAACAGCCCCATTGCAGGCACTATCGTACAAGTTCCCGCAGTCCAGGGTCAAGGTGTTGCCGCAGGTTTGACGGTTGCACAAGTAACTGACTTAAATAACTTGAACGTTATTGCCTACGTTGATGAGAACACCATCAACAACGTTTCTAATGGTCAACAGGTGGATGTGAAGGTCGATGCCTTCAATACCACCTATAGCGGACATGTACAACAAATTGTGCAGGCAACCGCTGGTTCGTTCTCATTATTGCCAACACAGGATAACGCAAGTGGTAACTTCACTAAGGTTGGGCAGCGTATCCCGGTGATTGTGAACCTTAATGGTAATGGTGGCAACGATCTCGTCCCTGGTATGAGTGCTACAGTTACCATTCACCTGCACTAGAGACTAGACGCTCAAAGTTTGTAGTAACACAATGCTCTTCCCATCAACGAAAATACCCACAGAATGGGAAGAGCATTCTCTTGTACGTATCGTGGTTTTCACAGGCATACACAGAGAGAAGAGGGCAACATGGATACACTTATTATCGGTGGACTGCTCGTTGTTGGCATCGGGGCAATCGTCGCGCTCTTTTTTGTTTTGAGAAGTGACAACACGCCTAAAGCACCAGCAGTACCGAAGAATGTTTCGCCTCGGACAGACGAAGCATCGAATCCAAACATACCTATTTCGGCACAACAGCCCATCAATGCAGGGGGTGCCGAAACCGAAGCAAGAACAGTACCAACTATGGAGGCGGCCACTTCCTCGGAGCAGGAGCAGCCGCTCAAGGTACGCTTGAACGGCCAGTTCCACGAACTCGCGCACGGTCTGCGTGCATTGCAGCAACAGGCAACCGATATGGAGCAACGCCTCGGTTCGCTCAATCAGATGATCGACGGCATCGAGCGCGATCAGAATGAAGAGCGATAAATAGACCAAAAAGAGGGCAGCTTGCAAGCTGCCCTCTTTTTGGTCTATTTATCGCTCTTCATCGGAATTAACACTCCCATACCTCTATTCCTCTTCTCAACTGCAATGATTTCTCAACCGCTAATAGGCTATTTTTCCTAAGAAAATGCTGCCCCCTGCATCTCCTCTCCTACTAACATGGTATAGTCGCTAGACAGAGACATTATGCCATTACGTTTCGTAGCATGTCTCTATGAAGGGGGGTAAATCGTATTACTAAATAAGTACTTACTTTTAGGTAAAAAAGTGTAGTACTATCCTGCGACGCAATGTTATTCTCAAGGTGTTATGTAAATTTCACGAAACCAAAGGAGTATCACGATGAAAAAAATAATCATCCGCCTACTTGGGCTGGTGGCGTTTGCCATTCTGATCCTAACCCTGGTACCCGTATCTGCTTTTGCTACATCTCATGCATCGCAGTCGCCTTCTGTTCATCATAAGAAGAGTAGTCCACACTTCTTCTGGAAACCAGGCACAAAGAGGAGTAATGTACACACAACTGCCGCCGCATCGGATAATCTCATCTACAATGGCGGTGCTGTTATGGGTGGTGCCACAAATGTGTACGCCATTTTCTGGGAGCCAACTGGCAATGTCTCAGGCTCATATCAATCGCTCATCGAACGCTACTTCAACGATGTTGGCAGTAGTGCTTTGTACCGCGTGAATAATCAGTACACGGACAGTGCTGGCAATTTTCCCAGCGGTAGCAGACTGGCGGCTACATGGACAGACAATGGTGGTTATCCCAACTCCCCCTTACTTGATTCTGATATTCAGAATGAAGTGACGCACGCGCAAAGCATAAATGGCTGGAGTTCAAGCGCAGACAACATCTTCTTTGTCTTTACCGAAAGAGGTCAAGATCTGTGTTTCGACTCATCGCATTCTTCATGTGCATCTAATGCATTCTGCGCGTATCATAGTAGCTTTGGTAACGGAGCCATTTATGCAGCAATGCCCTATGCCGCTAGCTTCAATTGTAGCACAGGTGGAAAACTTCCTAACAATGATGATGCGGACCTTACCATTAATGTGACTTCACATGAGCAAATGGAAGCAGCGACCGATCCCAACCCAAACAGTGGTTGGGCTGACTCAAGCGGCAACGAGAACGGCGACAAGTGCGCCTGGACCTTCGGTTCCGTCAACGGCGATGGCTCTAACGTCAACTTCAACGGGCATCCCTACCTTCTCCAGCAGGAATGGAGCAATGCAATTGATGGGTGTACGCTCGGTTAGAGCTAATAGGCAGAGTTAACGCTGCTCTGCTCACTCGCTAATTCACGTCGTAGGTCTAGTGTGACACGGGGCATTCCGAAAGTTCGGGATGCCTCGTGTCTCTATTCGTAGCGCAATGTCTGCACAATTTTAACGAGCATCGCTCCTATATACTCCCCTTTGTCGCCTCTCCACCATCTCCAACGTCGGAATCCCCTCTACGCCCTCGCGTTCTATCGAGAACGAGGCGACACAGTTGGCAAAGTCTACCGCTCGCTCAGGATCGTTATGTCTATAGAGTGAGGTTAAAAACGCTGCGGCAAACACATCCCCTGCTCCAGTCGGATCTATCTCTTGCACATCATAGGCGGGAAAATGGTGTGTAGTTCCGTGTCGAAATAATGTCGCGCCATGTCGTCCATCAGTAGCGACAAGCAAGGGTACGTGTGTACTCCACTCATGGAGCATTGCATCGGCCTCCTGACGATTGCCATGAGCGAAGGGGAGCAGATCGTCATGACTCAAAATGAGTACATCCAGCAATGGCAGTATCTGCTCATATCTTTGCCAGGGGGTGGGCCACACATGTCCATCAGCATCCCAGCGTCGTAGCCAGCCTTGTGGGGTCGCGGCAACAATCGCGCCAGGACGCCGACGAAATAATGCAACTATTTCAGGTGCTATTTCCTGCGCTACTGGACCAAGCAGGACAACTGGTGTAGCAAGCCAAGCGGAAGGTACATCGGCACGCTGTAGCTCATCGGCTTTTACACACAGATATTGTGTGCGAAAGCCCTGCTGGTACTGGTTGATGAAGGTCGTCGTTTCTGCAGCAGGATATGCCCGTAACGCAATATCGGGAAATATGTGTGGCAGGTCTTGAATGAGAGCGGACGTAGCACGGGTGACAATACCCGTTGCTAATCCTAAACGAGAGGCGGTCAAGGCAGCGAAGGTTACTGTACCACCGAGTGAGAATGAACCATCGGCATGGAGATCATGTGTGATATGTCCAAGCGTGAGAAATTGTAAAGGAGAAGGGAGTATGGACGATACTTGACCACCGTCCACACTCCCTTGCAGTTCTGCCATTTGTGTTATCTTCCAACACGTTTCAAAGAGATGACGACGCGCCGCTCCTCACCCTCGCCGATACTCTCGGTACTGATGTCCTTATTATCCGCCAGGGCTATGTGGACGATTCGTCGTTCGTTGGGGGGCATTGCCTCAAGTGCTATCGCGCGTCGGTAGTTGCGTACCTGCTGCGCCACACGCAGAGCCAACGAGCGCAGATTATCCTCGCGGCGTTCGCGGTAATTTTCGGCGTCAATGGTGATACGCATACGATGTTTTGTACGATGACCGACGATCAAGCTTACAAGTAATTGCAAGGAAGCCAGCGTCTCGCCTCTACGTCCGATCAGCAAGCCAAGATTTTCGTTGATACCGTGAATATTCAGAGCGAGCGGATTTGCCGAGCGTACCTGTACCGTTGCGTGAATATTCATGTAGCGTAAAATATGTTGTAGCACATCAACAGTAATCTCTACGTCCTCGCGTGATGGCGTTTCGACCTCTTGCATTTCGCCCTGTGCCGCGCTTATGTTGTCCGGTTCGGAAATATGGAGTAAAGGGTCAGAGGATGCGATAAATGGAACAACCTCGTCTTCTTCAAGTTCAGCCTCTTCGTCCTCCTCTTCGTCCTCGTCAAATTCTTCGTCGTCCTCTTCATCTAACCCTTCGTCAACCTCTTCGTCTTCTTCGAACTCTTCGTCAACCTCAACGACATCAGGATTCTCGGGACCAAGGATAGCATCAGCCATTTCGGGCGTAATGACTGCGCTGCTAGTGGTTACACGTACAGGAAGCGGAGTTACACGCACACGTGCCTCCTTGCTACCCAGACCAAATGTACCTCGGCTTGGTTCCTGTAGCACAGTGATCTCCACATCTTCACGACGTTTACCCAGGCGCATCAATGCTTGTTGTACGGCCTCATCAACGCTCTTGCCACTAGCCTCTATGCTTTCCATGGCTTTCATGCCTCCCTTTATCTCTCTTCAATTTGGATAAGAGGCTACTCTAAAGTAGCCTCTTTGTATATCGCCGCATGCTTTGTGTGTTGTTCAGAAAGTGGAACTCTAGCGGCGCGACACATTCCTTTTCTGAGTATTGTTGCTACTCCTGCGACGCGCTGATGATGACCGTCGTCGCGTAGTCGATGAGCCGTTCGACCGTAACTGACTACCTATCGGACCATCGCCATTGCTACTATCCTCGATGCTACCTTCGACAACGTTGCCATTGACGTTATTCGCAAGTTTAGCCTGTCTGTTTGCCATCATCTTATCTGTGTTGAATAAGCCCGGCTTCTCTTTTGTAAAATCACGCTCGCTAGTAGGCACGGTAGCCTTGCTCACAAGATTTGGTTTTGTCAAAAGACCACCCCAGCCGGTGACGAAGTACTGCTGTATCGCCTGGAAGATAGAAGAAACCGTCCAGTAGAGCGCGAGACCTGCCGCAAATGTCCAACCAAAGAAGACCGTTACAAGGGGCATGATGTACTGCATATTCTTCGTCATTTGCTGTGACGGATCGTTAGCTGCTGCAGTACTCGTTGTTTTAGGTTGAGACATACGTAACTGTACAAAAGTCGCCAGACCTGCAATAATAGGCAGAATGTGCGTTGGGTCTGGTTGACTAAGTGGAAAGTGCCATGCCGAATTTAGAAATGTAAACCAGTTCAGGTCCAGATTTGGTGCATGCGTGAAATGCGGTAGAAACGGGTAAATGAGATAGTTAATGTGATTAAGTAAAGTTTCGTGCTTGGTTGGCTCAAAGCGCAGAACGCTGTTGAATGCCTGGAACAGACCATAGAGGACGGGCAACTGCACTAACAAAGGGAGACAACCTGCTACAGGGTTAACGCCATACTCTTTATAAAGAGCTTGCACTGCTAGTGCCTGTGCCTGCTGATCTTTCGCGTACTTCTTACGCACCTCTGCCATTTGTGGTTGAAGTGCCTGCGTCGCCTTCATAGATTTGAGTTGCTGTAGTGTCAACGGAAACAAAATCAGCTTGATGATGATCGTCAACACAATAATCGACAGGCCAAAGTCGCCAAACACCCTGTATAAGAGCAACAGGACGTTGAGAATTGGAAATGAAAAAATTTGATTGAATAAGTTCCCTAACTCGCCCACGAGTATCTTCCTGCCTTCCTTGATCTAGTGGCCCAGGCGTTCTGGGACGGGATCGTAGAGATCGCCATGATAGAAAGGCTGACAACGCCCGATGCGTTTCATAGTCATCCAGCCACCACGGAAAAATCCGAAACGTTCAATAGCCTCATATCCATAATGCGAACATGAGGGCGTAAATCGACACGATGAGGGCAGGACAACCGACAGCGTGCGCTGATATACCCAGATGAGACCCATTGCTATGTATTTCACTATCGTCCTCTGTACCACGCCTGCCTGTTTAACCGCTTGGCTTGAGTGTATCTAGCAGCCGCGCTCGACGCAGTAGTGTAGTAATATCATGAGTGATCATATTCAGATCGGCATCAAGAATAGAATGCCTTGCACTAATTACTACGTCCCAGCCGCCAGAAAGTTCATCTAACGAAGGCCGAATTGCCTCACTAAGGAGTCTTTTACTATAATTACGAATAACTGCATGCTTAGAGATACGTTTGCTGACCACGAAGCCAATCCGTATTCCTGTTTCACCATTAGGCATCCACGCAAGTATAAGCAGCCGAGACGTTATGCTTCGTCCCTGCTGCCTCACCCGTTGGAAATCACTATTTTTTCGTAGGCGTAACGCCCGTTTAAGTGCCACAATACCGTTAGACGGTCAGGCTCCAACGCCCTTTGGCGCGGCGGGCCTTGATAACACGTCGTCCATTACGTGACGACATGCGCTTCAAAAATCCATGTTCGCGCAGGCGCGGAATGCGCTTAGGTTGCCATGTACGTTTCATGTGCCGTTTTCTCTCCTCTACTTAAAGATATCCCGTAAATTATAGCGGTTTCTTTCGCCACTGTCAAATTTCTGGCGAATGGATTGTAAGGGAACATGATAGAACATGACAGGGGCAAGCCCTGTCACTACTCTACTGTCCGCCACTGCGTGGCTTGACACGCGAGTCCGTCTATAGTAGTGACAGGGCTTGCCCCTGTCATGCCTCACGTTAATTTACGTCGTTTTGAAACGCAACAGTACGCGACCAAGGCGTACCTCGTCATTGTCGTGCAACTCCGCTGGTGTCTTAGGAGCCAGACGCTGACGATTCAAGAAGGTGAAGTTTGTGCTGTTCTCGTCTTCCAACATATATACGCCGTTTTCAACAAAGATGCGGGCGTGCAAACGCGAAACACCACCGTCTTCACCGCCATGCTCGGTCAAGTCTACGTCGGGGTAGATGTTGCTTACGGCATCCTCACGTCCGATGAGAATATTGTCTTTCCCACTCAGGTCGAACTCCTGATTGTCGGCCTCGACGATCAGGCGTGCCTGAAGACCAGCGGGAGCGGCACTTTGATCCACGGGAGCAGCCTGTGCTGTGGCGTCGAATGCAGGCTGCTGCGCCTGTGGTGTAGGCACGGCATCTGGAGCTGATGTGACGGCATCATAGCTGGGAGCTTGCTGCACAGGCTCTGGCTCCGAGGTTGCCACCTGTGTAGGGGCTGATGCAGGAGCGGCTGCATTCAGGGGTTCGCCACATTCATCACAGAAAGCCGAACCATCGGGATTTTCATGTCCCAAAGAACATCGTACTGACATTACGCTTTATCCTTCCTTGATACCTATTATGGTTTGTTTTATATGTTCTCAATGAGCGACTCCGTAAGTCGCCTCTACTCTATTTAACGAATGAAATCTCTTATCATGTGTAGTAGGGCAATCAAAAGCATAGCCCGTCCACTTTTTTGTTACGGAATAATGTCATCCAGGCGTTGCGTAAGTTTGCGCGTCTTGTTGCCAATAGACTTCACCTGGTCCTGTGAAATCTGTTGTCCTTGATTGATCTGCTCAATCGCGGCCTGAGTTTCTGGGTCCAGCACACGCGTCACGTTTGGCGCAAGTTTCGTTGTGGCTTTACCAGTGCGCTTGTATTCATCCAACACGCGCGTCACAAGACGGTTGGCGTTGGCTTTTTCCGCGAAGTTCATCACCACAGCATTGACCTGAGCAGCCTCGTTTGCATCGGTGGTAAACGTCACTTTGATATCATCACGAACGCGCTCATTGGCGAGACCTGCAACAGGCACATCGTAGGAAAGCTCGGCCTGCGCGATGCGGAAGAGGCCAGCGGGACGTGGGTCAATCATCAACTCGACCAACACTGATTGTGCCGTATCTTTTTCCAGGTCGCCGAGCGGAATAATCACCTGTCGGTCGGAAAGGCTTGATGGATCAACATCACGTATTAGCGGCAAGACTTTGACGGCCTTACGCGGCGAAACGCCAGCCGGTAGACGCAGAGTCAGGGCCGCGTTACGGACCGCAACGGCCACCGCGCTCTGCAACTGCTGCTGGAAAATCGTCATTGCATCGGCAGGACTTCTGATAAATTCGGCAGGTGTGCCACCACTCAGTTGCCCGATGTCGTCAAGCAGGCTCTCGTCCCAATCGGAACCAATGCCCAGCGGATTGATCGCGATATTCGCGGCTCCAGCATCGCGCGCCAGTTGGCGACAGCGGTCGGTGTCGCCATAGGTGACACCATCAGTGAGCAAAATCATACGATTGATGGCATTGGGAATATTCCAGCGTCGCAACTCGCCGAGACCTTGGATCATACCGAGCGACATGGTAGTACCACCTGCATCCGGTATGCGATCAATCGCTGCCTTCATGCCAATAGGATCATTGGCTGGCATCGAGGGGATAATGACCTGTGCTGTATCATCGAAGATCACGACAGAGATATAGTCGCTTGGCTCCAGGCGGTCGATAACCATCTTCACCGCTTCTTTGACGTTCTTGAGCTTCGCGCCCCTCATAGAACCTGAATGGTCGAGTACGATTGCGAAGTTCAACGGCATACGCACCTGCGCCATCATTGCGGTTGGCTTCGCGTCGAGTAGAACGTATGCGATCTGGCTACCGCCAGTAACGGGCATGAAATCTTTTCCTAGCTGATGAGCTAGTGTTACCTCTCCGGGCATAGTAGTATAGGCTCCTTTCGCTTCGGCTGGCCCTAGTATATCATACTAGCGTACAAACACTATTACGGCACTCACATTGTCTTCGCCGCCGTTTGCATTGGCGGCATCGATCAACTGCGTGCATGCGGTCTGCGGGTCATGAGCGTTATTCAAAATGTCTGTAATCTGTGGGTTACGCACCATCTCCCATAAGCCATCGGAACAGCTGAGAAGAATATCTCCTGGGAGCAGTTGCTGCTTGAAATCATCAACCTGCACATTCATCTTGTCACCCAAGCTGCGGAAAATCTGACTGCGCTGCGGATGGGTATAGACATCGTCTGGCTCGATCAGGCCGCCCGCAACGAGTTGTCCCACCAGCGAATGATCGGTTGTTAGTTGATATAATGTGCCCTCACGCAACATATAGGTGCGGCTATCACCCACATTAATAACATACGCATGATCACCCACAATCATAAAACCAGTGATGGTCGATCCCATGTCGGTCTTATCATGCTGGTTCGTCTGCACCAGCACATTGTTAGCCTCTTCCACAGCACTCTTGAACAGAGTTATCAAGTTCTCCTCCTCCATCGGCTGCAGAGAAGCGGTCAGACCACCGCTCTTTTCGGCTTCCAATGGCGGCATAAGCAGTTCACGCACCAGCTTTTCAGAGATGACATTGATGGTCATACGGCTGGCACCCTGTCCGTTATCATGACCGCCCATACCGTCCGCAATAATAAACACGCCGACGGGGGTGGCTTGCGACTCATGGACACGTTGCAATTGCAGGACGAGCGTGCTGTCTTCGTTTGGTTCACTACGACGCACATCACCGGCATCTGAATCGCTCGCAGTTAACAGGTGTACGCCGTTAGGAAAGGCTATTTGTGCTGCGTGCTGCTGCTCGATCACATAGGTTTTGCCCTGATCGACAAAAGTGTTTGCAATGGTGCCTTGTAGCACACGCGCATCATTGTTGCTGTTTGGAGTCGCAGGATATTCATGCATCAGGTAGCTGGCATTGAGCAATTCCGCACCACAGTCGATGCAGAACTCATCGCCCTCCGCGTTCTCCTCGGAACCACAATTCCAGCAATGCTGATATCCCTGACGGTCCGTTACCTGATACACATGCTCTTGCTCATCTTGACTCACCACTTGCACGACTTCATAGCGTCCTGCAACTACTGTACCAACGGCAAGTGCCGTTGAGGATGCAGCATTCGCTGTTGCAGTATCGGGCTGAGCGGCTGCCGATGTCTCGGTAGGCTCAGACGTTCCCTGCTGATTCTCTGCTAGCTGTGGTATTGGTTGTGCCTCTGATATCGGAGCAGGCGTCGTTTCTTGTTCGGGCGATGTCACAGAGGCAGGCGGTGCTGCCGCCTGTTCCGCGTATGCCGAAACATTTGGGTCGTTATCAGCAGGTAACTGTGACTCTGGTGGTGGTGGTGGTGGAATTTGCATTGCTCCCCCTTCTGCTACGTCTCCTTGTGAAGACACAATTCTTGTTGGCATGTCAGCAACATCCTCTGTCGATGGTGTTGCCTGCCTGATCGTCTTCTCTTCATCACCGGACGTATCAGGCTGCTGCTCAGTTGTCGAAGGCTGAGTTGCAACGGATGTCTGCTCACCTGAGTTTGTTGCATCAGCACTTATAGCATGTGGCGCGGCAGACGTTCTTGCATTCTGCTCTGTCTCATGTTGCCAGCGGCGAGCCTGAAACGCCATCATCTCCTGTGGTGTAAGAATTTGCGTTGGTGCCAGGCTGATATCATCTTCGGGAAGCTGAATATCTTGCCCGGAAGGTGCAGGGGCTACAACTTCTATCGCCTGATCTTGTGACGATACTGGAGCTGCATTTATGCCATTGACCTCCGCTCTCTCCTGAGTGCTTGCTGTTCCCTGACTGTCAGGGAGAGCCTGAACTGAAGTAGGGCTACTAGCAGCATCGTCTGTAGTAAACGAGTAGCCACAGACCTTGCAAAATCTGGCATTATCTCGGTTTTGTGTATTACATTTCGGACAGAGCATCGCTGCCCTCCTTCGGTTTGTTTAAAGTTGTTTTTGTATGCGGAGAGCTTCAGCATTGGTTGGGTCGCGTTGGAGCGTCTCATTTACCAATTGCCTCGCCTCTCCCTTTTTGTTCAGCTTGAGATAACAGGTCGCCATTGCACTATAGACATCAGCCACATATGGGCTAAGCTGACGTGCTTGTTCCAATGCACTCAGTCCCAGATTCCACTCACGCTGCTTCATATGGGCACGTCCTAACTCGTACCAACCCTCCCACAACATCGGGTCCTCTTGCGTTGCCTGTCTCAGCGTACTGATTGCAGCGGGTATGCGTTTTGTCTCGTTATAGAGCCGACCCGTAGCTATCAAAAGTAACACATGTTTGGGACTAATTTTCAGACCATCTAAGAAATGTGCCTCCGCCTCACGATAGTAGCCCTGGTCCATTGCCAGCAATCCAAGCTGGTAATAGATCGCGGGGTCCTGCGGCGCGAGTGCTAACGCCTTCATAAATGCATTCGTCGCCTGCTGATACAATCCGAGATCGCGATAACACAACCCAGATTGAAAGTAGACATCAACCGCGTCAGACCTGAGCTTTAGAGCATCCTCGAACTGCTCTGCTGCAAGCTTCATGTTCTCGGTAGAAAGCCGTTTGTCGGTCTCCTTCACCGATTGCCCATACTGTCGATACGCACGACCGAGATTATAGAGTACATCATAGGACGAACCGCCTAGTCGCTGCGCCTCGCGAAACTGCTGAATCGCACCAACGTAGTTTTTGCTCGCAAGCAGTTGCAACGCCGACCGATAGGCGACATTGGGATCGCTCGTCTGAGGTGGTACAGAAGTAGCAACGGGTCGTGCCTGGATGGGTCGTGCTTGAATAGACCGACCATTGGATGATCGTGCCGTTGACTGCACTGGTCGCGCTTGAATCGGCGCAGGACGCGACTGAATGGGTCGCTGTACTGGTCGCGCTTGAATCGGCGAACGCGGTTGTGGGCGTACCTGTGTTGGTGCCGCAGTCACACCCTGCACTAATGGCTGTCCATCACGCTTACAAAACTTCGCTCCTGGTCGATTGTGAAAGCTACACTTGGGACAAACAAGGCCATTGGTGGGGTTTTTCGCCATGATAAATGTTGCGTTGGGCGAACTGATAGCGGGAATAGAGACTGTAGCAGAGGCAGCATTATTTGGCATACATTGCAGCAACGCGACGCGCATCTCTTCCGCGCTCTGAAAGCGTAGTGCCGGCTCCTGTTGCATCGCCCTGATGATGACCTGCTCTATAGGACAGACAGTTCGACCATTCACCTGCACTGTACGTAGGCGTGGGTTTTTGGCGCGAATGCTGCCAGTCGCCGGTGTCTGGATCGGGTCTGGCTCATAGTTTGTGAGCAGGTGATACAGGGTTGCGCCAAGCGAGTAGATGTCAGAACGAGCATCGGTCTGCACAAGGCGTCCTGGATTTTGCGCTGTGCGCTTCTGCCCCGGTGCAGTGATCGACCCCAGATGTTCTGGCGAGGCATACGAGATGGTACCCAGATTCTCCGTGTTTGTGCGTTTGTTGGGGTCGAAACGCCGTGCGATACCAAAGTCGATAAGCTGCACCTCATCGTCGGGTGTAATCATGATATTTCCCGGCTTCAGGTCACGCAGAATAATCGGTGGGATGCGGGTGTGGATATAGGTCAGTGCCTCACAGACCTGTGCCCCCCATTTGATTACCTTGTCCTCCGGCAATGGCACTTTGCTATCCTCAAGCATCTTCTCAAGGCTACGCCCCGGCACAAGTTCCATCACAAAGTAGTAGTTGCCACGTTCCTGAAACGGTAGCATCAAACTCGCAATATGCGGATGCTTCAAACCGCGCAGCAACGCAATCTCTCTGTTGAAGCGATCTATTGCCGAGTCACGGTCCTCTTTACTTGTGTTCGGGCTAATCAATAACTCTTTGACCGCGTAATAATAGGGAGGTGTACCCGGTATCGCCTCTTGCGCCACCTTATAGACGGTTCCCATACCACCTTCACCGAGAACCTGTACAATCTTAAATTTTCCGTCAAGAACCGTACCTATAGGAAGTGCCATACTCCAACCTTTTCCAAATGTCCCTCTCTCATAGGGAGAACGAGTTAGCTAGTGTGCATTGACATGAACCACAACGGCGGTAATATTATCCTCACCACCGTTCGTGTTTGCAAGGTCAATCAATTGATCACAAATCTTCTGTGGGCTGCTCTCCTCGCTCAAGAGCCTGAGTAGGTCCTGCTGACGCACCATCTCCCACAGGCCATCCGAGCAAAGCAACAACACATCGTCAGGGAGTAGCGTTTCATGAAAGATGTCTACCTCAACCGTCTTGTGCCCTGCCCCAAGTGAGCGATAGATCAGGTTGCGTTGCGGATGTGTATAGATTTCGTCGGCGGTAATCTGATTAGACTCGACGAGTCGCGCCACCAACGAGTGATCACGCGTTACCGGAGCGAGTTTTTTCTCACGTAAGAGATATGTGCGACTGTCGCCAACGTTGGCGATATAAGCATTATTATTCTGAATGAGGACAGCAGTCACCGTACTTCCAAGCCCACGCGCCGCGCTTTTCTTTTCACCATAGCGCACAATCGCCGTATTCGCCTGTTGAATGGCGGTTTTTAGCTGGTCTTCAACGGCGAACGCAACGGGGGTTTCCGCGAGCTTGCGCGTCTTCTGTTTGCCACCGTCCTCTGGTTCAGGAGCCTTTTTTGAGGATTCTTTCACCGAAGAAATGTCGAGCCGAATCGTTGGTTGATCGGCAATGGGTTTGAAGAATGGGTCAAGATTTTGACTAATCGTTTCAATAGCGAGCTTGCTCGCAACCTCTCCAGCTTTATACCCACCCATGCCATCTGCGACCACAAAGAGACCTCTGTCTCCCTCTTCCGACGACTCAATACGTTTGTAGGCACAGTCTTCATTCTGTTCGCGTTGTTTTCCCACATCACTTTTGTCAGCAGCAGTCAATCGTAAATGTATAGATGCCATTTTGTTATGTACCTCACAAAAGCAGATTTTATTGTTTATTTGCGCTCACTATAGCATATAGTAGTGTTGATGACAATTAAAGGCATTGTGTTTTTTAGGATGCGTACTTCGCCAAGAATAGAGTGTATTGTGTTTGTTTGAGCATACACTATATACGTGATATGGAGGATTTGAGTTGCGGCCTCTCAACTCAGGCAATTGTTGAAGACGGACGACCACAAGGGATCGCCCCTACCATACACGTTGGGTGTCTTATGAATCATCGTATAGTAGGGGCGATCCCTTGTGGTCGCCCGCCTCCATTCATAAATGACATGTATTAAATAACATGTATAAATATGATATGTATTGCCCCTTGCGGTCTCCCTGCTTCTCACGTCCATTTTTCTCCGGCAGGTCGCACATCGTACAGAGTCAATTTCGTCTTTGCCACCACCAATGAAGGCACTGCCTTCATCTGCCTGTCGTATTCGCCGATGGGTAACGTTGGCTCAATCGCTACGAAACGCGGTGTTCGTATCCAGTGCCAGCGCACAACCTCGTTCGCGTTGGATAGCTCATAATAAGGCGGGAACTGCTTTAAGTCCGAAACGGGTCTATAGTTGGTGGTAGCGGCGAACAATCGCGCATCCTGCCAGCACATCGAGTGGACGCGACCGAAGCCAACACGCACATGTATTCCATCGTCATCCACCGTAAGTCGTTGATAGCCGCGAACAACGGGAGCAACAAGATAATATGCAAATGCAGCAGTGATGAACCAGAACATGAACAACAATAGCAATAAGTCTGAAAGCGTTGGTTGTAGAATCAATTCATAAATCAGAAAAGCGAACAACCCAAGGAGTACAATCGCGGCAATAATAAGGTATATAGTCCAGTCTTTTACAGTACGTTGAACGATGGTTGTAGGCAATGGGATTGCGACGGCATCAGGTGTGGGTTGGAAGCTTGCAACTAAGTTTTGATTGCCCTGCGCTGCTTGCTGGCGGCGTTGATCCTGTAACCGCCAGAACCGTTCTTGAGAAAGAACTCTCAATACAACGCCAGCACTAAAAACAATATAAATCGAAAAATTTATCCAAGGATTTTGAGATCGTGACGACGCCATAAAGAAAGCATAGTAAAAACCAAATAGTATGTACCCCAATACCACGAATATGCCTAGGCGTCCTCTGATAATATTCGGCTCACGCTTGACCATTATTTGTTCCCCCTTTACAAACGCTTTCGCTATTATTATTTTTGTGCCATTGGACGCACATTGTACAACACTAAATGTGTTTTTGCGGCGATTAACGAGAGTAGTGCTTGCATTTGCTTATCATATTCCGTGAAAGGGATTGTCGGCTCGCTTATATTGAAGAGAACCTTACTATTATCGTGAAGCCACTGCCAACGTGCAATATCATCCGTACTCGATATTTCATAAAAAGGGGCATCAATCTTTTGGCCTGAAAAACCTTTATTGTTACGCTGATATGCTGATGAGATAGCAAACAGCCGCGCCTCTTCCCAACGTACAAAATGAACGCGACCAAGTCCGACACGCACATGCATTCCTTGCTCGTCTACTACTAGCTTCTGGTAGCATTGTAGAAACGGGATAACCAGGAAAATGAACAACATTCCGAATATGAGAATAGAAAAGAGTAGTGATATTGCCACATCTGACAATGACTTTGATTGTGATATTGTCGATATTATTAAGGTGGGTATTAGTACAGCTAACAGGAGTGTTAAAGCAACTACCAATACAATGGTCCAGCGTTTGGGAATGCGCTGCGTAATCGTGAGCGGTAACACTAACGAGGCATCATCGGCAGAAGGTTGCTGGGCAGCAAGCAAATGTGCATCACCATGTACAGCACGTTTACGGCGTTGCTCTTGTTTGCGCCAATATCGCTCCGCAGATAAAGCGGAAAAAACATTTACTAAACCTAAAATTGTAAAAACAAACAGCCTCATGAAACGTGTATTGAGCGATATATCTGTATAAAATGGATAGTATATCACAAACACTATCATAACGCACAGCCAGAACAATACAATCAAGCGTGTTCTAAGAAGATTTGGTTCTCGCTTCACCATTACATTGTCTCCCCCTGACATATTGTTTAACTGTAGCATACCCATAACACGCGTGACGCTACATATACAGATGCAACAGTACGCCTACTCTCTATCATTCCATGTTACAATAGGTACAAAGTCTACTAAGGGGAGAAACGTACTACTATGACCACTACCCAAAAACTGCCTCATTGGGACATGAGCGTTATTTACCCTGGCCTCGCATCACCTGAATTTGCTCAGGGCTTTACACACATTGCTAACAACATAAACGACCTGAGCCAATTATTTGATGAGCATTCCATTCAGGAACAAGCGGTTCTGACGGTTGACGCCTCGGTTGTGCAGACCTTTGAAATTATTGTCACACACTATAATGCTACCGCCGACGAGGTTCGCACGTTAGGTGCATATATTAGCTGCTTTGTCACGACCGATTCGCGTGACGACGTGGCGCAGGCGAAGATGAGCGAACTACGTCAATCGCTTGTTGTATTCTCGCAGCTAGGAACTCGTTTCACGGCGTGGATTGGCTCGCTCGATGTAGAGGCTCTTATTACACAATCATCAATTGCACACGATCATGCCTATGCTTTACGCAGAGCAAAAACAGAGGCGGCACACCTCATGTCACCCAAAGAGGAGATATTGGCCTCTGAACTAAATACAACAGGTGGTTCCGCGTGGGGCAAGTTGCATGGCAACATTACTTCGCAGTTGAGTGTCCCCTTCGAGGTCGATGGAGAGGTACAAAACCTTCCCATGAGCGAGATACGCAATCTTGCCTTTGACGCTCATCATGAGGTGCGTCGTCGCGCATATGAGGCCGAGCTAGCAGGTTGGCAACAGGTGGCACTACCTCTAGCGGCAGCACTGAACAGCATCAAAGGTGAAGTCAATGTTCTGGCACATCATCGCCAGTGGGAGTCACCGCTGGCAGAGTCGCTTTTCGATAACAGCATCGACCAGCAGACGCTCGACGCGATGATGAGTGCGGCCCGCGAGTCGTTTCCAGATTTTCGTCGCTATCTACATGCAAAGGCTCGCGCCCTCGATATCACAAAACTAGCGTGGTACGACCTCTTTGCACCTGTGGGTGCAAGCGAAAAGGTGTGGACATTCGAGGAAGCCAACACGTTTATTGTGCAGCAATTCGGCACCTACTCATCACGCCTTTCGGACTTCGCGGCACGCGCCTTTCGCGAACATTGGATCGATGCCGAACCACGAGATGGGAAGCGCGACGGTGCATATTGTACGTCGCTACGGGGCGATGAGTCGCGTGTCTTCGCGAATTTCAAGCCAGCCTTCAGTGGTGTCAGTACACTGGCTCATGAACTGGGACATGGCTATCATAACCTGAACCTTGCTCAACGCACAGCACTCCAACGCTCACTGCCTATGACACTGGCCGAAACCGCGAGCATCTTTTGTGAAACCATCATCACACATGCTGCGCTTCAAGATGCGGGTAAACAGGAGCAGATTGCTATCTTAGAGGAGTCGATACAGGGAGCGTGTCAGGTCGTTGTCGATATCACCAGCCGCTTCCGGTTCGAGCAACGTGTCTTCGAGCGACGTGAGAAACGCGAATTGTCGATTGACGAATTGAAGGCAATCATGTTAGAGACGCAACGCGAAACCTATGGCGACGGCCTCGACGACACGCAATTGCACCCCTACATGTGGGCTGTCAAAGGACACTACTACAGTACCGGACGCTCTTTCTACAACTATCCCTACATGTTCGGATTGCTCTTCGGCCTCGGTCTCTATGCACGTTATCAGCAAGACCCCGAAACATTCAAGCAGGGTTACGATAACCTGCTCTCCTCAACGGGTCTTGCCGATGCCGCGACCCTTGCCGCGCAGTTCGGCATAGATTTACGTAACGAAGCCTTCTGGCGTGCTAGTTTCGATATTATCCGTAAGGATATTACACAATTCGAGCAGTTGATAGGAGAATAAGCTCAATCCGTTCCCACGAGTGCCAACGTTTCCGCATAGAGACGCACGACGACACGCATATGACGTGTGATGACGTGTGCGATAATCAGGTGTGCGTCCTCTTCTTGCTCGATATTCTGACCTGGTGCCAGAACGTAGGCATCGACGATATCTTTGATTTTGCCGCCCGTTGCACCCAGGATGCCGACGGTGAAGGCGCGGGATTGTCTGGCGAGTATAAGGGCATTGATGACATTAAGCGAATTGCCACTGGCACTGATACCGATTACCACGTCCCCCGGCTCGATGAGGTTAGCGAGTTGTTCCGCGAAAATATGTTCGTAGGCGGTATCGTTACTCCACGCGGTAATCAGAGGCACATGATCGGTCAGTGAAATCGCCTTGAGCCGGGGTGCCTGCGGCATAATCGTGTTCTTGGCAAGGTCGAGTGCGAAATGCGACGCGGTGGCCGCGCTGCCACCGTTGCCCATAATGAACACACGCCGCCCATTATGGTAGCAATCTTCCAACAAACGGAGAACGTTTTGCAAGTTCTCCTGTGAGATAGAGCGCATCATCTGCTCAAGTTCGGTAAAATAGGTGGCGATTTCGTTCATAGCTATTCCTCTGCTCTACATAGGATTGTTGTACATGTATTGGTATATACGCGATGGGTACGGCAATTTGTGTACACTCACGGGCGACCACAAGGGTCGCCCATTACACTACCTATCACCATACAGTTCAACCCACGCCCGATTGAACTTTGCCATATTGAGCAGCACCGTTGCACCTTGAGAATCGAAGCGGAAGTTCATGCGTTTCAGACCATGCTCCTCTAATACGCTGGTCACGTGCTGCTGTGCCTCTTCAGGGCAGTACAGCAGCATGAAACCACCACCACCGGCACCTGTGATTTTGCCTGCCGTCGCTCCATTTTCGAGTGCTAAGCCATAGCATTCGTCGATAAAACCATTCGAGAGGCCAGTCGCCAGCCGCCGTTTCTCTTGCCATGAGTAATGTAGCAGGCGTGCGAATTCGTCGAGATCACCTGCTTCTAAACACGTCTGCACATCCAGTGCGACTTGTTTGATGTTGTGCAGTGCTTGCAAGACCGTTACATCGTTATCTTGTGTCGATTGACGCTGGTGTTTCAAGATCGAGGTCGATTCGCGGGAACTACCTGTGAAGAACAGCATTAGCCGCCGCTCTAACGTCTGTTGCACATCAGGGGCGATGTTGAGCGGCTCGACGGTGACACCATCACAGGAGAAGGTAAATTTGTTGAGTCCCCCGAAGGCGGCGGCGTATTGGTCCTGCTTGCCGATGGGCATACCCATCTTGTTAATCTCGATGGTCGAGGCAAGTTCAGCCACCTGCTGTTTCGTCATCGGTTGCTCGATAAGTGTCGAGATAGCACGTATCATCGTCACGGCGGCGGCACTCGACGAACCCAGGCCAGTGCCGGGTGGCACCTCGCTCGCCGTAAACAGGTTCACTCCGCGCCGAATACCAAAATGATGTAGTATAGCCTTTGGTAAGGCTAGATCTCCATCCCACACCAGGTCATTTTGAGGTAAATGGCGAAAGAGCGCATGATAGTCCGCTGAGATTACCTGTAGTTCGTCCGCCTCGTCGGTCGTAAGTATCGCGTAAAAATATTTGTCGATGGCGGTGCTGATAACCACACCGCCATATGTCGCATAATATGCCTCAAGGTCGGTGCCACCACCACCAAAGCTAATACGCATAGGTGCGCGTGCAATTAACATACGTTATTACTCCTCTCAATGGTGTGACAGAACGGGGATGAAATCATGTTCCTTAAAAATGCATCGGCCATTGCCGAAATATTTTTTTCCAGTGGCATCGTTATGACCCACCTAGTATCACGCGACAGGAGGACGCATCGCTTCAATCAGGACTTTCGCCACCTCTGGTCGCGAAAATTCGCGCGGTGGAATCTCGCCCGCTTGCAGCATCTGCCGTACTCTGGTGCCGCTCAGCGTGACGTGTTGCTCATTACCATGTGGGCAGGTTTTGCTCGATGCCATCCCTTCACAAGTACGGCAGAAGAAGGTGTGGTCGAAAAACATGGGCGTGATACCTAGTTCTCCGGCATCGAACTCAGCGAAGATGTGATGTGCGTCGTAGGTTCCGTAGTAGTTGCCGACGCCCGCGTGGTCGCGCCCAACAATGAAGTGTGAGCAGCCATAGTTCTTTCGCATCAGCGCGTGAAAGATAGCCTCGCGTGGTCCAGCATAACGCATTGCGGCAGGCAACACGCCCAGCATAACGCGGTTCGCAGGATAATAATTTTCCAGCAATACTTCGTAGCAACGCATCCGTACATCAGCGGGGATATCGTCGCCCTTCGTGTCGCCGACCAACGGATGCAAGAACAGACCATCCACCGTCTCCAACGCACACTTCTGAATATACTCGTGTGCCCGATGAACAGGGTTACGTGTTTGAAAGCCTACAACTCGCTTCCAGCCACGCTCAGTGAATTGAGCGCGAGACTGAGTAGGAGTAAGGCGCTGCTCTGGAAACGTCTGCTGCTGTAAGGCCACGACTCGTACAGGGCCACCCAACAATACATCGCCCTGCCGATAGACAACCGCGACACCGGGATGTGCCTCGTCTTCAGTGCGGTATACCTGTCTCGCCTCGTGCTGCCTGTCGTAGTCGAATTTGTCTTCGATGGTCATCACCGCCTGTAATACTCCTTGCTCGCTCACCAGCGCAAGTTCCGAACCAATATGTAACTCGTTGACCTGTTGCTGTGTCGTCGCAAGCGTAATCGGCACCGACCAGGGTAGGCCGTTACTCAAATGCATGGTGTTGACCACACCGAGGTAGTCGCTCTGACTCATGAAGCCGCGCAACGGGCTATACGCTCCAATTGCCAGCATCTCAAGGTCTGCCAGTTGTCGGGAGCCTATCGTGAGGTGTGGCAAGCTCTTAGCGCGTTCTTGTAATTCTGCACGTTCGTCCTCACTCGCCATGTTGATTACCAACGTTCCCCCATGTGGGAGAATTAACTGATCTGTCATTATAAGTGTATCTCTCGTTTCTCTAAAACGCCTTCCCCTGCATATCGGCTGGTATAGGTATGTCGAATTGCTCTAAAATGGTGGGAGCCATGTCCATGAGTTGCAGCCCGGTGAGTTCGCGTCCCCCGTTGCCTTCATGTGTCTCTGGATCGTGGCGAATGACAATACCGAACTGGGCATGGTTGCAGTCGTCGGGTCCGGTATCGTTCTCGAAGGTGTAGATAGCATCATGGCCGATAGTACCCACCGAACGCCAGAAGAGGTCGCCGAAATACACGATGAGATCGGGTGCGACTCCGTTGACTTCTTCGTAGACCTCTTCCGGCTTGTAAACTGTAGTGCCGATATTGACACCATCAGGGTCTGTCAACGCCTCGAACTTCGCCTTGAGTTCTGCGCGTAGTACCTCCACTTCGTCCGCTTTGACGATGCCCTGCGGCTCGCGACCCTCGACATTGAGGAAGATACGGGCGTAGTAACCGCCATCACCCCATACTCTTGTCTTGCTCCAATCAATATCGCATTTGTCGATAGCTGTCAGCGTCGTTGGATGTGACCTCAGCGTCAAATAACCCTCGCGTATCAACCACTCGTTGATGCAGATACCACCCTCCATCTTCTTCGCACCATGATCGGACACAATAAAGACGGTAGTATCGTCGTCGAGCAGGTCGAGTATCTGCCCAATTTCGTTGTCGATGTAGGAATAGTAGTCGCGAATACTATTATTGTATTTGGGATTGACCTCGTATTTGGGGTGTGTCGGGTCGTGATATTTCCATAGGCCATGATGAATGCGGTCCACACCCATCTCGACAAACATAAAGAAATCCCACTCTTTTTCGGCAATCCACTTTTTGACCAGTTTGAAACGACGTTCCGTCATCAGATAAATTTGCCGCAGCAGGTAGTCTTTATCCTCGGTGCGAAAGTTCGGCACATCGACAAGATATTCGCCCACCGTCGCCTCAATCTCCTTCATTGCAGATACAGGATATGTATAGGGTCGGTCAGGATTTCTGGTCGAAGGCGAGAGGAAGCAGCCGACCTGAATACCATTAACAGGTTTTGGTGGATACGTTTGCGGCACACCAACGGTAATAACTCTCTTGCCCGCGCGTGAAAGAATATCCCATACACGGTCAGTTTTGACGGAATTAGCGTTCGCCATCGTGTTTTTTCCATAGGAATGATCACCACGATTGCGAAAACCATAGAAGCCAAGCGTGCCTGGGTCTTTGCTCGACATCATCGAACTCCAAGCAGGCACGGTGATGGCAGGTATGCAGCTTTCCAACTTGCCCCACACACCATTGTCTATGACGCGCCTGAAGTTCGGTAGCTCGTCGCGCCATTGCTCAAAAACAAGCTCTGGTGCGGCACAATCCAGCCCGATCACCAGCACTTTTTTTTGCCGGGTCATAAATAGGAACCTTTCAATATAATAGTGTATGTGTTTTCAGAAATGTTGTAGTCTCAACAGACAGCTAATTGTAGTATAGCACTTCAACATGGCAACCCAGCAGGAATAGAAGTATGATATGGGCATGTTTAACAAGTTAATTGTACCCACGCAGAGTGGGTACCCGACAAACGAACACAACGAAAGAGAACAATAACAATGGCAAGTGGTAACAAGGTGCGTGTTGCAATCATTGGGGTTGGCAACTGCGCCAGTTCACTAGTACAGGGCGTTCACTATTATCAAAACGCGAAGGAGGAGGATCTGGTCCCAGGCTTGATGCACGTCAATCTGGGTGGCTATCATGTCAACGACATCGAGTTTTCGGCGGCCTTCGATATAGATGCCAATAAGGTTGGCAAAGACCTGAGCGAGGCCATCTATACAAAGCCGAATAATACCTACCGTTTCGCCGATGTACCTATGCTCAATACAAAAGTGTATCGTGGCATGACACACGACGGACTCGGCAAGTATCTCTCGCAAATCATTCAGAAGGCACCGGGGCAGACCGACGACATTGTACGCATTCTCAAGGATACGGGGACGGATGTAGTTATCAACTATCTGCCCGTTGGCTCCGAGACTGCGACCAAGTGGTATGTCGAGCAGATACTCAAAGCCGGTGTGGGTTTCGTCAACTGTATCCCCGTCTTCATCGCACGCGAGAACTACTGGCAGCAGCGTTTCGTCGAGGCAGGCTTACCTATGATCGGTGACGACATCAAAAGTCAGGTTGGCGCGACGATTGTGCATCGTGTGCTGACACGCCTCTTCCGTGAGCGTGGCGTCAAGCTAGAGCGTACCATGCAGTTGAACGTCGGCGGCAACACCGATTTCTACAACATGCTCGAACGTGACCGCCTCGAATCGAAGAAGATCAGCAAGACCAACGCCGTCACAAGCCAGCTCGACTACGACATTGGTGCCGAAAATGTGCATATCGGACCATCGGATTACGTCGAGTGGTTGTCGGATCGCAAGTGGGCATACATTCGTCTCGAAGGTACGACTTTCGGCGACGTGCCTCTGAATGTCGAACTGAAGCTAGAGGTGTGGGACTCGCCCAATTCGGCGGGCGTGGTCATTGACGCAGTACGTCTCGTCAAGATCGCGAGAGACCGTGGACTGAGCGGCACGCTGGAAGGTCCAAGTGCCTACCTCATGAAGTCTCCGCCAATACAATATACCGATGATATCGCGCACGAAATGACCGAATCATTTATCGACGATGATGCTCCTGTCAGCCTCAACGGTCACAAAAAAGAGACCGTAACAGAACAGGCTTAGTAGTTGTAAGAAATGCTGTGGCGGCAACGGACATGTCCGTTGCCGCCACGGCATTTCTTACAACTACTATTGTGAATTATCGTTGTTGAATGGAGGCGGGATTATTCACCGCCTCGCCCACTATACGCAGTAACTCCTCGCGTACAATTGTGACATCGGGTGGCGCACTAATCCCAATCTTCACACGTTCACCCTCCACGGCTAAGACAGAGACATTGATTACGCCATCAAGTATAATACTTTCGCCGACTTTTCGTCGTAGTACAAGCATGTGTGGCCTCCTTCTTTATCAGAAGCGTGTCCTAAAGCGTCCTTGCGCTGCAACAATGCCTGTAGAGCCACTTCTCATTGCTTGTGACTGTAAAGAGGCGTAGATTTGAGAAGATGTAGCAGCGAATGTCGAATTGTGTTCGTACATAGACGCGGTGACAATGTAGAATGGGTACATTTAGTCTTTGACACTTTCCATAAAATGGCTTTTATTCTCCAAAATACGGTGTGCCAGTTGCAAGCTATCGACCCGATAGGTTCCCGCACGCACCTGTGCCTTGAGTGCCTCTACGCGAGCAATGCGGCTCTCTTGCATGGCACGTACATTGCGTCCAATATCGAATGTAGAATCCAGGCGCGCTGTAGAGGTAGTTTCTTCCACCTTTGCATACTTCCTTGATCTGGCGACGAACTTCATGTTATCCGCCTGAAGATGAACACCCATGTTACCTTTCACAGAAAAACCCTCCCAATGCACAAAGCGGGCATTTAGATGATACTATCCATCAATCATTCCTATCCCCTGCAACCACCTTACTTCTTCTTATCGGCACTAGGGCGCAACTCAATAGGGGGATGATGGTACACATTACAAATACAAAAACTTTCGTATAATTATCTATGAAGCGGCCTTTCCAACTCGTCGGCCTCTTGCGCTTTTGCTCGTACTACTAACTGTTGCTTTCAGCTTCCTGGATGCCAAACCTGGATTTGCAAAAGCTACCCGTAGGCGTACCAACGCTTGCGTATGCAGTTGGCACACACGAGACTCAGAAACGTCCATAACTTTGCTAATCTCCTTCATCGTCAATTCCTCGGTATAATAAAGGGAGAGCAAAATACGTTCACGTTCTGGCAAGCGGTCAATTGCAGAACTTAGCATTGTTAGTAACTCCTTTTTCTCTGTTGCATCGGTGGGACCCAGTGTCGTAGAATCTTCTATCATATCACCTAATGTCATCATCTCGTCGTCCTGTCCGAACATGGATAATGGAGCATCAAGTGACAAGACGGAAAGACCTGCTTCGACGAGCATCTGGCGGTATCGTTCGGAGGTCACACCCAGTTCTCGCGCCGCCTCATCCTCTTTTGCGGGTCGTCCCAAACGCTGTTCTAAAGCAGCTAATGCGGTCTCAACCTGTTTCACACGCGACACTGCCGAGCGTGGTAGCCAGTTGAGTGCGCGTAACTGGTCAATTACCGCCCCGCGAATACGTGCGGTGGCAAACGCCTCGAAGCGCACACCGCGTTCTGGATCATAACGGTCAACCGCGTTAATGAGGCCAATTGTGCCATAACTCACCAGGTCTTCCGCTTCTAGCATACTCGTTGGCGGAATACCCAATCTGCTGACCACAAAACGGACCAACGGAGCATAATGCACAATTAGCTCATCGCGTAATTTAGAGTATTTCGTTGCAACAAACTCCACCCACATATCGTCAATCGTTGTACTCGCTAGTGCCATATACTTATCCTTCTCTCTCTACGATATGGATTTACCTCAAGCCTCCTCACTACATATCCCTACATTCCACACTTTCAGTGTAGAGAGATTCTGGGCACAGCGATATTTACCAAAGTCCTTAAAATGGGGGGCAAAAGTCCTTTTAATCCTCATTCAAACGAAGTGTCTGGCTGAGTGCAGGCTGAGAAACTACACGCATCATGAGGAGTAACGCCACTGCAAAGATGCCTACAACCGCTAGTAGCACAAGAGGCAGAGTTGGTGGTACGACAAGTTGTGTCGCTAATGCAGATTGCAGGGCGAAGAGTTGTTGATCGCTAAGGTTCGAGTTTACGTCGGTGAACGTCAGCGCGGGTATCATTGATAGTGCGAGGAAAGTACCAAATAGGGAGCCGAGCAGAAAACCAGTTATGTAGATAATGGCTTGCTCCCACGTTAGTATGCTTATCACCTGACGACCTGTAGTGCCAATAGCACGTAAGGTCGCGAAATTCGTCAAGCGTGTATAGGCTCTCAACCACGACGCAAGCAGGTTGCCAATCACCGCCAACAGGAGTGCAGTGGCGGTTCCGAGAGTGAGTATGCTAGTGAGAATGAGATACAGTGGATCGGTTTGTAACGTGACAAGCAGTAAACGTCGATCTATAAGCGAAGAAAGACGAAACTTGCTACTGCTGAGAGCCGAACGGATACCTGTCAGAGAAGTAGCATCATCCCTTGTGTGAAGCCAAACATGATTCAGGGTTGGTGAACTGATCGGACTTACCAAATTTTTATCCTGCTTGACCTCTTGTGCGAAGGCTTTAGCATATGTTTGATAATCCACTAGTACACCGCTAGTAGTAGCACCTGCTCCACTACTAACAGCGATGCGGTTGTTGATTGTCGGGATAGAGTCTAGCACCCCAATAATGAGGCATTGCATATCGCTGGGATACGTATTATTCAGCTTCACATTAAAAGATGAGCCAACATGTAGCAGCAATTGATGCAGTGTTGTTGAATCGACAATAGCTGGCACAGTAATACTTGCCGTCTCTTGCCGTGCAGAAACGAGATTTGCCAGAAGTGGACGGGCGGTTTTATATGCATCGACTGAGGGCCATAGCACAGCAGAACCAAAGCTGGCGGCATCGACTGCTCGCACCTCCATTGAAAGCCCTGCAGCCCCACCAACACCTGTATCTGTATAACCAACGCTCGCTGAGAGAACACCAGGAATCGAGCGATATTGGTTGATTATTGATGTCGGCGAAGGTCCAGCGGACGAAAGTTGCCCACTAAAGTCCGCTCCTGTTTGATAGGCGACAATCTCTTGAATGTGTTCGGACTCTGTTGCACCATAGATGAGCGTGAAGAGGACAAAGGCAATTGCGAGAGCTAGCAGCATCGTCATTCGCAGCGACTGACGCGGTGAACGTGCAAGCTGGGCAATTGCCAGTAGCGAAACGGCACCTCGTCCCCGTGTAGCCAGGCGCGTTCCCAGAGTCAAAAGTAGTGGGAAGACACGTAGAAACAGAAACATGCAGCCTAAGATAAGAAACAATGGAGCGATAAGCGATAGCGGCGTAGCGATGAGTACCTTTGCATCACCCTGTAACACTGCACCAACGCTCGTTATATACAAGGAAATTCCATAGCCTACAAGCGCAATCACACCCGTGATGATATCAAGATTGAGCCGTTGCCATAACGGTCGTTTGCTACTACGAGTCGCTTCCTGGCGCAACGAAAGGACATTCATACGTACGGCAAAGAAGAGCGAAATGCTCATCGTAAAGATTGCTACCAGCACGACAGCTACCGCATACCAGAGTATGCTTGTGATTGTCTGCAAAGGATTATGTGTAATAGTATCAAGGGAATCCAGTACTGTCGATGGAAGTGTGCGCTGTGCATAAAGAAAAACGATGGCGATAGCGATAGGAATACCAAGAACGAGCGCAACAATTCCTAGTATGACACTTTGTAAGAGTAAGGCTCCAAAAACTTGACTCCCACTGGCACCACGACTGCGTACAATCGCAATGGCCTCGCTCTGGCGTTCCACCAACAATGTTGCTAACAGGCTTACGAAAAAAAGAATTAGCGATAGAATAAGTAGTGTGAAGATGCCAGACGGAATTTGTGCCACCGCGATACGACTTCTAAATTGCTGCAAGCTGTTAGAACTAAGTAGTTGACCTGAGAGATCGACGTGTGTGAGAAAAGGATATGGAAGCAGATCGTTGGTTGATGAATTATTTTGTATGTCACCGTATGAACTATATATGGTAGCTTGCAATTGCGAAAGTTGGTCAATAAACATATCGAGTGAACTTGGGGTAAGGCGTGATGCATCCAGGGCATAGTGCCACGTTAGGCCATAACCACTATAGTTTACCGCGTGAATTGCATCAACGTGATTGAGCGAGTGCAAATGGTCGAGAAGGGCTAGTAGTGCAGCATCAGGCACGAGTAGTGTGTACTGCGAGACTGGTACCGCCCCTTCAACAGCATAGCGCACGATTTTGAAATCTTCCCCTTGCCAGTAAGCAGCACTGGTTGAGGGAACAGAAAAAAGGCCAGCTACGTATGCCGCAACTTCAACCGAGTTTTGTACTGGTTGACTAACAGTAATATCAGTAGTGGGTGGTATCACTATGTATTGCATCAAAAGGTGAAAGACTGAGCCAACGTTCAAGTGTAGACGCTGTGCGGTATCAGGAGTCATCATCACTGCAACTCCATTCGCTGTTATCGTGTTGTTCACGCTGGCAAGTTGCCCTTGTAGCACATGAAGATGAGGAGCCGCCTGCTGCATAGATGTTCCATACATCGTCAACGACGAATTACTTTGTGGTGGCAAGAAGGTAAAGTCGTTGTTGGTGATAGAGGCTTGTGTGGGCGTGATGGCATTTCCTAAATACTGATGGAATAGCGCATCAAACTGATCGTGTATATCATGTACCACCGACGAGGATAGACCGTTTGTTTGTATACTGAGCGTAATATCAGAGCTATATGGCGTCGCACGCAAGGTACCACGAATACCAGCCATCGTCATTGTGTCGGAAAGCAGAGGAATGGCACTGGCAAGAATAACGGCAAACGTCATGCCAAGTGTAGTAAATAACAGCAAAAACCATGTACGGCGCACCTGCCAGAACGCCAACGTTGTTATGGCGGATAAAAGAAAATGGCTCTTTCGCTGTTGCGTTATGCTAGCCATACGGACTTCTTTCTCGCACATGGCATGGTCTAGTTAATCGTTATAGAACACAGTATAACAAAAAATGTGTGCGATGTCGTGCCAAATTGTAGCCTTTATGGACACTATCATCGAGTGAATGTTAAATGTTGACGAGCGTCACACCGATGAAAATGATACCTACGCCGAGCCACTGATTCCATTGCAGTCGTTCACGCAAGAAAATCCAGGCGAGCAGCACTGTTACAGCACTGAAGAGTGAGGCCAGTACACTCACGATAGAGACCTGTGCAGTTGTATAACCAACGGTGGCGGCAACAAATGCAGCGGTATCAAGTATGCCTACACCAGCGATGTACCACCATACACGCCCACGCGGAACACGTATACTCTGTCGAGTGATGGGCGCGAAGATTGCTAGCACGCATGGTGTAATAAGACGAACAAGCCAGACAGGGAGAATACCGCCGAGAACGGGAGTTACACGAAAACCAAAGAGCCAGAACGCGATACCATAGCCCACCGATGCGAGCATTGCCAGACCGATTCCACCGGGAAACCTTGATGTGCGAGGTGCGGTAGTTGCATTTACAATTGCTCGCGCCCCCAATTTCCAGGTGATCGGCGTGGCGGCCAACACCACACCAAGCAGCGACGCCGCTATACCAATGCCGTGCGTCCGACTAATGACCTCGCCCGCCAGCACCGCCAGCAACACCGTGAGGGCCGCATAACTTGCCGCAATTGGCGAGACGATAGTGATGACCCCAACTTCAAATGCGCGATACAGTGCCAGCGAACTGACAATATTGAGAAAAATTGCAAGCAACGTCCAGAGCCACGTCTGCCACCCAACATTGAAAAGGAGATGCCGCCATGTCCCCGATGCTATAAGATAGATACTCAAGCCGACGAAGCCGAGAAACTGCATAAAGAGAAGCGTGCGATACGTTCCAACACGCCGTGTTGCGTAACGCGCAAAAAAATCGGCTGCCCCCCAGCACACGGCTGCGGCCAAGCCTAATAAAATACCCAAGAGTGATTACCTCGACATTTTCTGTGTGCTTTATTCGCTAATGGAGTCATTGTTAGAAGAAATGACTAGAGTGGAATAACGTAATACTATCTTAACACATGTATGCTCTGACGCATGATTGATGACTATTTTATTCTAGTCGTAAAAATTTCAATTTATATATACTAACGCAGAAGAGAATAATCATATTACTGCTATCAAACAGTATGTCTGTGAGGATCAGTGCAAAAATAGTGCTATTTGGCGATTCCTTTACACAATCTCAACATAATCTTAACCTAAATGCAATCGCTTTCTTGTATAGTTATCTTCAGGAAGCATGCACTAATAGAATTGTATAGAGTGCCATCCCAAATGCACAAGAAAACTGTATGCAAGTCAAAAAATCATGCAATCCAAATTCACCTGCTTTGCGTAGTATCAAGCGAGAAGCAAAGATATAGAGCTATTAAGTTATATATCCTGGTAAATGATTACATGTGTAAGTAAAACTTCTCATGTTCATGTACCTGAACTACTTAAGAGCAGATGTAGAGAACATGTTGAGTGATCAACATGTGAGCGCCCATGCTCGACATATAGGATTTATTGTATGAAAGGATCATTGTAAACAATGGAAAATCAGAATTCAACACCTTTGGTCAACGAAGAAGTAAAGGGAACATCACGTCGCAATCTCCTGAGAAATGCTGTTGTAGGAGCAGCCGGTGTTACAGGACTCGCCGTCGCCGGTGGAGCACTTTTTGCTAAAAATAGCGCACATGCATCAGGTGGCGCAAATTGTGTCACACCTATCAAGGATATTTTCACGATTGCTCGTACCGCCGAGCGTCTAGCCGTGACATTCTACACACATGGCTTGAACAATGCGGACAAGCTCGGCATCACGGGTGCTGACAGAGCGTATATCCGTGCCGCCCTCATTGAAGAGCAGATTCACGAACTCTTCTTCGCCAGTGCTGGCGGCGGCTACCTGGCAAGCACCTTCAGCTTCCCAGAAGGTCCTAAGACCTTTGAGGACCTGGCGACCTTCATTGCCACCCAGCAACAACTCGAAGGTGTCTTTGACTCTGCCTTCCTTGCTGCCGTCAAGGAATTTGGTTTACAGGGGAGACCAGACCTGTCGCAAATCGCTGCACAGGTTGCGTGTATTGAGTCCGAGCATCGTGCGCTTGGGCGTGCTATCGGCGGCCTTATCCCTGCCGACAACTGGGCCTTCACACCTGTCTTGATCGGCAAGGTCGGCGATGCTCCTGCACTCGTCGCCAAGGCCGGCTACCTCAGCCCTGTAAACGGCAACCACTTCACCTACGCGCAAGTTCCTGTCGGTGGTGGCGGCGTAGTGTACCGTAGCCCCTATGCAGTAGCCTCCTGCTCATAGTTCGTAGATGATTAACGAGCGATGCTGCTAAATAAGCACAGCCTCGTTATACTACATAGAGAGAGCCTTCTCGTCTTAGATGAGAAGGCTCTCTACTTTTTTGTTTTGAATATCATCTCGCCAGAACTACAGACAGCAGAAAAGCGTAGTGATATAATAGGGGCTATTATTAGTGATTGGCGGAGAGGAAAACGCACACATATGGCAATGTTCGATAGCTTAACAAAACGGCTTGATGGTATATTCGACAATTTAAGTGGGCAGGGCAAACTGACCGAAGATGACGTAAACGCCGCCCTCAAAGAGGTGCGTATCGCTCTCATCGAGGCAGACGTAAACCTGCGTGTGGCACGCGGCTTTGTGGATCGCGTGAAGCAAAAGGCCATCGGTGCCGATGTGATGGGAAGCCTGTCACCGGCGCAGCAGGTGCTGGGTATCGTCAACGAAGAGTTGATCGAGATGCTCGGTGGCACTGGCAACAATAATCAACTCGATCTTGGTGGTCCACCCCCAAATATTATTATGCTTGTTGGTCTGCAAGGCTCCGGTAAAACGACGACCGCTGCGAAACTTGCGAACTATCTCAAAAAGCAAGGGCAACGTCCCCTGCTGGTGGCGGCAGATATGTATCGCCCTGCCGCCGTGAACCAGCTCAAGACGCTGGGCAAACAGATCGGTGTTCCAGTTTACTCGGAGCCAGCAGGAGCCGACCCGGTAGACATTTGTTTACACTCACTCGACTACGCACGTGAGCAGGCTTGCTCAGTTGTTATTCTTGACACTGCGGGTCGTCTTAACATTGACGAGCGCATGATGCAAGAGGTCGTGAATATTCGTGACCGCGTGCATCCGCGCGAAACTTTGTTGATCGCCGACGCCATGACAGGTCAAGAGGCGGTGCGTGTAGCGGACGACTTCAACAAGGCCGTTTCGCTCACAGGCATGATTTTGACTAAGATGGACGGTGATGCCAGAGGTGGTGCCGCACTTTCCATTCGCTCCGTAACTGGTGTGACGATCAAGTTCATGGCAACGGGCGAGAAAATCGATGCTCTACAACCCTTCTACCCCGAACGTCTGGCCTCACGTATACTGGGTATGGGTGATGTCGTCTCGCTCATCGAGCAGGCACAAGAGAACATCAGCGAGGAAGAGGCACTTGAGACACAGAAGAAGCTCAAGCAGGGTAAGTTCGACTTTGAAGACTTCCTCAACTCGATGCGTCAACTCAAGCGTATGGGACCATTGCGAGGTGTGATGGAGATGATGCCAGGTTTCAATAAGCTGGCATCGATGCCGGAGATGGATGAAGCCCTTGAAGGCGACCAGCTCAAGTACATTGAGGCTATGATTCTTTCAATGACTTTGGAAGAGCGGCGCAATCCTGATATTATAAATGGTAGTAGACGTAAACGTATCGCGAAGGGTAGTGGTACCACTGTCGAAGAGCTGAACCAGTTGCTCAAGCAGTTTGTCGAGATGCGTACAATGATGCGTCAGATGACCTCTGGCAAAGGTCCCTGGGCACAGATGGCGAAACAGTTCGCTGGCGGTGGTGGGTTGCCAGGAATGCCAGATATGGGAAGTATGGGTGAGATTGGGATGCCCCAACGTTCGCCTTCCAATGGGGGGAAGAAGACAGGTAAGGCGGCACGTAAAGCAAAACGCAAACAGAAAGCCAAAAGTGGCAGGAGATAACAACACGTATGAATGTTCTACGTCCTGCGTCCCACATCTTCTCGCATCAGCGGTCCCACGGCTCAAGAGGCCGTGTGGCCGGTACGACACGAGGAGTATTCGCCTTGCTTCTGCTCGGACTCATGTTATTGATGAGTGCCTGCGGTGGAGATGCACATACACAGCAGCAAGCCAATAAGAATAAAGCAACTCTTGATTCATCGCTACAATATGCTCAAAAAATAGGTGTACCCTCAACGCCCCTCGCCTCCGTACAGAAGCAAGAACAGCAAATCAGCACTACCAATGCACCTTTCAATCCTTTTAATGACCAACCTGATACCGACTATTATCATAATCTTGCTCAACGTTATGCTCAATTGAACGTACAAACGCAAGGCATTATCGCGAGCGGTACCGATCAAGCACAGACGTTGGCACAGCGCACAGTACAGAACTTCCAGACGACGCTTTCACAGCGACGTGCTCAGGGACTGCCTGTGCAACCATTCGCGCATCAATTTGCTCAAAATCAACAACTACTCTCTACAGCGAAATATCCCAAAGATTATGCTCTGGTTACAAAAAATGCTCAGACAAGTATTCAATCTCTCAACCTTTTGCAGTCGGTTTCGGCGCAATTAAGCACCTTTCAAACGACTATTGCACAGATGCAAGCCGCGCAAATCGACGTAACCGCGATGACGGTTCAGTACCAGAACGATCAGCAAGCACTTACCGCAGCCTCCACACCTGCTGACTTCAAAAATATTAGTACCTTTGTGAATGGGCAATATCAGCAAGCGGTCGTCAACTCTATTCAAGCGTTACCTTTTGTGACAAAGGCCAAAATCGGTATATTCGAGACGCAAGTCAACCAACTCAAGACCTTTGGCATTGATAGCACGCCCTATCAGAAACGACTTGACGCCGACAAAGCACTGATGGGGAAGACGCAGAGCATTCAAGCATATGAAGCTTTCTCCAGACAAATCGACAATGACATGGCGGCGATGCACGATGATTATATAAGAGGTGAAGCTGGCTATCTCATCAAACAGTTTCATAAAGAAGCTATTGCATGGGGACAGGCTAATCTTTACCTTGATAAGAGCAATGGACAGAAGTATCCTCTCGATGCAGGTTATCTTCAGCCTGGTGTCGGCGACGACCTGGATAACGCTCTTTATTATGCCGCAACGCCAGACGACTATCAAGGTGTTGTCGATCAAGTAAACAATGAGTTTTTCAACCTGCATATGATGGAGGCCGATTACAGCGACAAGACTTCATTCAATCAGCCGCACTCGACCGATCAACAGATGCTCAATCACTACAAGCTACAAAAGGGCACTGTGTTGATGATTTCTCAGCCCGAATCTGCATTGCGCCTGTACAAAGATGGCAAGTTGGTAAAGTCATTTATTGTGACGCTTGGTCGGGTCGAACTGCCAATCGTGCCAGGAGTCTGGCCTGTCATAGACCGCCTGTCACCAACGGTGTTCAAGTCGCCTTATCCAAAGGGGTCGCCGTACTACTACGACGATACACCAATTCACTACGCCCTGCGCTACCATTGGGGGGGTTACTTTGTTCACGACTCCTGGTGGCGCAATGATTATGGCACTGGTACACAGTTCCCACACACGGATGCAACGGGTAATGTGAGCGCATCAAACGGTAGTCACGGCTGTGTAAACATGCAACTCGATCAAGCTGCCTGGGTGTATGCGAATACTGATTACAATACGCAAATCGTGATTTATTAAGGATATGCAAATGTGTAGGTGGCAAGGGCACCCGCAAGGGGATGCCCCTCCCATACACGAATTGGTTGGTTATGTATCGTTGTATGGGAGGGGCATCCCCTTGCGGGTGCCCTGTTTTTCCTTATCACATATAGGATTGAGACGATGTGGAGCATTCCATGCGGCAAGGTTCACCTTCACAGCAGTTACCACGAGAGCTGCGCGGTATACGTGGTGTACAACCGCTCCTGGCAAAGCTAGGGATGCCGGATAAGGTGTATACACCTGCGAAAGTACCCTTGCTAGCACAAGCTCTTGGCCCATTCTGTGTCCTTGTTGGTGTACTCATCATCGGCTCATTTCTGCTCTACATGCAAATCCTCTTCAACTGGTGGCTGTGGTGGCAAGCCGCTTTCATTCCACTTGTTGGTACTCTCTGGATAATTGTTGGCCTGTGGTTTGCGCTTGCCCCCTTATTTCGTCATAAAGTGCGCGTAGCCGTCTGTCTACATGGTTTGTTGTATATCGGACGTAAGAAAGAGGCAATCCTCTGGGATACGATCACAAACTTTTGGAAGGATGTGCAGACCGATAATAAGGGCCGTACCTCCTACAAGTGTAAAGTGCAATGTAGAAATGACTCGACATTTCTCTTTCAAGATATTGACGCGGTAGAGCAACTTGGGCAGCGCATAGAGCATGAGGTGGTACAGCATCTTCTACCAGATGTTATTGCACTTTATGATATAGGCACTATAATTCCTTTCAACGAAATTGCAGTTGATAGGCAAGGTATACGAGTGAAGCATAGGGGCGCACCCTTACTATGGGATGACGTTGAACACGTGGGCATCAACCAGCAAGTGATAAGTATTTATAAGCAAGGCGAGTACTGGGATTGGTCCACACTGCCTGTTGCGAACATTCCTAATGTTGTCGTTCTCAGACGATTGATTGCCTATGCGCGACAAGAACACGATAAGGCACCACTGCTACGTATGATTGCCGCCTACAATTCTGGTTTCTCCATTCACTTCGGCAGTATCACTCTCAGTCGGCGTGGAGTTGATATTGGTAAAAAGACACTCGCATGGAGTGAGATAAGTGGTATCGGCGTAGGGGAACAAGAAGTTATGATTAAGAGGCCGAGTTCGGTCTGGGGTCAGGACGAATGGGAAGTCTTTCCTATGCGAACAATAACCGATGCTCCACTCCTTAAAGGGCTTATAGACTATGTGCTGCAAGATAAGCAGTAGCATGACTGGGCTTGCCCCTGTCATGCCAACAACAGACTATTCAGCGACACTCAGAAGGTTCTATTTTCTCATGATACGGATTTGGCATTGAAACGTTTTGATAGTAATAGTTACTCGTCCTGTGATAAACCATTTATTAATTTTTATGAGGAGCAATTTTTGTGATTCAACAGCAAGAAGTTCATACCCACAGCGACACGCCGCAAAATGTCTATGCCCAGGCAACAGCGTACCAGCTAGGAGCGCAAGGTACGACATACAAACCCCTGTTACCCAACGTACTGGCGGTTATCGGGATGATGGTAGCCGTTATTATTGCGGATATTATCCTCCTGTATATTATAACCGCTGTAACAGGTTACATCTTTTACATTCTTATCGTTATTCCTATTATTGCGGTTATCTATGGTATTTATGCCTTGATTGACTGTAATCTGCGTATCTATCAGTTTGCTAATGGTCTCGTTCGTGCCAAAGGCGAAAAGCTAGAGGTCATACGCTGGGATCAGGTCGCCTTTGTGATCCAAAACATGAGAAGCAGAGGCTACGGCTATGCATGGGGTGGTATTATCGGTGCGGCACTCACAAATAAGAGTACACCGCATAGTATTGTTGTGCAACGCACCGATGGCGCGAAGTTCAAGTTCAGTGGAACTGTACAGCATGTTGTCCAACTCATTCAGACGATTCAAGGTGCGGTAACACAGGCACATATGCCGCGAGCAATTGCTGCCTACGACGCAGGAAGTCCCGTTACCTTTGGGACGTTTGTCCTCAGCAGACAGGGATTAAGCAACGGACGCGAGACATTGCCCTGGAATGAGATACAAAGTGTAGATATAAAAAATGGCAAGGTTCTTGTCAAAAGAGTCGGCAAGACCTTTAGCTGGGCCAATGTCAACATCTCACTGGTCCCGAATGTGTTGGTGTTCATGAGCATGATCAATTATGCGCGTACAGGACGGGTGTATTAAGTGGGAATGGCAGGGAGACCGCAAGGGTCTCCCCTACATTTTGCGTGCCCTACGTGTAGGGGAGACCCTTGCGGTCTCCCTGTTTATCAACGGATTGATTAGTTCCAAACACCAAGAATATCCGAGGCATTCGCCGCATTGTTGGCTGGTGAGAGGCCGTACATATCTTCGAGGGTACGCAATACGTTGTAATGATTAATGGTGGTATTGTTGGTACCAACCTGAACGTGTTGCCCCACAAAGATGGTGGCAATCTGATTCGTGTTGTTCGAGTTTGTCACATCCTCCTCATCCCATGTGACGATCAGCAAGCTATTATTCGTCTTTGCCCATTGTGCATAGGCATCCATGTTCTGCTGAAGCCATGTATCGCCTTGCTGAACTGTGCCGTCGTGCATGTCATTATTGAGGTTGGGAACGACAAAAGAGACCGTTGGCAAAGCACTATAACCCGCTGTAGTCGTGGGAAAACTGGTAAAGGGCAGATTCGTGGCTGCCCCACTGGTATCACCGAAATCAGCCCATGGATTGTGCTTACGAGCATAACTGGTGGCAGAGTTGGTACAATTTAGCGCACCTGCCGCTGGCAAACCTTCGGAGTAGCCCGCAAAGCTCAAATTCGCGCTGAGAAGTTGACCGCCGAGGTCTGGTCCCTGGAAGACGGTAAAAGGACATACGTCACCGAAAACACCCTGATCTGAACCTGAGTAGAGATCGAGATAGTTAGGCTGACTTGGATGAGTAACAGCGTGTGAATCAGTAAACGACATACCTTGTGCCGCCAAGCCATTGATGTAAGGTGCCGCACTATTGCCGATAACCTCGGAGTAACCCTTATTCTCTTCGATTACCACCACGACATGATCGTAATGTGGGATCGATGACGGTGTTGGCGTAGCACTTGGTGTCGCGCCTGCCGTCACGCTGGGGCTAGGCGTCGCAATAGGTGTGTCGGTTGCCGTTGCATCGCCAAACAAATTGAATATAGGTCGTACACTTGCATTAGAGGATTGTGCATTGACCTTGTGCGACGGCTCAAAAAAACGGATAAGGCCACCTAAGAGAACAAATAGGAGACCGAGGACACTCACCCACAAAAGTCCTTTTTTAATAAGGGCATGGAAGGCGAAAAATTTCCTCATCATTCAAATCCTTTCCAGGCTCTCGTCCCTTCACAATGGAAGGGGAGAGCGATACTACTACAATAAGGGGCATATATTGCCTCTAAAGTAAACCGCTTGTGGCGGCAGAATAGAGGATTGCAATCTCCCAGATGCAGAAAGAAAGCAGGCATAGAGCAAAAAGTACCCTCGTTATTGTCAACAGTCCTGGCATAGTTTATAGTTCGTCGAGGTATATATTTTATAGGATTGTATAGTAAATATAAGTATTCGACATGAGGTACATCTATGGCACAGGCAATATCTTCTGACATGCAACAGCTTGCGGCAGCATATCAACTTGGAACACCACAACAAGAATATGGTTTTAAGGTGACACGTACTCTTATTACAGGTTTACTCACACTCGTTCTTGGCATCGGATGTATTGCATTTATTTTTATAAGTGAACATATTTCTTTGTCAAGTATAGATTTTTCCTATGTGGACACCAGTGGCGATTTCTGGGTGTTTATTATCGCTGGCCTTGTCCTACTTGCGGTGGGCATAGGCTCATTGGTCAGTATGTTCAGAAACCTGAACTTGCGTGTACTGCTGTGTACAGAGGGAATTTTGCGAACAAGTGGCAGCAAAGTTGAGATAGTACGTTGGGATCAGGTTGAGGCATTCTGGCAAGCGGTAACAAAACGCTACATGAATGGCATTTATACAGGTACAACGCATATTTATACATTGCGGCGTGCTGATGGGGTAGTATTCAAGTTCAATGACACCATCAATAAGGTTGAAGCACTTGGCAATGCTGTACAGCGTGAGGTGACACGCGTCCTGCTCCCTAAGTTCATCTATGCGTACAACGCAGGTAGCACCGTTACCTTCGGCCCATTGAGCATCAACAAGCAGGGTATCAGCAACAGTAAAGAGATGCTGCCGTGGAGCCAGTACAAAGATATGCAGGTCCGGCGCGGCATTGTCTCCGTCAAAAAGGAAGGCAAGTGGCTGAACTGGTCAAGCATCGGCGTTGCCCGTATCCCCAATTTCTACGTATTTATGTCACTACTCGATTATGCTGTAAAAAGTCAACAACAGCCTCCAGTGCAATAATAATTTTCATGTTTTCTAGGATAGTGGCAACAACGCTCTTTTGACTACTGGTAGCTGAGAATACAGGTCCGCACCAGTGAGACCTGTACACCAGCTTCGCGCGGCTCGCAAATCTTGTACAAAGCCGCGTTGCAGGTCGATGCCGAGGGCTTGCCATGTCAGGCTGATAGCACGACGAGCGAAGGCGATGTTGTTACGTGGCTCGATACGGTCCAGGTCTTCAAAGAAGAAACCACAACTGGTGAAGCTGTACTGCTGATAATACTGTGCCTCCAGCAGCAGTTGTACACGCTCAACAACTGATGGATCAGAGGGAAAGTTATGCATCTTGCTATGACGCAGCCAGAAGCTTGTCAGGGGCTCCCAACCGTTACGTAGCGCGAGATAGTCATTGCATGCCGCGAAGGGGTCGGTGAAGACTGCTCCGACATGATGCTCGAATAGCGCGTTGTTGCGTTCAGCGAGATGCGTAAGTGCGTGTCGCAATGCGCCTTTCCAGTTACTGTCACCCTCCGTACACTCACAACCACTACTCCAGCGTGCGACTCCGTGACCACAACTCCATGCGCTCGGTTCGTGCAACGTGACCTCACGCGTCGCGGGATGCAGGAGCATGTAGCGTTCGAGCGTGCAGACCTCGAAGCCATAGCTGGGGGCACCGTTCCGCACAAGATATGCTAAGAATTTGTCGCGCCACGGCTTGTGATGGCCGTAAAGTTCGCCGTCGGTAGCTATGGTAATCAATTGCGCCTCGCCGTTAGCGCGTTTGGACTCCACGAGATGCCAGGGGAGATACGATGCCGCAAAGATGTTGGCGTCATTAGTGGTGTTCCAATCAAAGGAAACGCCGCCGGATAGTGGCGCATTATAAAAGAATACCGTGATGCTACGTCCTTCGCGCAAACGTACAATGTATGGCTCAGTCGCGTCGATAGAACTGGTCGCCTGCCAGGGGGCGAGGACGGTATAGGTTACACCTGCCTGTGCCAGCAGATCGAGCGTCTCGGTATCAACCGCCGTTTCCGCGAGCCAGACGCCGTGTGCATCGTGCCCGAAGCGATGGCGAAAATCCTCTAAGCCCCAGCGTATCTGTGTGCATTTATCCTGTGGAGTGGCAAGTGGCAGAATAGTATGGTTATAGACCTGAGCCAGCGCGTTGCCAACACCATAACTTTGCACATGCTGTTGATCTGCTTGAAGAATGCGTTGATAGACATCGAGATGATGCTGTTCCAACCACGCGGCAAGCGTCGGGCCGAGGTCGAAACTGATAGCGTCGAAGTTACCCTCTTCCGCATTGGGTCTGTAGCATTCGGCGGTAATCTTCTCATTGAAATTTGTGTAGGGGGTCGCACCTGGCTCAACAGGAAGTTCGCCTGTAAAGGGATTTTCACGGGGTGGCTGATAAAAATGCCCATAGAGACACAGGTATGCCTGCCCTATCTGTGGTTGTTGTAACGGGGATGGGTCCGAGGAAGCGGAAAGATTTGTGGGTAACGTTGAATCGATCATGCAACCACCTCATTAGCGGCTGACAGTAACGTCAGCACTCTTTCTGTGAGAACGAGCATCTCAGTATACAGCAAAACAACGGTCGAAACGTCAAGGAGCCGTTTCGAGAAAAAATAGTATGTACTCGTTTGCTTCGCTAATTACTGATACGAATGTGGTTTATATGAAAGATACAATATGTGTGAAAAGCAGGGAGACCGCAAGGGTCTCCCCTACATTTTGCGTGGTCCTACATGTAGGGGAGACCCTTGCGGTCTCCCTGTCCATATGTGACCTACAATACATTATCGGCACTACGCGGTTTGTAAACCATTCTCATAGGAGCTATAACTGTCGCTCCGAGAGGTATTGATGAACTCTTCGTAAGCTTCACGCAACTTGGGGTAACGCAGCAGAAAGAAGCCTGCGTACTCCTGTGACAGGGCGCGAGGCTGGCGCAGGAGTCGCATATTCACCTCTTTGAGCAGGTGGCTACCCTTTCGGCCATTGCACGCTTTGCACGAGGCCACGAGATTTTCCCAGGTGCTTTGACCACCACGCGAACGGGGGATGATATGATCGAGCGTCAGGTCACGGCCTCGTTTGCCGCAATACTGACACGATTCGTCATCGCGTAGAAGAATATTCGCTCTCGTCGGTTGCAGAGCCACACGCGGCACACGCACATTCGCGAGCAACTGTACAATTACCGGACGCTCTAACTCAAGACGGCGTGCGGAGATACTCTCTTCGATCACCATACGCACACGATCATCTACAAAGGTCACTTTCTGCTTAGAAAGCAATACAATGAGACGGCGTTCTGGAATGACCGAGAGAGGCTGTAGTGAGGAATTCAATACAAGAACTGGCATGAATAGCGTTCCTTCCTCTCTGTCAGAGCCGATATCACATGCAGACAGCGGAGGCGAGAACCGAGGCAGAGAGTGGGGAAGAAAGAGACCCCACTGACCCGTTCTTACTGCCGCCTGCTACGACGACTACATGGATACGAGTGGAGTTGCCTTGCACGTCCAGGTGAGTCAGAGGCGGCAAGACAAACTCCATGTTTCGATTTCGGTGTATATACCATCCTACTATCGAAACATAGCGTTGAATTCCATATCAGAGGTACACAACCTGTAAAGGTTGTTGCATGTATCTGATATGTCCGCATTCCTGAGACTCCTTTATTTCCCTTTATTGGGAGAGAGTGTGGCACATTTGAATCTGTACCATCCTGGTCGGGGTGAGAGGACTTGAACCTCCGACCTCAGCGTCCCGAACGCTGCGCGCTAGCCGACTGCGCTACACCCCGGTTTGACGATTCCGTACAAAAAACTCGCTGAATCCATCCCGTGAACATTGTAGAATTCTCCTCCGACCTACTGCCAGAAGAGCCTACCTTGCTCAATACGAGTATAGCATACTACCGCAAGCTTTGACAATAGTTTTTTAGGATATCAGCATACACAATCAGGGCATTCTGAAGAAGGCCCCTACATCTGTCAACATCACACACATTTCGGGTATTGACGAACCGTAGGGACCTCATTCCATGACGCCCTCGCCCCCATCGACTACGTTTCCCATCCATCGCACACGTCCCTCAATCCTCGCCAATACCGTTAATTGGCGCAAGGCGTGATTAATCAGACCCATACAGGATGTGCGAACAATGGACACGTCAATTCTTTTGCTGACTCTTGGTCGCATCTAACAATGCTTGTAGAGCTTCTTCGATGTTTTGTGAAAGACCAATTTAAAGGAGTAGACGTTGTAAGGTGTCTTCGTCTTCGATAACGTCGATTTTCTGCTTCGTGATATCTAGCATAGCGGGAAAACGGGCTTGCACAAAATCCACAATTGACTTACGGAGAGTTGCTAGCTCAACCTTCAATTTGGTCTCTTGATAGACCCACGAGTCTTCTAAGATATCTTTGTACATTGCAAATCTCCTTTCGAGCCACGCTCTATCTTCTTTATCTTTGAATACGAGCGAGGAAAACATTTGGGCATATCTCAGTAATGCAGGTTATTTGACCTCGACGATTCTTGTCACCATTTCCTCTACAACTTCGTGGCGTTTACCGTCTTTTGTAAGCGGTAACATTTCAGGGATTGAGGGATTGTAGGGGCCTTATTCTATAACGCCCTGTGAGCGATAAACAATGCGAACAGGGATTGAGGTACGGCATCAGTGATGGAAAACGTGGTCAATGGGAACTAGCAGGTACCTTTTTGTCCATAGAAAAACAATCATAACCAAAAAGAATGAATTATATAACTTGAAATTATGATAAGTTTATGGTATCGTTGGAGTAGAGCATAGAAATGGTTATGTGAATTGCATGAGAAGAAAGGGTTTTACGCGTAGATGAAACTACTCCTCAGTTGTATTTCGACGAGACACTCAACTTTCAAGGAGCATTGGAACAAATCGCGGGAGGAAACCGCATGCCCCCTTACCGTGCTGGGGAGTTATCAGAAGCCAGAAGAAGACCCTGGAGGACAACTTGTGCTGCTTGAGGAAGGACCAGAAAAAAGTGTCGCGCTCAACATGGCGGCAGGATTGGTTGCTTCCGAACATGGCGTATTTGTCACCTCCTTTGCCAGCATACACGAAGCCGATGCAGACCTCGATTATGTACGGCGGGATGTCGTTAGTTTGCCTCTCTTCAATGCGTTACACTCCCTCTCTCGTACACAACATGGCTACCTTGTGGCAAGTACTGGGCTGGACCTGCTGGTGGAATGTAACCGCAAAGGGGACGTTTTGTGGCAATGGTGGGCAACCGATCACGGCTTTGAACGCACCCCTGCTGGTCAACTTCGCGTACTCGATAAAGAGGCGGACCATCGTGCCATCAAGTATGGAACATTGAGCCAGACGACGCACGTCAACTCGGCAGCAGAACTGCCCGATGGCAGAATTCTGGCCTCACTTTTTCATCAGGGCATGGTCATTATCATCGAACGCAAAACGGGCAAGTGGCACCCTGTCATAGAGGGTCTCGATCATCCACACGCAATTCGTGTGCTGGACGAAGAACACTTTACCGTTGCTGATACCGTGCATGGGCGAGCACTGCTGGTTCATCTGCATGGTAATATAGGACGAGTCGAGGAAGAGATAAACGCTGAAACGAACTGGTTACAGGACGGTCAGTACAGCGCTGAGCATGATTGCTGGGTGCTGGTCGATGGCAAGAACTCACGCGTAGTTGTGCGTGGTGGGCGTTCGGGGACGAAATCGTTTACCCGGATCAATCTTGACCATGAGTGGCGTTTATATGAAGCATTGGTTCTCTGATGCATGTAGGGGCCTTTATTTATAACGCCCTCGTCCTCATTGACCATGTTGGCAAGGATTGAGGGATGGAATCAATGGGGGGAAAACGTGGTCGATGAGGATTTACGATACAGTGCATAGCACAGCATAGGTTAAATATGGAAGGATAAGTTATACATGACCACAGGTTGCACGATTTGGTTTACGGGATTGTCTGGTGCTGGCAAGAGTACACTCGCACATCTTATAGAACAACGCCTCAAGCAGCATGATATCAAGGTCGAAGTGCTTGATGGTGATGCAGTCCGCACACATCTCAGCAAAGGACTGGGTTTTAGTCGTGAGGACCGCGATACCAATATCAAGCGCATCGCCTTTGTGTGTAGTTTGCTGACGCGTAACGGCGTCATCTGCATTTCTGCCGCCATCTCCCCCTATCGTGAAGCTCGGGCGTGGGCACGGGAAGAGATCGGGAACTTTATCGAAATATATGTCAAATGCCCACTCGAAGTGTGTCAGGAGCGCGACGTAAAGGGCCTCTACAAGCTCGTTGCCGAAGGAAAGATGAAAAACTTTACAGGCGTTGATGATCCTTATGAAGAGCCGGAGCATCCTGAACTGGTCATCGAAACGGATAAAGAGAGTGCCGAAGAGAGTGCAGACCGTATTCTGGCCCTCCTGGTGACACGAGGGTATCTTGAGTGAGACAAGGGGAATTTTTGGTGAAGGTTATATTCTTTCGTTTTTTTCGTCTCTTTGCACTCGTTATGCTTTTTGCGATGACGCTTGCCGCCTGTGGGCAAACTTCGGGTGCGAGCGATAACGGCGGCCAGGTAAGCGTGCGTTTAGGCTATTTCCCTAACATAACTCATGCGGCTGCACTTGTCGGCGTGGCGCGGAGCACATTCAAAAATGCGCTGGGGCCGAAAGTCAACTTGGAAACACAGGTATTCAATGCTGGTCCAGCTCTGGTTGAGGCTCTATTTGCCAATGCTGTCGATATTGGCTATGTCGGCCCCAATCCAGCCATCAATGGCTATGTACAGAGCAAGGGGGAGGCACTCCGTATCATTGCGGGTGCTTCAAGTGGTGGCGCACTCTTCGTTGTGCGCCTAGGAGCGGATATCAAAACGCCGCAAGACCTTGCAGGGAAAAAATTAGCCACGCCTCAGCTTGGTGGTACACAGGATGTCGCGCTACGGTATTATCTGCAACAACACAATCTCCAGACTACAGATAAAGGAGGAAGCGTTCAGATAGTGCCGACCGATAACCCGAACATCTTGACGCTGTTCAAAGCAGGTAGAATCGATGGAGCATGGGTGCCAGAACCGTGGGCCACGCGCTTGATCGTCGAAGGGCAAGGCCAGGTTTTTGTCGATGAACGCTCGCTCTGGCCCAATGAACGTTTCGATACGACGAACGTCATTGTAAGCAAAAGGTTTCTCGATCAACATCCCGATCTTGTCAACAAGTTTCTACAGGCACATGTAGAAACGATACAATATATTCTGAGCAATCCGACGAGCGCGAAAAGCATTATCAATAGCGAGATTAAGCGCATCACTGGCAAAGGATTTCCTACGAAGGAGGTCGATCAAGCCTTCGCTAATGTCAATGTGACCTACGATCCACTGGCCGCGACCCTTGTACAATCTGCTGATAGAGCCTACTTGCTAGGTTTCCTGGGTAGTAGCAAGCCAGACCTGAGTGGTATTTATGATTTGGGTCCATTGAATCAAGTTCTCACAAGCAAAGGGCTGGCGACTGTCGCAGGATCATGACGATTGGCAGACGAGCAATGGAGAAAGGGGTTATATATGTCCGAACGGCAAATGGTAGCAGTTACTCGTAGCGTCTCAGCAGATGTTGGTGTGAGTAATCAGCACATTGACAAAGTGCCACTACAGATTTCGGGTGTAAGCAAAACCTTTACGGGACGAGGAGGGCGCGTGGTTGACGCTCTCCGTCCCGTGAATATGAATGTGGCTGCCGGTGAATTTGTTTGCTTGCTCGGTCCAAGCGGCTGTGGCAAGTCAACACTGCTCAGCATTATCGCTGGTCTGGAGTCAGCTAGCACCGGCACTATCCTGGTGAACGACAGAGAGGTACGTAGTCCTGGCACTGATCGCGTGTTGCTCTTGCAGGAGGCCGCCCTTTTTCCCTGGCTCGATGTACAGCATAATGTGGAGTTTGGCTTGCGTCAGGCGGGTATTGCAACCCGAAAGCGAGCGGACATAGCGCGACATTTTATCGAACTTGTACATCTACAGGGCTTCGAGCGCAGTTATGTCCATCAACTTTCGGGCGGCATGCGTCAGCGTGTTGCCATCGCACGTGCCTTAGCGATTGACCCGCCTATCCTCCTGATGGATGAACCACTTGGGGCACTTGATGCATTGACACGCGATAGATTACAAACAGAAATAGAAACCATCTGGACGCAGACACGCAAGACAGTAGTGTTTGTCACACACAATGTGCAGGAGGCGGTGACACTCGGCGACCGCGTGCTAATCTTTTCACCACGACCGGGGCGAGTTACACATGAATTTTCCATTGACTTACCGCGTCCACGTTCGCTAGAAGATGCACATGTCTTGCATGAGTCCGCTAAGATTTTGGGGGCGTTAAAAGAATCCATCGCTGCACATGAACGAGAGGAGATATATGGTTAGAGCAACACTTCTCGCTACGAACCGCGTTGTTGGGATTACACGTACAACATGGTTCCGCCGCACGCTCTTTTACCTGCTGTTCTTTCTGCTATGGGATCTGGTAGCTCATGGCAGAATTTGGCCCGACTATGTGTTTCCATCTCCACTTGATGTGCTTAGTTCCTTGCTCACTGGTATTCAGCAGGGTCTATTTATCAATGCTGCATTGGTGAGTTTGAAGCGGCTCGCGCTTGGCTATGGCATCTCGCTGGTAATTGGTGTGCTACTTGGTGTCCTTATCGGTCGCTTTCGTCTCATAGAGCAGACACTTGGTTCGCTAGTGCTTGGACTACAAACGTTACCGAGCGTGTGCTGGCTACCACTGGCATTATTATGGTTAGGACTAAACGAGCAAGCGGTTATCTTTGTGGTAGTAATGGGTGCTGTGTTCTCGATCACACTTGGTGTGGAGGCCGGAGTGAAAAATACCTCTCCGGTGTATCTGAAAGCGGCACGAACGCTGGGTACGCGTGGGCTGGCTCTCTATACACAGGTGATTTTTCCAGCGGCTATGCCAACGATTCTAAGTGGACTCAAGCAAGGTTGGTCCTTTGCATGGCGTTCGCTTTTGGCGGGCGAACTGCTCTATGTTTCCCTCAGTCTTGGCAATCTTCTACAAACCGCACGTGATTTCTCCGATGTAGCACAACTGATGGCGGTCATGGTCGTCATCATCCTCTTGGGCGTAGCAATTGATAGCCTAATTTTTGCTCCACTTGAGCGGCTTACACGCGAACGCTGGGGATTGTAAGGATAGAACATACTTTATCAGTTTCTTTGAAAGCGACGACAAGGTGCCCGTTGTCGTCGCTTTCAAAGAAACTGATATTTTCTACTTCCCTTGACAATGCTTCCATTATCCTATATAATTAGGTTACCAACTAATTTGGTTACCAACTTATCTATCTATAAAGGCAAATAAAGAAAATGGAGATAGCTTCCAGTGCAACAGAGCAGAATCTGTTACAGGCTCTGGCACAATTCAGGCGAGCTAAGTGGCATGATCAGACAATTGGTGGCTGCAAACCGAGCGAGATTCGCGCGTTGTTCTGTATTAAGAACGGGTCCACGCCAGATGCTCCCATGAAGGTATCGGATATCAGCAAACAACTACATGTGACCTCACCAACGATCACGCAGTTGCTCAAGGGCCTCGAAGCCAACAACCTCGTCGAGCGGCATAGCGATCCAACGGATAGACGCTCTATTGGGATCACGTTGACAGAGAAGGGCAACTACGTTGCTCAGAAAGCCTCGGACGCGTTTTCTGGGTTGCTACATGGCTTGATTGAGTATCTTGGCGAAGAACAAAGCGATCAGCTTGCCGACTTGATGTTTAAGGTCTCTCACTACTTCGAGGAGCAAGCCGCGAAAAACATACATGATGATTATTGGAATGGAGAATACAAAGCATGATACGCTTGTTTCGGTTCTTACGACCCTACCGTATGACGCTCGTATTGGTGATTGCACTTGCCTTCGCGCAAGCCTTCGCCAACCTCTATCTGCCGACACTAATGGCAAATATTGTTGATACGGGCATTGTGAAGGGCGACACAAATTACATTCTACGCGTGGGCGGCGTGATGCTGCTGATTACGGTCGCGGGCATGCTATGTGCTATCGTGGGCAGTTACTATGGCGCGAGAGTCGCGATTGGCTTTGGTCGCCTTGTACGTGGTAAGCTGTTTCAACGCGTCGAACAGTTCTCACTACACGAGTTCGATACGGTTAGCACCGCATCATTGATTACACGCACCACTAACGATACAACACAGGTGCAGCAAGTTCTCGTCATCATTTTGAACATGATGATCAGCGCCCCCTTGATGGCTGTCGGCGGTATTATTCTAGCGATCAATCAGGACGCTGGCCTGTCGTGGATTCTCGTCGTCATTATCCCAATTCTGCTTGTCAGCATCCTGCTAATTATGGGTCGGGCCATACCGCTCTTCCGCGTGATTCAGTCGAAGCTAGACAAACTCAACCTCATTCTGGATGAGGGATTAGCAGGCGTGCGCGTCATTCGTGCGTTCGACCGCAACAACTACGAACTCAGACGCTTCGACGGTGCCAACCAGGACCTGACGGACGTTTCCATTCGCGTGAACCGCATCGTCGCCATTATGATGCCGTTGATGTTCTTTATCCTGAACATGTCGAGCATCGCCATTGTATGGTTCGGTGCCGGACGCATCAACGCTGGACAGATGCAGGTTGGCGCGTTAATCGCGTTCCTGCAATATGCCATGCAAATTCTATTCGCGCTACTCATGCTCTCGATGATGTTCATTATGCTGCCGCGTGCCGCCGCCTCAGCCGACCGTATCAATCAGGTGCTGGATATCGAGCCGGAAATTAAGGATGCAGAGACGGTGCAAGATGCCGATAGCGAGCGTGGCTACGTCGAATTTCAAGATGTCACCTTCAGCTATCCCGGAGCCGAGGAGCCAGCCATTTCCAATGTTTCGTTCCAGGCACGCCCTGGCGAAGTGACCGCGATTATCGGCGGTACAGGTTCGGGCAAATCGACGCTGGTCAGTTTGATACCGCGCTTCTATGATATCGACACAGGGCGTATTCTGGTGGATGGCGTGGATATCAGCAAGATGTCGCAGCACCATTTACGTGAGAAAATCGGTTTTGTGCCGCAAAAGGCCGTCCTCTTCTCCGGTACCATCACGGAAAACATTCGCTACGGCAAAGAAGACGCCACCGATGCGGAGGTTCAGCACGCGGCGGATACAGCACAGGCCAGTGAGTTTATCACGGACATGGCCGACGGCCTGGACTCCGTGATTGCTCAGGGCGGCAACAACGTCTCAGGTGGGCAGAAGCAGCGCCTCTCGATTGCGCGTGCCCTTGTGAGAAAACCAGAACTGTATGTATTCGATGATAGTTTCTCGGCCCTTGACTTCAAGACCGACGCCCAGCTACGTGCAGCCCTCAAACGGGAGACGCTCGACGCCACCGTTTTGATCGTGGCACAACGCGTGAGTACAGTCATGGATGCGGACCAGATTATTGTGTTAGACGAGGGACGCATCGTTGGCGTCGGTACGCACCGCGCATTGATGCAGAGCAGCGAAGTCTATCGTGAAATTGTCACCTCGCAGTTATCATTGGAGGAGGTAGCATGAGTCAAGAGCGTATAGGGCAGCGACCACCGCAGCAGCAACAGGGGGGCTTTATGGGTCGTGGTCCTGGCATGGGAAGTATGGGTATGCCTGTACAGAAAGCCAAAAATTTTCAGGGCACACTCAAGCGGCTTTTAGGCTACTTCTTGCCATATAAGTTTCGTCTGCTCATTGTGTTGATTGCCGCGATTCTCGGCACCACATTCAATATCGTCGGCCCGAAAATCCTGGGTATGGCGACGACAAAGCTTTTCGAGGGCGTTGTGGCGAAGTTCCGCCATATCCCCGGAGCGGCGATTGATTTCAAGTATATCGCTCAGATATTGCTGATACTGGGCGGTCTCTACGTCATCAGTGCTGTGTTTATGTACATCCAACAATACGTTATGTCGGGTGTAGCACAACGCATGGTGTACGTGTTACGTAAACAGGTTGATGAGAAGCTGTCACGTCTGCCCCTGAAATTTTTCGATGGACAGACGCATGGCGAGATTCTCAGTCGTGCCGTGAACGATCTGGATAACATCAGCACCACGCTGCAGCAGAGCTTGACGCAGTTGATCACATCGTTCGTCACGCTGGTAGGCGTGATTGTGTTGATGCTCTCCATCAATCTCCTGCTGTCTGTAGTCGTCTTGATTACGCTGCCTCTGAGCATTCTTGTCACAACATGGGTGGCGAAACGCTCACAGAAGTACTTTGCACTGCAGCAAAAAGTGCTTGGTACGCTCAACGGCCATGTCGAGGAGATGTATACCGGCCACAAGATTGTCAAAGCCTTCGGCCACGAGGAACGCTCGATTAGCCAGTTCGATGCACTGAACGAAAAATACTACGAATCCGCGTGGCGGGCACAGTTCGTCTCTGGCACGATTATGCCGCTCATGCGCTTCATCGGCAACATTGGCTATGTCTTTGTGGCTGTAGTCGGCGGTATCATGGTCACGAACGGAGCCATTGCTATCGGCGATGTGCAGGCGTTCATCCAATATGCACAGCAATTTACCATGCCAATCACGCAGTTGGCGAATATCGCGAACGTAATTCAATTGACGATTGCCTCGGCTGAGCGCGTCTTTGAACTGCTTGATGAAACGGAAGAATTGCCAGAGGCAACCGACGCACAGGTTATCGAGGCACCACGAGGAACAGTCGCCTTCGAGCATGTGACGTTCCGCTACAAAGAAGATGTGCCGTTGATCGAGGATATGAACATCAACGTCAAGCCAGGGCAGACCATCGCTATTGTCGGACCAACGGGCGCAGGCAAAACAACGTTCGTCAACCTGCTAATGCGTTTCTACGAACTCAACAGTGGTGAAATCCTGGTGGATGGCATAGACATCACGAAGCTACGCCGAGGTAGTCTGCGCCGTACCTTCGGTATGGTGCTACAGGATACATGGCTCTTTAACGGCACGATACGCGAGAATATCGCCTATGGGCGCGAGGATGCCACAGACGAAGAGGTGGTGCAGGCTGCCAAAGCTGCCTACGCCGACCACTTTATCCGCACATTGCCAGAGGGTTACGAAACTATTCTCAATCAAGAGGCCAGCAATATATCACAAGGTCAGAAGCAGTTGCTCACTATCGCGCGAGCAATCCTGGCGGACCCTGAGATTCTTATTCTGGACGAGGCGACCAGTAGCGTCGATACGCGCACAGAGATGTCCATTCAAAAGGCAATGGGCGAACTCATGCAAGGTCGCACGAACTTTGTCATTGCCCACCGACTCTCGACCATTCGTGATGCAGACCTGATTCTGGTCATGAATCACGGCTCAATCGTCGAAAAGGGTACACATGAGGAGTTGCTAGCCAGAAATGGCTTCTACGCCGACCTGTACAACAGCCAGTTCACAAGCCGCACCCTACAAGCGGAAGCGGTATAGCAAAAACAGATTCTCCTGAACTTTTTGAGCATGCTCAAAAAGTTCAGGAGAATCTGTTTTTGTGTGTTTTTGACTACCCGATGAACTCTTTAGCGAAGCGTCGTACAGAGTTCAGAGTGGTCACATCGGGGAAGGTGAGCAGGAGTTCCTGCACACCTGCCGCCTCGTACTCGGCGAGCCGTTGGCGGAGGGTATCGGGTGCGCCGATGAGAGCATCCACTATGCGCTCACCAAAACGACTTCTGACCATAGCAGGAATAGTTGCAAGAGCTGCCTCCTCTGTATCTCCGATGGCGCAGATGGTGGACGCGGTACGGTGAATATCCTCGTAGTTGCGCCCAACAGATTCGCAATGCTGCTTGATTACATCGAACTTATGCTTGATGGTCTTGATATCGCCGTTGATGTTGCAGGCATCACCGTACTGCGCCACGAGTTTGAGCGTCACCTTTTCACCGCCACCACCGATCAACATAGGAATATGCGGCTTCTGCACCCCTTTGGGCTGGTTAATTGCCCCACGCACCTGATAATATTTACCTTCAAAAACCGCCTCTTCCTGCGTCCACATCGCGAGAATAACCTGCACCGCCTCACGCAGGTAGCGTAAGCGTTCGGGAGCATCGGGATACTCGTAGCCATAGGCGCGGTACTCATGTTCGTACCAGCCTGCACCAATGCCGAAGTTGAGCCGTCCATGACTCAGTGTATCAACGGTACTCGCCATCTTTGCCAGAAGCGCGGGATTACGATAGCCGTTGCACGTCACCATCTGCCCAATGCGTACCCGTTTAGTATCGCGTGCCAGTGCCGCCGAGCTGGTCCAGCACTCGAATGTTACCTCCTGTGAGGGCTGCGGAATAGTATGGAAGTGATCGACGAGCCAGACGGATTCATAGCCTGTCTCATCGGCTGTCTGGGCAACGCGCGTCATAGTCTCATATGCTTCGACTGGGTCTTTGATATGAGCAAGGTCCATTGTCCAACCTTGCGGAAGAATCAAGCCAAACTTCATTGTCATCAGTACCTCTCCCTTTGAAAAATATGCTTGTGTTTCGAGGAACAGCATACCAGGAATATGCAACGAAACCAACGAATGTGCAGATAGCGTGTAGCTGTTTTTTATTAGTCTCTTTTCATAAGTAAGTATAGCACGTTTTGTACTTCCTCTCTGGCAACGAGGCTTTGCCATCTGATGGTTCTTTACGACATGAGGGAGAGCTTATGAGAAGAGAAAGTAATTGTGTGACAGTATTAGAACAAGGTCATCTGCGTTGTGGCTTTGTGACCATCCAATAGAATATAGGGAGCAGATTGTTGTGTGGCACGAATATGCAGTTGTTGCAGATGGGAAATATCTGTGATGCGTCCCCGACGACGTGCGCGAAGAATGGCGTCTGCACTTTTAGGGCCGATACCTGGAACACGTAACAATTGCTCTCGCGTCGCCGTCATAATCTCTACGGGTGTGGAGCGCAGGTGCATCTCGGCCCATGCGCGTTTAGGGTCCATGTCTAGCTGTATATTCCCATCGCCCAGGAACGGTAGGTCTTCCACCGACCAGTCATAGTCACGCAACAAAAAACTCGCTTGATACAAACGATGCTCGCGCAAAGGATTGGTCGGGGCAAGGTTCTCAAACGGGGTCTGCTCGATAGGGTGAAAGCCAGAGTAATAGGCTCGCGTCAAGCCCGCGTGACGATACAACTGATTGCTCATGGCAAGTAGTTCGTGATCCGTATCACCGACAGCACCAACAACAAACTGTGTTACGGTTCCAGCAAGCTTTTCATAAGGGTGAGTACGTCGTATCTGTTCTGCAAGCTGCAACATGCCTAGAAGCTCACGCTGAAAATCTTTCTTAGGAGCCAGCGCATCCAATCGCTCTTGATTTGGGCCTTCCAGGTTCACAGAGACACGATCAGCCAGTTGCATCAAGCGATAGAGTTGCTCATACTCTATCCCTGGCATGACTTTGAGGTGCAGATACCCTTTATAGTTGTAACGCTTCCGCACGATCTCGGCTGTGTCAATAATTTTGTCCTGTGTCGTGACACTCCCCTTGATGATGCCCGATGACAGGAACATACCCTGCACCTGACCCGCGCGTTGCAACGTGTCCAGCCCGCTTGCTAGCTCATCGGGAGAGAAGGTCATGCGCTTCATCTTACTACGACCTGCACGAAATGGGCAGTACAGGCAGTTTTTCTCGCAAGCGGTCGTTACCATCGTCTTTAATATGGGCAGTTGCCCACGCGGAGTTGCAACATTTGTGATGCACTCGGCCAGGCTTCGTGACTGGTACTGAGCATGACGATGTTCCTGTTGTGGCTTGTCACCAGCAGGCTCGTAGATTGTGGCATCACCCATCTGGGCAAGCTTTGCCATCGTATCAGGCAGCATTTGTACTAACATGGTTACAGTATACTGAACTTTTGTTCTATTTGTCAATATACAAGTAACTATGTATTTGCCAAAACTTCACTTGTACTTTCGCTTTAAGTCGCCTTTCGTAAACAAATTTACAGCATTTATTCTACTCTTGGAAGAGCTAGCGGCCCGAATTTGACGACGCTTCTGACTCTTTCAAACAGCCCTGCTTTTGCTGCTCCGCTTTCACGTTGTCGATGCGGCCTATGATTTCTCGTCGTTTGTGTTCAGTCGATGTCTGCTGGAGAAGATGTCCAAGTTCTTTCAGTTCTCCGGCAAGCTGTTCACAACCGTTAGCCATAGTAGTCATTGTTCCTGTGAGGAGAAATGAGACCCCTACAGGGCAAGTCATATGAGCCGATACATAATAGCAAGGTAGATACCATTGCAAGACAGAGTGAGAACGAGGAGACAACCATGCAGAATAGACAGCAACCATTCCAAAGCAACGTTTCTGGACAAAATGAATATATGGTACCACAGGTAGACGACGCCGTACTGAGTGTTGGACACGAAGAGCGAGAACAGCTAGCACGTTTATTGAGCATGGGTTTCACACTGGACGAGGCCAACAGACTACAGCATCAGCGCACGCATATTTATGAGAATGCCGAGATGCAGCAGCGTCTCGTGGATGATAGTCGTATGCACTTCGCACGCTGGCTCTACGAGCATGGCGAGATGAACGAAAAATAATGCTTGTCACAGCACAAGGGATATGTTATACTCACGGCGGAGAGATGTCTGAGTGGTCGAAAGTGCCGCTCTCGAAAAGCGGTAAGGTGCAAGCCTTCGTGGGTTCGAATCCCACTCTCTCCGCTTGGAGGAGTCTCATAGTGGTCTAGTGAGCACGACTGGAAATCGTGTAAGGTGCAAGCCTTCGTGGGTTCAAATCCCACCTCCTCCGCCAAGTCTCTGAAGCCGCCCCTGGCCTCATGTTTTCTTTCCCCACGACCCGGTTGACAGCAAAACTGACAGCAAAACGAAAAAAAGAGGATGTTTCCTACGAGGAGAAGTCTTCAGCCTGCGGTACTAGCGATGGTTTCGCCTGGAAAATGGTATCCAGTTTTCCTATCGCTCCCTGTTGCATCGTTGGTAACGCATGTGAGTAGATGTCCATCGTGATGCTAATTTGTGAGTGTCCAAGGATCTCCTGAACGATTTTCGGATGGACCTCTAAACCTAACAACAAAGTAGCTGAGGAATGCCGCAAGTCATGGAACCTGATATCGGGCAACTCCGCTCTTTTCAAAAGTTTCTTGAACTGATCGAAGAAGTGCCGCGACGAACTGAGATGCGTCCCGATAGTTGTGCAGAACACGAGATCGCGCTCTTGCCATACGGAGCCAGCCTTGAGTTTTGCCTCCACCTGTCGAAGCCGGTGCTCTCGCAGTTTCTCAAGTGCGAAGGGCGCGATGACGATACTGCGTCGGCTCCGCTCTGTCTTTGGCTCTGCTTCAACAAAACCTCCTTTCCCTGCGAATTTTACACTCTGATGTGCAAGGACGCGACGTACCTGAAGCGTCCCCGTCGTGAAATTGACATCCTGCCACTTCAGCGCAAGAAGCTCGCCACGGCGCATCCCCGTGGCGAGTGCCAGCACAAACAAGGCTTCAAGTCGATCCCCCACTGCTGATACTAAGAGCTGTTGTACCTGTTCGGGAGTAAGCGGTAGAAATTCGTAGCGTTTCGTGCGTGGTGGGGAGACAATGTCGCACACGTTACGAGGAACGAGATTCCATTCCACTGCCTTGTCCAAGGCTAAATGTAAAAGCTTGTGATACCCGGCAACCGTTGTCGGAGAAAGTCCGGTCTTCAACTCTTTCGAGTAGAACGCGTGAAGATGCTGGGGTGTGAGCTTTTGTAGGATATGCTGTCCTAGTCCAGGAACAAGATGCCGCCGAATCATGACTTCATACCGCTCGTAGGTGCGGGCACGAACGGTATGCTTGTGAACGTCCTCTAGCCACTGCGTGAGAAATGTTCCAATCTTTTGCTGTGGCCCGGTTGCCAGCATCCCTTGCTGCTGCTCGTAGAGGGCCACTTTGAGTTTTTCCTGTACCTCCTTTTTGCTTTTGCCATAAATCGTCTTGCGTTTGCCGTCTTCGAGTGAGATGCTTGCCGCCCATCTGCCGTCATTACGGTGGTAGACGGAGCCATCACCATGTCCGCGTCGTGTCATGAGACATTCCTTTCTTGTGTTCTATTATTGCATACAAGCCATGCAACATTTCGTATAGTACCATACAGAGTATGGGTATGTGAACATACGTACTACAAAGTCCTTCTACAAGAATATGAACGTTCTCATGCCGTAGAGAGGCATGAGATACTACAAAACCTTTTCCACATCATGGATGTAAATCTTCTGTCTGTGCTCTCGTGAGGGTTCTTTCTGCGAGGGAGTTTCGCATTGAAATCGTCTTAGTGCTTTCAACACAGACGACTTGGCTGGAGGGCACGTGTACAGGTGTGCATCGGTATAATAGTTGAGAAGTTCGAGAAAAATTTTCTTCCACGACGAATATGATTTACCTTCCAATACGACCTCAATAGCACTAATAACGTCTCTTTTATCAGTGTTTGTCTCTATCCTATATCGTAGTAAGGCACTGGGCTGATGTTTCCCTTGATATTCAGAAGGGACAGAGAGAAGTTTATTCTCTTTCTGATGCCATTGCCATTGTTCACGTATGACCTGGAGAGAACGTCCGCCTTCCCAGGAAAACCCGGCATACTTGTTGTAGGTATCCTCGATCAATGCACGTGTCTCGTTCATCCAATACAGGGAGTTCCATTTGTCTGGCGACGGCTCGAAAAATTGACCGCTGACCTGTGTCTTCCGTAGCCCCTTTCTGGTGAGCCATACCCAACCGTAATTGCCACGAAACTTTTTGCGATATTCTGCAAGACCGAGTTGTTGCCAATAACGAAGAGTGTCCCGCGTGTGCGCCTCAGAGAACCTCTTAGGATTCCTTGAAAGTGAGTCAGGGTGACGCGCAAGCAGTCCTTGCAGTTGATCAAAGCGATACGCTGTTTGTTCACCTATTTGACGGAGAATGTCCATATCACGCTGTGTCACTTCTGATTGGCCTTTCTCTAAACGAGTATGTCGTTTCTTTTGTTTTTCGGAAATGGCGACCGATGACTCATGGCATAACCCTCGACTTTCTTCTTGTTATTCGTCTGTATCGTCTGGTGGCACGATCCGTTCTGACAATAATTCTTCGGGTTTGTGCGCGTTCAACCAAGTACTGCATGTTGAACGGTGAATGTGGGCGCGTTTCGCGAGTGCGCGACCGGAAAGCTTTTTTCTTTCTGCTCGTAGCTCTTGATACGCTTTCTCAAGGCGTGCCTCTTGCTCTGGTGACGGTTCGCCCAGTTCTATTTCATCGAATGATAAGGAAGTTGGTTTGTGTACTCTTGTCCCACGAGGAATATCTCTCAAGTCCTTGTGTAGGTCATTGTGAGGGGCTTCTCCATATCGTGGTGCGTCCTGTTGCAACTGCTCAGGCTCTTCTCCCTGCATCGGTCGTACTGGTATTCCTGTGTCTGATGCGGTCTCCTCTTGTTGAACTGAGAGAGGTGGTGTTTGCTGAGAAACAGACTCGTCAGGAGCGTTTGCAGAGCGCGAATGTTGATCTATCGCTTGATGGAAAGAAGGTTGAACACGAGGTAGCTCTTTTTTTCCTTCAGACACGGGGTGTGGTAGAGGTGCCTCTGATACTTCTTTCACGGTGGTCGTTCCGTTCTGAGAAAAGATGCGTGCGAGCATTGCAACTTCCTCAACTGTGAAGCGATGTCCCCCTTTTATCTCTGATGGTATCAGAGACGCTTCATCTGATTGCTTCTGCGATACTGCTCCATCTGAAACATACAATTCTTTTAGTGAAACATCTCGAAGGCGGCTCATCAGGACAAAGCCAACAACCGCGATAGCACGTAGGGTACTCAGGACCCCAACGTCAATGCCTATCTTACTCATGGTCGTTCCGATAGTGGTGTGAATTGCATGACTATAAATGTCGATGTTAGTCACCGCCCCTGCCACAAGTGCAAGTAAAAGGGTAAGCAGGCTATACAAGATACATTTTGTCCAGTCACGCTGCTTCATACACTGCAAGGCATTATAGAAGGAAATCGCCAGACTGGAGTCAATTGCTATTGCTTGCGTCCAAGCCCAAGCGTTTGATGCAAAATTTCCATTGTGTAATACTGCTCCATCAGTGAGGAAATTGGCAGAACTGACCACCAATCCAGCCGCCAACAACAACTCGGACGTTTTTGCGATAAAGGTGGCAATAAAACGCAGGAATACCTCATACCATGCAAGCGAGAGAAACGCTTGCAGCCGTTGCTCTTTTTTCGTTGTCATCGTACTCTCCTTACTTTCTGTGTTCTTCGATATGGGAAGGGGAAGACGTAGTAGGTGCTTGTGTAGCAGTTGATGGTTTAACTAGCACTAGTCGATGAGTCTCTTTGGTCAAATCTGGTTCGGCTATTCCTTTTGTACGGCACAAGTCGAGTGCGACACGAGTTGCCGAATCCACCACAACCGTACTCTGTACCTGCACAAAGCGTGACCACACGTTTATTCCTTGTTCGATCAGGATTTTCCTATCTTTTCCTGTAAGTGTTGGATAACCAAGAACTTCTCCTATCTTCATCAGTCGGTAGCAATCCCAGCACTCAATTCGATCACACCATGCTTGTCTAGATGGATCAAAGCGAACATATTTGGCTTGTGGATGATGAGAACATTGCCCTTTGTGCTGTGAAAGTACAGCCACGTCTTGGATCTTTGATGCGGTTGAGACTGGTTCATCCCTTGTACTTTTGTCTAAAGATGTGCGATCAATGCTCCAGAGAGCCGTGGTAGGTGCAAATGTGAGTGGAAGAGTCTTTTCCTCTATGTCGCGCCCAGTGACGAAGAGTATTGCCGAATGTTCGGTACGTTCACGTTTCAAAATGAACATCCCGTCAACCGCCCCAGCGATGCCTGTCGAGCCAGTGATTTCGTCAAGGATATCTTTTCCCTCTGATTTACGAAGGTGATGAATCAGGAGAAGAGAGAGGTGATGCGTGTCCGCAAGCAGCTTGAGCTTGCCAAGTGCTGCGTACTCACTTTGATAGAGAGTACGCGATCCTTCTTTTGTGGTGGGCGCAAATTTTGCCCAGGTGTCAACGACAATGAGACGCAAAGAAGGATGCGTTTTGATATACGCTTCCAGGTGTGTGAAGCCACCCTGATCCATAACAGGCCAGCGAGTGACAAATTCCACCTGTGCTTGATTGACCGATATCGGCATCGAAGTGAGAAGTTGTTTGGTACGAATCTGTAATCGTTGCTCAGTGTCTTCCAGAGCAAGATAGAGACACGCACCTTGCGTCGTCTGGTAGTATTCCAGGAAAGGGACTGCTCCTGCAATCGCTAGGGTCATATGCAGCGCAAGCCAGCTTTTCCCTTGTTTTGGCTTGCCTCCCAATAGGAAAAGCCCTTCTGGGAGGAAGTTGGGTATAGTCCAGTCAAGAGGAGAAAGGTTCTTCGTCAACAACGTTTCCAGCGAAATGACAGAAGGGAAAGTAGGCGTATTTTCTTGCACAGGCGTATTGCCATTTTCATCAGGCTGTAAGGCTTTGATAGAGAGCGGCTTAGCTTGGTCGAGTGCCTGTTGAAACGCTCCTGAAAAGCTTTTCCAGTCGCGCTTATGCAATTCGTTGGGGTCTTTGGCATCTGGTAACGAAACGACATAGGCAGTTCCGGCCCAGTCCCAGGTTTTCAAGAGCCGCTCAATTCCAGCAACGAATGTTTTCCCACCATTGTCAGGTTCTTGAAAGATGTACAGCCGTTCAATCCCTACGAGATATTCTGGCTTGAGCTTTCCGCTCATTTCCGCTCCTGGTAGACCAAGAGTTGGAAACCGATGGTACCACAGCGTCCAGCAATCCGACTCACCCTCGACAAGAACGAGGAAACCTGCCTTACGAGCATCTTCCAATCGCTCAAGGCCATAGGCCAGAATCTCTTCCTTGCCCTGATTCCACAGTGACCCTTCCTTTGCAACAAGAGCAGTACGTTTGCGATAGCGGTCTGAAGGGGTGCCATCAAGGTGATAGTAAGGAATACGAACGTTCCCGATAGGTTCGTCAATGACTCCTAGATTGAAGAGAAATTTCCAGGGAAGCATTTTCTCCTCAGCGAGAGCAAAGAGGGAAATTGTGTTTCGAGATGAAAGAGGTGTAGGTCCGTGAACAAACAGATCAGCAGGAGTCAGACTTAATGCCGCTACAATCGTCGTAAACGAACACCCTGCATGACATTTTAAGAGGACGGACTCGTCTTTGCCTAAAGCAATGCTCAGGCTCGGATGTCGATCCTGATGTGCTGGACAACAAGCGATCCACCCACGCGTGGACTTGCGAACACCTTTCAAAAGAGACAGGACACGTTCTAATGCGACGACATTTTCGTCAGAAGTATTCTGATTCATGACATATCCTTTCAAGTGCGTGCGTATGTCGTCCATATGTCTGTACGGTAGTATGTCTTTCTATAATGGTACAGGCATATGGAGCGAAAAAGGGTTGGAATACTACGAGTGGTGTACGTTACAAGGTGTCAATACTTCATCGTGAGAACATACGATTACTCATGTTGTTCATGCTCTTCGATCCAGCGTTGTAGTGTGGCAACACTTACACGCTTAGAGCGTCCAATCTCGACTGATGGAAGGACCTTACGACGAACGAGTACGTATGCCTTTGCGCGGCTGATATGTAGACATATGGCAACCTCTGGTATTGTGAGTAGCAAAGGTTGAGGTGAGTCGTTCTGAAGGTGCATTACTTCTCCTTTCCGTGGGAATATCTTGTCCGTTTACGCCTCATCGGTCTCGTGCGACTCCTGAACAATGGCTTTGAGCATGCGAAGTGTCTGACGAGTACGATCAAGCGTTGTCTCTTGATAGGTAGGTTTCGGGAAGGAAGACATGTCATCCCCGAAAGAATCATCACGATGCTTCACAACGTGCGAGGCAGAGACCTCGAAGTACAGATCAAAAATGGTTACGAGAGAACTTCCAATAAGGGGAGGAACATCCAAGTCATATTGACGAGCAACGGCTGCAAGTTGCATCTGCGTCAAGAGCAGATCAAAGGACAACACATACTTTCCTTCCAGGGCCTTCAGCAGCTTTTCCCAGACCTGATGCATTGCGGAGGCGTTTTGATTGAGCGCATCCTGAAACAGGATAGCTTCGTCGCCATCAATGACCGTGAATTCTGTCATCTCCAGTTTCGTGTGAGGTGTATAGCGAGATGAAACACCCTCAGCAACGCAGATAGGCAGTTTTAAGCAGGTTTGTATCCACGGCACAACGTCCTTTGTTGAGCGTTGTTCAACCTTCTCGTAACGATTCCAGAGTGCCTCAATATATCCCTTCATTTTAGGGTAAAGGCCCGCCTCCTTCGCGTATATTTCTAGCTCGACAAGTAAGTGAACAACAGCGTCCAGAATACTTTCTAGCTCTTGTACAACGCCATGCTTGCTCGTAGGTACATGTTCCCCTTGTTCGAGTTGCTCTACGATACGTTTGACCTTTTGATTGAAAATTTTGATACGCGAGTCCATGTGAAGATACCTTTCCTAGCTATTTGAAAAACTCTGAGATCACTCTATTTCTATGTATCTCAGCACTTCTTGGGCGATTGTACCAATTTCTCGGTGATTGGTCTAAAGCCAGATTTTGCCAGATTTTGCCAGATTTTGCCAGAAGAGGTATGCTTGCATGGTTGGCAAGAAGAGTATAGAATGGGAAGAGAAAGTAACTGTAAATCCACTTTAAGTGCGTACTTCATTGTATTAGGGAAAGTCTTTGATGAGATGGAAGATACACCTCGTGATAAAGTTTTACAAAGATTGCGTAAGCGGTTCAACTTGAAAGAAAACGCTTCTTGGAAAGCATGTATCAAATACTTACGTGAGAAATTTGGTATTACAGCAGAAATGCCTGGACATGAACAGTTAATTTTATTGCGTGCAAAGCTGAATTTGACACAAGAAAAATTAGCAGAACTTGTTGGTGTGGAAGGGATAAGCACAGTTCATCGCTGGGAAAAACAGGAACGAAATCCAGAACCAGAGTATAGACAACAACTCTTTGATGAACTTGGAATCCCTGTAGATGCTTGGAGTACGCTTCCAGTCGGTATACGTTCTCAAGAATTTCTTCCGCAACGAACTCTCCATCAAAATGAGTTACCATATCCACCTATATGGAATGTCCCTATTGAAGAACCTCTTCTATTTGTTGGACGGGATGAGATTCTTGAGTATCTTCATGAGGCACTTTTAGCAGGAAAGACTCCCTCGCTGACTCAAGCAATTAGTGGCTTGGGAGGAATTGGTAAAACGATGACTGCTGTTCGGTACACATATAAGTATCGTGGGGAATATCAAGCAGTATTGTGGTGTGAGGCAGAGTCTAAAGATCAATTACGTCTCGGCTTTGTACAGCTTGCGCGGGTCCTCAAATTACCTGAGCAAAACTTAAAGAATACGGACCGAGTTATTCAGGCCGTACAAGAGTGGATGAAACAACATGCAGGTTGGTTACTCATTCTCGACAATGTTGAACTGCTTGCAGACGTATATTCTATTCTTCCTACAGCAAGGAGAGGACATGTCATCATCACGACTCGAACACAGGAGATAAGCGATTCTATAGTGAACATAGAACTAGATCAGCTTACGCCGGAGTCGGGTGCGACCTTATTGCTACAAAAATCTGATAAGTTAGAATACACGGTACGTCTGGAAGATGCATCTAAAGAAGAACAAGAGCAAGCGAAACAGATTTCTCAAGATATGGGAGGACTTCCGCTAGCTCTCCAAATTGCAGGTGCTTACATGAAGGAAGAGGGATGTGACCTGCAGCAATATGCAGAACTTTATCGCACACAACCAATGGAGCCACTGCAGTGGAAAAGTGTACTTCATAGCGGCGGATCATATGCGTATCCTCATACCGTCGCAACGGTCTGGTCTCTTTCATTTGAACATGTGAGACAAGCAAATATTGCCGCTGCAGAACTGCTAAGTTGCTACAGCTACCTTGCTCCTGACGATATTATCAATGAGCATCTTCTTGCAGGAGCATCTGAACTTGGTCCTTACTTGTCTACAGTAACTGATAGTGATAGCTTGAAAGAAATACAAGCAGACCTGTTACGATACTCGCTAATTACTAGACACGCACCGCGAAAATCGGTAAGTGTCCATCGACTCGTTCAAACTGTGTATAGAGAGCAGATGGATGAACCAACTCAGAAAATGTGGAAAGAACGAGTGGTAAAAGCCACCTATCGTGCCTTTATAGCTTCCGACTCTCAACTATTCCAACACCGTGATCGCTATATTTCTCATGCTCAACTTTGCCTGAACTATATTATGGATGATTTTTTTGTCTTTCCTGAAGCATTCGGATTGCTTATGGAGGTAGGGCGTTACTTACGCCTGAGAGCATTGTATACGCAATCTGAATCATTCTGTATGCGAGCGTTGACTATCGTTGAACAAATGCGTACTCCTTTCCATTCGGACCGCGCTATGGCTCTTGGTAATGTAGGACATCTCCGCCATGCACAAGGACGATACGAAGAGGCGACTTCCTACTTTCGTCAGGCAGTACGTATTTGGAAAGAGAAACCACCAAAGCCAGGCGATGAAGCGTTGTATGCGACGAGCCTAAGTAATGTAGCAAGCGGTTTGATTGAACAAGGAAAAATTGTTAGGGCGGAGCAATACGCGCTACAGGCAGTCAATATGATGGAACATATACCATATGCCGAGCCTTTTGAATTAGCTTTTTGCCTCAACGTGCTTGCAGTGGTCTATCGTGAACAGGAAAAATATAGTGAGGCAGAAGCACTTTACCAACGTGCATTGACTTTACATGAACAGCAAGCTGAACCGGATATGGTTGAAATTGCTCATCATCTCACGAACTTGGCAAGTATGGGTGTTATACAGGGAAAATACGAGGCATCTGAATCCTTTAATCGACGTGCGCTAGCTCTGATAGAAAAATATGAGGGCCGTGATCACCCGGATGCTGCAAAATGCTTGACTTGCCTAAGTGATTTTTACGTACTTTATAAGAAAGATTTTCCTGAAGCGGAGCGACTCAATCAGCAGGCTCTAGAAATTTATAAAAGCAAGTTAGGACAGGACCATCCTGATGTCTTTGAACCACTGGCTAACCTTGCAATACTAGCTCACCAACAAGGAAAATACGAACAAGCAGAGATACTCTATCAACAGGTGTTACTTATGGTGGAAAAGTATCCTTTTCTTGACGCAGAATTCGCTTTACAAGGATATGCTTTGTTGTTAACGCAAGTGCACCGACCACAAGAGGCTAAATCCATGCTAAAGCGTGCCCAAGACTTCAAAGATGAGCGTAAAAGAAAAAGCCTGTCTTTGGAGGAGGAATAGATGTGTTAAGCATTGAGTAAACTCTCCTGTAATTCTTTTGATACGAAAATAACAAGTATGAACACAATTCACACTTCTATGTTTCCTTATTTCTGTATCCCTCAAATAGTCCTTCGATCACATCTTCAAGGATAGCTGAGTGGTTTATCTGAAAGCAGAGTTTTTCTTCCGTGAGCATCTGTTGGTTGTGCTGTATGGTCTCTAACAGCTTTTCACCCTGGCCTTCAGATACTTTTGATGCAATCTCTACCATTAACTGCGCCCCCATAGGCCAGGATTTCACGGCTTTCTTTACAAGGTGAGAGAGAATGTTTTTCTCTGAGATGAGGCACGATACGACTACCACGCCGCGCCTTTTGAGAAGGTTGATGGAAACCATCATCTCATTTTCTTCTTCAAAATCTCCATCTGAGATGACCAGCAGCAGTTTTTCATAGTCTGCATATCTTTTGTCGATACAACGGATAGCAGCTTTATCCAAAGCTTCTTTAAATGGCGTGCTTCCAAACATAACCTCGTCGGAGTAGACATGTCCCTCTATCGCGTCTGGCAGAATATTTGAGAGTTCTTTCGCTGAGCGCACCACTTCCCGCGTAGTAGCTAGCCGTATCCAGTATGGAAAGCATTCCTTGGCCTCTTCCTCGAACTGTTTCGCAAACATCGCAGTAACCGTTTGCTCAATAAACGGTTTGAGAACGTCCCAGCCACTTTTTTGAATAAAACGCTCGGTCAAGTTCTGAAGCTTTTTCGTATCGAATGATGCACCAATACTTCTCTTAGCACTAAACAGTCGGTGTCGATGCTTGATAAATACGAAGCCCATGTGCTTTTTGACCTCGGCCTCTAGCAGTGTGTAGATTTTTTTTGCAATTGTGACGACTTTCTCTTTATCTAGGTCTTCAACCATCTCGACAGGCTCAAATCCTAGTGTAAGGGCACGTAAAACTTGCTTACAGTAAACGCGAGCAAATGCTTCAAGTTGATTATTGATGAGGACAGCATAGGCAACGCCATTCTCTATGAACGTCTGGCTTGTATCTGTAAAAAGGTTTTCTACGTATCGAGCAGATTCTATCTGAGAAACAGTATCTATATTCCCCTCTGTGTTCGCTATAAAACTTTGGAAATACTGATGTAAGCTCGCGTTCTTGCTTAGAAGTTGGTTGAAACGGTGGAATAAGCTGTATCGCAATCCTTGATGAAATCGTTGTAGCGCTGACTGGTAGAGTGCTTGTTGTACATACTCTACCAGTTCTGCATAGAGGTCCTCGTTGATTATTGATTGATTAAGGATATCTTGCGTGTACTCAACCCATTTGTTGTTTAGTTGAGTTTTGAAGTCTGCTAGCTTTTCCTTGCTAGGCAATATTTCGCTAAGTGCAAGAAGATCACATGTGAGATCAACCACATCTATCTTCCGGGTTGTCTCTCCTAATGAATGTTCTTGTTCATCACTTAGGTTCACTTCTGTCATATGTGACACTGATTTGAAACCCATACCAAGGCAAAATAGTTCAATCTCGTTTATGCTTTGGTCCTGGATGAGTCTTCGCTGTTCCTCTCGTATTCGCTTGTTGAGTGCGTCTCTGACAACTTCGATGCGAGGCAATTGTTTCCCATCAGTGTTGCGCCAGCTGTGATGCATTGAGTTAGAAACATCAATCAACACACCGATAAGTACAGGTGTATATGTATTTGGAGAGGCTTCATGAGAAATAGCCATTGCGTATCACCTTTATTATTTGCTCGGATACTACCATCCTCGTGGCAGAGACCGCATATACTGAGGATCCTTCAAAGGACCAAGCAGTCCATGCACAAACTCTTCGAGCATATCAGACTGGTTCAGTTGAATGAACCATTTTGCTTGTGGATGAAGCGTCCAGCCATCACGAAGGAGTAGAGAACACGGTTCAGACTCATCATCCAATGTTGATGCCATTTCAAACATCAGCTTTGCTTCATCACTCCAATGAGATTGTGGCGCATTGAAAAGAGCGCGATGAGAAGTTTGATCTTGACTCGAAAGAAGGCATGAGACAACGGTAACGCCTAGTGTATGAAGCCGTTCTACGAGAGGAAGAGGATCGACATCAGTAAATTGTCCATCTGAGATGAGCAGTAGCATAAGGTCTGTCTTTGTGTCTCTTGCCTGCATTTCTCGTTCAAAGCGTGCAGTTACTGCGTCGAGTACCTCTGTAACATATGTACTTCCATATATAAGTTCTTTCGCAACACCAAGTACCTCGCCATGTTGCTCCCACATCTCTGCCACTTCTTCCAATGAGAGAGTCGTATCTCCTATTTCCTGAAGGCGTCGTTGAAGAGGGACCGTTTTATCACGCAGAATGCGGCGCGTGATAAGAGATTGTCCATGCTGTTCAGCAATACCTTCAAAGAAGCGATCAACTCCGAAACGCTTGAGCAGACCCCCAGCACCTTGAAAACCTGAATACTTATGCTTCATTTCCTGCTCGACCTGTTCGCGGTACTGTGAAATTACATCTTGCGTAATGACCTCTTCGTTCGCTTTCATGAGTGAGAGGAGATCACAGACGGGCATCGTGCGTAATCCAAAGCCATAGGCAAAGATATCCACCGACGTTTGCACATGCTTTTCTCGGTTGTCACGAATGCCTTTTCGCACGGTATCCATCAGGTCTTTAAGTGCCTGCTGAACCCCGTCTATGCGACTAATTTCGCCGCCTTTTTTGTTCAAAACACTTGTCTCCATTGACCCTGAAAGATCAAGTGCAAAGCCCAGTAAAGCTTTTCCCTCTCTTAAATGGATTTGCTCAGATTCATCTATAGCTATGTTATTCACTACATTTGTCGGCTCAAGAGGAAGTGTCTCACCTTGCTTGAGCAAAATAGGTAGCCTTGCATTGGGCATATCGAACTTGACACGAAGCCGCCCTTGTTTGAAGGCAGCCTCGATAGATTTTCCCGCTCCGATAGCATCGTAGAAGCCTTCGGAAAACTTGATAGCCACAGCATCAGTGAGTGGACCATCCATCATGATAGTAAATGGGATATGTTGAGCAAGAAGCGAACCCTGTGTCGCAGAATAACAAGCATTGAGAATAACGCATTGGAGAGATGGATATTCTTGGAGCAGTTCTACTAGTCTCTGTTGATTCACCAGATAGACACCGCCTTGAGCATCAGCAAGTTGAAGCCCATCGTGGGTTCCATGACCAGAAATATGGAGGATAGTGCAATCAGTGTTCATCAAAGCAAGACTCAAATCCCGAATTGTCGTAGCGAAATGAGGAGTAACGTGAATGCGAGAACGTTCTTGGCTGAGTTTAATTGCCTCTAAGACGGTACGTATCTCAGAATCGAGAAGAAGCCGACTTGTGCCAAGAGGATTTGCACAAGCCAGGAGAACATTGATAGGTGTGTCACTCATGATAATCCCTCATAGTGTTCTATTTGTGTTACAGGATAAACGCGAAAGACATGGGATAGATTTGCTACAAGGAATGAATATACCTGATGTTTTTGCATTCATCAACTAGAATATTTGACGTAGGACGGTTCTCTAGTTACCCTTCGCCAGACACTAATCACATTCCTTCGTTCATACAGATAGTGAGAGTATTTATCCCTGCAAGAAGAAAGTGAACATAAAGCGCAATGCAGAAACAGAACAATGATTTTGAGCAGATGATGGTTGTGTTGGAGATCGAACCGGAAGACCCGCATGATGCAGATATAGCACTTGTCGATGCTGTACGACGAGATGTGATAGACGCACTTCAGAATGACAACTATCGTGTCCAGTTTCCCTACACGGGGCAACGTGGCGGCATCACACCTCTTGAAGTATATACAGCAGTAACGGACGCAGCGAGCTACGCCTGGGCGCATAAAGATGTCATTGAAGAGACGATGAACGATATAAGTACCCTGATTACTCTCTTTGGCGGTATTAACCCCATTCTAAAGCATGTGTTTCGGGCCAATGAGCAACGGGCAAGAAAAGAGCAAAGTACTTCTCAGCCGATCAAGATTACAACAAGTATTGATGGTACGCCTATCTCCGTAGAGGCACCTGACCTGGAACACGCTGAAGCGGCCTTACTCCTGGCACGACGTTTCCAATCACAGCATCCTGCGGTTGCGGCAAACGTAACTACAAAAAGCAAGGTCAAAGTCAAAGGCAAGATACCAAAGCGACAGGCCCGTCGCAGAAGATAGACATGTCACTCATGAGAACAGGGCGTGTTCTATGGTATAGTAAAAGTGAATTCCTCTTTTTATTTTATTCAATAGGAAGGCATGTACTTCATGTCCAGTGAGCAACTTGTACCGACGTTCTCGGCCGATTCGAGGCGCATAGCCTTGGTCATCGGCGTCAATGACGCTGAGAATTCGCATACGCCTCCTCTACATCATGCAGTTGATGATGCTCAAAAGATGGCAGAGGTGTTACAGAACTCGTGTGGGTTTGAGTTACTTGAGCCGCCTTTCGTTGGCGCGAATGCAACGAGTACGAACATCAAGCGTGCGATACTTGCGATGGTACGTCAAAGCTCTGATAACGATTTTTTGCTGCTCTACTTCAGTGGACATGGACAGCCTATGACCGTGAACGGCGATCAGCCTGATGTCTATCTTGTGACGCACGATTTTAACGAGCAAGATGTTGAGGATGACGAAGCATTAGGTTTCTCGATGCGCTGGCTGCAAAATAAACTGTACATTCCTACTCAAGCGGGAAAAGTCTTGCTCATCCTTGATTGCTGCTATGCAGGCAATATTGGGATGACTGCCTCAAATCCCTATCTGGACGATCTCAAGGCCCGTATCTCCAAATTCTTTGGGCAGCCAATGGGCAGTGACGAGGCACGTAAAGGTGGGCTACGCCTCGCGCTCACAGCGACGGGACACGATCAGACAGCTGGCGAACAAGACGGCTATGGACTCATGACGAAATATCTTGTCGAAGCATTGCATGGCAAGGTCGATGAGGTGATCGAACTGGAAAATCAGGGCAAGGTCAGCGTGCAACGTGTGCAACGCTATCTGCAACAGATCATGCCAGTCACGCAAAATCCAAGTGTTGCGGGTGACTATGCAGGCAAAGAATGCATTCTTGCTCAATACGCCGAACGCGCTGTAGAACTACGGCGTCAGCACCAGCACACTCCAGTCGTCAACGAGCGACCACAGACGTATATTCCTATGCCGCACAAAGACACCTTTCAGCCTCGCCCAGGCGAATTCGAGACGCTGGAACGCCTTCTCTTCCCTCCTCAATCAAGCAATTCATCGTCGTCGCGTGTCGCCCTCGTCGGCGTTCTCGGCATGGGTGGCATTGGCAAAACGCAGCTTGCCGCCGAGTTTGCCCATCGTTACAAAGAGCGGTTTCCTGCCGGTGTCTTCTGGATGCCCGCCATTGGTACCACGCTTGCCGACTGGCAACGCCAGTTCGCCGACCTCGCCGAAAAAACCGACTATGTGCGCGGCGACGACGATATCACTCACCCCGAAAACGAGGTCAAGCGTGCGCGTCACATCTGCCGCTATCTCGCCGCACATCCCGACGCCCTACTCATCCTCGACAACGTAGAGAACACTGATCTCGTGCTAACCGCCCTTCCAACCCTCGCAGGTGAAGAGGCACGCTGTACGCTCCTCTACACCTCGCGCAACACGATTCCTCCTTCCGGTGTAAAAAAGCACGTCGTCGAACGCTTGCCGGAAGATGGTGCTTTGCACTTACTCTTAACACATAGACTGTCCCTATTATCCTTTGCTCTTCAAGAAAACACTTCTGACGTAGAAGCACAGGCAGCGCGTGCCATCTGCCAGTATGTAGACTATCTCCCACTTGCTCTCACCCTCCTGCGTGACCTCTTGCAGGATGAGTACCTGACCCTTACCCATCTTGCAGAGCAACTTCAACAGCGTGGAGCCTTCGACATCACACTGGGCGATGACGAAACCGAGGCACGTCTCTTCTCAACCTTCCGCCTCAGTTGGGACAAGATACGCGATGCCGGAGCGCAACGCCTCTTCAAACTCGCCGCCTCCTTCCCCGAAGCCACCGCCATTCCGCTCTGGCTGCTCGGTCTTGCCGCCGGACTAGGCGAAATAGGCAACACTGCGCTAGAGCCACTGGGACGTGCCCGTAAACAACTGCAAAAGTGGAGCATGATCGAAGTGCTGACCGATGAGCAGATACGTCTACATCCTCTGCTTCGCGAATTCGGGCGTCACCTCGTCGTACACGATGAGCAAGAAGACCATCTCTTGCAAGAGGCCGGACAACGCCTCATAACTGAATTTACCGAGATCAACAGGCTCGAAAAACGTGCCTTGAAGAATGGCTATTGGCGATGCTTGGAACAGGTGCAAGCAGCATATTCATACGTCCAAATCCTCAACGCCGACAATACTGAACAGTTAGGGCGTATTGAACAGTGGCTTGCCCGTGATAGCTCTCTACTCAGTACAGACGAGCTATGGCCTGAAAAGATACCTGGATTGTTTTGCCAACAACTTTATAACCATATGATAGAAGCTGGCGTGCAAGTAGTAAGCGTGTCACAGCCCAGAAGTTGGATAAGACAAATGGAACAGGTGGGAACGGAAGATGGGACACTGCTACGCGAGTTCAAACATCCCAATAGTGTCACCTGTGTTGCCTATTCCCCCGATGGTCGCACTATTGCAACCGGCTGTGAAGATGGGGTTGCGAGGCTATGGGATGTAAGTAGTGGGCGAATGCTAAGAGAGTTCTATGGACATACATCAGGTATATTTTGCCTTGCCTTTTCACCCGATGGCACAAAAATCGCTACTGGTTCTGATGATGCAACAACGCGAGTCTGGGATGTTGTGAGTGGAAAGCAACTTCAACTCCTGCGAGGCAGTATACAAGCATTACGTAGTGTTGCATTTTCCCCCGATAACAAAAGGATAGTAACAACATCACAAGATGGGATTGGGCGTGTTTGGGATATTGTGAGTGAGAAGGAAATAGCAATTCTGTCAAAGCAAGACGTGTATGTAAAATTTATGAAATTTACTGATGATAGTGAAACTGTCATAAGCTGTAACCGAGATAGTATCTTTTTATGGGATGTTAGTAGTGAGAGCATAGTGAAAGTCTTGTATAAAGAGACTTCTGAGCGAACACTGCATAAGCTACTTTCACTGAATGGAAATGTGATCGTTGTCGGTTCGGAGCAGATTGACAAATATCCCGATCTTAACTTTAGTATTCCAGAAACAAAAATAAGGGTATGGAATGTAGAAAATAATGAGGTTCTTGCGGAAATACAAGAACCCAATAGTGAAGGTTCGATCACTTCTCGCATAAGAGACGCCACAATCTCACCTGACGGTACAATGCTTGTAATTGCTTTAGGCGAAAGACTGGTACATATGTGGGACATGAGAGATAGCACGATTACTAGAACCTTATTCGGACATGCAGGATATATTACTTCAACTGATTTCTCTCCTAATGGTAACACTATTGTTACAGCAGCAGAGGACAGAACGGCAAGACTTTGGCGGGTGCCCAACATAAAAAATGCTATAGGAGCAGGAACTTCTTACGATGTAACAAAGGATATGAGTTTTTCCCATGATGGAGCAAAACTTGCAGGAACGGTTCATCGCTCAATTTATCTGTGGAATACGCAAACAAGAAAACTCTTAACAACCCTACCAAGTATGACTAATTCGGCAAATGGCATTTCATTTTCGCCAGATAGTACAAATATAGTGAGCGGTTCATCTTACCTGTTAACGGTCCTGGATATAGCAAGTAAAAAGGTACAAAGAAAGATAGATTGCACAGGAGTTGTAATAAAATTAAACCCATCATTCTTGTTTGAGGTAACAGTTGTTTGTTTTTCACCTGATGGCACAAGTATAGCAAGTGGGGATACTCTTAGCAGAGTACAGCTATGGAATGCTATGAATGGTCATCTCATAGCTCAATTAGAAGGGCATCGTAGTGAAGTTAATCATATTGCATTCTCATCGGACGGAACACGCCTCATATCTGGTTCAATGGATGGTACTGCACGTATATGGAACTTGCAGAATTACACAACGATAGCCGTACTCAAGGATCATGTTGGCGGCGTGACCAGCCTCTGTATATCACCTGATAGTTCCCTTGTTGCAACTGGTTCGCTTGACGGCGTGGTGCATATCTGGTCAATGCATGATGGAAAGGTCCTTTCGCTTTTGAAAAGGCAGAAGGTGGCACCATCATCTATGGCGTTTTCGCCTGATAGCAGCTTGCTCCTCGTCAATGATCGTTATGGCTATACCTCTCTGTGGAAAATGGATCAGCAAGGCAACGGAGAACTCGTGGGGACGTATACCACGGCGAACGAGATTAAGGCGATTCACTGGCAAGACACTCGCCATGTCATTCTGGCAGGGGTCGATGCATCGGGTTATGAACCACAATTTTATCATCTTGCATTGGAAGGGCAATGGTAGGGGTCTAATTCATTACACCCTGTTGGTATCGCACCAATGCGGAAGACGCACACACAGTGTTCAACCCCCCTTCAACAATACATGATGTTAGAGAGGGGTGGGAACGGTGTTCACCTCTTTCCAACGGGTTGGTCGCTCACAGGGTGTAATGAATTAGACCCCTACCGGTGCTTGACAACCTCTGTTTCACAATGATACCCTGATTTTGCGCTAAACAATCTATTGTACTCTTTTTGACTCACGACAGACACACAGTTTTTCACGAACGGCTCACGAACACATATATGGGAAGGGTTGCTGGCACATGGCTTACGATACGGAGAATGATGCGGTTTCCTCGCATGACGATCTCAACTTGACGCACGAAGATATCCAGAAACTGGCACAGCGCGAGGGCGTGATCCAGTTTTTTGCGACGCTAGGCTATGAGACGAGTGAACATATTGAGCAGACGGTGCAGGCGATGGGCTTCTCATCGGAGACGATGCGCTCTGCGCTTCGTTCTATTTACCGCGTCGCCAGCCAGGATGCAGGGCTGTTCGAGGTGTATTTGTTTGAGGTGCGTTCGCTGACCGTTGCGGTTCGTAATGAGATCGTGCAACGCTTCCGTGCCTATAACGGTGTTGGCTATCTGCTGATCCTGACGGACAACTATGAGCGGCTCGACTTTGTGTTGACCGAACGCTACAACCAGACCATCACTCTACCAGATGAGACGCTACAACAACAGCAACTCCCCAACAGTGGCACTCAGCCGACCAGTATTCGTTCGCATGTGCTACAGGTCGAGCGGCTCAAGCCGAATGAGGTTGTGCTACGTGTGCTGCGCCGCTTCACCTTTACCGAGACCGATAGCCTCGCCCAACACGACAAGCTGCTCAATGCCTATATCGTGGCGACGTGGAGCGAACAGTACTTCAATAACCGCGCCCTCTTCTCCGACTACTACCTTCTGCAACGTCTACCGGAACTGGACGAGTGGAGAAACGCCCACGAAACCGCCGCGATGCTGCGAGCCTACCGGACACTGCGTGTCCGCTACGACGATGCACGCGAGCAATGTAGCGGACAAACGGTGTCCGCTCTGCGCCAGAAAGTGCTGCTTCCTGTGCTGGAACAATTAGGCTTTGTAGCGCGTGCAGGCAAGATGCGTACTGCTGATGTGATTGAACCGGATTACCGCCTCTTCGCCCCCGATGCTGCCAAAAATGCAAAACCGCTTGCCCTCTGTCTCAGCTATCCGTGGGGGCGCAACCTCGATGGCAAGGATGAGCAGCGCGACAAACAGACGCCCGACGAGAACCCCGGTGCGGTGGTGGTGACGCTGCTGGACTCCGGTGAGGCGGAATGGGCGATTGTCACCAATGGCATTGTGTGGCGTCTGTACGCCGCCAAAGCCCATAGCCGTGCCACCAACTACTACGAGATACACCTGCCGGAGACGCTGGCAATGGAGCAACGCGAATTGGCCTTCCGCTACTTCTGGCTGCTCTTCCGCACCGCCGCCTTTCAGCCACTCGACCGCCCCACCGCAGGCGAAACGCGCTCGCTGAGCCTGCTCGACTTCCTCTTGCTTGAAAGTGACCTGCATGCACGTGACCTCGGCGAGAAGCTCAAGACGCGTGTCTTCGAGGAAATCTTTCCCTATTTCGCCGAGGGCTTTGTGCAGTATGCGCGCCAGCATGGGCAGTTGCCCGCCAACCTCGATACATTGCCAGCCGAGGAGCGCAACCGCCTGCTCGAACCGTTCTTTACGGGCACGTTGACCTTTCTGTATCGTCTGCTCTTCCTGTTCTATGCCGAGAGCCGCGACCTGCTGCCTGTGCGTCAGGAGCGCGGCTACTACGAATATAGTCTTGAGCGACTCAAACAGCGCATCGCACACGATGCGGGCGAACTGCATGATCGCGTTCCCACAAACTTGCACGCCTATTCCGCCACCGACACCACCATCTACGACAGCCTGCAACGTCTCTTTGCCGCCGTCGATAAAGGCAATCCCGCCTTCAACATGCCCGTCTACAACGGCGGATTGTTCATGACAAATCCCCCAACGTTGTACGCGGACAACATTAACAGGGAGGGCAGGGAGACCGCAAGGGTCTCCCCTACACGTCACGCGGACCAAAATGTAGGGGAGACCCTTGCGGTCTCCCTGTCATCCCAGCCCACCACCCACCACCCTGAACCGCAGGAGGTCACGGTTGCACGTTTCCTCAAAGAACACAAGATACCGGATCGCCAACTGGCACTGGGGCTGGACCGTATGGCGCGTGATGTGGATGAGAAGGCGATACGCGCAAGGGCCGCCGCAGGCGCGGTCAACCAGCACTCGCATAAACTTGTCTTTATTGACTACAAGAGCCTCGGCGTGCGACACCTCGGCAGCATCTACGAGGGGCTACTAGAATTCAAGGTACGCGTCGCGCCGACGTTGATGGCAGTGGTTAAGGGCAAGCGCACCGAGGAGATTATTCCGCTGACTGAGGCACAGAAAAACAACGTGCGCTCCCTCAAAGACAGACAGGGCAACGAGCGCATCTACACGCAGGGCAGCATCTACTTAGAGAATGACCGCCGCGAACGCAAGGCCACGGGCAGCTACTACACCCCCGACTATATCGTGCAGTATATCGTCGAGCAGACCGTTGGCCCCATCCTCAAAAAGAAACTAGATGCCCTGACGCTGGTATTTCGTGAGGCGCAGAAGGTGCTTGAGGAACAGCGCAACATTGCGAGAGGTCTCAAGCGCAAGGAAACCGACGCTGAACACGAGACGTACAAGAAGTTTCTCATCACCATCAATGAGGCGTTTTTCGATCTCAAGGTTCTCGATCCCGCGATGGGCAGTGGGCACTTTCTGGTGGAGGCGGTGGACTACATCACGGACTCGATGGCGAAGCTGCTCACGCGTTTTAAGTGGAACCCGATTGTGCATGAACTGGCGGTGACGCGGCAGACCATCGAGAATTCGATGAAGACACAGGGCATCAGCATCGACAGCAGCAGACTCACCGACCTCAACCTGCTCAAGCGGCGCGTGCTGAAAAGCTGCATCTACGGCGTCGATCTCAACCCGATGGCGGTGGAACTCACCAAGGTCAGCCTGTGGCTCGACTGCTTCACGCTGGGTGCCCCGCTCTCCTTCCTCGACCACCACATCAAGTGCGGCAACTCGCTGATTGGAGCCGACCTGCATACCGTCCACAGAGGTATTCAGGAAAGTTTGTTTGGCTATCAGTTCGACTACCTGCTCGAAGCGGCCCAACTCATGCGCGGCGTCAGCAAACGCTCCGATGTCACGGCGCAAGAGGTCGCGGAATCGCGCGATGTCTACCAGCAGGCGGGTAGCTCGCTCGCCCCCTACAAACACCTCTTCGACGTATGGCTCAGCGAATACTTCGGCAGCAAAAAGGCGCAGGAGATCGCCAGCGAATACTCTAAAGCCATCACCGACAACGACTATAGAAACCTCAACAAGAGCGATGTTGATGTCATCGACGCCGCCATTCCGCTTGCCGCAAAGAAACGCTTCTTCCACTGGCAACTAGAGTTTCCCGAAGTCTTCTTCGACGAGACGCATTACAAAGACAACGCAGGCTTCGATGCCGTGGTTGGCAATCCACCGTATGTACGGCAAGAGGGGCTGGGCGATGACAAAACCGCCTTCAAAGCACTCTACGAAGTCTTCAACAGTATCGCCGACCTCTACACCTACTTCATCGAGCGCAGCCATATCCTACTCCGTCCCGCCGGTCGCTTCAGCATGATTACCGCCAACAAATTCATGCGTGCCAACTACGGTGCCGCTCTGCGCGAGTTTTTGACTACAAAAGTCAAACTGGAAAAATTGATAGACTTTGGTGAATTGCGCGTTTTTGGTGAGGCCGCAACTGATCCACTTATTACAGTAACAAGCAAAGATACTCCAAATACTTTAATTGAGTATATGCAAATAAAGAACTTAGACTTTGACTCACTTAATGATGCTGTGAAAACTGATATCGTATTCTTATCCGAAAGTGCCCTGAGTGGTGCTAACTGGTCTTTAGTGGGTGACATACAGCAAATAATTTTAAGTAAGTTAAACACGAACAGTACACAGCTAGGAAAGTATACTGAAGACAAAATAAGATGGGGTATCAAAACGGGTTTCAACGAAGCATTTGTTGTAGATCGAGCTACACGGGATTGGTTGATAGAGATGGACTCTAACAGTGTAGAAGTGATTAAACCTCTAATCGTTGGAGACGATATAAGACATTACTATTTTGATTTCAAAGAGCAGTATTTACTTTTTTTAAGAAGAGGCACGAATTTAACGAAGTATAAAGCTATAGAACAGCATTTATTAGCGTATAAAACGAAACTGGAGCCAAAGCCTTCAAACTGGAATGATAAAACACAAGGGGTATGGCCTGGTAGAAAAGCTGGATCTTACAAGTGGTTTGAAATTCAGGATAATATAGCATATTATGCAGAGTTTGAAAAACCTAAAATTATATATCCTGAAATAGCTATGAGCAGTAGGTTCTCCTTTGACGAGGATGGATATTATGTCAACAATAAAACGTTTATGATACCCCTAAACGATAAATATCTTTTAGCTCTGCTTAACTCTCGACTCATTTGGACCTATCTAAAACAAGTTTGTTCTATATTAGGAGACGCAGAGCAAGGAGGACGTTTAGAATTAAGAAATATCCATGTAGAAACTACCCCTATTCGCTGCATCAACTTCGTGACTTCGGACAAGGATCGTGCCTACTATCTTGATAAGGCGAAACTGCTGTACAATGAGTGTGTAAGCAAGGATGAGAAGGAGTGTGTGCTAGGCTTCGTCGAGCATCATCTATCGCAGCAACCAGAGCAGTCGGACGTGGTGCATGACCTGCTGGCATTCCTGGCGCAGACGATGCTCGACCTGAATCAGCAGAAGCGAGCGTTACAAAAAGAGTTCCTAGACTGGCTGGTGACAACGCTGCGGATCGCGCCCGATAAGGATGGCGATAAAGCAGGTATCGAGGTGCTGACGGGCAAGAGCAAGCTGCTCGAATACGCGGGCGATTATCAAAAGAATGAGGAGCGGCTTGCACCCGACGCCCTGTGGGAGATTGTGCTAAAAAATCGTCCCCGTCTCGGCGTGAGTCCGGCCCAGGCAGGTTTGAAAGAGCGCGTGCAGGAACGCTATCAGCACAGCCTCGACGCCGTGTTGCCGCTCAAAGAGCAGCTATGCCGCACCGACAATGTGATCGATGCGGTGGTGTATAAATTGTATGGATTGACGGAGGAAGAGATACGAGTGGTGGAGGGGGGATCGGTAGGGGTCTGATACCATTACACCCTGTGGGCAATCCAGCAATGTGGAAGGACACGCACCCCCACCTCACCACCCTTTGGGCAACGGGGTTGGTCGCCAACAGAGTGTAATGCATCAGACCCCTACCGAACTTGACACCCAGGGTGGAATGAAATTCCACCCTCTTCGGCCTCACACCAATTTGGAGAATACGCACGCATTCCTCAAAAAGCGGATTAATTCGCAGGTAGGGCTGGGTCGGGAGTTCCCAACAGGTAAAACGCAACATGTTCGTCTTGCCAGGGAGTATTTGGAGCATTTAAGAGGGTGCTTATTTCTTGTGCGTTTGTACTATAGAGATGATCACCGTTACTACCGTTGTATAGCCGATGAACAGCAACCGCGTTTGGTACTTGAGGCCCCACCTCTGGCGAGTAGACCTGAACGCCAGAGAGATTGACTGCCTGCCAACCTCCGTTGAGGAGATTTTGTCTCTCGCCAGAATCAACTGTGTAAAAAAATTGTTGATTTTTGGCAAAGCCATCAGCGTCGTAGGTAGTATAGACTAAACCGTACAGGTCTACTTTGGGATAGGGGAGAGAACTTTCACTTACATCATAACCGCGTACTCCGTCACACGTAGCCGTTACGTCATTGCTATCACTACTAAGGAGATGCATCTGAGTAGGATACGTTCTATTCTCTGGTACCTCAATCCCATTAATATCATGAAAAAGAGAAGCATAAACGATATTGTCACTATACCGATAAACAGCAAGCGCACTGCCTCGTAGACATCCACCGTCAGCATGAGCTTTCAGGGGATGGTGAAGGCTCCAACTGCTACACTGCATACCATGACCAAGCTAAACAAAGAGAAAAGCCATTGTTTCTTACTCATAAATTTGTCCTTTCTGACCAATAAGCAGTACTCTATAGAGTAGGGAAAACACATGCAATCTCTACTCTTATCAAGTACTGTCAAACCCTCTTTAATAGACATATCCTATTTACTACTAAGCAACCAATATGCTTGCCTAAAGAGGAGAATGCGATTTCTGGTTGTCCTGTTGCATATGAGCTTGATGGTAGCCAAAAAGGGTTAGGCAGGGCTGTTCAATCACCTATCAAGCAGGGAGACCGCAAGGGCCTCCCCACATTTCCCCCTACACTTCCCTATATCTTACGTATGCATGAACACCACATCATGCTCATACTGTGCTGTATTCCAATCCAGCGCGTCGGCTAATGCCTGGCGAAATTCTTCTAGCTCGCGTTCACGTTCGTCTTCATCGGGCATCACGCTGCTACGCCAGATCAGCACAATCTCTATTCTATGCGGTGCCTGCTCTTTTCCTGCGATATAGCGGATCACCGTGCCTGGGAACAGGGATTGTTTGCCCTGACGAATCTCGTCGAATTGCTCGAACAACCGCTCCTGTTGCCCTGCCCTTACATCGACTTTGATAGAGGTTCGCAACAATGTATTATCTTTAGGGGAGATGCGCCATTTGGGGATACTTTTACGTGGACGCCCTGAAATATTTGGCTTGAATTTCTTTACTGCATCCACTGGAATCAATATCACATCAGAAATACGTACAGCAGGAATACGCCCTTCTGCAACGTACTCATGTACGCTTGTATATGATAAACCTAGCATTTTAGCTGCATCTTTAATAGAGATGTATCCTTGAAGGTCAGGAAGGTTAATTTCATCACTCATTCTTTTAGATTATGTCCAACGTACCTTTTTGACTATTTTTATTGAAAACACCCTTTCAAAATGGTGTTTTGTATGTTATAATTTTCATATCGGCAGGGAATGCTCTGCTACACAGCTATCGAAGGAATAGGTACAATGAGTGAAGAGACGATGACGGCGACGGAGTTACGCGCCGTGTTGGGCAGCGACGAGGAGATAGGCTATGATGTGCCCTTTGCCGCCTTTACGTGGGTGCAGTGGCTCGACCTACAGGCGCGAATGCTCGCCTGCTTCGCCCGCTATCAACGCGCCATCGACAAGCGGCAGCCGCAACTGGCCCTCTTGATTGTGCTAGAGATGCACGAGATCACGGCGGAACTGCACAAAGAGGCATGCGCCTGGATCGGCTCGGTAGGGGTTTGATTGTAAACATGAGGAAAATAATCAGGGGTCGCAGGGTGTACAGGGAGACCGCAAGGGTCTCCCCTACATTTAACCGCCTACGTGTAGGGGAGACCCTTGCCTAATGTATCTCTTTGTATCTCCTGTTTCATTATATATTTTTAGAGGGATGAGGTTCTATGGATATTCCCTTTGTGATCGACAATCAACGGCATACGATGAGCGAGGTGCTGAACACGCTGCTGGCGCAGCACGCGGGTCATTCGCTCGATATCGCCACCGCCTATTTCAATGTCGGGGGCTGGCAATTGCTGCACGAACACCTGGGGGCGATGGGCAGCTTTCGCCTGTTGCTGGGCGATGAGCCAGAGGTGGGCAGCGACCTGGGACTGCGTGAGGTTGGGGCTAAGCCCGTCAAGGGACTGATTCGTGATCTCGCCAACGCCAGCTATAGCGAGCAGACGTTGCGCCTCGTCGAAGACCTGACCGCGTTTCTGCGCCAGGAACAGGTGCAGGTGCGGCTCTATACGCAGGGCTTTTTGCATGCCAAGACGTATCTGTTCTATAGTGGTGGTGGCTTTGATCGTTTTCAGCCCGTGGCCGCCATCGTCGGCTCCTCCAATTTCACGCGTGCGGGTCTGCTCTCCAATAAAGAACTGAATCTGGTGCATCGCGCCACGCTTGCCGCCGATGAGGTGGGACCGGAGCGCGTCAAGGGCATTCTCGAAAAGCCCGAACGTGTGCAGTTAGGGCACATCGCCGACGCCGACCGCACGCTGGCCGCCAACGTCCCCGGCGTGCTTGCTATTTCCACCCTCACTGAATGGTATGAGCAGCAATGGGAGGTGGCGCGTGATTTCAAAGATGACCTGATTGACCTGCTCGACGCCTCCAAATTCGGGCGCAAAGCCTACTCTCCCTATCAGGTCTACCTCAAGGCTCTCTATGAATATTTCCGCGACGACCTCGACGAAGAGGACTTGAACGTTGGGCGTTCGGTGGTTGAACTCAGCGAGTTTCAGGATGATGCCGTGAAAAAGGCGCGGCGTCTGCTTACACGCTATGATGGGGTGATGATCGCCGATAGCGTGGGGCTTGGCAAGACGTGGATCGGCAAGAAGTTGTTGGAGGATTACGCCTATCACAAACGCTATGCCGCCGTTGTGGTCTGTCCCGCCGCTCTGCAAAAAATGTGGCACGACGAGCTACGCAGCGCGGGCATCGCCGCAACCATTGTCACACAAGAGGTGCTGGGACGCGAGGGCTACGATCTACGGGAGGTGCAATCTGCCGACGTGTTTCTGGTCGATGAGAGCCACAACTTCCGCAACCGCAACACACAACGCTACGAGAATCTTGAACGCATGCTGGCCGCCAACAATCGGCGCGGCACCATCAGCGAGCAGCGCAAAAAGCTGATCCTGCTCACGGCCACGCCCATTAACAATAGCGTCTTCGATCTCTACAACCAGATCAACCTCATCACGGGAGGCGACCGCAACTATTTTACTGCCGCAGGTATCGGCGACCTGCAACGCTATTTCATCGCCGCCCGTCGCGTCAAGGGTCCACCGGAGGCGGGCGTCGCCCTCTTTAACATTCTGGAAGAGATCGTGATTCGGCGCACGCGTCCCTTTATCAAGGAGGCGTATCCCAACGCCACCATTCAGGGCAAACCGATTCACTGGCCCGAACGCGTGCTGCACACAGTGCGCTACAATTTGGAAGAGACGTATAGCGGCATCTATGACCGCATCGTGAGCAACGTCAGCACTCTGACGCTGGCCCCCTATCGCCTCGAACTCTACAAGAAAAAAGGCGTGCCGCGTGACCAGTTCGAGGAGGGGCGCGAAGAGGCTCTTGTGGGCATCTTCAAGAGTCGCTACCTCAAACGCTTCGAGAGCAGTATCGACGCCTTTCGTATCAGTGTGCGCCGCGCCTTAGAGTTTCTGGAAACCTTCGAGAGCTACATTCTCGACGGTAAGATACTCGACAGCACCAGCTTTCAAAAGGCCCTGCGTTTCCTCTCGCAAGAGGACGAAGAGGACGACGCCACCGCCCCCGGCTCGCGCTCCGATGCGTTGGATGCACACAGCGAGGCACGGCAATTTCTCGATACTCTGCCTACGCTCGATAGCACGCTCTACGACCTCAAGCGGCTGCATAACGACCTACGCAACGATGTCAACGCCCTACGGGCCATCTGGCACGCCATTGAGTCGATGACGCCCGAACGTGACGCCAAACTGTCCACGCTCAAGCAGCAACTCGCGGGCGATCTCAAAGGACACAAGGTGTTAATCTTCACCTCCTATAAAGATACGGCGCGCTATCTCTCTCGACAATTATGCAGTGAAGCGAACGCGGCGTGGCGCGCTGAAGCTGGCAATCCGACGATACACCGTATGGATAGCGGCACCGAGACCAAAGAGCGAGGGCGGCTCGTGGCCCTGTTCGCCCCCTCCGCCAATCACAGAGAGGACCTCGTGGGCAGCGACAACGAGATCGACCTGATGATTTCAACCGATGTGCTGTCCGAGGGGCAAAACCTGCAAGATTGTGGCGTCCTCATCAACTACGACCTGCACTGGAACCCGACGCGCATGGTGCAACGGGCTGGACGCATCGACCGCATCGGGACGCATTTCCAGCAGTTACGCATCCTCAACATGTTCCCTGAAGATGGCCTGGAAAAGCTGCTCGGCCTCGTTGAAAGCCTGTCGCAGAAGATCGCCGACATCGACCGCAACGGCCTACTAGACGCCAGCATTCTCGGCGAGGTTGTGCATCCCCAAAACTTCAACACGCTACGGCGTATTCAGGCCGAAGATGGCAGCGTCATCGAAGAGCAGGAACGCTTCATGGACCTCGTGAGTAGCGAGTTCCTGCTGCAAAGCCTCAAGAACCTGCTCAACATGGGCATGCGCGAGACGCTCGACAGTTTGCCCGACGGTATCCATAGCGGCCTCGCGCGACAGGGAGCCAAAGGCGTCTTTTTCGCCTTCTCCGCGCAGGACAAACTGCGTAAAAACGAGAGGAGCACACTCCCTCCCACGCGGCGACACTACTGGCGTTACATCGACCTCTCGGACAATCCGCACGGTGGACGCATCGAAGAGAACCGCTACGTCATCACCAACCTGATCCAGTGCCAGCCCGATACGCCGCGTGTCGTTCCCGTCGAGGGCAGCGTCGATATCTTCGCCCTGCAAGAGAGAGTCATCGAGTCGATTCTGCGCTCCTCGGTGGAGCAGGTCGCGGTCGCCGAGGCACCGAAAATACTCGACCCCATTCAGCAAAACGTGAGCGTCACGCTGAGGAGTTACATTCACAGCCCTGATGTCACACGCAAAGACATTCTCGACGCTCTGCGCCGCCTGAGCATTCCGCAACCAGGAGTGTATCTCAAAGTCCTGCGTAAAGCCTACGATGCCTACCTCGTCGCTCCCCAGGTCACGCCGCTGTTACAAGCCGTGCAACAGCTTGGTGCCAGCGAAGGCGACGCAACAGGCAACGCGAAGAAGGCACTCTTGAAACGTGAGGACTTAAAATTGATCTGTTTTGATTACGTGTGGCGGTGATGGTAGACCCGTACAGGTAGCATTTTATAATAAAGAGCGAGATGAGAGATGATTGAAAAGAGCGCGTCCCAGCCATTGTATCGGGTATCCCTGTTCGGACGCTTCACGTTTGAACGGCTTCACGCAAGCGAGACACCTTGTTATGAGCCGATTGCCGAACGCATGTGGCGTAGTCGTTCCGCCGCCCGTTCGCTGTTCAAGCTGTTGCTGTGTCGGACGCGTAGACGTGCCCCCCAAGAGGTGCTGATCGAGATGCTGTGGCCCGACATGGAAGAGGGCAAGGCAAATCACTGTTTTGATTCGGCCATCTCGGTTCTACGCACCCTGCTGCGGCCAGAACTCAAGCGCGAAAGTCTGTTGAGAACCGTGCATACGGGCAGTACGCTCTTGTATGAATTGCCGCCGCAGCATCTCCTCTGGACAGATTGTGATGCACTAACATCTCTTCTCACAGAGGCCGAACGTGTCAAGCAGCAAGGACAGGACCCGTTACCCGTCTTAGAGGCGGCGCAACAACTCGTCACAGGCGAGTTTCTGGAAGACGAGTGGTATAGCGAGTGGGCACAGAGCAAGCGCGACATCATGAATGCCACGCGCCATTCTCTCACGCATACGCTCGCCGACCTCTATACTCAACGGGGCATGGTCGAGCGGACCGAACGGCTGCTCTTGAGTGCTCTGGAACAGGAAGCCACCGACGAGGATGCGCTGTGTCGCCTCATGCGCCTCTTTCACCAGCAGGGCAGGCGACACGAAGCCTTGCGCTTTTACCAGCGGACCGTTGACGCTCTGCGTGAGGAACTGGCAACCGCGCCATCCTCCTACACGCAAGCACTCGCAACACGTATTCGAGAGGAGCCAGCTATGCTCGAACACTCCTTTGCCCCGATCTCGCGCCGCCACGCTCTGACCACCCTCGCAGGTCTGGTCAGCGTCCCCTTCTATGACCTGCCCCACCAATTCTCGCTCGTGCAGCACAAAGGGGAGGATGTACTGACGCAGTGTCGCACCACGCTCACGGAATGTTGGCATGCTGCCAAAGGCAACGGCCTCGCCTCTGTGGAGCAGGTGTTGTCTCCCTATCTCACGCTGTTAGTGTCACTCGTGCAACAGCCTTCCCAGCAACAGGCACAGGTTGCCGCCCTGCTCTCGCGAGCATACCAACTCGCCAGTCTGGTCGCGCTGCATCGCAACAATCTTGTCGCACGAGAACACTACAACCAGCATGCGGTCACGTCTGCGAAGCTCGCGGGCGACGCTGATCTGCTCGTCGCCGCCCTGATGCGCCTCGCCTGTACCTACCATTGCAACAAACACCCTCAAAGAGCTTTGACGACCTATGAGCAAGCGTTGCCGCTCTTGCACCGCGTCTCGCCCTTCCTGCATGGGCGTGTCTATGTCGGACTCGCCACCGCCTACGCCTCCTGCGGCAACACACAACACGCCCTGCGCTACCTCGGTCTGCTTCATGACCATCCCCTGGCGGCGGATGCTCTCATTGATGACCTCCTCTACGCGGACTTCGGGCATCCTCTGCACATTCTCTACGAAGGCACCACCCATCTCGCCCTTCACCAACCTACAACAGCGTGGAAAGCTCTCGCACGTATCGAAACGCTTCAATCGAGCGTGATCGTGCCTGAACGTATTCGCTTGGAGATTGTCAACCAGCAAGCCCAGGTTGCCCTCGCGCTTCAAGACCGCGAACGCTTCACCTCCACCCTGTTCGAGGGCATCACGGGGGCGCAAACTATTCACAGCGACAAGCGTCTCCAAGAGACTCACGATCTCTATACACAAGCAATAGGCATATGGCCCCATGAGGTGCGTGTGCAAGAGTTGAAAGAGGCGTTTGTGGGCTAAAATTGCACACATGTCCAAATATTGCTATGTCTGTGTCATAGGATATATGTCTCCCAGATGATGAATTGACTGCTTTTCATGTATACTCTCGTTGTGAACACAACATGCTCATGTACAGGTTTATAAGTGAAAGAGGATTATTCATGGCTGGAAACGAAAACGTCGCTGCGAATTATAGTGACATGGGCGCAACGGCAACTCAATTCAACAACAAGTACGCCGAATTCGAGCAGGCACTGGCACAAATCAGTGCTGCGATTGAACAGGTGGGAGCAACATGGCAAGGGGCTGGCTTCGCGAGCTTCCAAACCGTCTCGATGGAGTGGCATGCTCAAGTGACCTCGCTCAACACCACGCTGAGCGAAATCAGCAAGAATGTCAATCGTAGCTCGAACACGTACTCCGAAACCGATCATGGCGTTGCCCAAAGCTTCAACGGTTTTGGTCGCTAAGCCTATATCCATCTGTTTCAATGAGGAGAGGAGAGGTGCATATCTCATCTCTCCTCTTTGGATGAGGATACTAGCGGTAGTACTTCTAAGAGAGGCGATTTGTATTATGTCTGACGGATTTGCTATAACCTCGCTAGACCAATTTACGACGCAGGCTCGGCTCCACTATCAGATACGCGATCATTTTCATGAGATGGTGAGTCGCTTTGACACACACTACAACGAGATTGTAAATACTTTAACAGCTAGGCAAAAAGAAACCTACACTCAGTGGTGGCAGACACATCGTCGTGAACTACTTGCCCATGCTGACTTCCATGACCAGTTCGGTCATCACCTTGAATCAGCAAAAGCTTCTTATGAAACCACCGACCAAGCGGTCGCCAATGCCATGAAACCGACTACAATCAATTGAGATACATGATAGAACATCTCAAAAAGTAGGGAGTAAAAAGAGAAAATATGGATATCGAGCAACTGCTGGGAGAACTAGAAGGTCTTGCACACAAAGTTCATGTACCTGGTTTTGAGGACCTCATTCAAACAGTACGCAACATGTACGAAAAAACCATCGAGTATATTACTCCTCATGAACCTATCAGCGATGCTAGTCGTACATTGACAGCACTGCATGCGGAACTCGATAGTCTTTGTACTCAAATAGAGACAAGTTTACCAGCATTTCAGACGGTCTATACAGGAGCAGGTAGTGATACATATCATGCTTCGGCTACTTTTGCTTTGCAGGGTATGCAACAGCAGAGAGATGCTTTAGCGCATGCCGCTCAACAACATCAAACAATGGCGACACAATTTGCGCTGGCACGGGAGATGCAAATTGCACTGATCGTTATGTTAGGAGTCGTTGCTGTCACACTGATTGCTTTAGTTGCAAGCGCGGGAGTAGACGCGCCCATAACCGTTCCCCTTGCGATAGGAGAAACTATTGGAGCAGCAGCGATCATTGCCACTCTTACTGAAGCTCTAGCAGCGGCCGACGTAGCTGTAAGTGCTCTACTCGCATTCTTGGCTACGGAGGAGGGACTTGGACTGCTCGCGGCGACTACGATTGTGATTACAGGCTTGACACATCCACATCTGATAACTGTTTCTCAAACAGGCGTAAACTCAGGAAAACTTTTTAGCACGATGAAAACAACGCCTGATGGAAGACGCATACGTGCTAGAAAATTGAGTCCGAAGGAAGTTAGTAAACTGCAAGCTGAATGGGGGCAAAGTTTTCATCGTGCAAAGAAAGGATACAAAGCAACTGATGAGATTTATGAAGATGAAAATGGTGAGTATTGGATTGGAAGACCAGGATCAGAGAATGTTGTAGAATTCCCGTAAGTTGCTTTAGATACAGGAGGTAGACAGATGTCTGTCATTAAAAAGTCATTTTACGGTCATGTGCATAGTACGGCTTTTGATCTTTGGAACGGACCAGATTATGTAGAGAAGAGAAAGAAAGGAAATGAGGACGATTTTTTGGGAGGAGGTCGTGTTTTGCATCTTGCCATTCGCAAAGGCGAAGCGGCAATGCCACTGATTGAGTCTCGTGCTGTGTATGCCTATTTAAATCCAGATGAATCACAGGATATTCTATTACGTGGTATGTATTGGGATAATACGGAAATTAGCTATAGGACTCGTGATACGCCCCTTGATACACCATTCAAGATTGCGGTGAAATTTGCGCGGCTTCCGTTGGCACTTCTACAACAATGGATTCACTCTCTGGAAAATCTCTCAACGACTATTCAGACAACTTCGCGTGTAGATGATACCTTACCGATTTGCACCTTGCGAGTAGAAACAGACGGTGTTTCGAGCGTCTTTGAAAAGACATGGCAAGTTGTTGAGGGCGAGAATGCTGAACTCAACCATGTCTGGCAAGACATCTGGCGGCAGATGGAACAGATATTGCAAACATCGACCTCCCTTACTAACATTGAGGAGTTTTTCCCTTGTATTGAAGTGAAACCGGATGTCTATGATTTACATGCCTATCAACCATCCTTGAATTTACCTTGACACGTATAAGCGTATGTTTCAATGAAGGAGTATGCTTATGACTCAAACCCAAGCACAAGAACTCTTCAATAGCTTACAGCACGAATCCCCTACCTACATCGAAGAGTGGCTCAAGCGCGTGTGGGCAGGACAGCAACCTGTTCCTGAACCGTTTAACTGGTTAGGACTTGCCCAGATCGCAGCCGCAGACGCTCGTTCCCAGAAAAATGTGGATTGGGCGAAGGTTTCGATCCTGGTATACGAATGGCTTGCTGCACATGAAACTCCTCGTTCACTTCTCAGTGGCTATATCCTTTCTGCTATGACGCTGAGAGTCTTCATGATTGATGAAAAAGGTGCAGTGCCTGGCGATTTTGTCCTCGACATGGATCAAATGGTTCGCTGGTTCTTCGAGAACTTACCGTTCTCCTTTGAGGAGGCGGAGCGAAAAGCGGCGGTGTGGAGAACCTTAGACATCCAAGAGGTACGGGCGTTGCGGAGCATCAAGAGTCGCCTAGGTAATCTCGCTTTATTGGTCAAAAGTGAGCGGTTACAACCAGATCAAGAACTGAGTGCGTGGCTCTCGTTGAGGAATAAACTGCCTTAGCGGTTTCTCCATCTCTTGTGTGTAGGTTGAAGAGCAACGCCCCGCCCTCTTGTGTAAGTCATAGTCTACTGAGCGTGTAGAGAACGAACAAGTGGCAAATGTTCGTCACGTCAACGATATAAGGAAAAACAAGCACGTTTACTTTGCCTCCTCTTCGATTTGTTGATGCCCTGGGACGAAAATATCCCCAATCTGGAAGCCATCGAAACAAGTGGTAAAGAAGTGATATGGAAAACTTGGAGCATCCTCAAACCAACGACGAGTGAGAAGGGCTGCATGTTCTCGATCTCGTGCATAGACGAAGGTATAACGATCCTCCGTCTCTTCACGCTCGTCCAACTGCTCATGCACACTCACACGTACCAGCCAGAGTACCTGATACTCTTCCCACGTAACGATATCTACGGTTTCAAAAGAAAGTTCAAGACCACTATGTCGCGACACTTCCCTCAAAATGCTCTCTGCGTCCTTTTTCGCAATAGGACGCAGGAGGAGTGCGTAATAGAGAATATCTGTTAGCACTCCTGCTTGCATTGCAAGCGTTGGAACATCAAAGGGGAAAAGGGTTCTCACCTGTTCTAAGGTTGGCTTCTTTTTTCGCTCTCGCATTGCTTTTACTCCTCCATTCATCTCCAAAACAATTTTGTCACAACTCATACTCCCTCTTGCTTAAAGTAGTACGCCGTATGAATCTCCTATTTCCCTTTCCTTGTGCCAATAAAGGAACGTAGGATGTTGCTAAGAGATTACCATGCATTTGTTACAATGTCAATTTTTGCATGCAATGTAATGAATGCATTTTATGGAACTAGGTAAAGTGCATTCATAATTTTGCTAGTGCTATAGATGATGCATTGCTGGTACAATCTCCAAAAAAGGCGAAGGATTGATGCCAAGAATTAGATTGAAAGTCAAGGAAGTTGCTGAAGCAAAAGGAATCAATATGACATTGCTTTCGCACAAATCCTACGTTGCCTTAAATACCATTAGGTCTATTTTTCGCAACCCGTATCGAACCGTCAACACTGATACTCTCCAGCGTTTGGCTGATGCCTTAGAGACCTCCGTCTTTGAGTTGCTAGAGGAAGTACCAGAAGATACGCCACACGAGTAAGCCCATGTAAAGCTTCCCTTTCCACACGCATTTCCAAATACTGGTATGTCTGTGCCATAGGATATATGTCTCCCAGGTAGTTGATTGAATGTTCTCCATGTATACTCACTTTATGAGCAAAACATATTCACGTAAAGGTTATTACAGGAGTGTTTCGTATCAATTTCATGAGAGGCAAAATGAAACATGGAAGATATTCGTTCAATTCTTGATGGTCTTCTTTCCAACATTATCTGGTTGCCGATAGGTGCTTTCCTTGCGTATGCATGGTTCTTTCTCCAGGTACGCCTTCCCAACAGACGATTGTGGCGATACAAAGACCCGTCTTGCCTCACAGTTTGTACGGCGAATTCCACCACGACCAATACAGGAGTGTATAACCGCCCTGCTACCGGAGTAGGACAGTTACGAGCACTCGCTGTGGCAACAAGGTCTTTGTATCGAGCCTATCGACGAAACCTTGATATTCAAAACATCTTGTTGTCAACAGAACCTCTGCAAGAACGCATCGAAAACGATCTGTTACTTCTTGGTGGTCCCAAAAATAACGGAATTTCCTTAAAGTTTCTCGAATTGCTTCGAGACGAGCAACCAGCGAGAGTAATTGATAATCTTATCATTTGGAGAGTGAATCATATGGCCGGAAGATGGGTCGATCAAGGTGCGCTCGAATACGAGGGACATGCGGTGAATCGAAAAGTTATTCTGGATTATGGCCTCATCGTGCGCTCGTACAATCCTTTTACCAATCGGGATCGAACCGCTATTCTGTTCTCTGGTTCTCATACCTATGGTACAGTGGTAGCAGCAAAGTTTTTTGCGGAGGACTTGCATAAAGAGCTAGGGAAACTTACACGGGAGGGAAGAAAGAACTTTACCCTTCTCGTCAGTTCGCAAATTATCGATGGGCACCCGACAAAAATGAAAGTTGAGAGAAGTTACGCATGGTGAATATATCATCCAACTCGATTTCGCTTCGTTTCACTGTACAGGAACACATGCTCATCTCGAAAACAGGATATGACGAGGAGTGTGAAGATGCTCTCTACATCGGTCCCCACTTTGTCGCCGTGATAGACGGGGCAACATCTAAAACAGAGAGACGGTGGGATGGTCAAACAGGTGGAAGAATAGGTGCATACACTCTCCGGGAAACCTTCGATCAGATTCCCTATGATGCAACGGCCCGCCAAGCGGTAGATATCCTCACCTCTGCACTCAAGAAGCTTTATGAACGCTATAATGTTTTGGATACGGTACAAGCCAACTCAGTCCAACGTGCTACTGCATCCTTCGTGGCCGTAAGTCTTTGGCGGAAAGAGGTGTGGCTTGTTGGTGACTGTCAATGTATGCTGAATAAAGAGTACATCTCAAATACTAAAATCATTGATGGGATTGCCTCTGATGCTCGCGCTGCTTTCTTAGAGGCTGAAATATGTACAGGGAAAACTGTTGAGGAGCTTCTACATCACGATACAGGAAGAGCCTTTATTCTTCCTCTCCTAGAACGACAAATGGTCTTTCAAAACAATCCCTCTGCGGACACCTATCGTTTTTTTGTTCTCGACGGCTTTTTTGTCCCGGATGAAGGCATCTGTGTTCATGAGCTTCCAGTAGATATTGAGACTCTTGTGCTAGCGTCTGACGGGTATCCTTATTTGAAGGGGACATTAGAAGAGTCAGAACAAGCATTGCGCGAGGTTCTTCTTGCTGATCCTCTTCTCTTTCGTATCTACAAATCGACAAAGGGAATGCAAGACGGAAATAATTCCTTTGATGATAGAACCTACGTGAGATTGAAGATAGAGAAAGATACGACAATGGCATCCAGTGAATAGCCGCAAACAAAACGAAAACGTTGCCGTTTCAACGGGTAGGGATGAGAAAACCATTGCTCATCTTTCCCCTTCTCTAGTAACAAAATTCTCTACAAGGAGCATTAGCCTTATGCCTTCCATCCCTGCTGGTGGTGACTCGTCCTCTGGAAGCGACGAGATGAGCTACCCTCTTGACGTGTTGGGCGAGACCGCCGCCAAGATTCTCGCCAACGCAAATCTTGCCCTTGACGAACATACTCGCCATTGGAGTGTGGTCCAAGCGTACATCGACTCCAATGGTCCACGTCCCTTCAACGTCTGGTCTCCAACACAGGCTCAATATGACGCACAACTGGATGTCCGTCCGTATCTGGACAACGTGCTTACTCCCCATGCACAACGCTTGCACGACTCGTATCAGTGGCAAATCCAACTCGCAACCGCGTTGTTTGCCGCCATCGCTGCCGTTGAGGGTGCTGATACTGATGTGGCGCAAAGTTTTCGTCCCGCACAGGGTTTTGGTCGAGAGAACAAGCCGCAGTGATGTACTTCCAGAAAGGAGCAAGCACAAAGACGTATGGGCGACATAGAAGATATAAAACATGCCGTACAGCGCGATTTTCTCATCCCACTGAGTGAATTTCAGGCACACACACAGGCCCTTGATACCGTCCACGATCAGTGCGTCCAAGAGTTTCAAAAGGCACTGCAAGCTCTGTTCAGTCCAGGAGTCGCATTTCATGGTGCTGCGGCTGATGCTGTAGCGCAGTTGACAGAAACGTATCTCGCAGCCGAACGCGCTATGGGAGATTACACGAGTAGTAGCCTGTCGTACCGCTTGGGTCAAGCGGCATCTCTCAGTCAGAAGACCGTGGCAGAGATCGAGCCGCTTCTCTCGTCCTTGCACGACTTTCCTCTTGCGCAAGCCTTTGGAGTCGCAGGGGGAGCGGTCAAGGGGGCAGAGCAACCGGTGGAAGAGTCGCTTCCACCGCCGGACCCAGAGAATCCAATCTCTCTCGGAATTTACGTTGCAGGACTGGCAGTCGTAGCCCTGGGTGTCGGCACCACCGTTTTTCTTGCCTCGTACAACGAGCAGCAGATGAGAGCGAACGAGGTGTGGCAAGAGGTCCGTCAGTGGCAACGAGGCATGAACACTCTTGCCGCGCAACCGGAGTCACGGCTGCCACCGGAACCGACCGATCCCAAACCGTTTCTGCCAACCGCTTCATCGTTAGGTCTCACAACACAACAGCAGAAAACCGCCCAGGAGTTGTTTCAGGAATTTGGCGGCGATATCTCCCTAGACGATATCGAGAACTTGATTCGCCAACATCCTCAATGGTCAAAAGAACGACTTCGTCAGGAACTGCTACGCAACCAACTCAAACAGGGAACTGGTTATCCTGGAAAATTGTTACGGGCAGGCTATACAGAAGATCAGATTCTTGCTATGATTCGTAGCGGATATACTACTGTACATATGGCCGTTATCCTTGGAGATACAAGTTTAGGACCAGCTACAACTCCTGAAGGCAGGGTACTTACGAAGCATGCTCTTGAAGATAGCATCCTTCGTCATGGTATAACTCTTCAGCAAATAGATGATGCTCTTGACAACTATTCTCGTGTAAGAACACAGCAAGATGGAGCAAACGCTTATATTAAAAAGAACGCGGATGGAACTTATACTGTGGTTATCTTTGATAAAAGTGGAGGTATTGTTACAGCAATTAAGGGACTTAAACCCAAAGAGCTTAATGCAATAGGAAGAAGATATGGTTTTGATCCAAGCCCATAAATTAAAAGGATACTACAGTAAATACGAATTTATGATACCGTCATGAGTTTTTTTGTTGGAAGCAGGAGCAATAATGGAAGATATTATCTTACTTGAGACGGATGGTTTCACCTTTTCTTTTCAGGTAGACCACAGACGTACTGATCAAGAATACGTCGGTATGACTGTTCTCTTTGTCCTTGATCCCACACTCGGAAATGTTTCTCTACAATCAGAAGCAACCAGTATTTCGACAAAAGATTTAAAAGAGCTTGCAAGATACTTTGAGCAGCATATCGCTCATTTACAACAAGATGCTTGGAGCGATGCAGAAATGTTTGTCAACACGGAACTTGGTTTTCAACTACAAGCTCTTGCTGGGGAACTCCTTTCAGCAACAGAAGGAGATTTTGGAATCCGTTGTACTGTCAATGTGGTTAAAAGTGACGAAGGTAGATCGCGTGTCTATGTAGGCGGTGAAGCGAACGTAACTCTCAAACAAGTCCAAACATTTACTGATTCAATAGAGGCACTTCTTACACAACTTGCATCAAAATCGGATAGGCAGTAGAAGGTCGTGTCTATATTAACGGCAAGGATGTAGAAGTTGTAATTGTTGTTAGCCCATCAGGAGATTATGAAGGAATGATTATTACAAGTTATATTCCAGATTAACCTAGAGTAAAGAGCGAAAAGTGATATCCTAATTTTCGTAATGAATGAGAGAGAGGTGAAAAACTGTGAGCAAGTTTGTCACAGGCGTACTTGAACGGAACGAAGTAGGTGCAACGGATGGGCATACTATTTATAACCGTTGGCTAAGTCTACGCTTAAAAAATGAGGGAGTTATCGAGATTTTTGATGACCAACTACCGAGCACAAACTTGGAGATCAATCAAGAATACAGCATGAATATTGCTGTAGCTGTTCCTTGGGAACTGAAATACTTTGCTACACCACCCCTTGACATTGATGTGAGTTTGATGGAACATAATGACATCGTGCGAGGCATTATACTCAATCCCTCTTGGCAAGTTCCTGAACGAGCCTATTCTCGTATGACTGAAAACTTTCAGAAACGTGTGTACTTGCTTGTGGAGACAGCGATAGGACAGGTGCTGATAAGTCGTCGTGCCCTCGAAAGATATGCACAAGAACCAATAGAACATGTCGAGACTGGGGGATATTTGGAATAGGAACTATCTCGGCTTGATTTGCTCGCTGTTCTTTAAAAACGAGCAAAGATGTTGCGTTCTGCTTGAAGGATGAAAAAGGTCAACGGGCGTAAATAGGAAGAACGTATGATAGAAACAATTTCCCTGCAAGCGGATGGGTTTCGTTTTTCATTTGAAGTCGATTATGGACGGACCGATCAAGAATATGTTGGGATGATTGTGAGCTTTCAACTTGCTCCCCATCTCCAAAGCCTGAACATCCATTCAGACAAAACCAGTATTGCTACCGAGGATTTGCAACGGCTCATAGAATACTTTGAGCAGCATATCGCTCATATTCAGGAAAATTCAAGTTATAACTCGGATGTCTTTTTGAATTGGGAGTTAGGCTTTCAACTACAAGCCCTTGCTGGAGAGATTGACTCGCTGGATGACGAGGATGGATACTTTGATATCATGTGTCTCGTGAATGCTGGGGATAGAGAAACGCGTGTCTATGCGGGTGGAGAAAGTAATATTACGCTGAAAGATGCGAACGCTTTTACTGGGACGATTAAAGCTCTCCTCGAAGAACTCTCGACGTATCATCCGGTGGCCGTCTATGAAAATCCCAAATGCCCTTCCCTCCCGCTTAAGGAGTAGGACAACGTTGCACTTGCTCCTTTAGAGAAGAGGAACAACAAGATGTAAAAAGATCAAAGAGAATTTGTTGTGACGAATGCTCCTGATATTCATCATTTCTTCACCTTTGCATCCAGCATAGCTATCGAAAGAGAAAAAGATGACCAATAACGACTTGTCTTTAACTATCTCGCGTATCTTCACGACCTCCGCGCAATCCACCTTTTCAGAGTGGACCGACCCACAGGGACTCCGCTCTTGGTGGGAACCAGGAGGAACAACGGTTGAGAACGCTCAGGTTGATCTGCGCGTGGGTGGACATTATCGTATTAAAAGTACCGCTCCTCAGAGAGATCTTACTATCATCATCTCTGGCATCTATCGAGAGGTCAACGTCCCGCACCTCCTTGTATCTACATGGACGTGGGGGGCAAGAAGCCGATGCTCTATTCCTCGTCGAAGATTCGCTGGTGACGGTCGAATTCAAGACGCTTGGGACACAAACACACGTCACACTCGTTCACACGGGATTTCCTTCTTTGCTTGCGCGTGACCGCCATCTTGATGGATGGCAGCAAACACTTGAGAGTTTTAACCACTCTCTCTTAACGCGCTCGTAAGACTCCAAGAGTCTTTTGGAAAAGGCTGTAAAGAGTCTGGATACCTTGCAGTGACTTTTTCCATCGCATCCGCCGCTCGCATTCTGATCAGGGCATCGTCACTGAGCATCCCCTCAAACACATCGCCAAATAGAGAAGGGTCGCCAAACACCTCCTCCTCGACCACTTCGTGTGCCCGTCCAATCGAGCGGCAATCTTCACCTCTTAGCTTGTTCAAAATCTCATGCAGCGCTATCCGCTTTCACACGTCGTGGTGAGTCGTTCGTGAAACAACGCTCTTCCTCTCGTGAAAACGCTCGTCTTCCTCGTGAGGGTATTCCTCTATTCTGTGGTTGCACCTTGTACAACGTCTCTGGCAAGAGGCAGAAATTCTCACCGAGCAAACGAAAGGCCGTTCTTAACGTGAGTTCTGGATAAACAGACCCCCCTCCGATGAGTTAGAATAGGAGCAAGATGAAAAGCTTCTATCCATCATCGGAGGGATCTAGAAATGAGTTTACTCGAGTTGTTTTGTGATGTCGATG
>JAABUO010000268.1_pt1 | contig 124060 bp, 115 predicted proteins | sample 5559291 | NCBI WGS metagenome assembly JAABUO01 (sample SAMN10711878, study PRJNA513372) | rock metagenome | isolation source: Antarctica rocks | place: Antarctica: Victoria Land, Finger Mt sud
CGTTCGTGGTGTCGGCCGTCGGGTCGGTGCAGTAGTCGGACGCGGCCGCGGCGTTGGCCGGCACGCCCGTCGCGGCACCGCGGCAGATGCTCACGTTGATGCCGGTCTGCGCGCCGTTGGTGTGCGCCGCGTAGACGCTGTGCTGGTGCGTGCTGGCGGTGTTGTCGACGATGAGGTTGCCGGGCAGCCCCTCGTCGGGGCTGATCGGGGTCGCCGGGCCGGTGCAGGCCTCGCCGCCGGGGCACACGGAGCCGTACTGCACCCCGTCGACCGACTGGTTGATCACCAGCTGGTTGGACCGCGTGCCCGCGTCCTGCGCGACGTTGTCGTAGTCGAAGTAGGAGCGCCCTGCGTCAGCGCCCGTACCGACCGCGGTGGTCCCGCCGTTGGTGTCCAGCGCGATCCACTGCCGGTCGACGCCGACGCCGGACACCGACGCGCACGACGTGTCGAAGGTCGCGCCCTTGTTGTCCGAGCGCGAGTTGGAGAAGTTGGTGAGCCCCTGCAGGTCGGAGAAGAAGAGCGAGCCGCTGACCGGGTCGACCTGGGCCTCGGTGTCGCCACCGCCGACGCAGGTCAACGGCTTGCCCGAAACGTTGCCGGCCACGTTGTGGAAGCTCGCTGCGCCGTCATCGCTGCGCTCGATGAAGGACTGTGTGGTGGAGAAGCCGAAAGGGGTCGAGGTGTAGATCGTCTGGCCGCCGCCGCTGGGCGACTTGTCGACCGCCACGTCGGGCTCGAAGCCGGGTCGGTAGTTGTCGACCACGGTGGGGCTGCCGAAGACGGGCGCTGGCGTCACCGGGCCGGTCGCGCGCGGGGCCGTGGCGGCACCCGCCGGGACTGCTGCTGCCGCGGCGAGCGCGGCGGCGGCGCCGAGCAGGGCGATGGTGCGGGACTGACGGGTCACGGGTGCTCCGAGGGGGTGGTGGCAGGGGTCGGGCCTAGGTGTTCGACGCCGCCGGCCCGACTCCTGCCGCCCGGAGCCCGCGGATCGCGGGCAGGCAGAGCACCACCAGGGTGGGTACGGCGATCGCCCCCGCACCGAGCAGCAGCACCCCCTGCGTCCCGAGCGCGCCGCCCAGCACCCCCATCAGCGCGAAGCCGAGCGGCGCGAGGGCCAGCGACCCCAGCGCGTCGAAGGAGCTCACCCGTGACAGCGCCTCGGGCCGCACGTGCGTCGACAGCGCGGTCACCCACAGCACGTCGAAGGTCTCCAACCCACCCCGAGCACGACCGCGAGGGCGAGCACGAGGGGCAGCGGCGCGAGCAAGGCCAGCGCGAGCGGTACGGGGGTCGCCGCGAGGATGCCGAGGAGTCCCGCCACGAGCGGGCGGCGCGGCTGGCGGTGCAGCACCACGACGCCGCCGAGCAGCTGCCCGACGCCCTGGCACGCGGCCAGCAGGCCGAAGGCCGCCGGCCCGCCGTAGTGGCTGCGGCTGACCACGGCGCCGTAGACCTGGAGCGCGGTCACGCCCAGGCCCACGACGAGCGTGAACTGCACGACGACCGGCCACAGCCACGGGTGGCCGACGAACTCGCGCCACCCCTCGCGCAGCTGGCGCAGCACCGAGCCGCCCTCGCCGGGCTCCGGGGCGCTGAGCCGGATGCCGAGCAGGACCGCCGCGCTCGCGAGGTAGGACAGCGCGTCACCGGCCAACGCCCAGCCCGGCCCGGCCACCGCGGCGAGCAGCCCGCCGAGCGCGGCGCCGGCGATGAGGCCGGAGTTGCGGGTCAGGCCGAGCAGGGCGCCGGCCTCCCGGCGGAGGTCGCCCGGCACCGTCTGCGGGAGCAGCCCCGACAGCGCGGGGAAGGCCAGCGCCACCGCCACACCGGAGACCGCCTGCGCCACCAGCAACGGCGCCAGCCCGGCGCCGCCGACCAGCACGAGCGCGGCGCTGACGGCCTGGCCGAGCGCCGCCAGCAGGTCGGCGGCGACCACCACGCGCTCGCGGGGCAGCCGGTCGGCCAGCGCACCGGCGAGGGGCAGCACGAGCAGCAGCGGCAGCTCGCGGGAGGCCAGCGCGAAGCCGAGGTCGGACGTGCTCCCCGTCGCCTGCAGCACCGCGAAGGCCAGCCCGACCGGCGCCATCCCCGTACCGACCACCGACAGCGTGCGCGAGGCGAAGAGCCGCCGGAAGGACGGCGACGCCAACGGCGCGAGGCGGCTCACCCGGGTACGATACCGATCGCGATATCGCCGGACGAGCGGAGTCCCGCGGCTCAGAACAGGGCCTGCTCCACGTAGTCGCGCAGGTCCTCGGCGATGCTGATCTCACCGGCGGCCTCGGCCGCGGCGAGGGCCCGGGCGTCGTCGGGCGCCCGGTGCGCAGACCAGGGGCCGATCCGCACCCCGTGCGCCGGGCGGTGCACCACCTCGACGGCGTCGCCGGCCGCGAGCTCACCCGGCTCGAGCACGGCCAGGTAGGCACCGGGCCACCCGCGCTGGGTGAAGGTGCGGACCCACCCGCGCTCGCCCATCCGCTGCGCGAAGGTGCCGCAGGGCACGCGTGGCATCCGCACCTCGAGCAGCACACCGCCGACCCGCCAGCGCTCCCCGACGAGCGCGCCGCTGACGTCGACCCCGGCGGTGCGCAGGTTCTCCCCGAAGAGCCCGGGCGGTACGGGACGCCCGAGCTCGGCCGCCCACGCCGCGGCGTCCTCCGCGGCGTAGGCGTACACCGCCTTGTCCGGTCCACCGTGGTCCTTGGTGTTGAAGACCCGGTCGCCCTCCAGCCCCAGCCGGCCGACCGCGCGTGGCCCCTCGACCGGGCGCTTGTCGATCCCGGACGGGCCATGTCGTGCACCGATGTCCGGCAGCGGTGCGTGCAGGACGCATACCGCCGTGACCGAGCTCACCCGCAGATGATCGCACCAGGCGGACCGTGTCGCCCGACCGGCTCAGCGCAGCAGCGTCACCGTGATGGGGAGCCCGAGGTGGCTCCAGGCACGGTCAGCTGTGAGGACTTCTGCGGGTGAGCTGCGCACCGCCAGCGCGAGGCAGCAGCGGTCGCCGAGCGACAGCGCCCTGCCCCCCGGGTGACCGCGCAGCGCACCGGCGAGCTCCGCGTCCACCTCGAGCACGGGCTCGACCGTCACGCCGGCCTGCCCGAGGAGGCGTCGCAGCGGAGCGGCGTCGACCCCGACGTCGACGAGCTTCCCGACGACCTCGGCGAGGTTCGCGGCGCCGAGGACCGCGCCGGGCAGAGCCGCCACCACCCTGCTCGCTCCCGGCTCGTCGTGGACGAGGGCCAGGACGGCCGAGGCGTCGAGCACGGTCACCCGGCAGCGACCTCAGCGCGGCGCTCGGCCAGGAGCTCGTCCACCAGCGAGCGCCGGGCCACTCCTGCGCCCAGCTGCCGCAACGCGCGCACGGCTGCCTCTGGCCGCTCCAGGACGAGGCGTCCGTCTTCGACCCGCACGTGCAGGCGGTCACCCGCCTCGAGGCCGAGCTCGGCGCGCATCTCAGCGGGGATGACGAGTCGACCTTGACGGCCGAGGACGACGGTGGCATTCACGAGCCGAGTGTGCCACGCAGGCTCGCGCGTGGCATACCGGCAGCGGCTGTTAGCCGAGCAGCCCCGCCAGGTGCCGCGGCGGGAGCGTGCCGTACGCCAGCAGGTCGTCGTAGGTGCTGCGGGCGCTGACCAGGGGCGCGACCTCGGCGTACCCGACGAAGTAGGTCGAGAGCTGGGTGCTGGTCAGCACCGCGCGGCGCCACTTGCCGTGCGCCTCGCCCTCCTCCTGGAAGCCGCGGTCGCGCATGAGCGCCATCGCCTCGTCCTCGGTCAGGCCGCCGGCGTGGGCGCCGTGGTCGAGGATCGCGTTGAGCGTCATCCGCAGCTGCATCTTCAGCTGCTGCAGCCGCACGGCCCGGCCGCCGTGCCCGGCCACCGCCATGATCTCCTCGGCGTGGACGGCCCAGCCCTCGGCGAACGGGCTGCTCCACAGCACGGCTCGTACGGGCGTCGACCCGCGGAAGCGCCGCGCCAGCGCCAGCTGCACGACGTGGCCCGGCATCGCCTCGTGCACCGTCAGGTTGGTGATCATCGCGGTGTTGTACTCGCGGTAGAACGACCGCACCCGCTCGGGCGACCAGGCGGCCGGCGTGGGGGAGATGGCGAAGGACGTGGGCAGCCCGTCCGGGTCGAGCGGGCCGGGTGGGTCGCAGTAGGCCACCGACACCCCCCGGCGGAACTCCGGCATGACCTCGATGCGCATCGGGTCGTCGGGGAGCGCAAGGATGCCGAGGCGGCGCACCGTGTCGGTCGCCTCGACCACCGCCCGCTCGGCCAGCCCCACGATCGAGGCATCATCAGGCGCGTCGGCCCCGCACGCGTCCAGCGCCGCCCGCACATCTCCACCGGCGACCTCGGTGAGCGCGGCGGTCACCTCGTCGAGGTGCGCCCACGCCCGGCGGACCACCTCATCGGCGCCGTGCGCGCTGTCCAGCGTGAGGTGCAGCTTGGCGGCGTACCGCTCCGGGCCGAGGCGCCACTCCCCGCCAGCCGTCTCCGCCTGGGCCGCCAGCGCCACGCGGTGCTCGCGCAGCGCGGCCAGCGCCGCCTGCTGGGCCGGCTCCACCAACCCGCGCAGCGACGGCTCCTCCGCCAACAGCCGGCTCACCTCGTCACCCGCGAGCGCGATGGCACCGTCGGTCTGCCCGACCGCGGTCTCGGCGTGCACCCGGCTCGGGTCGGTGACCGTGCGCCGGGCCAGCAGCAGGCGGTCGGGCACCTGCTCGAGCCGAGCCGCGAGCGAGCGCAACCGGTCCGCCGGGGGCAGCGTCTCCCGGTCCAGCAGCGGGAAGAGTGCCTCACCCGGCAGCCAGACCAGCGGGTCGCGCTCCGGCGAGCGCAGCACGTCGAGCTCGAGGAGCTGCGCGTCCAGCCCGGTACGGAGGATCTCCGCGTCGACCTGGTCCTGCGGCGCCAGCGCGTCGGCGGCCAGGCTGTCCAGCTCGTCCCGCCGCGCGCTCAGCGCCCGTCGGGCCGCCGCCCGGCCGTCGGCGGAGAGGTCGTCGAGCCGCTCGTCGAAGCGGTGGTCCCCCACGCTCGTCGCCCACTCCGGCGCGTGCCTGAGCAGGTCGTCGAGCGTGCCGGTCGCCAGCGCGACCCAGCGGGCGGTCAGGGCAGGGTCGGCGCTGGGCTCCACCCGGCCATCCTGGCCGCGACGCCTCCGCGGAGGCGTTTCCACAGAGCTGTCCACAGGCTCGGCCGGCTCGGTCGTGCCCGGAGGACTACAGCCCTGCGTACGAGTGCAGTCCGACGATGAAGATGTTCACGATGTAGTAGTCGATCGTGAGCGCGCCGAAGCCGGCGAGGGCGATCCACGCCGCCTTGCGGCCACCCCAGCCGGCGGTCGCGCGGGCGTGCAGGTACCCGGCGTAGATCACCCAGGTGATGAAGGACCAGGTCTCCTTGGGGTCCCAGCCCCAGTAGCGGCCCCAGGCGCGCTCGGCCCAGATGGCGCCGGCGACGATGGCGAAGGTCCAGATCGGGAAGGCGAAGGCGGTCACCCGGTAGGCGAGCGAGTCCAGCCGTGCCGAGTCGGGCATCTTGCGGGCCAGGCCACCGCCCTTGACCGCCGGGGCCTCGCCGCCGGCGAGGACCAGGCGCTCCTCGTACCGCACGCGGAGCAGGTAGCAGGCGCTGGCCGTCGCCGAGACGAGGAAGGTCCCCCAGGCCACGATCGCCGCCACGACATGGATCTTGATCCAGTAGTCCTGCAGCGCCGGCTGCAGCGGCTCCGCGGCGCTGTAGAGCACGGTCGCCCCGAGGCCGAGGGTGAGGACCACCGGCAGCATGACGAAGGCGCCGAGGAAGCGGACCCGGCCGCGGCTGCGCACCAGCAGCACGAGGTAGACGGTGACCGCCGCGAAGGTGACCGCGCTGGAGAACTCGTACATGTTGCCCCACGGCACGCGGTGGGCGGCGAGGCCACGGGTGGCGATCGCCCCGAGGTGGGCGAGCCAGCCGAGCGCGGTCAGCGCGATCGCGAGCCGGGCGGCCGGGCCGGGGGGCTGCTCGTCCGCGGGCACCTCCGCGGGCGGGGCGGGCGGCCCGTCGAGCCAGGCGGGGCGGGCGGCGAGCCCCGGCGGCGACGCGGGTACGCCACCCGCCAGCGCCGACACCCGCACCTCGGCGACGAGGCTGTCGGGGACGGTGTCGGGGATGCTCATGGCCGGCATGCTCATGGCCGGCCTGCTCATGGTCGGCACCGCGGCGGCGGTCACCGTGACGGCGGAGCGGCGGCGGCGGCCGAAGGCGGCGTCGCCCGCGTAGACCAGCATCGCGACCGCGTAGACCAGCACCGCCGCGCTGACCAGGTCGTTGCTGTCGCGCGCGTAGCCGAGGTCGATCGCCACTCAGTCCTCCTGCACGGTCATCGGGTCTGCACGGTCATCGGGATCGCCGTCCGCAGCTGCCCGGCGAGCCGGGCGACCTCGGTGCCGAGCGCCTCCGAGCGGGTCCGCCCCAGGCCGCCGACCTCCACGAGGGTAGAGCCGTCGGCCTGCGGCGTCCCGCGCAGCCAGACCCGCCGCCGGCGGACCCCGAGGCTCAGCAGCAACCCCCCGATGATGAGGATGGCAGCGAGCAGCACGAGCGGCTTGGCCGGGTCGTGCTTGACCTCGACGCTCACCCACTGGCGGAGCTCGGGGACGTCGACGGTGTAGCCGCCCGGCAGGGTCAGCGTGGAGCGGGCCGGGTCGCGGAGCACGAGGTTCTGGCTGGCGAGGCCGGTCATCCGGCTGGTGTCGAGGTCGTAGACCGACTGCGGCACACCCGAGTCGAGCCCGAGGTCACCGACGAAGGGCTGCACCAGCAGGTCGGGGTTGGCGTCCACCGGGCTGCTGGAGGAGACGCCGACGAGCGGGTCGACGACCCCGGTCGGCGCGAAGGTCATCCGCAACCCGACCTGGGCCTTGCTCCCGTCGGCCGCCGGCGGCAGGTCGGCGATCTTGGCGACACAGTCGCTGAGCAGGGTGCGCGGGACGATCGGCCGGCAGACCACGGGGCCCTCGCTGACCACCGCGCCCGTGCGGTCCCGCACCCGCAGCACGGGCGCGTACCCGTGGTTGAGCAGGTAGACCTTGGTGGAGCCGACGACCAGCGGGTGGTTCACTTTGATCATGCTGCTGCGCTCCGGCGCGTCGGGCGACGGGCGCCACCGCACGTCCGCGACGTAGTCCTTCGGCGTCAGCGACGTCGGGTCGTAGGTCGCCGTGAAGCGGTCGACGTGCACGGTGAAGGGCTGGAGCGCGCTCGTGTCGACCGCCCGGCCCGGCTTGTAGTCGTCGAACCCGGACGGCGCGTCGATGAGGTTGCTCGAGCTGTCCGAGGAGGGGCCGGCGACGAGGACGCGGTCCCCCTCGTACCCGAAGGAGGACCCGAGCCCGATGCCGGCGAGCAGCGCCAGCAGGGCCACGTGGAAGATCAGGTTGCCGGTCTCGCGCAGGTAGCCCTTCTCCGCGGCGACACTGCCGGCGCCCCGGCCCACCCGGTCGGCGTCGGTGTCGACCGCCGTGCGGAAGCGACTGCCGCGCAGCGTCACCCGCGCTGCAGCGACCACCTGGTCCACGGGCAGCGCGGTGCGCCAGGAGTCGTGGTGCGGCAACCGCGTCAGCCGGGCCGGCGCCCTCGGCGGGCGCCGGGTCATCGCCCGCAGGTGCAGCCGGGTACGCGGGAGCACGCACCCCACGAGGCTGGTGAACAGCAGCAGGTAGACGGCGGCGAACCACGGCGCGCCGAAGACGTCGAAGAGGGAGAGGCGGTCCAGCACCGGCCCGAGCGAGGGGTGCCGGGCGAGGTAGGTGACCACGCGCGCGGGGTCGCTCTGGCGCTGCGGCAGCAGGGAGCCGGGCACGGCGGCGAGCGCCAGCAGGAAGAGCAGCACCAGCGCGGTGCGCATGGAGGTGAGCCGGCGCCAGCCGCGCAGGAGCAGCCGCAGCGGGTTGCGCCCCGGTCGCGCCCGGGGGGGCTCGGCGGGCTGGGTGGACAGGCCCGCGTCGCCGTCGAGCAGATCGGTCGCCACCGCCGGCGGGCCGGTCACGGCTGTCGTCACAGGGTCACGGTCGTCACAGGGTCACGGTCGTCACAGGGTCACGGTCGTCACAGGGTCACGGTCGTCACAGGGTCACGGTCGTCACAGTGTCACGGTCGTCACAGTGCGGTCTGCCCGACGCCGACGTGGTCGCGCAGCAGGGTGATCAGGCCCTGCCAGGCGCCGCTGACCTCCAGGACACCGACGACGACCAACAGCAGCCCGCCCGCCACGGTGACCGCGCGGGCGTGCCGACGTACGGTGCTGAGCGCGGCCAGGCCGCGGCGGTAGGCGAGCGCCACCCCCAGGAAGGGCAGCCCGAGCCCGAGGCAGTAGATGGCGGAGAGCACCGCGCCCCGCCCGGCGGTGGCCGTGACGCTGGACAGGCCCAGCACGGCGGACAGCGTCGGGCCCAGGCACGGGGTCCAGCCCAGGCCGAAGAGCACGCCGAGCACCGGCGCCCCCGCCAGCCCGACGCCCGGGCGCAGGTGGATCCGCAGCTCGCGGGTCGCCAGCGGCACCCGCTGCAGCGCGCCGGCGAAGACGAGGCCCAGCACGACGGTCACCGAGCCGAGCACCTGCTCGAGCAGCCGGCGGTGGGTGGTGAGCGCCGAGCCGACACCCCCGAAGAGCGCACCCTCGAGGGTGAACACGGCCGTGAAGCCCAGGACGAAGAGCCCGGCGCCGGCGAGCAGCCGCCCCCGCACCCGCGCGTCAGCGGTCACGGTGGCGGCGGCGCTGGTGCGCTCGAGCACCGCGACCCCACCCGTCGAGGGCACCCCCGGGCCCGCCGCTCGCGGCGCGGCAGCCGGCAGCGCGTCGAGGTCGGCACCGGTCAGCCCGGTGACGTAGGACAGGTAGCCGGGTACGAGCGGCAGGACGCACGGGGAGGCAAAGGACAGCGCCCCCGCGGCAAGCGCAACCGGCGCCGCCAGCAGCAGGGGCGCCGAGCTCACCAGGCCGGCGGCGCTCACGCCCGGCCGGTCCGGGCTCGCCGGCTCACGGCGTCATGCCGGCTCGGCGGCGAGCTGCCGCAGGTCGGCGGTCAGCCCGTCGACCGTCACCCCACCGAGCACCCGCCCGGCGACTCTGCCCTGCTTGTCGATGAGGTAGGTCGTCGGCGGCGCGCGGAAGGTGAGCGCAGCCACCAGCACGCCGTCGGGGTCGGTGAGCGAGGGGTAGTGGATGTGGTGCCGGGACCCGTACGCGCTGAGGTTGAGGGCGCTGTCCTGGTAGCCGATGCCGACGAACTGCACCCCGTCGGCCTGCGTCGCGTCAGCGACCGCGGAGACCGTGTCCGCCTCGGCCTGGCACGGCGCGCACCAAGAGGCGTAGACGTTCAGCGCCACGACCTTCCCCCGGTACGACGCGACGTCGAGCCGACCGCCGGCCAGCGCGGGCCCGGCCAGGGCGGGAGCGGTCTGGCGCTGCGCGACGGGCACCAGCGCCCCGTTGGCGACACCCCCGAGGCCGTAACCGGCCGGCTTCGTGCTGCCCCCGCAGGCCGCCAGCAGTGCCACGGCCCCGAGGGCGGACCAAGCCCGGCGGGCGACGCGGCGGTGGATCACGGTGAGCAGTGTCGCCGCTGGGGCTGTGCCGCGTCGCGCCAGAGGCATCGGGTCACCGGGTTGGGTCGACCGGTCAGGCCCCGACGCTGCCCGCCTGGGCGGCGCCACCGCTGCCGCTGGGGTCGGCGTACTCCACCAAGGCCATCGTGTCGCCGTCGTAGACCAGCGAGGTGACGCTGCCCAGGGCGCACTGCCGGCGGTCGGGGCGGTGCCAGAGCCGGTCGCCCTGCACCCGCCGCCGGGTGACCTCGATCGGCAGCTGGTGGCTGACCAGGACGGCCTCGTGACCGGCGGCGGCGGCCCGGGCGTCGTCGACCGCGTCGAGCACCCGGGCGCTGACCTCGACGTAGGGCTCCCCCCACGACGGGCGGAAGGGGTTGCGCAGCAGCGGCCACAGCGCGGGCCGGAGCAGGATCCGCGGGCCGACGTCGACGGTCGTGCCCTCCAGGCGGTTGGCCGACTCGATCACCCGGTGGTCCGTACCGATCTCCAGCCCGAAGGCGGCCGCGATGGGGCCGGCGGTCTGCTGGGCCCGTTCCAGCGGCGAGGCGCGCACGACGGTGACGTCGCGAGCGGAGAGGTACGCGGCGGCCTGCTGGGCCATGCGCTCCCCCGCCTCGGACAGCCGGAAGCCGGGCAGCCGGCCGTAGAGCACCTTGGTCGGGTTGTGGACCTCGCCGTGGCGCACGAGGTGCACGACGGTGATCGTCCCGGGGGGGATCACGCGCGGTCCAGCGCGGTGGCGGGGTGCGCGACGCGCTCAGGTCCGGCCGCCGCGGCTGCGCGGGCGGCGGCGGGCAGCGCCTCGGCGATCCGGTCGAGCGCGGCGTCGTCGTGGGCAGCCGAGAGGAACCACGCCTCGTACGCCGACGGCGGCAGGTAGACGCCCTGCGCCAGCATCGTGTGGAAGAAGGCCGCGTAGCGGTCGGTGTCCTGCCGCGACGCGCTGGCGTAGTCGGTGACGGGGTCGGCGGTGAAGAACACGCTGAAGAGGCTCCCTGCGGTGCTGACGGTGTGGGGGACGCTGGCGGTGGTGAGCGCCGCACCGGCCAACCCGGCGACGGTGGCCGCGGCGGTGTCGACGCGCGTGTAGACCTCGGGCGTGCACGCGCGCAGGGTGGCGAGGCCCGCGGCGGTGGCGAGCGGGTTCCCCGACAGCGTGCCCGCCTGGTAGACGGGGCCGAGCGGCGCGAGCTGGTCCATCAGGTCAGCCCGCCCGCCGAAGGCCGCCGCCGGCAGCCCACCGCCCATCACCTTGCCGAAGGTGAAGAGGTCAGGTGCGACGCCCTCGAGCCCCCACCAGCCGGCCGCCGAGACGCGGAAGCCGGTCATCACCTCGTCCAGGACGAGCAGGGCGCCGGCGGTGTCGCAGGCCGCCCTCAGGTGCGCATGGAAGCCGGCCGGCGGGGCGATGACGCCCATGTTGGCCGCCGCGCCCTCGGTGATGACGCAGGCGATCCGGTCACCGTGCGCGGCGAAGGCGGCGTCGACCGCGGCGGTGTCGCCGTAGGGCAGCACCAGCGTCTCCGCGGCGGTCGCGGCGGTGACGCCGGGGCTGTCGGGCAGCCCGAGCGTCGCGACCCCGCTGCCCGCACCGACCAGCAGCGCGTCGGCGTGGCCGTGGTAACACCCGGCGAACTTGACGATCAACGGCCGCCCGGTCGCCGCGCGCGCCAGCCGCAGGGCGCTCATGGTGGCCTCCGTACCGCTGTTGACCAGGCGCACCCGCTCCAGCGGCGCGACTCGTGCGACCAGCTCCTCGGCCAGCTCCACCTCCCGCGGCGTGGGGGTGCCGAAGCTCGTACCGTCCGCCGCCGCCGCGTGCAGCGCCTCGACGACCGCCGGGTGCGCGTGGCCCAGGATCATCGGGCCCCAGGAGCAGACCAGGTCGACGTACTCCCGCCCGTCGGCGTCCCAGAGCAGCGGCCCGGCCCCCCTGACCATGAAGCGCGGGGTCCCGCCGACGGCCCGGAAGGCGCGCACCGGAGAGCTCACCCCACCCGGCAGCACCGCCGTCGCCCGCGCGAAGAGCGCCTCGCTCGCCGGAGCCGACACGGGTACGGGGGGCACCCGCCCATCCTGCCGCCCGCGCGGCGCCCCGCCCGCCGGGGTCAGGCCAGGTCGATCTGCGCCCGCGCGATCTCGCTGCACACCGGCGCGAACATCTCCCGCCGGATCCGCTCGTGCTCGGTGTCCTCGTCGTACGCGCGGTAGGCAGCGGCGTCGGTGAAGTCACACGTGATCGCCATGTCCCACCCGCCTGCCCGCAGCCCGAGGTCGCGGCCGGTGTTCATGCTGATCATGCCGGGCGTGCGCACGTGGTGCAGGGCGGCGAGCGCCCGCGTCGAGCCGGGCTGGGTCGGCGCCCTCGGCGAGCCGGCCGAGGACCACGTTGCGCACCGTCATAGGTTCAGCCTGCCTGGCTTCGCGTGTGCTGCCGATGCCGATGCCGAGACTGTCGCACCCGCTCCCTAGCTTCGGTCGGGTGGACCTCGCCTCACCCGACACCCCAGCCGGAGGCGGCTCGCCGCACAACCGACCGGTCGCCCCCGACCCAGCCGCCGTCGACCCCGCGGCACTCGACCCAGCGGTACTCGAGGACGAGCTCGCGACGCTGGCCGGGCACCTCGCCGCCGCCACCGCACGGTTCCTCGTCCTGCTCGGGGCCTTCGACGCCCAACGCGGGTACGAGCGCGCCGGCCTGTCCTCCACCAGCGCGTGGCTCGCCTGGCGGTGCGCGATGAGCCCGTCCGCCGCGCGCGAGCAGACCAGGGTCGCGCGGCGGCTGCGCGCCCTCCCCACGGTGCGCACCGCCTTCACCGAGGGCCGGCTGTCCTTCTCCAAGGTCCGCGCCATCACGCGCGTCGCGGTGCCGACCACCGAGGAGGCCCTGGTGGAGACCGCCGAGTCGGCCACCGCCGCCCAGCTCGACCGCCTCTGCCGCGGGCTCGCCGTCGTCGGGACCGCCGACGACGCGGCAGAGCAGGTCGCCACCGCCCACCTGCGCACCACCTGGACCGAGACCGGCACCTTGCGTGTGCGAGGCGAGCTCACCGCCGAGCAGGGCGCCGTGCTGCTCGAGGCCTTGGCCCTGCTCCGCGAGCGATCCCACCAGCGCGAGCGATCACACCAGCGCGCGGCGGCTGACCTCTCCCTGCCCGCCGCCACCCCCGCCGCCACCCCCGCCGCCACCCCCGGTGTCCCTTCCGCGGACGCGGCCGAGCTGCCGGGCGACGCCGAGCGAGACCGGGCCTCCCTCGGCGCGCGCGCCGATGCCGAGGCGCTCACCGCCCTCGCCCGCCACGCGCTCAGCGTGCCCCCCGAGCCCGCACCGGCGAGCCCGGTGCGTGTGGTGCTGCACGCGACACGCGCCTCGCTGCACGGCCTCACGACGGTCGGGTCGCCGTACGGGGGCGCACCGTCCACAGCCTGTGGAAACGCCTCCGCGGAGGCGTCTCCGGTCGGTACCCGAGCCGACCGACCCGTCGAGCCACCTCTCGACCCGACCCCTGAGCCAGCGGAGCTCGACGCCTGGGGCGCGACGATCCAGGGCGGCCCCGGGGTGCACCACCACACGGCCCGGCGCCTGGCCTGCAGCGCCTCCGCCGATGAGCCGGGAGACATCGACGCACCGCGGCGACCCAGCGGCGACACCCACCCGCACCCGGACCCGGATCCGGGCAGCGGCCTGCGCCCGCGCACCGACGCACATCCGGCACCGGACACTTCTCAGGGCGACGACGAGCGAGGACGCCACCGCGCCCCCACCCGCCGCCAACGCCGAGCCCTGCTCCAACGCGACGGCGGCTGCCGCTTCCCCGGCTGCACGCGACGCCGCGGCCTCGACGCCCACCACCTCGTGCACTGGGCCGACGGCGGCCGCACCCTGCTCGACAACCTCGTGCTGCTCTGCGAGCACCACCACATCGCCCTGCACGAAGGCGGCTGGGTCCTGCGCTGGGCCACCCGCCCCGGCGCCCTGCTCGTGGCCACCGCCCGCGACGGCCGTGTCCTGCTCAGCGCACCTGTCCTGACCGGCTCGGCGGTCGCCGACAACACCGCCAGCACCGACAGCACCACCCTGACCGGGCGCCAGACCGGTGACCCGCTGCGCCTCGGCTACGCGGTGGCCGCGCTGCTGTCCGGGTGAGCCGACGTGGCGGGGGCCACCCGCCGGGCCGCTACCCGCCGGCCCGACGGCGGCGGCCGAGCACCAGCACACCCCCGAGTGTGAACCCAAGCAGGGGGAGCAGCAGCGCGTAGGGCGCCTCGGGCAAGGACGCAGCCGGCTCAGCCGATGCGCTCGCGGAAGGACCCGGCGACGTCGCCGTCAGCGCGGGGTAGACGTCGACGTACCAGCGGTGCACCACGGCGTCGCTGCCGTCGACCTCGTCGAAGCCGCGGGTCTGCAGGTCACCGACGGCGACCTCGTGACCGTTGGCGTCCATCGGCCGGCCGTGCGCGTCGACCGGCGTGCTGCCGAAGCGCGTGACCCCGGGCAGCGCGACGATGCGGCCCGTACCCGGCGTCAGGGTCGTCGCGGTGTCGCTGGGCTCGAGCCAGATCGCGGTGGCCTGCGCCGGGTCGTGCGTGACCACGCCCCCTGCAGTGAGGTACCGGCCGTGCCGCATCGTCGCCACCGGGTCGGAGCCGTCGGCGACCACGAGGGCGTCGAGGTGGGTGGCCGCGTCGGCGGCGGACTGCGGCCCGACCGACTCGCTCTCGAGCTTGTGGGGGTGACCGGCGGCGTCCTTGCCGGTCTGCGGGTCGGTGGTGCAGGTGTCAGTGATGACGCCGGGGTCGGTGGCCCAGCCCCACGGCGGCTCGAGGTAACCGAGCATGTCGCCGCCGAGCCCCTGCTGGAAGCGGTGCGCGGCCTCGAGGTGCCAGATCGGCGACGGCGGGTCGACCCGGCTCGGGCAGCTCGCCTCCTCGATGCCCCACCGGCTGCGCTCCGCGAGCGACGGGAAGGCCTCGCCCGGCCAGGTGACGAGCTGCGTCGACGGGCCGAGGTCGACCAGCGCCACCTCGGTGCGCAGGTCGGTCCCCGTACGCGGCGCCGGCTGACCCGCGGTGTAGAGCGGGCGCTGGCCGAAGAGCCCGGTCGCCGCCGCCGCCTTGAACAGGTTGCTCTCCAGCGGGGTGTCGTAGACGTCGCGCACCGTGGTGACGGGGCCGACGGGCACGGGTACGGCGGCCGGCAGCTGCGCCGCGACGAAGGCGGCCAGGGTCTCCCCGGTGGCCTGCGCCTGCCCGAAGGTGCCCTCGTGGTCCTGCGGCGAGGGCGGGGTCGCGGTGACCGGGTCCTCGATGCTGCCGATGTCGCTGGGCATGAAGCCGGCCAGGCCGCCGAGCTGGGCACCCGCGGCCCGGGAGAAGTAGCCGGGCCAGTCCTCGCTCATGACGCCGTTGTTGGGGGCGTGGCCGATCTCCTGGTTGTGGTCGGCCTGGTTGAGCAACGTGAAGACGCCGGTGCCGTCGAGCCGGGTGGCGCGCAGCACGCGGACGTCGGGGTCGACCGCGACCGCCCCACCTGCGTCGTCGGTGGTGGGGAAGGTCTTGGACAGGTTCTGGTGGATCGTCGCGGGCACGCGGGTCTCGAGGACCGACAGGGACCCGGGCGCCAGCGACTGGTACGCGTGCCACAGGGCCAGCGCCGTCTGGTGCTCCAGCGCGGCCTCGTAGTAGTCGTCGATGCCCGAGGTGCCCCCGAAGGACTGCCCGGTGTCCGGCGCACCGTAGAGACCCAGCTCGTCCGGTGATGACTCGTTGTGCGTGGCACCGACCGTGATCCCGACGCTGGCCGGCACGCCGAGCGCGACCGCCTGCGCGCGCATCGCCCCGGTCACGTCGCTGAAGAGCCCCTGCGAGGTCACCTCGGCGATGAGCACGGTGCCACCGGCAGGGTCCTGCACCGCGAAGGCCCTGGTCAGCAGCGGGTCGTGCACGCTGACGACCTCCTGCGCCACCTCACCGGAGTCGTAGAGGGTGTCGCGCCGGCCGTTGCCGTTGGCGTCGCAGTAGGGCTCCGAGATGGTCTTGGTGGGGTCGTTGGGGTCGACGGTGATGTCGTACCGCCCGTTGCTGTTGGTGTCTTGGTAGGGCTCCTCGAGGTCGAAGTGCCGCGGGCCGGAGAAGATCGCCGTGGAGCAGGTGGAGAACTCGGTCGCGTCCTTCGTGGGGTCGTAGGGCTGTGGCGAGATGTCCGTGCTCGCCGCCCCCACCCGCCAGACCGAGGCGGCGGCGACGGCCGGGGTCGGCGCCGACAGCGAGCCCGTCGTGCCGAGCGCCAGCACGAGCGCGCCCAGCGCCGGCAGCGACCGGGGCCTCACCGGCCCGCCCGACGGCGACGCAGCACGACGACCGCACCCGCGCCGAGCGCCACGAGGGGCAGCAGGGGCAGCAGCGGCGACTCCGGCAGCGCCGCGGCGGGGGCACCGGAGGCGGCGACCACCGGGAAGGAGAGGTTGCCCGCCGCGTCCTGCTCGCTGACCAGCACCGTCGAGTCCGGCCGTAGCCCGAGACCGGACAGGTCCAGGTGCTGCACCGTGCCGGCGACCCCTGGGGCGGTCGGCAGGACGTGCTGCACGCCGTCCACCGTCACGACGTAGCTCGCGCCGGTCGTCGGGCACCAGGCGTCGTCACCGCTCGCCGTGACCGTCAGCGCACTCCCTGCCAGAGACACCGCCCGCAGCACCGAGGGAGGCGTCGCGTCGGTGTCGTAGTCCCCCGAGTTGTGACTGTCGTGCTGGAACTGCGGCCACTCCTTGGGCTGGCAGACCGATCCCGCGGTCGTCCACAGCCACAGGTACCCCTCCCGGGTCGGCTCGGCGACCTGGACGGTGTCCGTCGCCGCCCCGGTGCCGAGCAGGTCACCGACGGCGGCGGTCTGCGTCGACCAGCCACCGGTGGACTTCGGGAACCCCGACGGCGCGACCCCACCCAGCTTGTACGCGCGCGTGTCGTAGACCGCCGAGCTCTGGATCACGGCCGCCAGGCCGCTGCCGTCCACATCGGCGACCGCCGGCGTGGTGAAGAACTGCAGGTCGTTCATCAGGGCGGGGAAGCCGGGCTCGTACGTACCCGATGTGACGTCGAAGGCGGCGACGTGGTCCTCCGCGCCGAGCTGCATGTCCGGCAGCGCGACGTCGAGCAGCCGGCGCAGGCCGGTCGCGCCCATCGCCAACGACAGCGGGCCGGTCGCACCGCTGAGCCGGCCGAATGCCGCGCCGCCGAGGGAGGTGAGCGAGGGGCCGTCCGTGGAGCCCGCGTTCTTGAACTCGGCCGCGTCGATCGCCGCGGTGATGAAGTGGCCGGTCGTCGGGTCGGTGCCGAGCGCGCTCGTCCCGTCGGGCTTGATCAGCGTGAGCGCGCCGGCGACCGAGGAGGTGGCGATCACCTGCGCACCGTTGACGGTCGCGACGATGGGCGAGCCGTCACTGCCCGAGCCGACGTCGGGGAGCAGCTCGAGGTCGAGGTCGGCGATCTTGACGGGCCAGCCGGGGACGATCGCGTTGTCGCCGAGCCCGGCCACCCGGGAGGTGCCGGGGTGCGCGGTGCCGTCGGGGTAGACGGCGTAGACCCTGGTGTTCCCGGTGGTCAGCAGCCCGGCGTTCTCGATGGCCTGAGCGGTGGCGGTCCGCAGCGAGAGGTTGGGGCTCTCGCTGTACTCCTCGTCGGTGTTGACGAGGATCTCCGGCTTGCCGCCGATGGTGGCGATGGTCGGGGTGGAGACGATCTGCCGGCCGTAGTGCACAGCCGCGTCACTGGTGAAGGTCACGCGGTGGCTCACCGGGTCGACCGAGCTCACCTTGCTCGGGTCGCGGAGGAGCGCGGGGAAGCCGGCGACCGGCGTGCCGTCCGCGTGCCAGGCATAGAGATGGCCGTCCTCGCTGCCGGCCACGATCTCCAGCCCGTCGTGCGCCGCCGGGTCGAGGTCACCGATGGACGGCGCCGCGGCGAAAGCCCGGTCGACCGTGTTGATGTGGTCGCGGACCGGGTGGGCGACGAAGCGGTCGCAGGCCGGCCCGACGGCGGTCTGGCAGCCGGTGTCATGGCTGTACGCAGGGTCGACGCCGACCGGGAAGCCGCTGCGCAGGTGCCCGAGGTGGTCCCAGCTGATCACCTGGCCGTCCATGTCGGCGACCGTGATCGTCGGGAGCCCGGTGTGGTCGAGGTCCGCGACCGCCGGCGCCCCGAGCAGCAGCGGCGAGTGCACGTCACCGCTCACCGCACCGGTGGTGAAACCGTTGGTGCCGGTGGTGGGCAGGTAGTCCAGCGTCGGGGTCCGTACGGGGAAGCCCGGCGCCTCGGTGCCGTCGCCCTGCAGCGCGTGCACCAGCCCGTTGCCGTCCCCGAAGATGATCTCATTGCGCCCGTCGCCGGTGAGGTCGGCGTAGGTCGCCGCGGTGATGTCCGCGTCGTAGGTCTTGGGCCAGCCGGCCGCGCGGGTCGCGTCGGTGGAGCTGAAGTACTGCCGCTGCTCGATGCCGTCGGGACCGGTGCTCGGGTGGGTGACCACCCGCACGCGGAAGGCGTCCTGCTCGGGCAGCGACGTGCTCGTCGGGTCGTTGACAGGCGTGTACGCCGGGACTGCCGCGGTGATCAGGCCGCGCACCTGGGCCAGGTCGATCGACCCGAGCGTCCCGTCCAGCGGTGTCGTCCTCGTACCGCTCGTCGAGACCGTGGTCCAGGTGTCGGACGCCGGGGAGGGCGCTGCCTGCACGCCGGGAGCCACCTGGATGGAGTACGAGTACGACGCCGCCCGCGGCGCCGCGACCTGCCCGACGATCGGCACGCTGCCGCTGGTGCCCAGCGGGGCCCACCAGGACGGCGAGGAGATGTCGGCCTCCGCCGGGATGCTGGCGTCGCTGCCGACGAGCCCGACCAGCGTCTGGGCGTTGAGCTTGCCCCAGCCGGTGATCTGGTCCCAGCCGGCGGTGGTCACGTAGCGTGCCGAGTCGGGCAGCGTCGTGGCGAAGTCGTCCGCGGGTGCAGGCGGCTTGGGGGTGCTGAAGTCGACGTCGTCGGCCGCGAGCCGGAAGAGCTGCTTGGCCTCCTCGGCCGAGAGCGGATGCCCTGACCCGTCGCTCGCCGGGTGCAGCGTGCCGTGCTGGACGGCGTTGGCGGCGGCGGAGTAGAGCAGCCCGGCGATCCCGGACGCCTGCCCGGTGGCGTCGGAGGAGCAGGAGTTGGACTCCACCGTCACCCAGGTGTAGCCGCCGAAGTTGGTGCAGCCGTTGAGCGCGAGGTAGGTCTTGGGCAGCTGCAGCGCGACGCCACCCTGGTCGGCGAAGTGCGTCACCGAGTTGACCACCATCGTGTTGTTGAGCGCCGCCGGGTAGTTGTGGTGCCCGGCCTCCTCGTCGGCCTCGCTCGCGACGACGAGCACGCCGTGGCTGTGGGCGTAGTCGACCGCCCGCTGCGCGAAGCCGGTGTGGTTGAGCGTGCCGAGCGCCTCCTGCACGACGCTGACGTGGTTGTCAGTGGCGTAGACGACCGCGGCGGCGAAGTGGTCGATGTCGGCGATGAAGCTGTCACCCACGCGCAGCGGGAGCACCCGGCAGTTGGGGCACTCGGAGAAGCTCTCGAGCGCCGCGCTGACCTGGGCGCTGGAGTCCTTGGCCTCGCCGGTGCCGTGACCGTAGGTGACGTCGTCGGCCGGGTCGTTGTCGTGCTGGTAGAAGTCCCAGCCGGCGATGTCGTTGGGGTAGCCGTTGCCGTCGTGATCGATGCCGTCGGAGAAGGTGCGGATGAGGTCCTCACCGGTCACGTAGCCCCGGGCCACCGAGGCAGGCACCGCGGCGGCGACCCGGACGTCGTGCGCGTAGTCGCGAGCGCTGATGATGCCGTCGTGGTCGGTGTCGTACCGGCTCGCGTCCACGCCCCTGGTGTCGTCGCAGGGTCGCGCGGAGCACGGGGCCGGCAGCTCGCCGGTGTTGAGCTCGACCTTGTCGGCGAGCTCGGGCGTCTCCCAGATGATGCCCGAGTCGAGCACCGAGATGACCGTGTCGGGGCGGCCCGTCGTCGTCTCCCAGGCGCGGTTGGTGCCGGCGCCCTTGCGCCCGAAGAGCTCGTGCGGGCTCGCCGCGACCGTCGGGTCGTAGTCGCTGTCGCCCGGCGCGGCGGCGTCATCGGTGAGCTTCGTGGTGCCCTGGCAGTCGAAGCCGACCGGCAGCTGACTGCCCACGGGCCGGCCGTCGGCGCCCAGCACCGCTCCGGCGCAGGCGCCCTTCCCTGCGTCGAGGTGCAGCGTGGAGTAGTCGGTGACCGGCTGACCCGCGGCCGGCGCCGGGTAGGGGACCGGGTCAGCGGCCGGGCCGGCTGCGGAGGCGGCGGTCGCCGGCGCGGCCAGCGCGACGGTCAGCGCCGCCAGTACGACGACCCGGCGGTACGAGCGGTGCGACCGAGCAAGGCGAGAGGGCATCAGCGGGCTCCAGTGACCGGGGACGGCATGTTCCGGTGGTGTTTCGCCGTCGTACCGCGATCTCCTGCCCCGTCACGTGACCGATCTCACAGCCGCTCAGCGCAGGGCTCGGGCCACCTCGTCGGCCCAGTAGGTCAGCACGATGTCGGCGCCCGCGCGCCGGACCGAGGTGAGCGTCTCCATGATGATGCGATCGCGGTCCACCCAGCCGTTGGCCGCCGCCGCCTCGACCATCGCGTACTCCCCGCTGACCTGGTAGGCCGCGACCGGCACGTCGACCGCGTCGGCGACCCGGCGCACCACGTCGAGGTAGGACAGCGCCGGCTTGACCATGACCATGTCGGCGCCCTCGGCGAGGTCGAGGGCGACCTCGCGCAGCGCCTCGTCGGAGTTGGCCGGGTCCTGCTGGTAGCCGCTGCGGTCCCCGTGCTGCGGCGCGCACTCGGCGGCGTCCCGAAAGGGGCCGTAGAACGCGCTGGCGTACTTCGCCGCGTAGGCCAGCACCGCCACGTCGGTGAAGCCCTCGGCATCCAGCGCCGCACGGATCGCGCCGACCTGGCCGTCCATCATCCCGCTGGGGGCGATCACCGCGCTGCCGGCGCGAGCCTGCGCGAGCGCGGCGCTGACGTAGCGCTGGACCGTCGCATCGTTGTCGACCACCAGGCCACCCCTGCCGTCGGCCACGAGCAGCCCGCAGTGCCCGTGGTCGGTGTACTCGTCCAGGCAGCAGTCGGTCATCAGCACCGTCGCGTCGCCCACCTCGGCGACCAGGTCGGCGAGCGCGAGCTGGACGATCCCCTCGGGATCATCGGCGCCGGAGCCCCAGGCGTCCTTCACCACGGGTACGCCGAAGAGCACCAACCCGCCGACCCCCGCCTCGACCGCAGCCACCGCAGCCCGGCGCACGGAGTCGCGGGTGTGCTGCACGACGCCGGGCATGGAGGCCACCGGCCGCGGCTGGCTGATGCCCTCCTTGACGACGACCGGCAGCACGAGGTCGCTCGGGTGCAGCGAGGTCTCGGCGACGAGGCGGCGCAGAGCGGGGGTGCGCCGCAGCCGGCGAGGCCGCACGCTCGGGCCAGGGGTCGTGCCGGCCGCGGGCGCGCTCACGCCTCCCGGCCAGCGCGGGTGCGCGCGGCGGCACCGGCCCGGCTCGGGCGGACCCGCTTCGCGACCGGCGCCGGCGCAGCCGCCGGCGGGAGCGCGGCGGCCGCGGCGGCGGCCTCGGCGCGCTCGGCCTTGCGCGCGCTGGCGAAGGCGGCCAGGGCCGCCACCAGGCCGGTCGGGCCGGGCACGTCGGCGACCAGGTCGACGCGCAGCCCGACCTCGGCCGCGGTGGCAGCGGTCTGCGGGCCGATCGCGGCGATCACCGTGTCGGGGTGCGGCTTGCCGGCCAGCGCCACGAGGTTGCGGACGGTGGAGCTGGAGGTGAAGATGGCGGCGTCGACCTTGCCGGTGCGCAGCGCCTCCCGCACCGACGCCGGCGGCGCGGCGGCGCGGACGGTGCGGTAGGCGGTGACGTCGTCGATCGCCCAGCCGCGGACTTTGAGCCCGGCGGCGAGGGTCTCCGTGGCGATGTCGGCGCGTGGCAGCAGCACCCGGTCCAGCAGGTCGAGGTCGGGGTCGTGGTCGGGGAAGTCGGCGAGCAGGCCCTCACTCGACTGCTGCCCCGAGGGCAGCAGGTCAGCCCGCACACCGAAGGCGGCCAGCGCCGCGGCGGTGGCATCCCCGACCGCGGCGAGGCGCACGCCGTTGAGGGCCCGCGCGTCGAGCCCGGAGGCCTCGAGCCCCTCGCGCACGGCCCGCACCGCGTTGGCGCTGGTGAAGGCGACCCAGGCGTAACGACCGCCCACCAGCCCGCGGACGACGCGCTCCATCGGGGCCGGCGTGCGCGGAGCCTCGACCGCGATCGTCGGCACCTCGAGCGGGTCGGCCCCCAGCGCGCGCAGCGACTCGACGAGGTCGCTCGCCTGCTCGCGGGTGCGCGGGACGAGCACGGTCCAGCCGAAGAGCGGACGGTCGTCGTACCAGGCGAGGCGCTCGCGCAGGCGGACCGCGTCACCGAGCACGACCAGCGCAGAGCCGGTGACCGCACCCAGCTGTGCCAGCTGCGCGGCCGCGAGGGTGCCGGCGGTCGCCGTGACGGCGCGCTGCCGGGTGCTCGCCCCGTCGACGCTGACCAGCACCGGGGTGCTCACGGGCAGGCCGGCGTCGACCAGGGCGGCCAGCAGCGCGGGGACCTCGCCGAGCGGCCGGGAGAGCAGCCGGGTGCCGGGCGCGGCCAGCACCGCCGCGGCGGTGGCCGCGGTCGTGAGCACGGTCCGGTCGGCGCCGAGGGGCACCCCGAGGTAGGCGGGTACGGCGACGTCGGCCGGCAGGCCGGGCAGCACCTCGAGCGGCTGGCGGGCCTTGCGCACGGCGAGCGCCAGCTCGGTGGCGACCGCCGCGGAGGGCCCGGAGAAGGCGTCGCCGGGCAGCAGGCGCACCGCGCGGCGGCCCTCCCGCGCGGTGGTGACGAGCAGACCGGCGTCGTCCGGACCCGCCTCGAGCACCTCGGCACCCTCGCGGACGAGGGCGAGCAGGCCGGCTGGGGCAGCCGCCTCGGTGATCACCAGGTCGGCGGCGCGCAGCGCGGTGGTGGCCGAGACGGTGAGCAGCGTGGGGTCGCCTGGTCCGCCGCCGACCAGGCTGACCAACCCGGTGGTGCGCCGGGTGCGCTTCGTCGTCATGAGGGTCCCGTCCGTGAGAGTGGTCCGACCGCGGCGAGCTCCGCGGCACCGTCGTCGAGCAGCTCGGTGGCGAGCGCCCGCCCCACCGCCTCCGGGTCGCGCGCCGGCCCGGAGGCGCTGCGGCGCAGCGTCTGCGAGCCGTCGGAGGCGACGATCACCGCGCGCAGGAAGAGCTCGGCGCCGCCGTCGCCGCCGTCGGCCACCTCGGCCAGGGCGCCGACCGGGGCGAGGCAGCCGGCCCCCAGCGCGGCCAGCAGCGCCCGCTCGGCGATCGTGGCGGCGCGGCTGTCCGGGTCGTCCAGGACGGCGACCGCTGCGGCGACGGCGGGCTCGTCGGAGCGGACCTCGATGGCCAGCGCCCCCTGCGCCGGCGCGGGCAGCACCTGCAGCGGGTCGATCACCTCGGTCACCACATCGAGGCGCCCGAGACGGGCGAGACCGGCGCGGGCCAGCACCAGAGCGTCGACCTCGCCGTCGGCGGCCTTCTGCAGCCGGGTCCCGACGTTGCCCCGGATGGCGACCGGCTCCAGCCCGTACCCGAGGGCGAGCAGCTGGGCCGCCCGGCGCGGCGAGCCGGTGCCGACCCTCGTCCCCCGCGGCAGCTCGACGAGGCCGAGCCCACCGGGGTGCACCAGGACGTCGCGCGGGTCCTCCCGGACGGGTACGGCACCCAGCGCGACCCCATCGAGGGGCGCCGTCGGGAGGTCCTTCATCGAGTGCACGGCGAGGTCGACGCGCCCGTCGAGCAGCGCGTCACGCAGGGCGGTGACGAAGACGCCGGTCCCCCCGATCTGCGTGAGCGGGGCCCCCGAGCGGTCTCCCTCGGTGACGACCTCGACCATCTCGACGGCGTGACCGTGGCGCAGGAGGGCGGCGGCCACCGCGCGGGCCTGGGTGAGGGCGAGGGCGGAGCGCCGGGTGCCGAGCCGCAGCGCGCTCACGCCGGCACGGTGGTCACGGCGCCTCGCGGGTGCCGGGAGGCACCGGTGCGCTGACCGCGGTGACCGCGGTGCGGTCGAGGCCGAAGAGCTCGCGGAGGGCCTCGGCGTACCGATCGCCGCCAGGGGCCTGGGCCAGCTCCTTGACCCGGACGGTGGGCGCGTGGACGAGCTTGTCGACGACCCGGCTGACGGTGAGCTCCAGCTCCGCGCGGACGCCGGGGTCGAGGTCGGGCACCCGGCCGGCCAGGCGGGCCAGCTCGTCGCGGAGCACCCCGTCGGCCTTCGCGCGCAGCGCGGCCACCGTGGGAGCGACGCGGGCGACCTGCTGGCGCCCGGCGTAACCGAGCACCTCCGCGTCGACGATCGCGCGGACCGCGGCGACCTCGGACTCGGGGGCCTCGGCGCCCGGCTCGTCGCGCAGGTCGTCGAGGTCGACCAGGTGCACCCCCGGCAGCACGGCGACGCCGGGGTCGACGTCGTGCGGGAGCGCCAGGTCGAGCAGGACCAGCGGGCGGCCATCGCGGCGGGCGACGGCCGCGCTGACGTCCTCGGCGGTGAGCACGAAACCGGCGGCGGCGGTGCCGCTCACGACGACGTCGGCGCGCGCCAGGGCGTCCACCAGACCGTCCTCGGGGACGGCGGTGGCCTGCAGGGTCATCGCCACCCGCTCGGCGCGCTCGGCGGTGCGGTTGGCGACCTCGAGCGACCCGACGCCGGCGGCCCGGAGCAGGGTGGCGGCCAGGGCACCCGTGGACCCCGCGCCGACGACCAGCGCCGCGCGGCCGACCAGGCCGGCGTCCGTCTCGGGGCCGGGCGCCGCCTCGCCGGCGGACCCAGCCAGGAGTCGGCCGGCGACGTCGAGACCGAGGGAGACCACGCTGCGCCCGGCCTGGTCGATGCCGGTCTCGGTACGCGCCCGGCGCCCGACCCGCAGCGCCTGGCGGAAGACGTCGCCGAGCTCACGCCCGACGGTGCCCTCCTCGTCCGCTGTGCGGAAGGCCTCGCGGACCTGTCCCTGGATCTGCGCCTCCCCGACCAGCGCCGAGTCGAGCCCGCAGGCCACGGAGAGCAGGTGCTGGACCGCGCGGGCGTCGTGCAGGGGGTACAAGTGCTCGCGCAGCTGCTCCAGCGGCAGGCCGGTGACCCGGGCCAGCACGTCGCCGACCTCGGCCAGACCCCCGTGGAAGCTGGTGCTGGCGGCGTAGACCTCGGTCCGGTTGCACGTCGAGAGGACCACCGCCTCGCCGACATCCGCGCCTGCGACCAGCTCGTGCAGTGCTTTGCGCAGGTCGTCGCCGGCCAGCGACGAGCGCTCGAGCAACCAGGTCGGGGTGGTGTGGTGCGACAGGCCGACGGCGAGCAGGCTCACGACCGCGCCCCCGCGCCGCGCACCGCGGGCACCTCGACCGAGACGCCCAGGCCGCCGGCCGCGTCCTCGACGTCGCCGTCGAGCTCCCGCCGCTCGTCCGGGCCCCGGGGCGAGCGACGGCTGACGGCCTTGCGCTGCTCGTGGAAGGACAGGATCTGCAGCTCGGTGGACAGGTCGACCCGGCGGACGTCGACGTCGGCGGGGACGACGAGCGGGTGCGGGGCGAAGCTCATGATCGCGGTGACGCCAGCGGCGACGAGGGCATCGCAGACCTCCTGCGCCGCCTCGGCCGGCACCGCGATGACGCCGATGCTGACGTCTTCGGCGACGACGATCTCGCCGAGCTCGGAGTAGGGCCGGACGGCCATCCCGTGCACGGTGGTGCCCTGCAGCCGCTCGTCGGCGTCGACCAGCGCCGCGATGCGGAAGCCACGGGAGGTGAAGCCGGAGTACCCCGACAGGGCGGTGCCGAGGTGACCGGTGCCGACGATGACGACCGAGCGGCGGTCGGCCACGCCGAGCACCTGGGTGATGCGCGAGGTGAGCTCCTCGACGTCGTACCCCACCCCCCGGCGACCCCACGAGCCCAGGTGGCTGAGGTCCTTGCGCAGCTGCGCGCTGGTGGTGCCGGCCGCGCCGGCGAGGGCGTCGGAGCTGACGGTCGAGACCCCGGCGTCGGCGAGGGTGACGAGGGCGCGCAGGTAGACGGGCAGCCGCGCCACGGACGCCTCGGGCACGCCGCGGCGCGTACGGGCTGAGGGGCTCACGGCGGCTCCCGGTCGACGTCTGGGAGGTCTCAGTCTACGGGCGGGTCGGCCGGCCGCCCGCCGTGGTGATCACCGCTGCGCCCGCTCACAGCAGCGGCCCGGCGCAGCACCGCGGGGACGGGTGCGGCTCACCCCCACGGCCGCCAGCGCCGCACCGCCAGCGCCAGGCGGAGCCGCGGCAGGTCGACCCGGCCCCACCCGAGCTGGCGCCCGTCCACCAGCACGACGGGGACCTCCTCCGACCACCGCGCGCGCAGCGCCTCGTCACCGACTGCCACGGCGTCGTCGACGTCGAGCAGCCGCACGTCGATCCCCGCGGCGGCGAGGTCACGCTGCGCCTGCTCGCACAGGTGGCAGCCGACGCGGGTCACCAGGGTGACGCGCACGGGCGACGACTCGCTCACGAGCACACCGCCTCGTGCTGGTGGAGCGGAGCGGCGGCGTGCCGCCCGACGCGGATCCCAGCCCTGGCCGATCCGGCGTAGACGAGGGAGAAGCCGACCAGGACGGCGACCCCGTTGGCACCGGCCCGGCCGAGCGCGGAGACCAGCCCGCCGCCGCCGGCGACGAGGGCCCCGGCCGCCACCAGCGCGAGGCCGGTGCTGCGCGCCCGGGACGCCGCGGTGCCCAGGCGGCGCTGGCGGACCAGCGAGACAGCCAGCCCACCGAGCAGCACGAGCACCGAGGTGTTGGCCAGCGCGACGGTCACGCGGACCGCGGTGCCCGTGCTCGCGACCGCGGGCACCGGGTGGCTGCCGCCGCCCGGGTCGAAGCGCAGGCGCACGTCGGCCGTGAGCACCAGCACGCCGGCGACCACGCTCAGCACCGCGACCGCCCCGGCGACCCCACGTGCGACCCGGGCGCCGACCAGCAGCTGCACCTGACCGACCGCGAGCCAGGGCACGGTCAGCAGCGCCCCGCCGAGGTAATAGCAGCGCAGCACCGCCGACGACCAGCCGAAGGCCGTGCCGTAGGACAGTGCGCCGGCGCCGAGGCACGCGCAGGCCAGCGCGAAGGCCCACGAGGCGCTGTGCGCCGCGCGGGAGCGCTCCCACCGGCGCCCGAGCGAGAGGGCTAAGAGCAGGCACAGCTCGGCCGCCGCGAGGGGCAGCCACGCCTCGGCCGGCACGGTCAGCGGAGCGGGCTGCCGGCCCGCTCCGCCGCCAGCGCCCGCAGCCGACCCTTGCTGACCTTGCCGGTGGTCGAGTGCGGCAGCGAGCTGACCACCTCGACGGTGGTGGGGCACTTGAAGCGGGCCAGCGAGCGGGCCGCCCACGCGATGACCTCGTCCGCCGTGACGTGCTGCCCGCGGCGTGGGACGACGTAGGCCTTCACCGACTCCCCGGTGTACGGGTGCGGGATGCCGACCACCGCCGCCTCGGTGATCGCGGGGTGGGCGACCAGGACGTCCTCGACCTCACGGGGGTAGACGTTGAAGCCGCTCACCAGGATGAGCTCGCGGCGGCGGTCGACGAGGTGCAGGTCGCCGTGGGCGTCGGCGTAGGCAACGTCACCGGTGCGCCACCAGCCCTGCTCGTCCGGGCCCTCGCGCCGGTCGGGCCAGTACCCCTCGAAGAGGTTGGCGCCGCGCACGGTGATCTCGCCCGCGTCGTCCTCCTCGACCTCGTCCCCGGCCTCGTCGAGCAGCCGCACCTCCACCCCGGGCAGCGGCCGACCGATCGAGTCGGGGGCCGAGCCCGCTCCGGCCAGCGTGGTGGTGAGCACCGGTGCGGTCTCGGTCAGGCCGTACCCGTTGAAGACGGCGTGACCGGTCGCCGCGGTCAGCTGCTCACGCACCGAGGCCGGCAGCGGGGCCGCACCGGTGATCGCCAGGCGCACGCTGGCCATCCGCTCGGCCAGGTCGGGGAGCAGCGACCAGGCGACGTACATCGGCGGGGCGCCGAGGACCACGGTGACCTGCTCCTGGGCGAGCAGCGCGAGGGTCTGCACCGGCTCGAAGCGGTCGGCCAACACCGCGGTCGCCCCGGTCGCCACCGCCATGCCGAGCCCGGTCGACAGGGCGTAGATGTGGAACAGGGGCAGCACGACGAGCAACCGGTCCTCGGCGCTCACCACCGGTGGCTCGAGCGCGAGCAGCTGTGCGGTGTTGGCCAGCAGCGCGCCGTGGGTGAGCATCGCGCCCTTCGGCCGACCGCTGGTGCCGCTGGTGTAGACGACGACCGCGAGGTCCGCGGGCCCCACCTCGGGCAGCGGGGGCGCGTCGGGCGTGCCGGCGAGCACGGCCTCCCACGAGCCGGAGCCGGCCTCGAGCAGGTCGACGCCCACCTCGGCGGCGGCGGCCCTGGCCGCCTCACCCCCCTCGGCGGGTACGACGAGCAGCGCCGCCCCCACGTCACCGAGCAGGTGCGCGACCTCCGGCGCGGTGTACTGCGTGTTGACCGGCAGGACCACCAGCCCCGCGCGCAGCGCACCGAGGTACCCGACGGCAAAGGCCGCACCGTTGGGCAGCGCCAGCCCGACACGGTCACCGGGCGCGAGCCCCCGAGCGAGCAGGGAGCCGGCGAGCGCGGTGGCGGCGGCGTCGAGCTCGGCCCAGGTCAGCGTGACGTCACCGTCGACGACCGCACGACCCTGCGGCCGGGCCGCCGCCGTCCGGGCGAGCTGGGCCCCGATCGAGGCGGCCTGGTCGGGCACGAGGCGATGGTGGCACACGCCCGCTGGCCGGGAGGCCGCTACCCGCTCGTCGGTGCGGGAGCCGGGGACGCCGGTGGGGCGGTGGGCGTCTTCTTCGTCGACTTCTGGGTGGGCTTGGTGCTCGGCTTGGCCCGGCCGCCGGTCTTCGCCGGTGCGGGCGACGCGGAGGCCGTGATGATCACGGGTGCGCGGGAGCCCGGCTGGGTCGGCGCGGAGCGGTAGGGCGGGGAGTACGCGGGGGCGGGGGCCTGGGTGGTGACCGGCTGGGGCGGGTAGGCGGTGAGCCCCTTGGCCGTACGGTTGGCCGCCCAGCCCGTGAGCGTGGCGTGGAAGATGCTCGCCGGCAGGCTGCCGCCGAACCCGTCGGTGCCCTCGACGCCCTGCAAGGTCTTCTTCTGGTCGTCGTACCCCATCCAGACGCCGAGGCAGATGGGCTCGGCCTGCTCGGCGGTCGCGCCGGTCGAGCCCTTGGCCGAGGCCCCGACCGAGGCGCTGGCGGCCGGGGTGGAGGGCCGCAGGCCGGGCGCCGCCGAGGGCGTCACCGCGCCGGAGGGGCCGATGCCGGCACCGGGTGCGGCGCCCGTGGCGCCGGCCGCCGCGCTGCCGGTCGCCGCCGTCGGGGTGCAGCCGACGAACCACGCGTTGGCGAAGCCGTCGGTGGTGCCCGTCTTGCCGAAGACGGACAGGGCGCTGACCGCGGCACCCGTACCCGTCCCGCCGGTGACCACCCCGCGCATCGCGGTGATGACGTCGTCGTCGATCTTGGTCGGGATGGCCACGGCCCCGACCGGCTGCGGATCGGGCGGGATGAGGTCGACGTGGTTGGCCGTCTCGGTCACCTGGGTGACGAAGCGGGGTGCGTGCTCTATGCCGTGGTCGGCGAGGGTGGTGTAGGCGTGGACGAGGTCGAGGGGGCTGACCTCGACCCCGAGCCCGTGCGCGATGTAGACCTTGCAGGTCCGGTCGCCGGTGAAGCTCGCGGCCGGTAGGCCCGCCTTGGCGGCGAGCGCCTTGACCTTGGTGAGCCCGACGTCGGCGGCCAGCGGCGCGTAGATGGTGTTGACCGACTTCGCCAGCGCGGTCGCCAGGGTGTAGTAGGCGCCACCCGGCTCGTCGTTGTGGGGGTGGGCGGTCTGGCAGCCGGGGACGCTGATGGTGGCGCGCGAGGCGAAGCCGGACTGCAGCGTGTACCCGTTCTCCAGCGCGGTGGCCAGTGTGAAGGGCTTGATGGTGGACCCGGTGCTGCGGGCGATCTGCGTCGCCAGGTCGAGGTCGCCGGTGTGGTACCCACCGTCCTTCTTGGTCGCCAGCGCCAGCACGTCCCCGGTACGGGGGTCGATGGCGACGACGGCGGCCTCCGGGTCGGTGGCCTTGGGCAGCAGCGTGCGCAGCGCGGTCTGCGCCGCCGTCTGCAGATCGCCGTCGACGCCGGTCCTGATGGTCAGCTGGCCGGAGGAGAAGAGGTCGTTGGCCTGCAGCGTGGTCTTCACCGACGCCGTGACCAGGTCGGTCAGCTCGGGCGCGCCGGTCGAGATGGAACGCGCCTCGCCCTTGGCCACGATGGGCGTCGGCTTCTCCAGGATGACGCTGGCCTGCTCGGGGGTGATCGCCTTGTCGTTGACCATGCCCTGCACCACGTAGCGCTGCCGGGCGGCGGCGTTGCTGCGGCTCGCCACCGGGTTGTTGAGGCTGGGAGCGTTGACGATGCCGGCGATCAGCGAGGCTTGCGCGCAGGACAGCTGGGACGCCGCCGAGATGGTCTTCCCCGCCTTGGTCCGCCGCACGATGAGACCGAAGTAGTAGCGGGCGGCCGCCTCGACCCCGACCACCTGGTTGCCGAAGTCGACGTTGTTGAGGTAGAGCCGCAGGATCTCCTGCTTGCTCTTGCGCTGCTCCAGGCGCACCGCGAGGCCAGCCTCACGGATCTTGCGCAGCGCCGTCTTGGAGCGGTTGGTGTAGACGAGCTTCACGTACTGCTGGGTCAGCGTCGAGCCGCCCTGGAAGCGGCCATCGCCGAGGAGGTCGGAGTACCCGGCGCGCAGGATCGCCAGCGGGTCGACGCCGGCGTGGGAGAAGTAGCGCCGGTCCTCCGCAGCCGTGATGGCGGAGATCATGCACGGCGCGATCTGGTCGTAAGAGGTCAGCGGCGCCTGCTGCTGCGGGGGCCGCAGGGTGGCGAGCAGGCCACCGTCGCGGTCGAGCACCTTGATCGTGCCGCTCTGCGCGGTGACCGCGTCGGCCGGGAAGGGCGCGGAGAGCAGGCCGCCGATGAAGGAGACCGCCAGCACGATCACGGCGAGCAGGCTCAGCGCTGCACCGGTGAGCAGGCGGCGGAGGAGGGAGCGGCGCCGCGGGCGGGCCCGGTCGGGGCGCCGCCGGCGCAGAGCGGGCATGCGCCAACGCTAACCGTGGGGTCGGACAGACCGGTCGAGCGGGGCCCTCGGGATGCTGTGAGCACCGCGGCCGCGGCGGGCGCGGGCGCGCTGGGCCGGACGGCTCACCCGACGAGGGCTGGACGGCGTGCCAGGGACCGACCCGGACCCACCGCCGAGACCTACGCTCGACAGGTGTGTGAGGTGGGCCACTGCGGACGCGGTGACCCGTGCGTCCCGAGGGCTGCGTCGTGACGGCGGGCGCGGCGGTGCCGGGCGCCGCCGCGGAGCTCCCGGGGGCCCGACGCCCGAGCGCCGGCCGGGTGCCCGCACCCGCCGAGGAGCCGACGGGTGCGGACGCCACCGCCCACGGCACCCCCTCGATCGCCCTGGTGGCCCGGGCGCAGGCTGGCGACGCCGAGGCCTTCGGCGAGCTGTACGACCGCTACGTCGCGGTGGTCCACCGCTTCATCAGCCACCGGGTGTCCTCGGTGACGCTGGCCGAGGACCTGACCAGCGAGACGTTCCTGCGGGCGCTGCGCCGGCTGTCCACCTTCACCGACCAGGGCAAGGACGTCGGCGCCTGGCTGGTCACCATCGCCCGCAACCTCATCGCCGACCACTTCAAGAGCTCCCGGCACCGGATGGAGCTGACCAGCGGCGACGTCCTCGAGGCGGCCGACCACCGCGCCGGCGACGACCCCGCCGCCAGCGCCGTCGACAACGACGTGCACCGGACGCTGCTACAAGCCCTGAGCACCGTGGGGGTGGAGCAGCGGGAGTGCCTGACGCTGCGCTTCCTGCAGGGCCTCTCGGTCGCCGAGACCGCCGCCGCCATGGGCAAGAGCGAGGGGGCCGTGAAGGCGCTGCAGTTCCGCGCGGTGCGCGCGCTCGGCCGGGCCCTGCCCGACGGCTTCACCGCCTGACCCCCGTACCTGCACCCGTATCCGCCGCCGGACGCACTCGTTGAGGGGCTGCGCGGTCCTGGGTGCGCGGACGGCGCCCCGGGGGACGGCAGGTCAGGAGGTGCACGGTGGTGGTGCGCCGCCGAGCCGATGCCTTCGCCGACCGCCTCGCCGCCGGTGCCCACCACGGGGACCCCGTGCTCGCCCACGGGCTGCACGGGCTGGCGGCGCTGACCGCCGCCAGCCCTGCCCCGGCGCTGGACCCCGCCAGCCGCGCGGCGCAGCGACGCCACCTCGTGGCCGTGGCCGCCGGCCGGCCGCTGGCCGCGCCAGGCCGACCAGACGGCAGTCGTCGCCGCGGACCCGCGCCGCGCGCCTCCGCAGGCCGGCGGGCCGCGACTGCCCTCACCGCTCTCGCCGCGACCACGCTGGCCGTCAGCGGCGCGGGCGTGGCCACCAGCCGGTCGGTGCCCGGTGATGCGCTCTACGGCGCCAAGCGCGCCGCGGAGCGGCTGCAGCTGGACCTCGCCGGCAGCTCTGTCGACCGCGGCCTGGAGCACCTGCGCCTGGCCCGTACCCGGCTGGGCGAGGTGCGCACGCTGCTCGCCCGCGCTGAGGGGCCACCGGCGCCCGGTACGGCGGTGGCGATGCATGTCGAGACGGCGTTGCAGGCCATGGACGCGGACACGAGCACCGGGGCCGCATTGATCACGTCAGCCGCCCGCGCCCAGCACGAGCCGGCACCGCTCACCGAGCTGGCCGGCTTCGCGACGCGCCAGCAGGCGGGGCTGCGGGCGGCGCTGCCGCTGCTGCCCCGCGCCGCCCAGGCGCCGGCGCACGTGTCCCTGGCGCTGCTCGCCGAGGTGCACGCCCGTGCCGCCACGCTGCTGGCCGAGACGCCGGTGGTGGGTCCCGCCACCAGCCCGGCTGACCCTGGCAGCGCCGTGAGCGGCCCGGCCGCGTCTGCTCCCGCGGGGCTCGCGTCGGTGCCGAGCACGCCCGTGCCGCTGCCAGCCGCTCCACCGTCGAGCGGGCCGGCAACGGCACCCAGCGGCGAGCCGGCGTCCACCAGCACCGCAGTGCGGCGGCCGGGCGACACCGGCCCCGCCAGCCCCGCACCGAGCACCGCGGCACCGACGCCTGCCCCGGCCACCAGCACCCAGCCACTCGGCGGCCCCCCCGCCGGGCCGCCCAGCCCGACGCCGCCGGCCAGCCCCTCGTCGACCGGGTCCGCGCCACCGTCGGCGGTGCCGGCGCAGGCCACCGATCCCGCTGGCGACCCGCTGGTGACCGGTTCGTCCCCTTTCGCCCGGCGGCTGCAGTGATCAGGCGGGTGGTCGGCTCTGCCCGAGGTGTGACGGGGCTCGCACTCGGCTACCGTCTCCGTGAGCACATCGCCGATGAGGACCTCGATGGGGAGGTGGAGCGGGGCCCACGGGCCGCGGCCGGGTCGAGCGCCGGCCCGCAGATCCGCAGCAGGACCCCCTCCCTCCTCCCCTGCCGACCGCCGCACAGCAGCACCGCACACCCGCACACCCGAGACGTCGGAGTACCGCCGACACCGAACGAGGAGAACCGCATGGCCGCCCACCCCCGCCCGCTAGGCCGCCGGCTCGGTGCCGTCGCCCTGGCCACCGGCACCCTGGCCGCCGCCGGCGCGGGCACCGCCGGTGCCGTCGCCCCGGCCGCCAGCACGCCGCACGCCACGACGACGACCACGACGACGCAGTTCCGCGGGGCCACCGACGCCAACGTCGTGTCGCTCGCACTCGGCGGCGCGACCGTCGACCTGACGCCGCTCGGCTTCGGCAACCCGGTGACGCTCAACCTCATCAGCGCGACCGGGCGGGCCGCCCAGGTCACCGGCGCCGCACCCGTGTCCACCTCCACCGGTGCGCTCGCCAGCGGCACGCTGACGACGAACGCCCTGGGAGCCGCGCTCAACCAGGCAGCCACCGCGACGCTGACCAACCCCACCGCCAGCGCCGGCGGCATGGCGGTGCCGAGCAACCCGCTGGGCCTGACGCTCTCGGTCGCCCCGCTCGCCGCCAACGTCGACACCGTCAAGGACGGCAACACGTCCTCCGGTTCGGTCGCCACCGGCGCCCTCGGCTCGCTGGCGAGCATCCCCGGGCTCGGCCCCGTGGTCACCATGCTGACCGGCGCGCTGACGCCGCTGACCGACGGCATCACCGCGGCCTCCACCGCCCTGGGCGGTGCCCTTGCGGGTGTCGCGAGCAACGTCCCGGTCATCACGGTGCCGGGCATGACCATCGCCAACCCGATCACCGGCGCGCCGATCGTGATCCCGCCGATCTCGTCGGGGTCCGTCACCGGCCTCACCGGCACGATCACCGACCTGGGGCCGGACGTGACCGCGCTGATCAACCAGCTCACGACTGGTCCGCTGGTGAGCCTCGACGGCGTCTCGGCCAGCCAGGCCATCACCCCGGACAGCACCATCGGTACGGTCAGCACAGCCAAGGCCAACCTCGCCGACATCAAGCTGCTCGGGGGCCTGCTGTCGATCAGCTCGAAGTCCGGCGGGGCCCTCTCCGGCCAGGTCACCGCGACGGCGACCGGCACCCCCGGCAAGGCCTCCTCGACCGCCAGCTCGACGCTCGCCGAGGTCAGCGTGAACACCACCGGACCGCTGGGTACCCTGCTCGACGCCGCCATCAGCGACCAGGGCATCGTGGCCCAGATCGCCAGCCAGACGGCGCTCGGCCCGACGGTGACCGGTGCCGCCACCACCCTGGGCACGCAGCTGCAGTCGCTGATCTCCCAGCTGGTGAACCTCACCGGCATGCTCGGGGTCACCGTGACGCCGTCGGCCACCACGCAGAGCACGAGTGCGGACGGCACCCACGCCGAGGCGCACGCCAGCGGCATCCTGCTCAACCTGGCCCCTCCCGGCATCGGGCAGCTGCTGACCCTGCGCGTCGGTGCCGCTGACGCGACGGCCGACTTCAGCCGGGCGACCACCACCACCATGACGACGGCCACCGTGCCGAAGAAGGTGACGAGGCCGCGCACGGTCGCGACCCCGGTGAAGAAGCTCGCCTTCACCGGTGCCGACCTCCCGCTGACCGGCGGCCTCGGCTTGCTGCTGGTGGGCGGCGCCGCCCTGGCGCTGCGGCGCCGTCACCCGGTCGAGGCACCGCTCGACGAGAGCTGAGGCGGCCCGAGCACGCCGCACGACCGCACGCACCGCACGCACCGCGCAGATGGAGCCCTCACCCGCACCGGGTGGGGGCTCCGTCGCGTCCCGCCGCCCAGTGCGCTGCGACGGCTAGCCTCCGGAGCCGTGCCGAGCCTGCGCCGCCGCGGTCGCCGGACGGGCGGCGTCACGGCGGCCGCGGCTGCGGCGGAGGCCGAGCTCGAGGAGCTGGCGGGCGCCGCCAGCGCCGCAGCCGCGACGGAGGAGGAGGCACCCCTCCCCGCGCCCGCCGCCGCGCCGGACCCGGCCGCCGCCGCCTTCTTCGACGTCGACGGCACCCTCATGCGCGGCGCTTCGATCTTCTACTTCGCCCGCGGCCTGTCGGCCCGGGGCTACTTCTCCACCCGCGACGTGCTCAGCTTCATCTCCAAGCAGGCCCGCTTCCGGCTGTCTGGCAAGGAGGCCGGCCCGGCGGAGCTGGCCGAGATGCGCGAGGCTGCGCTGGCCTTCGTCGCCGGCCGGGATGTCGCCACGATCGTCGCGCTCGGCGAGGAGATCTGGGTGGAGACGATGGCCGAGAAGGTGTACGCCGCCACCGCCCGCCGGGCCCAGGAGCACCTCGCGGCGGGCCAGCGGGTCTGGCTCGTCACCGCCACCCCGGTGGAGCTGGCCCGGGTGATCGGGCGGGAGCTGGGGCTGACCGGTGCGCTCGGCACGGTCGCGGAGGTGACCGACGGCACCTACACCGGGCGGCTGGTCGGCGTACCCCTGCACGGGCCGGCCAAGGCCGAGGCCGTCCGGGCGCTGGCGGCGGCCGAGGGGCTGGACCTGGCGCGCTGCGCTGCCTACAGCGACTCGGCCAACGACCTTCCCATGCTCAGCGCGGTCGGGCACCCCTGCGCCGTCAACCCCGACCCCGATCTCAAGGCCCACGCCCGCGAGCAGGGGTGGGAGGTGCTCGACCTGCGCACCGGCCGACGGGCGGTCAAGATCGCCATCCCGGCGGCAGCCGGCACCGGGGCGCTCGCCGGCGCGGCCATCGCGGGCGTCGTGCTGCGCCGCCGTCACCACGACCGCAGCCGGTTGCGCGCCGCCCTCGACGCGCTCACGGCCGTGCTGCCGTCGCCGGCCCGCGGCTGATCCGGCGCGACCTCGCCGGGTAGCCTGGCTGGGTGATGACGAGCGCCCCCACCCTCGCCACGAGCCCCCCGCCCGCGCACCGCCCCGACAGCAACGACCCGTGCTGGTGCGGCAGCGGGCGGCGCTACAAGCGCTGCCACCGCACGAGCGACCTGGACCGCAGCGTCGCCCAGGCGGGTGGCGCGCCCCTCGTCCCGTCCGCACCACGGGTGCGACCCGGGGTCGTCGGTCCGCTGCGGGAGGTGCCGGCCGGCATCGTCCGACCGCCCTACGCGCGCGGCGAGGGCATGCCGGCGGCCCGCGACCCCGGTCGCCCCCGCGACGCCGACACGATCGCCCGGATGCGGGTGGCCGGCCGGGCCGCCGCCGAGGTGCTCGCGGCGGTCGGCCGCGCGGTCGCCCCCGGGGTCACGACCGACGAGCTCGACCGGGTCGCGCACACCGAGACGGTCGCCAGGGGCGCCTACCCCTCACCCCTGCTGTACGGCAACCCCCCATACCCCAAGGGCATCTGCACCTCGGTCAACGAGGTGATCTGCCACGGCATCCCCGACTCGACCGTGCTCGCGGCGGGTGACATCGTCAACGTCGACGTCACCGTCTTCCTCGACGGGGTGCACGGCGACACCAACGCGACCTTCTTCGTCGGCGGCGAGGAGGCGGCGGACCTGCAGAGCCGGGAGCTGGTGCGGGTCACCCGCGAGGCGACCTGGAAGGGCATCGAGGCGGTCCGCCCCGGCGCCCGGGTGCGCGACATCGGCCGCGCGATCCAGACGCACGCGCAGGAGGCCGGCTTCAGCGTGGTGCGCCAGTTCGTCGGGCACGGCATCGCGCAGCAGTTCCACGCCGAGCCCTCGATCTACCACTACGACGAGCCGTCCGCGACCCGGCTGCTCGAGCCCGGGATGACCTTCACGGTCGAGCCGATGATCAACGTCGGGAGCTGGCGCGCGGTGATGTGGGACGACGACTGGACCGCGGTGACCGCTGACGGCAAGCGCTCGGCGCAGTTCGAGCACATGCTCGTGGTGACCGACGACGGCGCCGAGGTCCTGACCCTGCTGTGACGCGCCGGGCGGCTCAGCGAAAGACGCTGCGCCGGCCGACGAGCAGGCGGTAGAGCGTCTGCTGGATCGTCTCCCGCACCTGGTCGGTGAGGTTGAAGACGAGCATCGGGTCGTCCGCGGCCGCCGCGCCGTAGGACGCGGTCTCGATCGGCTCGCCGTACTCGATGATCCAGCGGCTGGGCAGCGGCACCAGCCCGAGCGGCCCGAGCAGCGGGAAGGTCGGGGTGACCGGCGCGTACGGCAACCCCAGCAGGCGGGCCAGCGGCTTCACGTCCGCGATCATCGGGTAGGCCTCCTCGGCCCCGACCACCGAGCACGGGATGATCGGCGTGCCGGTGCGCAGCGCGGCGGACACGAAGCCGCCCCGGCCGAAGCGCTGCAGCTTGTACCGCTCCGACCACCCCTTGCCGACGCCCTTGAACCCCTCCGGCCAGACCCCGACCAGCTCCTCGGAGGAGAGCAGCCGCTCGGCGTCGGGCTGGCAGGCCAGCGTCGCGCCCCCCTTGCGGGCCAGCGGCGCGAGCCCGGGGACCGTGAAGACGAGGTCGGCGGCGAGCTGGCGCAGGTGGCGGCGGGCGGGGTGGTGGTCGAGGATCGACAGCTGCACCATGGCGGCGTCGAGCGGGATGGTGCCGGAGTGGTTGCCGACGAGCAGCGCACCGCCGGAGTCCGGGATGTTCTCCAGGCCGCGGCTCTCGACCCGGAACCACTTCTCGTAGAGGGGGCGCAACGGCGCCATGAGCACGGCGTCGGTGAGCTCCGGGTCGAACCCTAGGTCGTCGATGGGGTAGTCACCGGTGATCCGACGGCGCAGGAAGGACAGCGCGCCGGCGACCGCGCGCTCCCAGTCGGCTGGCTCGCGGTCGGGCTCCGGCGCGGGTGGCTCGACCGGGGCAGGGGTGGCCCCGCCGGCGCGGCGGCGCTGCCGGCCGCCGCCGTCGAGCGGGATGACCTGGGCCTCAGGCATGGGCGCCCCTCCAACGGGTGACGAGGTCGACGGCGCCCCGCTCGACGCGGCGGGCGGTGGCGGGGTCGACGGTGCGGTGCACGGGCCGCCCGGCGACGAAGTCGTCGAGCGCGGCTCGCGAGCTCCAGCGCAGCGGGTCGCCGAAGGCGGCCGCCAGCTTCGTCGTGTCGACCGCACGGCCGTGGTTGAGGAAACGCAGCTGCTCGGGGCTCACATCGACGACACCGGCCCGGCGCAGCAGCTGCCCGACGCCCGCGACGGCCGGGCTGGGGATCGGGAGGGCGAGCTTGCCGCACCGGCGGACCGCCTGCGAGAGAAGCAGCACACCGTCGCCACCCACGTTGAAGGTGCCTGGGTGCTCCTCGACGGTCGCCCGGTGCAGTACCTCGACCCCGTCGTCCTCGTGGCACAGCTGCAGCCGCGGGTCGAAGCCGAGGACGGTGGGGACGACCGGCAGGGAGAAGTAGCGCGTCAGCAGCGAGTCGATGGTCGGGCCGATGAAGTTGGTGAAGCGCAGCACGCTCATGGCGATGTCGGGGCGGCGCCGGCCGAAGCCGCGGACGTAGCCCTCCACCTCGACCGCGTCCTTGCCGAACCCGCTGCGCGGGGCGCTGCGCGGCTCCATCTCCTCGGTGAACAGGCCGGGGTCCTGCGAGCTCGAGCCGTACACCGCCGTGGTCGACTTGACGATGAGCTTGCGCACGCTCGGCGCCTTCTGGCACGCGGCGAGCAGCTGCATCGTACCGATGACGTTGATCTCCTTCATGGCGGTACGGCCCCCAGCCCCGAAGGGGGTGGCGACGACGTTCATGTGCAGGACCGTGTCGACCTGCTCGTCCGCGATGACCTTGGCGATGAGCGGGTTGCGGATGTCGGCCCGGACGAACTCCGCCCGACCGAGGTCGCCTTGCGGCGGCACGGTGTCGACGCCGATGACCCGCTCGATCGAGGGGTCGGCGGTCAGCAGCGCGGCCAGGCGACCGCCCAGGTAACGCGAGACGCCGGTGATGAGGACGCGGCTCGGGGCGGTGCTCACGCGTGATCCCTCCCCACCGGGGCCGCTGCTACTTCTTGTTGCGTCGCTGGATGCGGGTCTTCTTCAGCAGCTTGCGGTGCTTCTTCTTGGCCATCCGCTTGCGGCGCTTCTTGATGACGGAACCCACACGTGCCTCCCGAGAGCTGTCCTGGTCCGAACCAGGACATCCCCTGGCCACGAGCAGCCCAGACTACTGGCGCCGGAGCGCCCGCCGCCCCAGGCAACCTCTCTCGGGCTCATGACGGAGATCCCGTCAGGAGCCCCGAGCTGAGCGGGACGCGAGCAGAGCATGGGCCAGCGCGACCGGGTCAGCCGTCGGGGAGGGCCGGGCCGGCAGCGGCAGGCGCCGCGGCGCGGGGGCGCGCTTGGCCTTGGCCCGCGTACCGAGCACGACGGCACCCGTGTGGGTCTCCGCAGCGGGGCTCCGGCCGGTCCGGCGCAGCGCATCGAGCAGCTCGGCGGGCGACGCGCTGGTGACCGCCACGGTCGGTCCGAGCGCGATGAGACCCAGCCCGCGCAGCGCCCGGTCCGCCAGCGCCTCGGCGATGAGGACCGGGTCGTCGGAGCGCAGGTACGACCCGGCCAGCCCCACGCGCAGCCGCCCGTACCGGCGTGCGGCGTCGGCGATGAGGTAGGACACGGCCTGCGGCAGGCCGCCCGGTGCGTGCTCGCGCAGGGTCGAGTCGATCCGTGCGGCCTCCCACCCCGCGTCGTAGGCGCGGCGCAGCGAGATCTCGGAGAGCCGCCAGGTGCTCGCCGCGCCGCGGCTCTCGGGGTCGGCGAGCAGGTCGAGGTCCCGGCGCAGGGCCCGGGTCGGCCGACCGGCGCAGACGACGGACAGGTCGGCTTGCACCACGACCTCGTCGAGGCCCTCCTGGAGGGCAGCGCGAGCCGCGCCCTCCGGGTCGCCGCCGAGCAGACCGCGGCCCAGCGAGGTCAGGGCGCCGCCGGCGGTCAGCCCGAGCAGCTCCAGCTCGCCGAGCAGGTCGAGGGCGAGCTCGGCGCGCAGCTCCTGCGCCGGCATCTGGTCCGCCATGACCCGTCGGGGCGCGCGTACGTGGTCGAGCAGGCGCACGAGATCATCGGGGTCGGGCGCGCCGTCCACGGTGGCCAGCACCTCCAGCAGGTGCCGGCGCAGCTGGCGCAGGTCGACCTTGGCCGAGCCGGTCATTGCGAGCGGGGCGACCGCCTTGAGCGCCGATCCGGGCCGCGGGGCGGGCGGGGCCGGTCCGTCGTACCAGCAGCTGACGAGCGTCGCCCACCGCCCTGGCGCGTCCTGCTCCAGCCACCGCTCGTAGGCCTGGGTGAGCCGGGTCTCGTGGTGGCGCTTCGACCAGGTGGTGGTGAGCCCGCCAGCCTCATCGAAGGCGTTGAGCAGCAGCCGGACCGCGGCCTGTGTGCCGGCGAGACCGGCCAGCCGGCGGATGTCCTTGACCGCCGCGCCACCGGACTGCAGCAGCAGGAGCGGCGTCTCCAGCTCCTCGGCCAACCGCTCGGCCGCCCCGACCAGCTCCGCCGCCGCGTCCGCCCCGCGGACGTCCGCGTGCGGAACAGCCCGGACCCTGACCTCGGGCGGCTCGGGCGTGTAGATGACCGGGTGCCGGCGTACGGCCAGACAGACCTCCTCGGGCACGATCGCGGCGTGCCAGGTGAAGGGCACCACCAGGCCGGACCGCAGCAGCCGCTGGTCCGCCGGCGAGGTCGCCTCGCCGCCCTGCCACGGGTCCACCCCCGGCATCCGCAGCTGCGGGGTGCCACGCGCGGCGGTGACGACACGCTCGCGATCGGCCGGCGCGAGGGCGTCGAGCAGTCGGAAGACCCGGTCGGGGTCGGCCGCGGCGTCAGCCACCGCGTCGGCGGTCAGCGCGCCGGACCGCTTGCGCGCGACACCCCACGCCAGGGCCACCGCGTCGATGTTCCACGAGCGCAGTCGGGTCAGCACCTGGTCCATCGGCGGCCCGAGACCGGCCGGCAACGGCAGCCAGACCCGGCCGACGGGCACCACCAGCGGGCCGTCGGCCAGGACGAGCGCCCGGTCGCGGAGCTCGGCGACAGCCGCCTCGACCTGCGCGGTCGTCGCGGTCTCCCCGCCGATCGAGACGAGCTGCGCGATCGTGGCCCCGTCATCGAGCAGGTGGACCGCCTCGAGGACCTGCAGGCCCATCGCCCCGAGGTCGCCGACCGCCCGCTCGAGGCTCGACGGGTCGAGCAGGCGCCCGGTCAAGGCCCCCAGGTCGGCCGGCGGCGGGTCGGCGAGATCGGGCCGGAGGGTGAGCAACCGCGCCAGCGCCGCAGGCCCACGTGAGCGCAGCCAGTCGACGAGGGTCATCTCGCCCACCCTGCGCGCTCCCGGACCTTGGCCGGCGCGGCGGTCGGGCGAGCCGTGCCGACACCGGCGCGCCGGCCGGCGATCTGGGTCTCCACGGCTTCGACGACGCTGTCGGAGAGCTCGACCTCGGCGGTGCGGGTCAGCACTGCGGACCCCCGCCTGCACGGCTGCGGTGCCACCGTCGGGAAGGGTGAAGGCCTCGAGCAGCGTCCTCCGGTGCTCGTCGGACGCGGCGGCGAGGGTCTCTCTCGTCACCAGACGTCCGAGTAGGCCGATGGCGTCCACGAGGTTGGACCCCCCGCGGCGTCGGGGCCCAGCACGACGGTCAGCGCGCCGAGGCCGACGCCGACGCCGACGCCGTCCAGGCTCTTGTACCCGGCGACCTCGAGGCGCCTGAGCACCAGACCATGTTAGTCGGCGGGGTGCTCCGTCAGGTCGTCACCCCGGTGGCGAGGGCGAGCAGGCCGTCGACGCGTGGAGACGGTGCTCGTCGCCTGGCCGGAGGTGCCCTCGGGTTGGTCCCTGGCCGTCGTTGCCGCTGGTGACGCTGGTGACGGGGTGGTGACCCGCCGGCTGGTGGCTGCAGCCGCGGTCATCGGCGTCGAGCTCCTCGCCCACCTCGTCGTGGCACGCGACGGCTGGGCTGACTGCCTGGCGGCCGCACAGGCTCGGCTCGCCCCCGACCCTGCGCTGGCCCGGACCCCTCAGATCGCTTCCGTGTAGGCCTTGTCGAGGTAGGAGTGCACGGCGCGCTCGGGCACGCGGTAGGAACGCCCGACCCTCACGGAGTCGATCGCGCCGTCGTGGACGAGGCGGTAGACGGTCATCCTCGACACGCGCATCATCGTCGCCACCTCTGCGACCGTGAGCAGCCGCAGCTGCCCGAGGTCGCGCGCACTGCTCGCCATGCGTGCCTGCTCTCGCCGTCCGCCGCGGCTTCCCCTCCGGGCGGGCTCACCCAGGCTATCGACCAGGGCCCCCTGCCGGTGGACCGACCGGGGCAGGGTCCGCCACGGCGACCTCGGCGCTCACGGGGTCCACCCGGTCGCCGCGGCCCACTCCTCCGCGGCCACCACCACCACGTCGACGACCGGGTCCTTCACGTCGCTGTAGGCATCGAGGTCAGCCGTGCTGCCGGCGAGCGCGACCTTGAAGCCCGAGTACCCCGCCACCGCGGCCGGGTGCGCCCGGAACCAGTCCCGGAAGAGCAGGGCCAGGCGCTCGTTGGGCGAGCCGACCAGGCGTACGTGCAGGTTGACCGCACCCGCCGGGTGACCGCGGCGACGCCACAGCCGCTTCGCCCAGCGCGCCGGGTCATCACCCATCGTGCCGCGCAGCTCACCGCGACGCCCCGCCGGGACGTGGTCGACCCGCCACGGCGCCAGCTCGAAGCCCGCTTGCTCCAACGGCCGGGCGAAGGCCTCCTCGGCGGCGTCGAGGTCGACGACGCTGACCTGCACGTCGATGACGTCCTTGGCGGCCATGCCGGGGATGGCGGTGGAGCCGATGTGGTCGATGCGCCGGGCCAGCGGGCGCAGGCGCAGACGCATGCCCCCGGCGAGCGCGGCATAGCGCCCGGGCCACGCGGGGTCGGCGGAGACGACCAGCGGGGCGACCACCGGCGCTCGCGGGGCCGACGCTGACGGAGGTGGTGCTGACGGAGGTGGTGCTGGCGGAGGTGGTGCTGGCGGAGGTGGCGGAGGTGGCGCCGGTGGGGTGACCGTCGGGGCTGCTCCGCGCGGCCGCCTCATCCGCCGGTGCCGGCGGCGAGCTCGCGGGCGCGGTCGCGCGCGGCCTCCAGCGCCGAGATCATCGCCGCCCGGACGCCGTGGTCCTCGAGCTTGCGGACCGCGGCGATCGTCGTACCGCCCGGCGAGGTGACCGCCTCGCGCAGCCGGACCGGGTGCTCGCCGGTGTCGCGCAGCATGACCGCCGCGCCGAGTGCGGTCTGCACCAGCAGGTCGGCGGCGACCTGGCGCGGGAGGCCGAGCAGGATGCCGGCGTCGGTCATCGCCTCGACCAGGTAGAAGAAGTACGCCGGGCCCGACCCCGAGAGCGCGGTCACCGCGTCCTGCTGGCTCTCCGGCACGCGCATCGTGCGGCCGACGGGGCGCAGGAGGTCCTCCACGAGGTCGAGGTGCGCCGCGTCGGCGTGGGCGCCCGCGGACAGCACGCTCATCGCCTCGTCGACGAGCACCGGGGTGTTGGTCATCACGCGGACGACCGGGGTGCCCGCGGGGAGCGCCGCCTCGAGCAGGCCGGTCGGCACCCCCGCTGCCAGGGAGACCACGAGGTGCGTGTCGGCGCGCACGTGCGGCGCGAGCTCGGCCAGCAGCGCGGCCATGTCCTGCGGCTTGACCGCGACCAGCAGCACCCCCGCAGCAGCGGCGGCCGCGGCGGTGCTCACCGCCCTGACTCCGTGCCGCGCGCTGAGCTCGGCCGCCCGCTCGGCCCGGCGGGTGGTCACCACGAGGCGGTTGCGGTCACGCCCGGCGCGCAGCAGCCCACCCAGGAGCGCCTCGCCGAGCTTGCCGGCACCGAGGACGGCGACGACCTGGTCAGGGGCGGCAATCACGTGCGGGTCGCCAGCGCCCGGGCGAAGAAGGCCAGGTTGGCCGGCCGCTCGGCGAGGCGGCGCATGAGGTAGCCGAACCACTGGCCGCCGTACGGCACGTAGACGCGCACCCGGTGACCGGCCGCCACCAGGCGGCGCTGCTCGTCCGGCCGCACACCGAAGAGCATCTGCAGCTCCCAGGTGCCTGGCTCGCGCCCCACCTCGGCCGCCAGGGCCAGCGCCCGCTCGACCAGGGCCGGGTCGTGGGTGGCGACCATCGGGTAGCCCGCACCGCGCAGCAGCACCTCGAGACAGCGCCGGTAGCTCGCGCTGACCTCACCGCCACCGGCGTACGCGACCGTCACCGGCTCGGCGTAAGCCCCCTTGCACAGCCGCACCCGGCTCCCCAGCCCGGCGAGGGCCCGGCAGTCGGCCTCGGTACGACGCAGCATCGCCTGCACCACCGCGCCGGTCATGGGGTGTTCGGCGCGCAGCTCCCGGAGCACGTCGAGGGTCGTCGTGGTGCGGTCGCTGCCCTCCATGTCCAGCGTCGCGGTGGTGCCCGCGGCCTCCGCCGCAGCGACGATGCGCTCGACGTTGCGCACGGCCAGGCCCCGGTCGATGTCGAGCCCGACCGCGGTGAGCTTGACGCTCACCTCCGCGCTCGCGGCGAGGTCCTCGGCCACCAGCCGGTCGAGCAGGGTGAGGTAGGCCTGCACCGCCGCCTCGGCCTGCGCTGGCTCCGCAGCGTCCTCGCCGAGGTGGTCCAGGCTCGCCAGCAGCCCGTCCGCGGCGAGCGCCCGGACCGCAACCACCGCGTCGTCGATCCCCTCGCCGGCGACGAAGCGCCGGACCACCGAGCGGCTGAGGGGCGCCCTGGTCACCACCGTCCGCACCCGCGGCGACCCCGCCGCTGCCAAGATCACCGAGCGCAGCGGAGCGGGCACGGGCCGAGCCTAGGGCCGCGCCATCCCCGTCTCGGCGACGGCCCCGCCGGCACCACGCCGGCGCCCCGTCACTCTCCGAGCAGCGCCACCCAGACGCGCAGGGTGAAGGGCTCGCGCACCTCACCGTCGGGGAAGCCAGCCTGCAACGAGGCGCGCTCGGCGGCGAGGAAGGACGACCGCGCGGGCTCGGGGATGGCGTCGACGTAGGACTTCGAGCGCAGCCACAGCGCGTAGGTGTCGAGGTCGATGGTGCGCTCCCACACCACCTCGGCCCGCGTCACCGTGGCGAAGCGACCGGTGGCGACCAGCTCGTCACCGTACGGGCGGTCGCGGTAACCCCGGCGGTAGCGCGGGTTCGCCGCCTCGAGCCGGCTCTGCTGGGCGTCGAACCAGGCCAGGCCGTCGGCCGCCGGCTCGTTCCACCACACGCACAAGGCGCCGCCGGGGCGCAGCACCCGGGCGACCTCCGCGGTCGCGCGGGGGACGTCGACCCAGTGCCAGGCCTGCGCAGCGGTCACCAGGTCGACGCTGTGGGCGCGGACCGGCAGCTGCTCGGCGCGGGCCACGACCGCCGGCGCGGCCGGCAGGTGCTCGTGCGCGCGGGCGAGCATCCGCGGGCCCAGGTCTGTGAGCACCAACCGGGCACCCGCCCCGGCCAGCACCCGGCTCGCCTTGCCGGTGCCGGCGCCCACCTCGAGGACCACCAGGCCCTCGAGTGGAGGGAGCAGGTCGAGCAGGGCGGGCGGGTAGCCCGGGCGCGCAGCGTCGTAGGCGTCGACGAGACCGTCGAAGGCGGTCGGCGAGCCCCCGTGCTCGGCGGTCACAGCGCGCGCCGGCAGCTGCGGCTCACGAGGCGAGCGGGGCCGCGGCGAGGTTGAGCCGGGTGAAGGCCAGTGCCTCGGCGAGGTCGGCCTCCCGCTCGGGCGGCCCGTCGGCACGACGCGTGTTGATCTCGATGACGACGAGGCCGTCGTACCCCTCGTCGGCCAGCTGCTCGAGGAGCTCGGCGCAGGGCTGGTCACCGCGGCCCGGCACCAGGTGCTCGTCCTTGGCGCTGCCCGTGCCGTCGGCCAGGTGCACGTGGGTGAGCCGGTCACCGAGCTGGCGGGCCATCTCCATCGCGTCGCTGAGCGAGACGGCCGTGTGCGACAGGTCCAGCGTCACGTCGGCGTAATCGTGGTCGACGGTCGACCAGTCGGGCGAGTACGGCACGACCTCCCGCCCGCGGGCGCGCAAGGGGAACATGTTCTCCACCGCGAAGCGCACCGCCGTCTCCCCGGCCATCCGGGCGACACCGGCGACGAAGTCCCTGGCGTAGTCGCGCTGCCAGCGGAAGGGCGGGTGAACGACGACCGTCTCCGCGCCGAGTCGCTCGGCCGCGCTCTGCGCCTTGACCAGCTTGGCCCACGGGTCGCTGCCCCAGACCCGCTGGGTGATCAGCAGGCAGGGGGCGTGCACCGCCAGGACTGGGACCTCGTGGTGATCGGACAGCCGGCGCAAGGCGTCGACGTCCTGGCTCACCGGGTCCTGGCTGACCATGACCTCGACCCCGTCGTAACCCAGCCGCGCTGCGGCGGCGAAGCCGGCGGCGGTGCTCTCCGGGTAGACCGACGCCGTCGACAGGGCCACCCGGGCCTGTGGGACACGCGCCGTCACACCCGTGATGCTAGGTCGCCCTAGCCTGCGGGCGGCGGGCTCAGCCGCCGGCGAGCCAGTCCAGCCGGCGCAGGATGACGCCCTCCCGCAGCGCCCACGGGCAGACCTCCAGCTCGGCGACATCGAGCGCGCGCATCACCGCTTCGGCGACGACCGCCCCGGCGAGCAGCTGGCCCGCGCGCCCGGGGCTCACCCCCGGCAGGGCGGCCCGCTGCTCGACCGTCATCTCCGCCAGCCGTGGCACCAGCGCGGTCAGCGCGGCCCGGCGCAGCGGCCGCCGGACGTAGGGCCCGCGGGAGTAGGGCGCCGCGCCCAGCACGCGGGCCAGCGAGCGGAAGGTCTTGCTCGTGGCGACCACCCGGTCGGTGCCACCGCCGGCGTGCACCCGCTCGGCCAGGTGCGTCACCCCAGCGTCGGCCACCTCCTGCAGCATCGCCAGCTCGCTGCGCCGGGGCGGGTCGCGCTGCACCAGGTCGCGGGTCAACCGCCCCGCGCCCAGCGGTACGGACAGCGCGACGGAGGGATCCTCCTCCGTCCCGGCCGCGACCTCCAGCGAGCCGCCGCCGATGTCGAGGACGAGCAGCCGGCCGGCGCTCCAGCCGCACCAGCGGCGCACGGCGAGGAAGGTCAGCCGGGCCTCGTCCTCCCCGGAGAGCACCTGCAGGTCGACCTGGGCGCGCCGGCGCACCGACTCGATGACCGATCCGGCGTTGGTCGCCTCGCGCACCGCACTGGTGGCGAAAGCGAGCAGCTCCTCGGCACGCGCGGCCTCGCTCTCGCCCCTGGCGTGCGCGATCGTCTGCACCAGCCGCTCCGCGCCGAAGGCACCGAGCGAGCCGTCGTCGTCGAGCAGCTCGGCCAGGCGCAGCTCGACCTTGTGCGAGGTGAGCGGCACCGGCGGAGCGCCGGGGTGGGCGTCGACCACGAGCAGGTGCACGGTGTTGGAGCCGACGTCGAGCACCCCCAGACGCACGGGCGCACCGTACCCACCCGACCGCACCCGACCGCACCCGACCAGCAGTGGCCCCCTCCTACTGTGACCGCCGTGCCCAGCGCCCCCCCGCCCCGGCAGGACCTGGCCTTCCCGCGCGAGTGGCTGACCTTCCGCGACCCGGGCGACCCCGCGCACGAGGTGCGCGCCGACGTCACCTGGCTGCTCTCACGGTGGACCTGCGTCTTCGGCTCGGGCTGCAAGGGCATCGTGGCCGACCGCGCGAGCGACGGCTGCTGCACGCACGGCGCCTTCTTCACCGACGAGGCGGACGAGCAGCGGGTGAGCGCCGCGGTTGGGGAGCTGACCGCACAGCAGTGGCAGCTGCGCGCGCAGGGTCGGCGGCTCGGGCTGGTGGAGGAGGACGAGGCCCTCGGCGAGCAGCGCCGCCGCACGCGCACCGTCGACGGCGCCTGCGTCTTCCTCAACCGCCCTGGCTTTGCCGCCGGCAGCGGCTGCGCGTTGCACCTGCTCGCCCTGCAGACCGACCGGCACCCGCTGCAGACCAAGCCCGACGTGTGCTGGCAGCTGCCGGTGGCCAGGGAGGAGGAGCACCAGACCCGCACCGACGACGAGCAGGTCCGGGTCACGAGCATCACGGAGTTCGACCGGAGCCGTTGGGGTGCAGGCGGTCACGAGCTGTCCTGGTGGTGCACGAGCTCCCCGACGGCGCACGTGGCCACGCAGCCCCTGGTCGAGACCTACGCCGCCGAGCTCACCGAGCTGCTCGGGTCGACCGCGTACGCCGAGCTGGCCCGCCTGCTGGCGCTGCGCGCGGCCGGGACGACCGCGGCCCCGCACCCCGCGGACTCCGGCATCGGCGAGTGACCGGCGGTCAAGCCTCGAGCTTGTAGCCGAGCCCCCGCACGGTGATCAGCAGGCGCGGGTCGCCGGGGCGCTCCTCGACCTTGCCGCGCAGCCGCTTCACGTGCACGTCGAGCGTCTTGGTGTCACCGACGTAATCGGCGCCCCACACCCGGTCGATCAGCTGCCCGCGGGTGAGCACCCGCCCGGCGTTGCGCAACAGCAGCTCGAGCAGCTCGAACTCCTTGAGCGGCAGCGACACCGGCGCCCCGCGCACGGTGACGATGTGGCGGTCGACGTCCATCCGCACCGGGCCGGCCTCGAGCGTCGGCGGCAGCAGCTCCTCCGCGTCGCCGTGCCGGCGCAGCACGGCCTTGATCCGCGCCACCAGCTCCCGCGCGCTGAAGGGCTTCGTGACGTAGTCGTCAGCGCCCAGCTCGAGCCCGACCACCTTGTCCACCTCGCTGTCGCGGGCGGTCAGCATGATGACGGGTACGGAGGACACCTGGCGCAGGCGCCGGCACACCTCGGTGCCGGACAGCCCGGGGAGCATGAGGTCCAGCAGGACGAGGTCGGCTCCATGCCGCTCGAACTGGGTGAGCGCCTCGGGCCCGGTCCGGGCGATCGTCACGTCGTACCCCTCCCGGCGCAGCATGTGCGAGAGCGCGTCGGAGAAGGACTCCTCGTCCTCGACCACGAGCAGCCGGGTCACACCGGGCCCATCGCAGCCGGGACGGCCCGCAGGACCGGAGGACCGCTCGGCGCCGGCGTCCTGGGCAGGCTGAGCGTGAAGGTCGAGCCGGCGCCCTCGGCCGACCACACGCGTACGGCGCCGCCGTGGTTGGTGGCGACGTGCTTGACGATCGCGAGGCCGAGGCCGGTGCCCCCGGTGGCGCGGGAGCGCGCCGCGTCGACGCGGAAGAAGCGCTCGAAGATGCGCTCGCGGTCGCGCAGCGGGATGCCCATGCCCTCGTCGCGCACCGACAGGTGGGCCACCGCGACACCGCCCTCGACCGCGGCAGCCAGGGTGACCACGACCCGGGTCCGCTCCGGGGAGTAGGTGACCGCGTTGTCGATAAGGTTGCCGACGGCCATCCCGATCTGGCGGGTGTCCCCGGGCACGCGGAGCTCGAGGTCGCCCCGGACGTCGATCGTGATGCCCTTGCGGTCGGCGGCCAGGCGGGAGCGGTCGATGCCCTCCGCGACGAGCCCGGCCAGGCCCACCTCGCCGTGCTCGCGCATCGGCTCCGCGCCCTGCAGCCGCGACAGGTCGATGAGCTCCTGCACCAGGTCCGAGAGGCGCTGCGACTCGGTGGTCATCCGGGCGGCGAAGCGGCGCACGGTGACCTCGTCGTCGGAGGCGTCGCAGATCGCCTCGGCCAGCAGGTGCAGGGCCCCGACCGGGGTCTTGAGCTCGTGGCTCACGTTGGCCACGAAGTCGCGGCGGACCGCGTCGACCCGGCGCTGCTCGGAGAGGTCGTCCAGGAGCAGCAGCACGCTGCCCTCCGCGTCGAGCAGGCGCACCCGCAGCCGCACCACCGTGTCCTCCTGGTCGCGGCGCGGGCGGCGCAGCGGCGCCTGCACAGCGGGGGGGAGCGTCACCTCGGCGTCGGGGACCTGGTCGCCCGCGCGGCACCGCGCGGCAGCGGCGAGCAGCTCGGGGACAGGCACCCGGTCGCCGCGGACCGCACCGAGCGCCTGCGCGGCGTCGTTGGCGAGCACCAGATCGCCGCCGGCGGAGAGCACCAGCACCCCGGTGTCGAGCGCCCCGACCACCGCGCCGGCCAACCCGACCGCCGCAGGGGGGGTCTCCACCGCAGCCACGCCCACGCCATCGAGAGTAGGTGGGCAGCCCGCCCCCGACAGCGTCCCGCCTGTCGTGCAGCGGCCGGGCGGGCAGGTGTTCACGCCTCCGACGACGGCCGTTCACCTCGCGCCGGTCGCGCCGGCCCCGGACGGCCCGGGGCTGAGAGGATGGTCACGCGACGTCCAGGCCCCACCCGACGGCCCCACCGAACCCGGGAGCACCCGTGCGCCAGCAGTTCCGCGAGGACCTCGACTCCATCAGCGAGTCGCTCGTCGAGATGACCCGGCTGGTCGGCTCGGCCATGTCCAGGGCGACGACCGCGCTGCTCGACGCCGACCTGCAGCTCGCCGAGACCGTGATCACCGCGGACGAGACCGTCGACTCCCTTTACCGCGAGGTCGAGGAGCGGGCGCTGGAGCTGATGGCCCGCCAGGCACCGGTGGCCACGGACCTGCGGTTGCTGGTCACGAGCCTGCGGATGGTCGCCGACCTCGAGCGGATGGGGGACCTCGCGCTGCACGTCGCCAAGGTGGCCCGCCGCCGCTACCCCGCCAGCGCCATCCCGCCGGAGCTGCGCTCGACGGTGCTGGAGATGGGTCAGGTGGCCCAGGACATCGTCGTCAAGGCCGGCTCGGTCATCGCCAGTCGTGACCTGACGATGGCCGCCGAGCTCGAGCGTGACGACGACGTGATGGATGGCCTGCACCGCAGGCTTTTCCAGTCGCTGCTCGCGCCGTCGTACAGCCGCGGCATCGAAGCGGCGATCGACGTGACGCTGTGCGGGCGCTACTACGAGCGCTTCGCCGACCACGCGGTCTCGGTGGCCCGCCGCGTCGTCTACCTCGTCACCGGGGAGCGGGTCACCGGCTCCTAGGGGTAGGGCGCCCCCACGGTGTGGTCGCCGCGGCGATGAGTGAGTCCCGGCCGGTCGGGGAGAGCTCGCGGCCGTCGTAGACCGTCGTGGCTTCGCCGATCAGGCCCTCGTCGGTGAGCACGAGCGAGGTGATGCCGACCGGCACGCGGGCACCTGGGGCGCCGAGCCACTCGTACCCGCCCACGGCGCCTGAGCCGAGGCTCGCCCGCCGGTGCGGGCGGTGGGTGGGCCGACGCTCCCGTGGGTCTGGGAGCACCACCCCTGGTCAGGCAGGGTCGTCGTGCCCGACGTGTCGCTCGGACGGCGGGCTTCGCTGGCGGGGGCGTGCCAGCTGAGCAGCAGGCGCATGCGCTCCTGCGTGGGGGTGCCGAGGGCGTAGCTGTACGTCGCGATCGACTGCTCGGGTCGGTCCGGGAGCTGCAGGATCTGGTAGGTGAGCTCCAGCTCGCCGACGAGCGACGCCAGCTTCGCGTCGTCCGGGTGCCGTCCCGCCTCCAGCCGCAGCTGCGCCACGATGTCGGCCGCGACGGAGTCCCAGCTCAGGTGCTGCGAGCGGGCCCGTGGGTCGAGGAAGAACGCCCGGGCGGCGCTGGTGCCCCGGCGCGCGAGCTGGGCACCGAACACCACCGCCTGTGCCGCGTCGTTGCACGCGAGCAGCTCCATCCGCCGGCCCAGCACGACCGCGGGCACCTCGTGCATGAGGTCCAGGAGCTGGCGCACCGAGGGCGAGAGCCGGGCGGTGGGCTGCTGGCCTGACCGACCCGGGCGGACGAGGTTGGCCAGGTGCGCCCGCTCCGTGTCGGTCAGGCACAGCACCCGGGCGACCGCGTCCAGCACGGACCTTGCGGGTGGCGGCGACGTTCTCCTTCGACGATGTTGCGAAGGCCCATGAGCTGGTCGCCTCCGGCGGCCTGGCCGGACGAGTGGTGCTGGTGCCCCGAGCGACGTCAGCGGCCCTGCCCCGCCACCGCCGCGACCGCCTCGCGAGCCGCCGCGGGGTCGAGGTAGCGCCCGGACAGCCCGAAGGCGGGGTCGACCGTGCCGGTCGGGCGCAGGTCGGCGTCGAGCTCGTAGGCGATCGGGATGCCGGTGGGGATGTTGAGCCCGACCACGGCCTCCCGGGAGAGCCCGTCGAGGTGCTTGATCAGCGCGCGCAGCGAGTTGCCGTGCGCGACGACGAGCGGCGTGTGCCCGGCGCGCAGGGCTGGCACGCAGGTGTCCTGCCACCAGGGCAGCAGCCGCACGACCACGTCGGCGAGGCACTCCGTCGCGGGCACGACCTCAGGGGCTAGTTGGGCGTACCGCTCGTCCGTGGCCGTGTCCCACTCCGAGCCGGGCTCGACCGGCGGCGGCGGCTCGTCGTACGAGCGGCGCCAGCGCAGGAACTGCTCCTCGCCGTACTCCGCCAGGGTCGCGGCCTTGTCCTTGCCCTGCAACGCGCCGTAGTGCCGCTCGTTGAGCCGCCAGGAGCGCGAGACCGGCAGCCACGCGCGGCCGGCCGCCTCGAGCGCGAGGGAGGTGGAGCGCACCGCGCGGGTGAGCAGGGAGGTGTGCGCGACCGTCGGGTGCACCCCCTGAGCCGCGAGCAGCGCACCGGCACCCCGGGCCTGCGCCTCCCCGAGGGCGGTGAGGTCGACGTCGACCCACCCGGTGAAGCGGTTCTCCGCGTTCCACGCGCTCTCGCCGTGCCGGAGCAGCACCAGGTTCGCCACCGGGTCACCTTGTCAGAGGTGACCCCACCCGTCCGCCAGGCAGGAGAGCGGGGCACCGCGTCGAACACCCCCTGTGCCCGCCACCCGCGACAGGAGGACCCATGCGCGCCCGCGCCGTCACCGCCGCCCTCGGCCTCGCCCTCGTCGCCGCCGGGGGTGCCGCCTCGCAGGCGTCCACGCCCGCCAGCAGCACCCTGGCCGAGCCGGCCGCCGGGGCTTCCGTCTCGTCCAGCTACACCGGCTCCGTGCCGGTCGGGGCCGACTCCGGCGGGTGCGACCAGGGGCAGGGCGTCGGGACCGCGCCGGGAACCACCGACGACCACACCGTGACGATCACCGACCCGGCCGGCAACGCCGCGGCGTCGAAGCAGACGCTCACCGTGGTCGTCACCAACACCGCGGGCGCCGACCTCGACGTCCTCATCACCAAGGCCAGCGACGGCTCGGTCGTCGGCGCCGGCAACAGCGGTGACACCAAGAGCGAGACCGCGGTCGCCGCCAACGTCGCGACCGGCGACTACACGGTCTCGGTCTGCACCGGCACGCCGGCGGCGACCGCGGCTGCCACGTACGCCTACTCGGCGAAGGCGACGCTGGCCGCCGTGTCCAAGATCGCCGCTCCGACGACCTCGCCGTACCTCCTCGCCGACCAGAGCCTGGGCTTCCAGCCCGCGACCATCGTCGACCCGACGCTCTTCGGCGGGGAGCCCGGCCTCAAGTTCGACCCGACCACCGACGGCAGCCGCAGCTTCGTCGACTGGCCGGTGAGCAGCCGCACCAACATCGGTGTGCTCTTCCGCAGCGAGGACGGCGGCCTGTCCTTCCAGAAGCGGTACGCCGACCCCGGCGACCCGACCACGGCGGGGGCCGCGTGCACCGGGCGGCAGGTGCCGATCTGCATCGCCGGCGGCGGCGGTGACACCAACACGAGCATCGACCCGGCGACCGGGCGGCTGCTCTACACCTCCCAAGTGGCGCTGGCCAACGAGGCGGCGGGCGTCAGCACCGACCACGGCGACACCTTCCCGGCCGCCACTGTCGACACCGCGGTCGGCAAGGGCATCACCGGCGTCGACCGGCAGTGGCCCGGGCAGTTCAGCGGCACCAGCACCGTCTTCACCGGCTTCCACGTCCCGCTCGCCGGCTACTACCTCGAGCGCAACGACGCCGGCGGCGCCATCGGGCAGTGGAAGGACACGGTCACCGGGGCACCTGGGGTCGACGTCCCCGCGATCGTCGGGGTGGCGCAGTCCGGCTCCATGGTCATCGACAACACGCAGGGCGTGCACGGCATCCCGGCGGAGCAGGCGGCCGGCAGGCAGCGGGCGATCTACGTCGGTTACCTCAACGAGAGCCTGGTCCCGGGCGCGTGCGCGGGCTCGGCGGCCGGCTTCGCGGTCGGCGCCTCGCTCGACGGCGGCAAGACCTTCACCTGCCACCCGATCCCCGGCGCCGAGAGCGCCCGCAGCTTCACCGTGCTCGCGCTGGACAAGGTCGGCAACCTTTACGCCGCGTGGGCCGACAGCACCGACCAGCGCTCCTACTACGCCGTCGCCCCGGCGTCGTACAAGGCCAACACGACAGCTCCCGGATCTGTCTGGCTGCCCCGCGTACCGATCAACCTGCCCAGCCAGACCGTGACGATCTTCCCGAACATCGTCGCCGGTGACCCGGGCCGGGTGGCGGTCGGCTACTACGCCACCACCAGTCCCGACGCGACGACCCCGGACACCGTGCGGCCGGGCACCGGTGGCTGGTACCCCTACGTCGCGGAGTCGACCGACGCGCTGTGCCAGCTCGACGCGACGCCGTGCGCCAGCCCGACCTGGCACGAGTCGCGGATCGCCAGCAAGCCCAACCAGGACGACAACATCTGCACGTCGGGTACGACGTGTGCCGCGACGATGGGCAACCGCAACCTGCTCGACTACTTCGACATCAGTCTGGACCGGCAGGGCCACCTCGGCTTCGTCTGGTCCGACGCCAACAACGCGACGCTGCTGCCCTACGTCAAGGTGACCCGGCAGAGCTCAGGGCCGTCGCTGTACGTCGGGCAGCCCGACGCCGCCGTACCCGTCCGGGTCGACGGCACGCCCGACGCCGCCGGTGATGCCGTCTACCCCTTCTACGGCGCGACGGTGCGCTCCAGCCCGAACGACCCGCGGCTGGACCTGCTGGGCACGACGGTCGGGTTGGCCGACGCCGGCACGCTGGAGGTGCGGATGCGCCTGGCGCAGGCCACCGACCTCGGCACCCTGCCGGCCCAGGTCGACGGCAGCACGCTGCTGCAGCACGCGCGGTACGTCGTGCGGTGGGACACCACCGACCCCGACGGCCACGGGCACGCCTACTACGCCGAGGCCACGGTGGAGAGCGGCGCGAGCACGCTGACGCCCGGCGCCGGCGAGGTCTCGGTGGCCGAAGGGCTGGGGTACCCGGGCTCGGCCTCGACCTTCGGCAACACCTACCGCCCGCTGGTCACCGACGGGGTGACCTCCCGGGTCGACGGCAGCGACCTGGTCGTCGACGTGCCCGCAGCGGCGGTCGGCAGCCCGACGGTGGGGACGCAGCTGGTCTCGGTCGGCTCCTACGCCCAGCTCGGCGCCGACGACGGCCCGACGACGGCGACCGCCGCAGGTGGCGTGCCGCCGGACCAGTACCTCTTCACCCCGCCCGTCACCGTGGACAGCGCCCCGACCTTCGACACCCGGCTCAGCGCCCCCGGCAGCCAGGTCGCCACCGCCCCGGTCGCCGGCACCACGACCGCCGGCACCGGTACGCAGCAGAAGACCACGCACACCACCACCCGCACGCACCGCTCGACCCGGAGCACCGTGCGGGCGACCGCGCCGACCCGCTCGCTCGCGGCCACCGGCCTGCCCGTCGGGCTGGCGGCCACCGGGCTGGCCCTGCTCGCGGGCTCCGCCCTCACCTCCCGCCGACTGCGCCACCGCGCCTGACGCCCACCCGCAGCACCCGTTGTGCGTGATCCTCCGCTGACCTGCGCAGATGCGGCGATCACGCACAACGGATCGGCGCGGCGGCGGGGGGCTCAGCCGAGGCGGCAGAGGACGACGGCCAGCACCCGCTGTGCCGGTACGGGGCCGTACGCGCGGCTGTCGGTGCTCGCGGCGGGGTCGTCTCCGAGCACCCACCAGCCGGCGGCAGCACGGCGGGCGAGGCGCTTCACGCTGATCGGGGGCCCGGCCAGCACCACGATCTGCCCGGCGCGGAGCCGGTCGGGGTCGGCGCGCCGGCCGAGGAGCAGGTCACCCGGGCGCAGCGTCGGCCGCATGCTCGGGCCGCTGACGCGGTAGAGCGCCAGCGGCCCGAGCCGGAGAGCTCTGCGGCTCAGGCGATCTGCAGGTTCGTGTTGGCCACGACCGAGGCGTAGTCGTACCCCGGCTTGGTCTGGGCGAAGATCTCGCCGATCTGGTCGATGTACCCCAGGAGCTCCTGACCGGTGGCCGCGTCGCTCGAGTGCTTGGCCTCACCGGCGGCCTTGGTGGCCTTCCAGAACAGGTCGTGCAGCTGGGGGAACTGCTCCAGGTGCGGAGGCTTGAAGTAGTCGGTCCACAGCACCCAGAGGTGGTGCTTGACCTGCTCACCGACCTTCTCCTTGATGATCAGCGCGCGGGCACGGAACTCCGGGTCGGAGTTGGCCGCGTACTTCTTGTCGATGCCGACGATCGACGCCGCGTCGATGCGGGCCTGGGCGGGGTCGTAGACGCCGCAGGGCAGGTCGCAGTGCGCCGAGACGATCGTGGCGGGCAGGTGCGCGAGCACCCGGTGCAGCAGGCTCATCGTGTCTCCTCGTCGTGGGGCAGGTCCTTCCCTCCCACCCTCCCCCGGGCGACGGTGCCGTGACACCTCACCTCACCTCACCTCACCTCAGCGCCAGCGGTCGGCGGGCGGTGTCTCGACGGTGCGCGGCCCGCTCGGGCGCCGGCCAGCCCCGTCGGCCGTCCACGTCGCCCGCTCCTCGCTCAGCGCCCCGGCGAAGCCGAGCTCCACGCAGTCGGTGAAGGCCTCGCTGACGTGGGTGAGCACCTGCCCGAGCGCCCGGTCCACCAGCTGCTCGTCGACCGCGCGCAGCGGCAGCGTGCCGGTGAGGTAGACGTCGCCGAGCTCGTCCAGCGCGAAGTGCACGACCGCGGTCCTCGCGTTGCGCGCGAGCAGCAGGCCGTAGACGGTCTCGCGGTGCTCCTCCGGCCGGCGCACGAAGAAGGCCTCGACGAGCAGCCCGTGGTCGCCGGCCACCAACCACACCGGTACGTCACCCCTCGCCTCCTCGGGCAGGTGCGCGAGGAAGGCCCCGATGGCAGGGCGCTCGTGCTCGACACCGAGCGCCTCGAGAGCATGCCGGACGGTGCGGTCGACGTCGAGGCGCAGCTGCTCGTCCAGCAGTGCGCCCATCTTCAGCAGCTCGGCGGTCGTGCGGTCCACCGGCCCAGCGTGGCGGAGACCTCAGTCGCGCGCCGGGTCGGCGAAGCGCGCGAAGGCCGCGAGGTTGGCCAGGCTCTCACCGTTGCGCGACCGCCACTCCCACTCCCGCCGGATGCTGGAGGCGAAGCCCAGCTCCAGCAGCAGGTCGAAGGTGGTGTCGGCGTAGGTGAGGACCGAGCCGAGGATCCGGTCGACCTCATCGGCGGTGATCCCGCCGAGGGGCAGCCGGCCGACGAGGAAGACGTCGCCGTTGCCGTCCAGCGCCCAGGAGACCGCGTAGGTCCTCGTGTTGCGGGTCAGCAGCAGGTTGTAGAGGCGCTCGAAGCCCTCGTCGGGCCGGCGCATGACAAAGGCCTCGACGAGCAGGGAGTGCTGCCCCACCACCAGCCAGCACCCGGTGACGAGCTTGTGCGTGCCGGGCAGCGACACGAGGTAGGCCCCCGGCTGCGGGCTGCTGAAGTCCAGACCGCCCTCGGTCAACGCCCCCTCGATGACCGAGGCCGTCCCGGTCGCCGGCTCGGTCGACCGCTCCCCCGCCGGCTCGCTCACTGGGCCGCCCGGAGGTCGGCGGCGAGCCACCGGCGCTCGGCGAGCGCGCCGCGGTAGGCGTCCAGCACGCCGGCTGCCGTCACGTCCCAGCCGAAGCCGGCGGCATGCGCCAGTGCCCCGGACGACAGGCGCTCCCGGGTGACCGGCTCGACGGCGGTGAGCAGCGCGTCGGCCCAGGCCCCCGCGCGGTGCCCGTCCACCAGGAGCCCGGAGGCGCCGTCGGCGACGGCGGTGACGAGGCCGTCGACGCGGGTGGCGACGACCGGGGTGCCGCAGGCCTGCGCCTCGACCGCGACGAGGCCGAAGCTCTCGCTGTGCGAGGGCACCGCCACCACGTCGGCCGCCCGGTAGACATCGGCCAGCGCGGCCTGCGGCTGGGGTGGCAGGAAGCGCACCACGTCGGCGATGCCGAGCGAGCCGGCCAGCGCCCGCAAGTCTCCCTCGGTGTCCGCCGCTCCGCTGCTGCCCCCGACGACCAGCACCACCAGCCGCTCGCGCAGCGCCGGGTCGCGGCGCAGCAGCTCAGCGGCGGCGTGGAGCAGGACGTCGGGGGCCTTGAGCCGCTGCAACCGGCCGGCGAAGGCCAGCACCAGGGCGTGCGGGGGGATGCCGAGACGGGTGCGGGCGCCGCTCGCGTCACCAGGGCGGAAGACCTCGAGGTCGACGCCGGGGGCCACCGTGACGATCCGGCGGACGTCGGCGCCGTAGAGCTCGGCCAGCTGTCTGGCCTCGCGGGGGGTCGCGGCGAGCAGCCGGTCGGCCGCCTCGACGACCTGCTCCTCACCGAGCTCGCGCGCCCGCGGCTCCGGGGTGTCACCGGCCGCCAGCGCGCGGTTCTTGACGCGCGACAGCGTGTGCGCGGTGTGCACCAGCGGCACGCCCCACCGCGCCGCGGCGACCCAGCCGACCTGCCCGGAGAGCCAGTAGTGCGAGTGGACGAGGTCGAACCGGCCGGCGGGGTGGCGCGCCTCCTCGGCGAGGACCCCGGCGGTCACGGCGCACAGCTGCGCGGGCAGCTCCTCCTTGGTCAGCCCCTCGTACGGCCCAGCCGGGATGTGGCGCACGCGGACGCCGGGGGCCACGTCGACGACGGCCGGGCGGCGGGACCCGGTGGCGCGGGTGAAGACCTCCACCTCGAGGCCGCGGGCGCCGAGGCGGCGGGAGAGCTCGGAGACGTAGACGTTCATGCCACCCGCGTCGCCCGAGCCGGGCTGGTCAAGCGGGCTGGTGTGGATGCTGAGCATGGCCACCCGGCGCGGTCCGCGCCCGAGCGGGGTGACCGTCACGTCAGCCATCCTCTCCCACCCGCCGGATCGGTGCCCGCGTCGGGGCATGCTCGGCGGGTGCCCGCCTCCCGCGGCTCCTCCCCGCCGCCCTCGGTGATCACCCGCGGCACCACCGGCCCCCAGCGGCTGCGCCGGGTCGACCGCTGGCTCACCGGTACGCAGGCCGCCCGCCTGGGCACCGCGCCCGACCCCCTCGTCGTCGACCTCGGGTACGGCGCCCGGCCGTGGACCACCGTCGAGCTGGCCCAGCGGCTGCGCCGGGTCCGCCCCGACGTCGAGGTGGTCGGCGTGGAGGTCGACCCGGCCCGGGTCGCGATCGCCCGCGCCGAGGCGGGCGAGCCAGGCGTCCGCTTCGTGCACGGCGGGTTCGACCTCGGTCCCGCGCTCGCCGGGCGGCACCCCTGCGTGATCCGTGCGCTCAACGTGCTCCGCCAGTACGACGAGGCCGCCGTTGCCACGGCGTGGGAGGCGCTCGCCGCCCGCCTCGCCCCGGGTGGCCTGCTCGTCGAGGGCACCTGCTCGGAGCTGGGGCGCCTCGCCGGGTGGGTCGTCGTACCCGCCGGGTCGGTGGGGTCGGTCCACCCCGTGTCGCTCGTGCTGGGTGCGCAGCTGGCCACGCTCGACCGGCCCTCCCGGCTCGCCGAGCGGCTCCCGCGGGCGCTGGTGCAGCGCAACGTCCCGGGTGAGGGGGTGCACGCGCTGCTGACCGACCTCGACGAGGCGTGGGAGCGCGCTGCTGCCTACGCCGTCTACGGCCCCCGCCAGCGCTGGGTGCAGGCGGTCGGCCACGTCGCGCAGCGCTGGCCGGTGCAGGACGGCGCGGCGCGCTGGCGCCTGGGTGAGCTCTCCGTCGCCTGGGCCGCCGTCGCGCCGCGTGCCGCGTGACCGCCGACGCCCGTCAGCCCTGGCGTCGAGGCACTCGGCCATGACGTCCGGGCCGGCCGGCGGCTGCGGCACCCCTGGCTGGTGACCACGCAGACCGTCTGGGTGTGCCCGTTGCGCATCAGCGCAGCAACGGCGCGGAAGCCCGACGGGTCAACCAGATCTCGGCGCGGGAGACCAGCGAGCTCGTGGCATGCCGAGCCGGGGTCCGAAGGCGCTGGCATGAGGACCCGGCGCGGGGCCGCCGCCTGATCCTGCGGCTGCACCACCGTCGCAAGCACTGGCTGGTCGTCCTCTACCCCGACTCGCCCGGGAAGGTGCACATGTTGGGCGCCGGGTGGTCCCGCCCCTACGCCGACGTCGACTGACCCACGTTCGCGACTTCCGGCGGCGACACATCTCACCAATGAACCGCTAGCGCCCCCCCGCCGAACGCTCACCAACGCCTTGCTCCGCGGACGGAGGTTCGACAAACAGAGACCGTAACGTGAAGGCCGAAACGAAACTTTGCCGTGACAGGCGTCATGGCCGACCAGTGAGGTGTGACGGATGTTCGAGCAGAAGTTTATTGCTAATGCGATCGAGCGCAGCGCGGAGAACCGGCTGGACCGTCGGCGCTTCTTGCGCGCGACCGGCATCGCGGGCATCGGTGTGGGCGCAGCTTCGCTGTTGGGCGCCCCAGCCGCCTCGGCGGCCGAGGCTTCCGCGGCTGACAGCGGAGCTCCCAGCGACGCGGCGATCTTGAACTTCGCGTTGAACCTGGAGTACCTGGAGGCTGAGTTCTACTCGATCGCCACCACCGGATCGGGCCTGGACGACAGCATCACCAACGGCGCCGGCACCAAGGGCGCGGTCACGGGTGGACGCAAGGTCGCGTTCTCCGATCCGAACGTGCGGCAGTTCGCGCAGGAGATCGCCAAGGACGAGAAAGAGCACGTCGTGTTCCTGCGCACCGCGCTCGGGTCCGCTGCGGTGGCCCGGCCGGCGATCAGCCTGGACGCGAGCTTCAAGGCGGCCGCGAAGGCTGCTGGCCTTGGCGACAACTTCGACCCGTACGCCAGCGACGTGAACTTCCTGCTCGGCGCGTTCGTGTTCGAGGACGTCGGGGTCACCGCGTACAAGGGCGCGGCGCCACTGATCAGCAACAAGACCTACCTCGGGGCGGCGGCGGGCATCCTCGCCGTCGAGGCCTACCACGCGGCGCTGATCAGGACGACGCTGTTCTCCAAGGGCGTCGACGCGCAGAGCGCCGCAGGCAAGATCTCCGGCGCCCGTGGCAGCCTGGACGGCGTGGGCAGCGACGACCAGGGCATCCTGGTCGGCGGCACCTCGAACGTCGTGCCGAGCGACAGCAACGGCCTGGCGTTCGCCCGCACCCCAGGGCACGTCCTGAACATCGTCTACCTCAACCCGGCCGTGGTGACCAAGGGCGGATTCTTCCCGGCCGGCGTCAACGGCGCGCTCAACCAGAGCGGTGGCGGCTCGCCCAGTAGCGGCTCGACTAGTGGCGCCGTCGCGGGGATGTCGGCGGTGCCTTCCGGTGGCGCGGCGACCGGCGCGGGCTCTACCGCGGGCGGCCGGAACTCCGAGCTGCTCGTCGGCGGCGCTGTTGCCGCCGTCGGCGCAGCCGCGGCGGCCGGTAAGTACCAGCACGGCAAGAAGGCCATCGTCGATGGCCCTTCCGCGGACGCCGTCACCGGCGAATAGCTCACCGGCGCACATCCGGTCCGGCGGGCCTGAACCCCCTGCCGGACCGGGTGCGGCCCTCCGAAAAAAGGGGCGCTCTACAGATGAACGGCTCTCGGCGGCACCGACCGTCCCCCGAAGCGGCACGCGCCGGGACGGCGCCCCCGGTCGCGTCGGCCGCAACGCCGCCGACGTCGCGCCGGGTCTACCTGGTGCTGTGCGCGGTGCTGATCGCCGTCGCCGGCGTGCTGGTCGGCCGGTACCTCGCCGCCTCCCCGGCGCCCCCAGCTCCCGCGAGCGCTCTCGGCGCGATCCCCGCTGCGGGGACCGGCCCTTCGGCGCCGGCCGGCGCACCGGCTGCCGCGCTGCCTGACCCCAGCGCGGGCGTCAAGGCCGCTGCGGGGAACACCCCCGCGACCGGCTACGCGCCGGCCGCGCCGCTGCACGCGACCCCGATGACCTCCTCGGTCCCGGTGTCGGTGCGGGCCGCCTCCGCCGGCATCGACTCCTCGCTGCTGCAGGTGGCCCTGAACAAGGACGGCACGATCGAGGTGCCGCACAGCTACTCCGAGGCCGCCTGGTACCGCCTCGGCCCCACCCCCGGTGAGCTCGGCCCCGCCGTGTTGATCGGCCATGTGGACTCGTACCAGGGGCCTGGTGTGTTCTTCAAGATCGGCACCATGCGCCCGGGGCAGATCATCGACGTCACCCGCGCTGATCGCAGCGTCGCGCATTTCCGCGTCGATGCCATCAACAGCTACCCCAAGGACAAGTTCCCCACCCAGACCGTCTACGGCCCGATCGACTACGCCGGCCTCCGCCTGATTACCTGCGGCGGTGCGTTCAACTCGAGCACCCGCAGCTATGAGTCCAACACTGTCGTCTTCGCCTCCCTCCGGTCCTAGCACGGCCGGCTCCCTGCCACTAGCAGTGAGGGCCCCACAGCGGAAGATAGTCGGCGCTCATCTGAGTAGGGCAGCTTTGGTTCAGCGTGCCGCTGACTCTCGGGAAGGACCCTGGGTGGTCCCACACCGGCACACCGGGACACCTACGCACCTACGGCTCCGGCGAGCATCGTGGTCATGATTGAGGTGCCGTGGGATCGCACCAACCAGCCGTTGCACCTGGCGCTGGAGCTCGTTGATGCAGACGGGAGCCCCGTGCAGTTGCCAGGGCCCATGGCTGGACTGCTCGCCGTCCGTGTGGACGCCGACATCGAGGTCGGCCGTCGGCGTCGCCGAGGGCGCTTTCCTCGAGGCCAACCTCGTTCCCACGGTCGGACAGATGCCATTGGCACCAGGGCGCTACCAGTGGCGGGCGACCATCGGTGACCAGACGTGGTCACGTACCTTCACCGTGCGGGGCGCCCGCCGGCCTAGGTTTCGGGACGAGGCCTACGGCAGTTCTCGGCCTGCCCGCTGAGCACCAGCGAGCGGCCGACGCACCGGGAGCGGAACCCGAGCCGTCGAGCGTTGAGGCGATGACCACCGCTGAGGCACTCTGACGCTGAGGCACTCCACCGCTGAGGCACTCCACCGCTGAGGCACTCCACCGCTGAGGCACTCTGAAGATGTGAGCTCCTCCGACCGGCCCGCGCTGGTCACCGACGGCACCAGCTGCCTGGCGCCCGCGCTCGCCGATGCGCTCTCGGTCGGGGTGGTCGGGCTGCACCTCGCGCTGGACGGGGTGGAGGTCCCCGAGGCCGACGTCGACCCGGTCGCCTTCGCCCAGCGACTGGTCGAGGCGCCGGGGACGGTCACCACGAGCTCGCCCGCACCCGGTGCCTTCCTGGCTGCCTTCGACCGGGCGGCGGCCGCCGGGGCGCGGCGGGTGCTGTGCCTCGCCTGCGGCAGCAACGTCTCGGGCACCGCCTCCGCCGCGCGGGTCGCCGCGGGGCTGGCCGGCGTACCCGTCGAGGTGGTGGACACCGGGACGGTCGGCGGCGGCCTGCTCCTCGTCGTCCTCGCCGTGGCCAGGGCGCTCACCGACGGAGCGTCGTACGAGGAGGCCCGCGCCCTCACCAGCGAGGTGACCGGGCGGGTGAGCAGCACGTGGTCGAGCGCGACGCCGGAGCGACTGCGGGCCAGCGGGCGGCTGCGCGGTGACCTGCCCGCGACGGGGGTGCCCGTGCTGGCCCTGGAGGGGGAGGTGCGGGTGCTCGGCCGGGCCTGGGACGTCGGGGAGAGCAGCGCGCTGCAGGCCGCGGTGGTCCGGGCCGCGGCCGCTGCCCGCCCTACTCCGGTGACGGTCGGCGCGAGCGACGACCCGGCGGCGGCGGATGCGCTGGCCGCCGCCCTCGACGGCGCGCTCGGCATCACGGTGCTCGACCGCTACGTCGTCGCGCCGGTCGTGACCGCGCACGTGGGAGCGAGCAGCTTCGGCGCGAGCTACCTGGCGCCGCTGGCCCGAGCGGCTGCGGCGGGCTGACCGAGGCGGCCCGCGGTGGCCGCGCCGAGGAAGCCAGCGAGCAGCGCGCGCAGGCTGCCGCGGTCGAGCCACATCGCGCCGTCGCGGGGGAAGACGTGCAGCGCCGAGCCGGGCAGCGCGGCGGCGAGCTCGCGGGCCACCGAGGCGGGGTGGACGTCGTCGCCCTCCTGCCCGACGACGAGCGTCGGCGCCCGCACTGCGGCCAGCTGGGCCCGGTCGCGGATCGGCGTGAGCGGTGGGAGCCCGCGCAGCAGGTGCGCGAGGTCGGTGCCGGCGAGGGTCCTCGCCCGCTGCGCGGTGTAGCGGCGCGCGCCCTCGTCGCGGCGGAGCTCGGCCGGCAGCTCGGCGAGCAGCAGCTCGCTCAACCCCTCGGCGTCGTCGGCCTGGACCAGATCGGCCATCTGCCGCAGCCGGTCGAAGGCGAGGTCGCTGCGTGGCCGGTCCAGCACCGCCGGCAGGAAGAAGACGCAGCGCTCGAAGCGGTCGGGGTCGTCGGCGAGCAGGTGCAGCAGCGCAGCCGCGCCCATGCTCACCCCGAGGGCCTGGGTGGCGCCGGTCGCGTCGGCCACCGCGCGCAGGTCGCCGGCCAGCGCGGCGTAATCCCACCGGCCGTCGCTGACCGTGGTCGCCCCGTGGCCGCGCAGCGACAGGAAGATCTTGGTGCCCGGCACCCCCGTACCCAACGGCCTGGTCTCCGCGATCGAGGCGCCGACGCCGTGGGCGACGATCGTCACCGGGTCGCCCGACCCGGTGACGAGGTGCTCGACCCGGGCGCCGGGCGTGCTCAGCATCGCCACGCCGGGCCCCGCGTCAGGCGGCGGGGGCGGGGGCGAGCTCGTCGATCTGGGCGAGCTCCTCGGCGCTCGGCTGCCACGCGCCAGCGGCGACGTTGGCCCTGACCTGCTCGGCGCTCGTCGCCCCCGCGATCACCGAGGCGACCCCGGGCTGGGCGGCGAGGCCGGCGATGGCGACGTCGAGCAGGGAGCGGTCGCGCTCCTTGGCCCAGGAGGTCAGCGCCTCGACGCGGTCCAGCTTGTCCTCGGTGATGTAATCGGCACGCCCGGCCAGCCGCGAGCCCTCCGGCGCGCCCGAAGCCCGGGTGACCTTGCCGGTGAGCAGGCCGTTGGCGAGCGGGAAGTACGGCAGGACCCCCACGCCGTACTGCTCGCACGCGGGCACAACCTCGGCCTCGATGCCGCGCTCCAGCAGCGAGTAGTGGTTCTGCGCGCTGATGAACCCTGGGTGCCCCTGCCCACGGGTGAGCCAGTGCGCCTCGGCGACCTGCCAGCCGGCGAAGTTCGAGTGGCCGAAGTAGCGCACCTTGCCCTCGGTGACCAGCTCGAGCAGGGCTTCGACGGTCTCCTCCAGCGGGGTCACCGGGTCCGGCGTGTGCATCTGGTAGAGGTCGATGTGATCGGTCCGCAGCCGGCGCAGCGACTCCTCGCACGCCCGGCGGACGTAGGCGCGCCCACCCTTGGCCCCCGCGGCGGCGCCGTACCCCATGTCCGCCGACTGATGACCCCACTTGGTGGCGAGCACCACCTGCTCCCGTCGGCCGGCGAGCACCTCGCCCAGCAGCGTCTCGGAGCCACCGACGCCGCCGTAGATGTCGGCGGTGTCGAGCAGCGTCACCCCGGCGTCGATGGCCGCGTCGACCACCGCGCGGGTGCCCTCCAGGTCGAGCCGCATACCGAAGTTGTTGCAGCCCAGACCGACCGTGCTGACGAGGAGACCGGAGCTGCCGAGCGGGCGGAGCGCGGGGGCGGTCGAGGGGGTGGCGGTGGTCACCAGTCGACGGTAGTGCGCGCGCGCGTGCCCCGCCCCAGCAGACGGCGCATACCACTCATCGGGCTGGGGAACGACCACCACGTGGCCACCACCCTCCCGCGGCAAGGACGCGGGGTCGAGCGGGTCACGGTGGACCTGCACGACACGCCGCACCCGGCCAGCGCGGCCCGGCTGCAGCTGCGGTCGGCCCTGGAGCGGTGGCGGCTCGACGCGGAGACGGTCGACTCGGCCGTGCTCATGGTGAGCGAGCTGGTCGGCAACGCGGTGCGCCACACCGGCGGTGAGGTGCAGGTCCGGGCGCTGGTGGCTGAGGCGGCGGGCGCGGCCACGGCGTCCACGCCGACCGGTACGGCCGCGACGCTGCGCGTGGAGGTGCTCGACGCCAGCCAGCGCCCGCCGATCATGCGTCGCACCGGGGCGGACGCCGAGGGCGGCCGCGGGTTGGTGCTCGTCGAGCGGCTCGCCGAGCGTTGGGGCTACGACCCCGGGCCGCTCCAGCGCGGCAAGGTCGTGTGGTTCGAGCTGTGCGCGACGCAGGAGCCGGCACCGGTCATGGGCGGCACCAGGCGCGCCGGACCGAGCCGCAGGTGACAGGCGGCCCGGTCACCGTCGTCGTAGCGCAGCGCAGAAAGGGCCCGACGCCGGAGCGCCGGGCCCTTCGTCTGCTGCAGCTCACGGCTCTGCTGCAGCTCATTGCGGGGTGCGGTCAGCCGATCTTCGCGGCGGCGTCGCTCGCGGCGTCCGCGACAGCCTTGACCGTCCGCTTGGCGCTCTGCGAGGTCGCCTTGGCGTTGCGGGCGGTGGCCTTCGCCGCCTTCTCGGCAACCTCGGTCGCCGGCTGACGACGGATGGTGTCGGCGACCCGCTCGCCGCGGAGGGTGAGGTCGCCGTAGACCTCGGTGGCCCTGGTCTGCAGGGCGTCGACCCGGCCGGAGAGCGTGGAGACGGGCGCGGTGACGAAGGGGGTGGCCGCGTCGCGCAGCGCGGTGATCTGCTGCGGCAGCGTCTGGACGTAGCCGGTGACGGCGGTCTGGACGGTGGTGGGGAGCTCCTGCAGGGGCGGGAGGCCCTTGACGGTCTCCTTGGCGCGCAGGGCGGCCAGGTCGTAGGCGCCGAGGACGGCGAAGAGCGGCTTCTTGGCCTCGTCGGTGGTGGGGAGCGAGGACTTGACGGTGTCGAGCACGGACATGCTGGCCTCCGGTGTGGGTGGGTCGGGTGGGTGACGGCATACGGGTGGGTGCTACGAGGCGGCGGGCGTGGCCTTGCTGTCGGCGAGCGGGCCGTCCTTGGCCAGCACGGCCCTCGGGGGCAGCGGGGTGCTCACGCCTTCGGCGGCGGCGGCGGCGAGCTCGTCGACCGAGGCCTCGGCGGCCGCCGCGGCAGCGCGGGCCTCGTTCTCCTTGCGGAAGGAGTCGTAGATCTCGAGCAGCACCTGCTTCTGCCGCTCGCTGACCGCCGTGTCGCTGATGATGGCGGCCGAGACGCTGCCGCCGTCGCGCTCGTCGAGGATGCCGGCCTGCACGTAGAGCGCCTCGGCGCTGATCCGCAGCGCCTTGGCGATCGACTGCAGGATCTCGGCGCTCGGCTTGCGCAGACCCCGCTCGATCTGGCTGAGGTAGGGGTTGCTCACCCCCGCCTGGCGGGCCAGCTGGCGCAGGCTGATCTGCGCCCCGTGCCGCTGCTCGCGGATGTACTCCCCGAGCTGGCGCACGGACAACGACGACATGCGATCACTGTACGACGGAGTGCTAGCGATTGCAAGCGCTCTGCTAGCGCGGGTCGAGGCCCGGTGCCGCGCGCACCATGCCGACCCGGTGGCCGCCGCCCAGCACCGCCTCGATGGGCACGGCACCTGGTGGCACCACCACGCCGAGGGCACGGAGGGCCGCGAGCAGCGCCGGCAACCGGGCGCGGGCCGACCCGTCGTCGATCTTCAGGGCCACGGCGCCGACGCCGGGCAGCGCGGCGACGTAGACCCCCTCCGCGCCATCCTTGGCGAGCAGCCCGGGCACGCTCCGCATGAGCGCCGTGACGTCACGCCCGGGGCCTCCGACCAGCCACGGGTGCGCGCGGGCGGCGTCGGCGAGCCGGCGCTCGGCGCTCCCGGGCGCCGCCTCGACCAAGCGCTGCACCCCTCGCGCCAGGCCGGTGAGGCTCACCGCGAGCAGCGGTGCGCCGCAGCCGTCGACGGTCACCGCGTCGACCGGCTCGCCGGTGAGATCCTCCACGGCGCTGCGGACCGCCTGCTGCACAGGGTGATCCGGGTCGGTGTAGCCCGCGGTGCGGCGGCCGAGCCGGACGGCGGTCGCCAACATCGCGGCGTGCTTGCCCGAGCAGTTGTGCCACCCGCTCCCCGGACCGACCCCCTCGAGCACCAGCGCGTCGGCGCTGTCCCGGTCCAGCGGCCGGTCCACCGGGGTGACGAGGTCGCCGACGGTCAGCCCGGCGGCGGCCAGGATGCCCCGCACGATGGCGACGTGCGCCGGCGTACCCGAGTGCGAGGCGGTGGCCAGCGCGAGCTGCTCGTCATCGCCTGCCCACCCGGCGCGGAGCAGCCCGACGGCCTGCAGCGGCTTCAGCGACGAGCGGGGCCAGCCCGCCTGCGCCGGCTGCCCGAGAGCGAGCACGACGGCGCCGTCGGCGGCCAGCACGACGAGGCTGCCGCGGTGCTGCGACTCGACCCGGTCGCCGCGGACCACCTCGACGAGCACCGGGTGGGGCTCAGTCGTCGCGCTCAGCCGGCCGACGGGGCCGACCCCTCCAGCAGCGTCGCGACGGTGGCCTCGCCGGTGCGGTAACGCCGGCCGATCTCGCCGTTGATCGCGTCCAGCACGGCCTGCACCTGGCGGCGGGTGGTGCTCACCTCGTGCTCCTCGGCGGTCAGGACGTCGGCGGCGTGCTCGAGGGCCGGCGCGTCCAGCTCGGCTGGGTCGGCGAGGCCGAGATCGGCGAGCAGCGCCTCCTCGCGGCGGCGGGTCTCCCCGACCCGGCTCGGCTCGGTCGGCCGGTGCCGGCCGAGCCCCTGCGCCGGCTGGCGCTCGGCGCCGTCGGCCAGGATCTGGGGCAGCGCGGCGACGAGGCCCTCCCCGGGCTCGCCGCTCGCCCGCACCGCGCGCTCGGCCCGCACGATGTCGAGCCGCCCCTGCAGCATCCGACGCAGGTAGGACAGGTCGACCTCCTCCTGGTCGGCCTCGGCCCGCATCTCACGGAGCGCGGGCAGAGGGACGCCCTCGAGCCCGCTCAGGAAGTCCTCGGCGAGCACCTTGTCGATGCGGCGGCTACCGCCGGCGCGGGGGGTCAGGGCCACGGATGAGCCTCTCGTAGGTCGGACCGGTCTGCCGGGCGGTCGGTGCTCAGGCCGCACCGTGCGGGGCAGCCTCGGCGACGCCCAGCATGCCGCGTGCGGCGGCGACTGTCAGCGGCGGGCGCTGCGCCAGCCGGGCGAGGTCGGCGGCCCGGGTGACCAGCTCGGCGTTGGCGGTGACCGGGCGGTCGGGGGCGAAGCTCAGCGTGTCCTCCATCCCGACCCGCAGGTGGCCGCCGGCAGCCAGCGCGGTGAGCAGCACCGGCAAAGTGGAGCGCCCGACGCCGGTGGCCGACCAGGTGGCGCCCGTCGGCAGGGCCGCGACGGCGGCGAGCACCGCGGTCGGGGTGCCCGCCATCCCGCCGGGGACCCCGCAAACCAGGTCGACGTGCACGTGCCCCCCAGCCGGCGGCCCGTGCCGCTCGAGCAGCCGGTGCAGCGAGTGCACCTGCCCGAGGTCGAAGCACTCGTACTCCGCCACGATGCCGCGCTCCTGCATCCGCCGGTGCAGCTCCACGACGAAGGACCAGCGGTTGACGAAGACGTCGTCGCCGAAGTTCAGGGTGCCGAGCGTGCAGCTGGCGCTGTCGGGCTGGGCGTCCAGCACGGCGAGCCGCGCGTCCTCCGGGTCGTGCACCGACCCCCCGGTGGAGAGCTGGACCAGCAGACCGGTACGCGCCCGCAGCGCCGCGACGGCCGCCCGCAGGCGGCCGGGGTCGAGCGAGGGCCGCCCCTCGTCGTCGCGCACGTGCACGTGGACCACCGACGCCCCGGCGGCCTCGCAGGCCGTGGCCGCCTCGACCAGGCTCGCCAGGGTCACGGGCAGCGTCGGCGCGTCGGCGGGCGCCGTCTCGGCACCCGTCGGCGCGACGGTGATCAGCGTCCCCGACGCGGCGGCGGCCACCGGGCGATCCTGGCACGGAGCGCCCCGCTGACCGAGGCGCGCGGCGACGGCTCAACGCACCGCCGAGACCTGCCGATGGCTGCAGAGGTCGCGGGTCTGCGGCCCGCGGCGCCGGCCCGCCCCGGTGAGGTCCTCAGCCGGCGTCGGCGGCGGCGGACACGGACCCGGAGTCGGTGACGATCACGAGCTCCGCATCGTCGGCGACGGTGCGCTTGAGCAGGGCGAGCACCACCGGCCCCAGCTCGTGGTGCAGCGCGGCGGTGCCGACCGAGCCGACCTGCTTGCCGGCCAGAGTGATCGCCGCGCCGTGCTTCGGGAGGTCGACCTCGGTGCCGTCGACGTGCAGCAGGACGAGCCGACGGGGGGGTCGGCCGAGGTTGTGCACCCGCGCGACGGTCTCCTGCCCGCGGTAGCAACCCTTGTCCAGGTGCACGGCGCTGCTCAGCCAGCCCAGCTCGTTGGGGATGGTGCGGTGGTCGCTCTCCGCGCCCAGCCGCGGCTCCCGAGCAGCCACCCGGAGCGCCTCGTAGGCCCAGGTGCCGGCCGGCGAGGCCCCGGCGGCGACGAGGGCGGCGGCCAGGTCCGCTGCCTGCGTACGAGGGACGAGCAGGTCGTAGGTCTGGGCCAGCGGGGAGCGGCGACGGCGCACCAGCACGCCGGTGGTCGAGGCGATCGGGCCTGCCTCGGCGAGCGCAGCGGTCTCCGGGGCCGGCAGCCCGACGGCGGCGAGCACGGCCGGCGCCTGCGGGCCGAGCACGGTGAGCACGGCGATGGCGGCGGTGGCGTCGACCGGCTCGACCTCGGACCAGAAGACCATCTTCGCCAGATGGTCGACGAGCGCGGCCTGGGTGCCTGGCTCGACGCCGAGCAGCGTGCGCGTGCCGTCGTCGAGAACCTGCAGGTGGTGCTCGACGTGGCCGTGCGGGCTGAGCAGGAGCGCCTCGGTGGGCGTCAGCGGAGCCAGCGCCGACAGATGCTGGCTGGTCAGCGTGTGCAGCCAGCCCAGGCGCTGCGGCCCGCTGACGGCGACGACGCCGCGGTGGCTGCGGTCGACCAGCGCCGCGCCCTGCTCGGCCGCACGCTGCTCGGCGAGCGGGTTGCCGAAGTGCCACGCGACGCCATCGTCGGCCCCAGTGGCCGGAACGGCGGCGGGCAGGCCGAGCGACGGTGATCCGGTCAGCTGCAGCGACGGAGGCCCCACTGGTCGAGCCTACGTACGGCTCGACCGGCGGGGCCTGTCGTCGTGCTGTGGTGCTGCGCTCAGACCCTCTCGCGCAGGCTCCGCGAGGTGGCGCCGGCGAGCTGCGAGCTGCCCGAGAAGCGGACCGCGATGCGGTACGACCCCGCCGGCAGCGTCTTGGTGAAGCTGAACTTCTGCACCTTGTCGGGGTAGCCGCCCTTGGTCGACGAGCCCGACAGCGTGACGGTCTTGAGCACCTTGACGATGGTGCCCTTGCTGTTGAGGATCACCAGCGAGGCCTTCTGCCGGCCGCTCTGCGCCGCGGCGACGAAGCCGGTGACGACCACCCTGGTGCCCGAGCGCCTGGCCGTGGACAGCACCACCACTGCCTTGACCACCGTCTTGGTGGCCGTCTTGGCCGCCGTGAAGGCGCCATCGGCGTCAGTGCTGATGACCGTCCCGCTGAAGGTCGCCGCCCGCACCGCGCGCACCGTCAGCGACCAGGAGCCGTCAGCCCTGACCACGGCGGTCCCGACCGTACGGACCCCCTTGGTGGCGGCGTCGGTGTCGGTGACGAGCACGGGGGTGCCGGCCGTGGTGCCACCGCGGCGGCTGACCGACCCGGTGACCACGAGCGACTTGCCGGCGACGACCGTCTTGGGTGCGGTGATCGTCACCACGGGACGGGCGGCGGGGGTGGCGGTCGTCCCGGCTGAGGCGGGGCTGGTGCCGCCCGAGCTGCTGGCGATCACCGTGAAGACGTAGGGCACGCCGTCGATCAGACCGGTCACCTTGATCGGCGAGGCCGGCCCGCTCACGAAGGCCGCCGCACCACCGTTGGTCGGCCGGGCGATGACCGTGTAGGTCACGACCTGCCCGTTGGTCGGCGCGGGGGTGAAGGAGACGAGTGCGTCGCCGTCACCGATGACGACGGTCGGTGCGCCCGGCGTCCCGGGGACCGGTCCGGGAGAGGTTGCGGTCGGCGTACCCGTCGTGCTGGCGCTCTCCGGGCCGCTGCCGGTGGAGTTGGTGGCGTGCACCGTGACCGTGTACGTCACCCCGTTGGTCAGCCCCATGACGGTGATCGGCGACGACGTGCCGGACGCGGTGACCGGCGGCCCCGAGCTCGGCGTGGCGGTGACCGTGTACCCGCTGATCGCCGCACCGCCGGTGGACATGGGCGAGCTGAAGGAGACGACGAGGGCCTGGCTCCGGGGGGCCGCGGAGACGCCCGTCGGCGCGCCGGGGGCCCCGACGACCGTCACCGTGTTGGTGGCCGAGGAGATCGTGTCGGTGCGGGTGGTGCCGCTGACGTCACCGACCGCGCCGGCGATGGTCAGGGTGCCGCCCGGAGCGCCACTGTCGATCTTGGTGCTCAGGTTCGTCGTGGTGTCGTACGGGGGCGACACCGGGAAGCCCGTCTGCGGGCCGAAGTACCCGGTGATGGTGCCGTTCGGGCCGTCGGTCAGCGGGATGTTGCCGGTACTGCTCGGGCCCGTGGTCGGGTAGGTGATGTGCACCTGCGCGGCCTTGAGCCCAGGGATGCCGGAGAGGACGAAGTCCACCCGGACGTTCGAGTACGACGGCCCGTTGCCCGGGTCGTTGAGGGTGGCCGTACCCATGGCAGCCGTCGCACTGCCGGCGGTGATCATGGTGGGCGGCATCTGCGTGTAGGTCAGGGCGGGGACGGTGATCATGCTGCTCTGCATGGCCAGCGACGTGGGCGGCGTCGTGCTGAGGTCGTCGACGTTGCCGACCACAGTGAGCGTCCCCCCGGGGGCGTTGTTGCTGAGGCTCACCTGGAACGGGGTCATCTGGTTGTAGCCGGGGCCGACCTGGAAGCCCGTCTGCGGCCCGAAGTACCCGGTGATGGTGCCGTTGGGGCCGTCAGTGAGCGGCACGGTGCCCGTCATGGATCCGCTGCCGTAGGTGATGGTCACCTGGTTGGCCTTGAGGGCGGGGATGCCGGAGATCACGAAGTCGACGCGCACGTGCGCGTACGTGGGGCCAGTCGCCGAGTTCTGGATCGTCGCACTGCCCGCGGCAGGGCTGGCACCAGGCGTGAGGGGAGTGGGCAGCGTCTGCGTGTAGGTGACGGTGCTCGCCGCAGCCGCCGCACTGTGGGCGGCCGGGTGCGCCGGCGGGGCAGCCGCCGACGCGGCGGCGGGCAGCGCGGCGAGGGCGCCGAGCCCCAGCGCCCCGGCAGCCAGCACGGCGAGCGGACGGGACAGCGCGCGTCGGCCGGTGCGGTCGTCGAGGGCCTGACGGTCACGGGCGGGGTGGCGGGGCAGCTGCCCGGATCTCCTCGGAGAGCAGGGGGCGAACCTGGCGTGACGGGCATCTCACCCGTTGCGCACAGCATGCCTGACGACGTCAGGGAGCGGGGTGCGCCGGCCCGTGATTTCCCGCTCGACAACCGGCGCGCGGACGTCGTACGGTCTGCGCACACGAGAGAGGAGGTGGTTCGTACTTTGAGTACCAGTCGGACACGTGAGGTGGCTGCCCGCTAGCCGCCGTTCAAGGTCTCACCATACCCCGCCTCCTCCGGAGCTCGACTCCACCAGGTAGAACGGCGACTGGCGAGAACCGGGCAGTCACCGCGCCCCCGGACCCCCGTCCCGTCCAGACGGGCACCGACCTCGAGAGGTCGGCGACACGGTCCGGGGGCGTTCTGCTGCCCGGACGCGGCCCGGGGCTACGCCGTAGCACATGGAGCAGGTCGGCATCCGTGAGCTCGAGCAGAACGCCGGCGCCGTCATCGCCCGGGTCAAGTCAGGCAAGACCGTCGAGGTGACCGAGCGCGGCAAGCCGGTGGCGCTGCTGACGCCGCGCGCCGACACCCGCTCGGCGTTCGAGCGCCTCGTCGACCAGGGCGAGGTGGAGCTGGCGACGGGGATCATCCTCGATGTCGAGCCGCTCGACCTCGGCCCCGGCAACCCCGCCACCCGGGCTCTCATGGAGATGCGCGACGAGGACACCCGCTGACCGGTGCTCTACATCGACTCCACTGCCATGGTCAAGGTGGTCGTCGAGGAAGCGGAGAGCCCTTCGCTGCGTCGTGTCGTCGCCGACGGCGGGTCGCTGGCGTCCAGCGCGCTGCTGAGGACGGAGGTCGGCCGCGCGCTGCGGCGAGCAGACGCAGCTGCGGCCGACGCGGTGCTCCGTCCGGTGCTGACCGGCGTGACGCTCGTCTCCGTGAGCCGGCAGATCCTTGACGCCGCCGTGCGGGTCGGCCGACCAGAGCTGCGCAGCCTCGACGCCATCCACCTGGCGACCGCGCTGAGCCTGGAGGTCGACGCCTTCGTCGCGTAGGACCACCGGCTGCTCGAGGCGCCGTCGCCTACGGCCGACCCGTGCTGAGCCCCCGAGCCTGAGTCAGACGAGCCTGGGTCAGATCAGCCTGGGGTCAGACCAGCCCGGTGCCCGGCACCCGCTCGAGCTGGCCGGACAGGCGCGAGCGCAGCGGTGCGTCGCCCACCGCCTCGTCGACGGCGAAGAGCAGCTGCGCGTCGACGACGCCGTAGATGCGCTGACCGGCGCTGACCGGCTCCCCCGTCTCGGTCCGGACGACGACGTCCGTACCGATGTCGACCCGGCCCGCGGTGACGGCGCCGAGGTAGATCGCGCAGACGCCGGCGCTGCTGGTGAGGAGCACCTCGAGGGAGCCGTCGTCGGTGACCCGCCACCAGCCGTTCTCCGCGCTGACCGGCACCCCCGCCGCCGTAGCGCTCCCGTGGTACTCCAGCGACCCCCCGGGCCCGGGCACGTAGTCGAGCTCGATCTCGACCTCGCGGTCACCGTCCGGCGCGGCCATCACCCCGGTGCCGCGCCACAGGCCGCCGAGCCAGCGCAACGCGTCCGGGATGTCGCTGTGGTCCACCGCGCCGAGCCTTGCAGACGCCGCGAGGGCCGCCCCGCTGGTGCGGGACGGCCCTCATGGCTGGTGCGGTGCGCTCAGGCGATGTGCCTCGCGTGCGAGTTGGTCGTCGTCGGCGCGTACCCGGCGATGCTGACCGTCTCCTTGACGGTGATCGCCTTGCCGGCGTCTGCCGACGTCAGCGTGTACGTCGACGTCGTGGCCCCGCTGATGGCCTTGCCGTTGCGCGACCACTGGTACTTGTAGGTCTTGGTCCCGGCGGCGTAGAAGCTGCCCTTGAAGGTGATCTTCAGCGTGCTGCCGACCCTCGAGGCACCGAGGACCGAGGGGCCGTGCTTGACGCCGGGCTTGGCGCCCTTCTGCACGATGGTCGCCGCTGTGGTCGCGGTGACGGTCCCCGCGGCGTTTCTCGCGGTCACGACGCAGGTGAGCGCCTTGCCGAGGCTGCCGGCGGTCGGCACGTACGTCGTGCCGGTCGCGCCGGCGACGGGCACACCCGCGACGTACCACTGGTCGGTGAGCGTCGGCGCCTGTGTCCACACGCCGAGCAGGCAGGTCTCGGTATCACCGACGCGCCCGTTGCCGAGGATCGCCGGCTGCTGGGTGGCGACCGGCGGCGTGACGGCCGGCGTCGTCGGTGCCGCAGTCGTCGTCGGTGCCGCAGTCGTCGTCGGTGCCGCAGTCGTCGTCGGTGCCGCAGTCGTCGTCGGTGCCGCAGTCGTCGTCGGGGTGACGATCACCGGGTTGACGACGTCGAAGGTGTTGTCCGCGTTCAGCTTGATGTCGATGCTGTAGTAGATCGACGCGATGGACGGGCCGCTCTTCACGCTGATCAGCCGGACCTGGTAGTAGCCGGCCACGGTGCCCGACGATGTGTTGGTCCCGATGCGAGCCTCCAGCGAGCCGGCGGTGACCGGGGCCGGGACGGTGACCGGGGTCGTCGCGGGAGCCGACTGCGTCTTGCTCACTGACAGAGAGTTACCGGACCAGTCCGTTGCGGCCACGTTGGCCTGCGGCGTGAAGACGTCGAGCTGTCCGCCGTAGGCCGCCGCGTTCGGGTCGTCGCCGCGGTAGCCCACGGGAGCCACACCGTTGTCGCTGCTCCCGGCGGCTACCGCGTGGTCGACCACCGTGTTGAAAGCCGCGTCGGCTGCCCCGTGCGTCACCTGGTTGCCCGCGGCGTCGAAGAGCTGGACCGTGCCGCGGGCGTCGGGGTCGGAGTACGGGACGGGCCCGGTGACGGCCGAGGCCGACGCAGCGAGGGCGAGGCCAGTCACGAGCGCTGCGCCTACCGCTGTCGCTGTCACCGCCAGGGTGACCTTCATGGTCGTTGTTGTTCGCATGGGTGTGTTCCTCTCGACCGCAACGAGGCGGGTTGGGGTTGGGTCAGGTCCGGGGACGGCGGAAGCGTGCTCGACCGAAGAGCAAGGACGCCATAAGAGCGATGACGGCGAGGACCACGATGACCACGATGACCTCGGTCCGGTGGGAGTGGCCAGGGGCGGAGTCGACCGCGGCCGCGGTCGCTGGGTTGATGGACGCGTCGGGCGTCGACGCAGCCGGATCTGCAGCGGGTGCCGTCGCTGAGGTGCCGGCGGGAGGGCCCGCCCCGGCTGACGTCGACCCGCCGCTCGGAGTGAGACTGGACGGTGCTCGCTCACCAGCCGGCGCGCCACCCGGGCTGACGCTGGCCGAGGTGCCGGTGACCTGGGCCTGCAGAGAAGCGATGGTCGTCGCCTGGGCAGCTATGGCCGACTTGACCACCTCAGGACTGGGGGTCAGCACGGCCCCCTTCACGTCGGTCGTCGTACCTGACCGGACCACGCGCCAGGTGTGGGCGCGCTGGTCGATCCTGATGTCAGCGGTGTAGTAGCGCGGGGCCACCTGCGGGCCGGGTTGGATGCTGATCAAGCGCAGCTCGTAGAGACCGGCGACGGCGCCCGTGGACGGGCCCAACGCCTCCGGCAGCTTGGACTCCATCGAGAAGTCGGACAGACGGGTGAGTGTCTCGGGGCCGTTCACCGGCGAGGCGAGCGGCTGTGAGCGCGACAGGGGGGCCCCGTTCCACGACGAGGGGTCGGAGCCGTCCGTCGGGACCCACAGATAGAGCTGGCCGGCATCGCGGTAGCCCTCGGCCGCGGGACCAGCGCCGACCACCCTGGCGATCTCCGAGGACACAGAGACGGCTGAGCTGCCGCCGATGATCGCTCGACCTTGCGCGTCGTAGAAGGTGAGCCCGCCCTGGCTCGCCGAGTCGGTGTAGGGAGGTGCACTCGCGGCGGACGCCGCCACGACACCGCGGGCCAGGACGATCAGCACCAGGGCAGCGCAGATGGCGAGACGGTGAGGCGCACGCCAGGTCACGATCATGGATCCCTTCGGAGACATCACACGCAACCGCCGGTCCTCCCAGCCGAAGGGCTGAGAGGACCGGCAGGAGCGCTCCTGACGTGGATCTCTTGGTCGTACCGCCTAGGAGGCGGAGCCACGCACCTTGCGGGTGAGCAGCAGGCCGGCACCAAGGGCGAGCGCCGACAAGGGGATGAGCAGCGCGTACGGCGCCTCCGGCAGTGCCGCCGGCGGCGGGGTCACCCCCGGGTTAACCGTGTAAGGCACCGCTGCCGAGGTGCTGGGGATGTAGGTGGTGGCGTCGGTCGGGGTGAAGGTGGCCGTGTAGCTGTGGCTGCCCGGTCCGGCGTTCGTGGTGGTGGTGGCCACCCCGTTGGTCGGCGTCACCGCCGCGAGCTGGGTGCTGCCATCGAAGAAGGTCACCGTCCCGGCGGCGGCCGCCGGGTCGGTGGTGGAGCTCAGCGTCACCGGAGCGGTGCCGTTGGCGCCGGCGGTCTGCGGACTGGCCGGGCTCGCGGTGAGACCGGTCTGCGTGCCGACACCGTTGTTGATCGTGAAGGTGTTGGTGGAGGTGTCGACCAGCAGGTTGGCGGCGTAGTACGTCGTCGCGACCGCCCCCCCCGGCGCCTTCGTGCTTACGAGACGGAGCTCGTAGTTGTTGGCAAAGCTGCCGGTCGAGGTGTTCGACCCGATCTTGGTCATGACGCTGCTGGCGGTGATGCCCGAGGCCACCGTCACCGGCTGCGCAGTGTCCTGCGTCCGTGCGGACGAGAGTGAGTTCGCCGTAAAGCCGGAGGCGTCGGTCGAGGTGCCGTCCGGGTTCTTGGGCTCCGTCGAGGGTGTGGCGATGAAGATCTGCGACCCGTACGCCGTCGCACTCGGGTCGTCTCCGCGGAAGCCGGCAGGGGCGAAGCCGTTGTCGGCACCGCCGACTGCCACGATCTTGGAGACGATGGTGTTGAACGGCACCGTGGTGCTGCCCGTGGTGACGGCCTGACCTGCGCTGTTGAGGAGCAAGATGCCGCCCTCAGCGGCAGCGTCGCCATACGTCGGCGTGACAGCCGACGCCGACCCGGCGAGCGCGAACGTCGCGCCGACGGCGAGGACTGCGCTGCCGAGCAGGGCGGCGGCGCGCTTGGTTGTGCTCATGCGATGCCCTTCGTGTGGAGAGGTGAGGTGCGGGCGCGGATCAAGAGCAGGAGCGACCGATGGGCGTGAAGAAGGCGGCGCACACGAGCGGGTCGCCGTTGTCAGGGTCGGTGTAGAAGCCGCCCGACGCGAAGGCGGAGGTCACGAAGGCGGTGGCCTTGTCCGCATTTCGGACCACATCGAAGACCGTCCGGTTGGTGGTGTAGAAGGGGTACGTGGTGTTGTCGGGGGTCGTCGCGGTCTTCGTGAGCAGCTTGGTCGCGCCCAGGTAGTTCGGCTGCGTCGTGTTGAAGAAGCCCGAGTCGTCGAGCTGCTGCTTCGACGAGGCGAAGGGCGCGATGGCGTCGGCGGCGTTCTGGCTGACCGGCGGGGTCGCGTTGGTGCGGGGGCTCTGGAGGAAGGTCGGGTCGTTCTCGGTCGTGACGTCGAGGTTCGGGTTCGTCAGGTCGCTGTCGCTGATGTTGAGGCTCGACTCGAAGGCGATACGGGTGCCCGAGTTCGACTGCGGGATCTCCGGGATGATCGTGTTGCTCGGGGCGCAGACGAAGCCGGAGGTGCCGGCGGCGGAGCCGCACCGGGAGGTGTAGTTCGGGATGTCTGACCAGAGCCTGTAGGTGCCCTTGTAGATGTTGACCAGCTCGGCGTTGGTCAGCCCCCCGGGCGCGTCGGTCGAGACGGCCGTGGCCGAACCGGTGCCGGTCTGGCGGACGACCGCGATCTGGATGTTGTCGGTGGCCACGCCGAACGAGGTGAGCTTCGATGACTCGTCGTTGGTGGTCAGGAGCGGCCGCGAGACGCGGGCGAAGTTGACGCTCGGGTTCGACGTGCCACCGTTGGCGCCTAGGGCCTTGGTGCCGTCACCACTGCCGAAGGGACGGGGGATCGGCGCCTGGCCCTGGCGCAGGATGACCATGTCGACCGGGGTGCTGTTCTTGTTCGCCTGCGTGATCGGGTTGGTGGCGTCGTAGGACTGCAGCCGCGCGCCCGGGTGCGTGAAGTTGTAGCCGGGCGTGATGCCTGCCCCGTCGTCGAGGAAGTCGACGAGGTACTGGGTCGTGTCGGAGCCGACACCGACCTTGTCGTTGCTCCCCGCGACCGGGTCGGCCGACGCGGGCGGGGCTAGCGCCCCGAGGGTCAGCGCGATGAGTCCCGCGCCACTGAGTCCTGCCAGGGTCTTGGCGGCCTTCATGCTTGTCCACCTTCTCGTCGAGACTGTCGCCGGCGCTGCACCGTGCGACGCGCTGTGCGCAGGCCTAATCTCTCGGTCCCACACCACGCTGGAGGTGGCGGTAGGTGAACGGACGGTGAAGTCGTGCGGGCCAACACCAGGAGATCATTGCCGGACGGCGACGGCGCGGCCAGCTCAGGTGAGGTTGGGGAGCAAGAGCATGGCGGCCGAGGTCGTCCCCCACAGGACTGCCAGCACAGCTGGCAGGCCGACCAGCCAAGCCGGCCGGCGGCCCCACCGCGTGCGCGCCAGCACCGCGGCACCGACCGTCACGAGCAGCAGCTCCAGCCAGAGCACCAGGGTGTTCAGCGAACGGGTATCGCCCTTGAGTGCCTTCTCCTCCGTCGCCACGCCCGGGAGCCTCGCTCCGATCGCGGGCTGGGTCTGCCCCTGCAACGTCGCATCGACGAGCACCACCCCGCTGGGGGCCCACCCGGCACGCCAGCCGCTCGCCTCGCTCGTCTCCAGGACCACCCGGCTGCCCCCCGCCGTCAGGGGGGCAGGCAGCGGGTCGCCCTCGCGCCGCACATCATCGACGCGGTAGCGGAACACCCCCTGCCCGGTCGTCACGGTGAAGGTCTGCGCGGACTTCAGACCCGACACGTTGTCGAAGGGAGCACCGTAGGTGACGCTGCGCCCGTAGAGCAGGCTGATCCCCGACTGGCCGGGCAGCGGGGTGTCGCGACGGTGGCCCGGCCCGAGCCTCAGCATCGCCGAGTCCGTGCCCTCGACAACGACGAGCCCGCGGGTCCCCACCGACGGGGCGTCGATGAGTGCGATCGGTGTCCCCGGTGCGATGACCCCGCCGTACGGGGTCGTGCCGCCCGCCAGCCCTTCACGGAGCTGGTCGTAGAGGACGGACTGCGAGCGTGCCTCCTGCACGCCGCTGAAGACGAAGGCGTACAGCAGGACCCAGACTGCGGCGAGGCCCACGGCGATCAGAACCTCGGTCGCCGCGCTCGTCTGCCGCACGGCGGGGCGACGGCGAGCGCGCACCGCGCGCCAAGTCCCACGACCGGGGCGGGCCGCCGCGCCAGCGGAGACGTCGACGACAGGGGGCGGCCGCTCGGCCACCGCGCTGCTCACCGGGAGTGCCGGCGGCCGAGCGGGCTGTTGAGCAGCAGTGCCCCGAGGCCACCGGCGACGGCGACCAGCAGCAGGAGCGGCAGGACGGTGCCCCCGAATCCCGCCGACGTCCCCGTGGTGCGCCCGACCAGCCGAGCCGGCCCGCCAGCCGCGGCAGCCTCGGCGGGTGACGCCACGCTCGGTACGGGCGCCGACGAGGGGGCGGGTGCCCGGGGCGCGACCGGGCCGACCGGTGCGGGCGGCGCCGCGGCCGGCGTGGTCGGGGCTGCCGTGGGTCCGGCAGCGACCACAGCCCCCGCGCTTGTCGAGGCGACTGCCGATGCCGTTGTCCGGTTCGGGCTCGCGGCCCTCGTCGATGTCGACGAGGGTGAGGCCGCCGTCGGCGACGCCGTGTGCGTCGGGGGGGCGGCGCCCGGGACGACGCCCGGGACGACGCCGGGCACGGTGCCGGACTGGGCGGAGACCGCCCTGGCCACCTGCTCGTCGTAGTCGAGGAAGGCGCCGAGCCCGTTGGCCGAGGTCATGGGCAGGTACCCCGCCGGCAGCTGCCCCACCTGGTCCCCCTGCACCTGCCCAGGCCCAGCCGCATACCGGATGAACGTCGCGGCGTGGGCCGCGTCGTCAGCGCTGAGGCCCGTGGTCGGACTGGCGGCGTAGATCACCATGGCCCCGGGGTACGCGTTCGAGAGGTGGACGTCGTTGGCGATCCGCGAGTATGGGATCGGCCAGCTGTTGCTGGGCGCATCCGCCTGTGCTGCCGTCACCGCAGTGCGGAGGCCGTCAGCCGTCCCGCTGACGAACGTGCGGCCCGAGCCGTCGTTGAACTTCGTGTTGCTCGGCGTGACACCCGTGGTCTGCAAGGCGGCTGTCGCCAACCCGTAGCGAGAGGCCTCGCTGACGGAGATGAGGCCGAGGATGGCGCGTTGACCCGGCCCCGGACGCGGCGCCCTCGCCGGGGTGAACGGCGAGTCGGTGCTGCCACTGCCCTTGCAGCCCAGCTGCACGTTGGGCCAGGCGTCCTGCACCGCGGTGGCGATGGCGAACAACCGCGCGACGGGGGCGGCGAGCAGGCCTAGGTACGGGGTCTGGGTCAAGGCTGTGCAGCTGCTGCCGTTGTGCGGGTTGAGGTAGGAGTCCAGCAACGGCCAGACGTTGACCGGCAAGTTGATGTTCTTGTACGCCGGGTTGACCACCATGCCCCAGGGATCTGTCTTGCCGTCGAGCCAGGCTCGCGCCTCAGGGTCGGCGTTGATGTAGGACGTCAACGCCAGCTCCTCGTCGGAGAGGGAGCTGATGTTCAGCAGCGCCGTGCCGCCGGCGTTCTGGTCCGTCGGGGCCCCGGGGTTGAGCGCCCGGAACTCGGGGTCGTTGAACAGCGACGCGGGGTTGCTGCCGACCCCGGGGTCGTCCGTCGCCCCGTACCGGTAGGACTCGGTCAGCAGCTTCGCGAGCAGACGCCCGTCCAGCTTCAGCGAGGTGTACTGACCCGTCGCGTTGTTGTCGGCGTCGTGCAGGTCGATCTGGTAGCCGATGGCGAAGCCGTCCACTGCAACAGGAGCGTTGGCGACGGGCACGCCCCCGTACCCGTCACTCGGTGGGGTGCTGATGAGGGCCATCGCCGCGGATCCGCCCGCCAGCTGGCTCTCCGCCTGCGGCTCGCCCAGCTGCACGTGGCGGAACTTGAAGCGAGAGGGGTCCCCGCAGAACGCTGGTGACCACTGCGCGCTGGCCTCGGCGAACTGCTCTGAACCGTAGATCTCGAACGGGACCCGGGTGTCCGTGATGTCGCAGGTGCTGGCGGACGGGGCGAAGGTCAGAGGGATGGTGATGCGGTTGCGCCAGTTCGACGCCGCCCACCACAGCTCGCCGTCGACCGCTCGGTCGCTGTTCTGGATGTCGCCATCCGTCGTCGCGGCGTGGGACCCGGGCGGGTACTTCCCCCTCGCCTCGCACTGCTTGGCCGCACGCGTGAGCGCAGTGCCGGACAGCCCTGCCGGCCCGGCGGAGGCGGGCGAGAGGTCGCAGCTGATGCCCTCGACGGGGACCGCGACCAACGCGCAGGGAACGGTGGTGGAGCAGCCCAGCGAGGCGTTCTCGTCGACCGTCCGGATGTCGAAGAGTGAGGCTCCCGTCCCGTCCGCCTTCGTTGCGGCCCACGTCTCGTTCGGGACGAAGCCCCCGGTGGTCGCGTCGCTCCCAGCCTCGGGAGGCATGGTGTCCTGGGAGCACGCGGGGTATCTCGTGCCGTTCTGCGCCACGAACGGGAGGTAGTGGACGGGGTACGTCCCCTCGTCGGGGCACGGCGGGCTGCTCGGCAGAGGCTGCGGGGACTGCGCCGGCCGGTCCGCAGCGTCGGCGTAGTGGTCGAGGCGCCAGGGGCTACCGACGCCTTGGACGTCGTCCACCTGCCGCTCCAGGAAGCTGGACGTGAAGCACGTCCGCTGCGAGAGCTGGTCGGCCGCCGCGCTCGGGTCGTCGACGCCCCGGCACTCGAGGAGCACCATCGGGTACTCCTCCGTCGTCCCGCTCGAGAGGTTGAGGTCGTTGACCGCGCCTCCCGTCGGGTGCGCACCGGTCCACGAGACGGCGACCCGTTGCCGCCCGCGCAGGTTGGCGGTCTGCGCCACCGTGAGGGTCACGCCCCGACGGTCCACGTGCTGCACGGTGCCGTCAGCTGCCGTGAAGTCGCGGGTGGCGGTGACCGACTTCGAGATGGCCGAGCTCGACGTGGCGTCGCGCGGCTGCAGCGCTGAGGAGGTCGCCACCGGCGTCATCGACGCGGCCGTGCTGAGGAGGGCGCCGAGGACGGCTGCGCCGACGACCAGCCGGTTCGCACGTGCGGTCGTCCAGCCGGCGGTCATCGACCGGTCCCGTCAGCTCGGCGGGACAGCCGACGACCGAGCAGCACGGGGACGATGAGCGCGGCGAGCAGCAGCACGGCGGCCAGCGGCGCCAGCACCCTGGTCGGCGCTCCGGTCCGTTCGGACGCCAGCGTCGTCGGGATCGGTAGCACGGGGTCCGAGGAGCCGTCGGCCGCCACGCCCGAGCCGTCCGTCGTCGTGCCGCCCGTCGACGCGCCGGTCCCGCCGCCCACGAGGGCTCCCGTCTCCGGGTCGACCATCGCCGCAGCGGTGCCGGCGCTCGTCGCACCGGTCGCGCTGCCCGCCCCGTTCGCGCCGGTCGTCGTGGCGCCGCTCGACGTCCCCGCCGTGCCGACCGCCGTCGTACCGGTCGCTGCAGGGCCCGTGGCGGTCGTGGTCCCACTGCCGCTCTTGTTGGTGGTCGTGGCGCCCTTGGTGGTCGACGTGGCGCCCCTGATCGCGGTCGTCGACGTCGGCGCCTTGCCGCCCGTGGGGTTCGCATTGATCGCAGCCGCGTTGCTCGAGCCGCAAGGGCCGACGCCGTCCTGGTCGCAGGCCTGCGGCTGAGGTGCGATCTCTGCGAGGTAGTTGCGGTTGGGGTCACCGGCGACGAACGTCGGGTTGTTGCACTGGCTGACGTCGCGCTGGTCGAGGTTGACGCCGGCGTCTGCCGTCTTCAGCTTGCCCACCTGGTCGAAGCCGCTCTGCACGAGGTTGATCGGCAGCGGTGAGTACCCGAGCGGCCCCATCTCCCGCTGGCCCTCGCAGAGCGAGTAGAAGAGGAAATCACCGATGGTCTGGCGCTTGGCCGTGGACAGCCGGCTGTCCTGGTCGTTCGTGCCGGTCGGGATGACCATGTACGAGTAGGACGACATCGCGTAGGCGCGGGGGTCGCTGTCGGTGTAGACGTCGTCGAGGTTCTGGGTGAGGTACTTGGTCGGGTCGTTGACGTCGGTGGTGTCGATGTGTGCCTTCGTCAGCGCGACCGCCACGTTGTACTGGGTGGGAGACGTGTAGAAGCCAGCCTGGTTCTCCAGCTTGATGACCGGGTAGTTCTTCTGCAGCGCGTACGAGTACTCGTCGTAGGCGATACCGCCGTTGGCAGCCGACGAGGTCAGGTAGTTCATGACCTGGTCGGACCCGTTCTGCGAGATCTGCGGACCCTTTGCCGGCCAGTACGACGTCTGCGTGCCTGGGGAGTAGTAGCCGGACCAGATGCTCGGCGTCACCTTGCTGAGGTAGCGGGTGAACTGCGCGGTGGCACCCGAGCCGTCCGACCGCACGATCGGCACGATCGTCAACGACGGGAGGGCGCGACCGTTGTTGTCCGCGGTGATGGCGGGGTCGTTCCAGTTGTTGATCTGGTTGCTGAAGATCTTCGCGATGGTGGCGGGCTTCAGCCGGATGTTCTTGACCAGCTGGCCGGCGACCTCGACGTGGTACGGGAACGACGTGCCGCCGGCGGTGATGGGCACGTAGGCGTAGTTGCGGCCGTTGGCGGTGTCGGAGTTGCCCTGCTCGTCCGTGCCGAGGTAGGCGATGTCACTGACCGCGTAGTCGACCGTCTTGTTCGCGAAGTCCTTGCGACCCTGGCTGGAGCCGTTGGCTGTGAAGACCACTTGCAGGCCGTTGCTCGTGGTGTCGGCCACCCACTGGTTGACCGCGTTGGCGGCCCAGGTCGAGCCCGAGCCCTCGATGAGCGCGTGGGCGTCCGCCGCGTCAGCGGGGGTGCTGGTGGCCGCCAGTGGGAGTGCGGCGAGGCCGATCGCGGCGGCGAGCATCGTCGCGCGGCGCCAGCGGGTCATGCGGGGCATCGGAGCTCCGGGGTGTCGGGGTGGCTGGTGCTGGGGGATGGGAGGGCGCCGCGGGCTCAACGGCCGGTCCGCTGCCGCGCCAGGAACCGCGCCGCGACGAACATGGCGAGCACGAGGGCGAGCAGGATCGCGGCGGCGGCGAAGGCACGGTCGATGAGGACCGTCTGACCGCTCCGCACCAGGCTGAAGACGTACAAGGGCAGCGAGTTCATCGGGTCCTTGAACGGGTTGGTGTTCAGGAACGTGCTCGCGCCGGAGGTGAGCAGCACCGGAGAAGTCTCACCGACACCACGGGCGATACCGAGGATGAGCGCGGTAGCCAGCCCCGGCCGGGCGGTCGGGAGCACGATCTTCCAGACCGTCTGCCAGCGCGAGGCGCCGAGGGCGAGGCTCGCCTCGCGGAGGCCGCTGGGGACGACGCGCAGGACGACGTCCGACGCGCGGGCGATGATGGGCAGGATCATGACGCTGATGGCCATCGACCCGGCGAAGCCCGTCTTGGGGACGCCGAGCTTGATGATGAGCAGCGTGTAGATGAAGAGCCCGGCGACGATCGACGGGAGCGCCGTCATGGCCTCCACCAGAGTCCGGACGATGCGTGCGAACCGGCCGCCGATCTCGACCATGTAGACCGCTGTTGCGACCCCTAGGGGCAGCGTCACCACGACCGCGATGCCGATCTCGATCAGCGTGCCGATCACCGCGTGCAGTGCGCCACCGTGGGTGAGCGGGGTCAGCGGGCCGACGCCCGAGCCGTCCTTGGTGAACGTGTTGGCGTGGCCGAGGCCCTTCGCCCCGCGCGCGAAGACGTAGACGATCGCGGAGAACAGACCGAAGGCGACGAGGGCGGCGGCACCGTGCACCAAGGCGGAGGCGAGCCGGTCACGGATCGCCGGTCCTTCCTGGTCCAGGCTCGTGACCAGCGCGTAGAGCGCCGCGAAGGTGAGGTACCAGCACACGACGAAGCCGACGGACCCGCTGGTCGGCAGGACCTGGGTGTAGAGGAGCCAGACCAGGGCGAGAGAACCGACGGCCGCCCCGGCGAAGTTGAGCTTGTCCTCCAACGGCCGCGCGCGGATCGAGCGTGGGCGCTCGGCCGGCGGCTGCGGCGCGGCCTCGACCAGCGCGGGGATGACGGTGGTGGGGTCCTCCGTGGACGTAGGCCGGATGTCGAGCAGCGTCATCTCAGATGTCCGTACCGACGCCGCTGCGTCCCCGGTTGACCACGATGGCCGCCAGCGTGTTGACGACGAGGGTGATGATGAAGAGGACGAAGCCGGCCGTGAGCAGCGCGGAGAGCTGGGTGCTCGATGCTTCCCCGAAGCGACCGGCGATCAGTGCCGAGATGGTCTCCGTGCCGACCTCGAGGGGCTTGAACTTGATGTCGAAGGACGGCGAGATGATGAGGACGACGGCGATGGTCTCGCCCAGAGCGCGACCGAGAGCCAACATCGTACCGCCGATGATCCCGCCACGGCCGAAGGGGATGATGACCGATCGGATCATCCCCCAGCGTGTCGCGCCGAGGGCGAGCGCCGCCTCCTTCTCCCCGGGCGGCGTCTGGCTGAAGACCTGGCGCATGACGGCGCAGGCCATCGGCAGGACCATCATCGACACGGCGATGCCGGCGATGAACGCTGAGGCGGTGTAGCGGGTCTGCGCCCACGTCGCTGCGTGCGGGTCGGTGTCGACGTGCAGGAACGGCAGCCAGCCGAGATAGGTCTGCAGCCACCGCGCGATGTAGATGGCTCTGGGCTCGAGAAGCAGCGCACCCCAGAGGCCCCAGATGATGCTCGGGACGGCGGCCATGAGGTCGACGAGCGAGACCAGCGTGGAGCGCAGCCGCGCCGGCGCGTACTCGGTGATGTAGAGCGCCGTCCCGAAGGCGAGCGGGAAGGCGATCGTGAGCGCGACCAGGGCCACCGTGATCGTGCCGATGACCACGGCCGCGATGCCGACCTTGTCCAGCTCCGGGTTGAACTGCGCGGTCGTGAAGTACTTGAGGCCGTAGTGGCTCAGCGTCGGCTTGGCCTGCAGCGCCAGGAAGAACCCGATGCTCGCGACGATGACGAGAACCAGCGTGGCGACGCCACGGGTGCCGATCTCGAAGATCTTGTCCGAGCGGGGGAGCGACGGCGTGATGTCGCGCGGGACGTCGGGCGTGACGGGCGTCGGTGCCATCGGCCGCTCGAGGACCGCGGTCACCCGAACTTCCCGTTGACGTAGGCGTCGGTGCGCGGGTCCTGCGGGCGCTCGAAGATGTCGGTCGTCCGGCCGGACTCGACGATCTGGCCGGGCGTGCCCTGCTCGGCCAGGAAGAAGGCGCACTGCTGGCTGACCCGGGCGGCCTGCTGCATGTTGTGCGTGACGATGATGACCGTCACGTCGTTGCGCAGGTCGTGGATGGTCTCTTCCACCCGCCGCGTCGAGGTCGGGTCGAGGGCCGAGCACGGCTCGTCCATGAGCAGGACGTCGGGCTGCACGGCCAGGGATCGCGCGATGCACAACCGCTGCTGCTGGCCACCGGAGAGCGCACCGCCGGGGGTGTCGAGGCGGTCCTTGACCTCGTTCCACAACCCGCCGCGGCGCAGGCACCGCTCGACGAGGTCGTCCTTGTCGCCGCGCGCTGCCTTCGTACCCGTGAGCTTGAGACCGGCCAGGACGTTCTGCCCGATCGTCATCGCGGGGAACGGGTTGGGCTTCTGGAAGACCATGCCGACCCGCTTGCGGGTCTCGGTGATGCGGCGACCGGCGGCGTAGATGTCCTCGCCGTCGAGCAGCACCTCGCCGGCGAGCTGGGCGGAGGGCACCAGCTCGTGCATCCGGTTGAGGATGCGCAGGAAGGTCGACTTGCCGCAGCCGCTGGGGCCGATCAGAGCGGTCACCGTGCCGGGCGGCATGGACAGCGACACCCGGTCGAGCACCTTGTTGCTGCCGAACCACGCCGAGACAGCCCTGGCATCGAGGTGCGCACCCCGGGGGGAGTCAGACGCGGGCTCGGAGACCGCGCTCCCCACCTGAGGGACGTGCGCCGTGCGCTCGGCCTCGGGGGTCACGGTGACGGACACGGGGCTCCTCCAGGTGGGCGCGGCGGGGCCAGGGCCCTCGGGCTGGCGCAGCAGGTGCCAGTCGACGCTAGGCGGGCGCGCGGGGTGCACCTTGCCGCGGGAGGCGTTGTTCACGTCCCGTTCGGTTGCTGGCCCACCGGGGCGCCGACTGTTCACCTGGCGGTGCGACCGCTCTCGATCCCTCGCGACTGCGACCCGACTGAAGCCCCCATCCGGGTTGGTTTGTGCGTAACGGTCCAGGCTCCACTTGACACTCCTCGGGGGACTCCGATGACCGTTGTGCGCCCGCTCGCCCGCTCCGCTGCCCTCATCGGCGGCATGACGCTGGCGGGCCTCGCCGCCAGCCCCGCCTTCGCCGCCACCAACCTCATCGGCAATGGCAGCTTCGAGGCCTTCTCCGCCGGCGCCAGCGGCAAGACGACGATCGCGCCCGGTGGGGAGGCCGGCACCATCGCCCCGTGGACCGTCACCGGCGACAGCGTGGACCTGTACGCCGCCAGCAAGCTCGCTCCGCAGGACGGCACCCAGTCGGTCGACCTCGACGGCAACGCACCCGGCGGTGTCTCCCAGGCCGTCACGACGACGGCGGGCACCACCTACACCGCGACCTTCTACTACGCCGGCAACCCCAGTGACACGCCGCGGATCAAGGTCGCCCGGGTCAACTTCGGCAGCACCGTGCAGAACATCAGCTTCGACACGTCGGGTCACACCACAGCCGCGCCCGGCTGGGTGCAGGGCACCATCACGACGACGGCCACCGGCGCCTCCACGACGCTGTCCTTCACCGACCTCGACAACGGGGCTGGCAGCGTCGTGAGCCCCACCCAGTCGGGCGTCACCCTCGACAACGTCGTGGTCACCGCCGGCGCTGCCGGCACGCCGGTCGCCGCGCTGCCGGAGTCGCCGCTCGGCGTCGGTGCCCTCGGCGTCGGTGCCCTCGGCGTCGTGCGCATGGCCGCCATCGGCGGCACCCTGGCCATCAAGCGCCGCCGCAGCGCCTGATCAGGAGCACCGCCTGATCAGGAGCAGCGCTTGATCTCAGGCACCGCACCACCACCGGAGCCCCGGTCCGCGACAGCGGGCCGGGGCTCCGCTCTGTGCGGTCAGCGTTCCCGGGGGGGACACCTCGGGGGCGGCGACCGGTCTCCCGGGCACGACAGGTTGCTCCCGAGCGGTCGCGCGGCGGCCGTACCTCCACCCTCGGGAGCCCTTGTGCGTCAGTCCTCCACCGCCCGTCGCCGCGGCCCGCGCCTCGCGGCCGCCGGCACTCTCGCGGTCGTCGCCCCCGCCGCGCTGCTGCTCGCGGCCGGCCCGTCCTCCGCCGCCGCGCCGGCGCCCGGTGACCTGCTCGTCTACCGCGTGGGGACGGGCACGGGCGCGCTGGTCAACACCGGCAACGCCGTCTTCCTCGACGAGTACACGACGACCGGGACCCTGGTGCAGAGCATCCCGCTGCCGACGGCTGCCAGCGGCAGCAACAAGCCGTGCATCGCCAGCGGGACCGCAAGCAGTGAGGGCCAGCTCAGCACCAGCACGGACGGGGCCTACGTCGTCGCCACCTGCTACGGCACCGCCCCCGGCGGCACGGCTTCCCTCAGCGGCACCTCGGCCACCGCCGTACCCCGCGTCGTCGCAAGGCTCGACGCGACCGGTGCGGTCGACACGAGCACCGCGCTCACCGACTTCGCCTCCGGCAACAACCCGCGCACGGCGGCCACCCCCGACGGCACCGCGCTCTACGTCGGCGGAGCCGCCGGCGGAGCCCGGTACACCACCGTCGGGTCCACCACCTCCACCCAGCTGGAGACGACGCAGGCCAACGTGCGCGCCGTCTCCGTCGCCGGCGGTCAGCTCTCCCTCTCGACCGGCTCCGCGCCCGCCGGGGTCTACAGCGTCGGCTCGGGCCTCCCGACCACGGCCGGCCAGACGACAACCGCGCTCACCGCATCCGCATCGCCGTACTCCTTCGCCGCCCTGCACACCGGCCCGAGCGGTACGGCGATCGACACCCTGTACGTGGCGGACGACAACGCCGGCGCCATCCTCAAGTACAACCTCGTCGGCGGCACCTGGACCGCCGAGGGCAGCATCACCGCCACGGCCGTGCGCGGCATCGTCGCCAGGACGACCGCGACCGGGGTCTCGCTCTACGGGACGACCGGGGGCACCACCGCCACCGGCGGCGGGACCATCTACGCCGCCGCTGACCCGACGGGCTTCGGGGCGGCGACGACCGGTACGGCGGCCTCCATCGCCACCGCCACCGCCAACGAGGCCTTCCGGGGCATCGCCTTCGCGCCCCAGGCGCCCGTCGTCGTCACCCCGCCGACGCAGCCCGGCACGAGCCTGCCCGAGGCGCCCTACGCGCTGCTCATCCCGCTGGTGGGTGCCGGCGTGCTCGGCGCCGTCGTGCTCCGACGCAAGGACCGCGTCCGCGGCTGACCCACCTGCACCGCCCGACGGATGCGCACCTCGACGAGGAGGTGCGCACCCGTCGGCGCTCTGGGACACTCCGTCCTGATGTGCGAGGTGCCTGGGTGCGCACTGTGAGCTATCTCGCTTCACCCACGAGACACCCGCTGGCCGCACACTACTCGTAGCGTCGTGACCACATGAGCCCGCCACCCGGAGGGACTCGGACGCAGGACCGACAGGAGATGCAGATGACCACGGCCTCGCTGCCGGCACCCGGCGCACCGCGCCCGTGGTCCCGGCTGGCCGCGTCGCCCGAGGCGCGCACCGTCCTCGGGTCGGTCGGCCTGCGCCTCGGCGTCGGGGCGCTCGCCGTGGTCATCGCCTTCCACTACAGCCTGCTCACGCTGATCCGCGACCTCGGCCTCGACACGCCGCTCGCCTACCTCGGCCTGGTGCCGCTGATCGCCGTCGGCGTCGCGCTCTACCTCCCGCGCGACACGACCGGCCCGGACATCCACGACCGCCAGCTCGACCACATCGTCGGCCTGCCGCTGGTGCTGGCGGCGGTGCTCGCCATCGAGCTCCTGCCCGACCGCCTGTCCACCGTCTACTGGACCGACCGGCTGGACCTGCTCGCCCTGCCCGTCTTCGTCTTCGGCGTCTCGGTGCTGCTCTTCGGCCTGCGCAGCACCTGGCGCTACCGCGCCCCCATCGCGTTCCTCTTCATGGCCTGGTCCTACCCGTACACATTGATCATCGAGCGGACGGTCGACGCCACCACGCGGGTGACGATCGACGGGCTCAAGGGCGCGCTGTCGGTGCTGCCCTTCGCCCACCAGGCCAGCCCGACCGACGACTCCATCTTCAACGTCCCGCACGGCGGCGGGTCCTTCCCGGTGAGCATCGCCAGCGCCTGCGCCGGGGTCAACTCCATGATCGGTTTCATCGTCGTCGGCGTCGCCTTCCTCACGATCGTGCGCCGTCGCCCCGGCCGGGCGGCCCGGGCCGCCGCCAAGGCCGACGGCACCCATGCGCACTCGATCGCCCGCTCGGCCCTCGGGCGCAAGCTGGCCTGGCTCGGCGCGGGCCTGGTGCTCGTCTGGGCGCTCAACGTCGTCCGGCTGATGATCGTGCTGTGGGCCGGCAAGACCTGGGGCGAGAAGGTCGCTCTCGACGGCCTGCACCCCTACATCGGTGTCGTCATGTTCGCCCTGGCGATCGTCGCGCTGCTGCTGGTGATGCCCTTCTTCGGCCTCGAGCTGCTTAGCGGCACGCCCGCCCCGCGGGTGGCCACCGATGCCGAGGGGGGCACCCGGCGCGCGAGCCGGCGCGAGCGGCTCGCCCAGACACCTCGCTCCGGCAGCCGCTGGCGCGTCTCGGCGATCACCGTCGTGGTCGCTGCCGTGCTCGTGGGCGTGACCGACGCGAGCTTCCAGCGCTACGAGCTCACCGCGAGCGACCTCGGCACCCCCCGGCTGGCGAGCTTCGACAGCGGACCCACCGCGGTCCCCGGCTACAGCGCCGCCAAGACCAACGACTACGACTGGGTGAAGCAGTACTTCGGCGGGTCCTCGTCCTGGAGCCGCTACAGCTACCAGTCGACCGCCCTGGCCGGCAGCGCGATCACCGCCGACGTCATCGACGGCAGCAACCTGGGCAAGTTCAACGCTTACGGCATCGAGGCCTGCTACACCTTCCACGGCTACTCCTTCGTCGCCCAGCAGCGGGTGTCCCTCGGCGGCGGCGTCGACGGCTACCAGCTGAGCTACACCGACCCGCGGTCGCACAGCGCCTGGGACGTCCTCTACTGGGTGTGGGCCGTCAAGGGCGCCAGCGGTCACAAGCGCTACGAGCGGGTCACCCTGCTCCAGCCCCGTGGCTCCGTCAGTGACCCGTCCTCGCTCGCGCCGCAGAGCGCACCGCTGAAGGGCGTCGGCTCCTCCGCACCGCAGGGCGGCGCGGTGGCCGCCACCGGCGCCAACGCCGGGCTGTTCGCCTTCGCGCAGCAGCTCGTGGCCCACCAGCCGGTCGCCACGGCCAAGCCCGCGACCCCGGGCACCACCACACCGGGCACCACCACACCGGGTACGACGACCAAGCGCGCGATCCCCAACAACGGGACGACGACCTGAGCGCAGCCCCGGCAGCTCTTGCGCGCCCACGCCGTCGGGGCCGCGACCGGCTGACCGTCCAGCTCGACGAGGAGACGCAGGCGCGCCACCTCGAGGCCGCCATGACGGCGCTCGAGGTCCAGCACCCGAGCCTGTCCGCCCACGAGACGACGACGTACGACCAGCAGGTCTTCCTCATCTGGACAGCGGCCCTGACCCTGCTCCTCGGCGTCATCTGGCCGATCGGCGTCGGGGTCGTCGTCTTCGGGGTGATCACTGTCGTCTACGCCGCGGCGACCTACTACCGCCTGCAGTGCATCCGCTACGGCCTGCGGGCCGAGTCGGTGCTGCACGTCTCCGACGCCCGCGCGCACGCGATCAGCGACCGGGACCTCCCCCGCTACACGCTGCTGGTGCCGGCGTACAAGGAGCCCGAGGTCATCCGGACCCTGGTGACGGCTCTGGACGAGCTGGACTACCCGGCGGCGAAGCTCGAGGTGCTGATCCTGCTCGAGGCCGACGACCCGGAGACCCTCGAGGCGGTCCGCGCCGCCTCACCGAGCGCGTCGATCAAGGTCGTCGTCGTCCCCGAGGGCGAGGTCACCACCAAGCCGCGCGCCTGCAACTACGGCCTGCAGCTGGCCACCGGCGAGCTGGTCACCATCTTCGACGCCGAGGACATCCCCGAGCCGCTGCAGCTGCGCCGGGCCGCGATCGCCTTCGCCGACGCCGGACCGCAGACGGTCTGCCTGCAGGCGAGGCTCACCTACTACAACGCCGACCAGAACATCATCACCCGCTGGTTCGCGGCGGAGTACCTCACCTGGTTCAACCACGTGCTCCCCGGTCTCACCGCGCTGGGCTCGCCGATCCCGCTGGGGGGCACGAGCAACCACATCCGTACCGACGTGCTCCGTGGGGTGGGTGGTTGGGACCCGTACAACGTCACCGAGGACGCCGACCTCGGCGTGCGGCTGGCGCGCCTGGGCCACACCGTGGGCGTGCTCGACTCGCTCACGGCGGAGGAGGCCAACTCCGACTTCATCAACTGGGTCAAGCAGCGCAGCCGTTGGTACAAGGGCTACCTGCAGACCTGGCTGGTGCACATGCGCCACCCCCGCCAGCTGCGCCGGGAGGTCGGCTGGCGCGGCCTGGCCGGGCTCAACCTGTTCATCGGGGGTACGCCGCTGCTCTCCCTGATCAACCCGCTGATGTGGGGTCTGACCCTGCTGTGGTTCCTCGGCCACCCGCACATCATCGAGCAGCTGTTCCCCGCGCCGATCTCCTACGTCGCGCTGCTGACCTGGGTGGTCGGCAACATCGCGGTCATCTACGGGGGGCTGGTGAGCATCCGCGAGGTCCGCCGCGAGGAGCTGTGGGCCAGCGCGCTGCTCGTCCCCGCGTACTGGGTGATGATGGCGCTGGCCGCGACCAAGGCGATGGTGCAGCTCGTCCGCAACCCCTCCTTCTGGGAGAAGACGACACACGGGCTGCACATGGCCGACGGCCCCGCCGCGCAGCCACCGCTGCTCATCGCCGTGCCCTCCTCGCCGGTCAGCGCGAAGGCGGCGCCGGGCATGCTCCGGCCGTCGGCGGGTGCCCTCACCACCCTCACCGCGTTCACCTCCGTGCCCGCCCCACCCGCCGCACCCGCTGCCGCCCCGCTGCGGGTGCTCACCCCCCTGCCGTTGCCCGCCCCTGCCCCCTCGCCCGACGAGCCCGTCGCCGTCCGCCGGGCGGAGCCGGCGCGCCAGCGCCTGACCGCCCTGCCCACCGCCCAGCGGCTGCGCGCGCCCGGCCCGGACCGGCAGCTCGACAGCACCAGCCCACAGAAGAAGGAAGCCGCCAGCGGGGCTCCGGCGAACGGACTGGAGAGGTTGCGCCGGCCGGCGAAGACCAGCGCAGACGGGTGAGAGACCGGTCACGCAGGGCGACCGTCACGTCCCGACAGGCTTGCGGCAACCCGCCGGACACCCGCACCGTCGATGCTGGTACGCGACAGCCGGGCCACACGAGCAGAGGGGAGGGTCGATGACCGCGTCGTCGATCATCGACCTGACGGTGGCCAGCCAGCTGCCGAGCCCCGACATCTCGGTGGTGATGCCCTGCCTCGACGAGGAGGAGTCGGTCGGCCTGTGCGTCGAGCGCGCCCGCCAGGGCATCGCCCGCTCGGGGCTGACCGGCGAGGTCGTCATCTGCGACAACGGCTCGACCGACCGCTCCGTCGAGGTCGCCGCCGCCGCCGGCGCCCGCGTCGTGCACCAGCCGCTGCGCGGCTACGGCAGCGCCTACCGCAAGGGCTTCGAGTACGCCCGGGGCCGCTACCTGGTCATGGGTGACTCCGACGGCTCGTACGACTTCACCGAGCTCGACGCGCTGGTGCACAAGCTGCACGACGGCAGCGCCGACTACGTCCTGGGCTCGCGCTTCGACGGCGAGATCCTCCCCGGCGCGATGCCGTGGTTGCACCAGCGGATCGGCAACCCGGTGCTGACCGGCGTGCTCAACCGCTTCTTCGGGCTGCGCGTCTCCGACGCCCACTCGGGTCTGCGTGCGTTCACCCGCAGCGCGTACGACCGCCTCGGTCTGGCCACCGAGGGTATGGAGTTCGCCAGCGAGATCGTGATCAACGCGGCGCAGGCCGGCCTGCGGGTCGCCGAGGTCCCGATCACCTATCACCCGCGGATCGGCGAGTCCAAGCTGCACTCCTTCCGCGACGGCTGGCGCCACCTGCGCTTCATGCTGCTGCTCGCCCCGAAGTTCCTCTTCATGATCCCCGGGGCGGTGCTGCTGGTGCTCGGCCTCGGCGGCCAGGTCGCGCTGATGCCAGGCCTCACCGTCGGCAACCAGAAGCTCGGCGTGCACTTCGCCGTGCTCGCCACGCTGCTCGCGATCCTGGGCTACCAGCTGCTGATGTTCGGCGTCTTCACCAAGGCCTACGCGCGGATCAAGCGACCCGGCATCCCCGACCGCACCCTGGACGCCTTCGACGCGCACTTCACCCTCGAGCGAGGGCTGATCGTCGGCGGCTTCTACTTCCTCACCGGCTTCGCGATCGACGCCTGGATCCTCGTCGACTGGCTGATCAGCAAGGGCGCCAGTCTCGACGCGCTGCGCCCGGCGCTGATGGCGCTGACCCTGATGGCGCTCGGGGCGATGACCGCCTTCGGCTCCTTCTTCCTCTCGCTGTTCTACGACCCCTCGAAGGCGCTGGCCAACCGCGGCACCAAGGCCACCGCGGTCGCGGCCGTCGTGGCGGTCACCCCTCCGTCGAGCTGAGCCGCGCAGCACCGGCCGCCCGCCACGCCAGCCACACGCCGTCCCGCTCCCCGCGCGGCGCAGCCACCAGCCCCCGGTACACCTCCTCGAGCGCGGCGACCGTCGCGCCGGCCGCCAGCCGCGGCGCTTGGGTGTCGTACCAGTCGCGCGTGCTGCCCCGCAGCCTGGCGCCACCCCGGTGGACCCGCGCGATCGCCGCGGCCACCGTCGCCGGCTCCGCGTCGGCGGCCACCGCGCCGTTGACGCCCTCGGTGACCAGCTCGACGGCCGCGTTGTCCGGGCCGTCGACGACGACGATGGGGGTGCCCCGGGCGGCCGCCTCGAGCACGACGATGCCGAAGCCCTCCCGCGAGCTCGGGTGCAGCAGCGCGGTCGCCCCGGCCAGCCCGGCCGCCAGCGCTGCCGCAGGGACGAAGCCAGGGGCGCGCACCACGACGCCGGGCGGCAGCGCTGCGATCGCTGCGAGCACGGCGGAGCGCTCGGGCCCGTCGCCGTACACGCTCCCCTGCAGCCCCGGCACGGCCGCCTGCGCGGCGGCGACCGCGAGCGGCACGAGCACCGGGCGCTTCTCGCGGATGAGGCGCCCGGCGAAGACCACGCTGGGCGGCACGGTCGCTGCTGCCGGCAGGTCGGCAGAGCCCTGCGGCTCGGGCCCGATGCCGCCGGCCAGGGCGACCGGGCGCGGCACGCCCAGGGCGGCGAGGCGCCCACCGTGACGCCGCGAGTAGCTCAGGGGGTACGGCGTGAGCCGGGCGCACAGCCGCTGCACCAGCGACCCGACGGTGCCGGCGGCCACCCCGGCGTAGCTGCGCCAGTACGCGCTCGACCACACCTCCGGCCAGTCGACCAGCACCGGCACCCCGGTGCCGGCCAGCGCCGCCCGCAGCGCCGGCAGGTGGAAGTAGGGGAACGAGCAGGTGTGCACGACGTCGTAGTCGTGCCGGTGGCGGGCCAGGTGCCGCCCGACCCCGAGCCCGAAGCGGACCGCCTGCGCCGGCTGGCGGCTGCCATCCTCGCCGTAGAGAACGTCCCGCGGGGCGACCGCGAGCACGCGTACGCCGTCGATGTGGGGTGGCTCCTCGTCGGGCCACTGCTGCCGGGTGAGGTAGGTGACCTGGTGCCCGCGGGCCGCGAGTGACTCGGCGAGCTCGCGCAGCCACCGCTCCTCACCGCCCACCGTCCACGGGTGCAGGCAGTCGTAGACGATCGCGACCCGCAGCAGGGATGCTTCAGCCATGGTGACCGTGGTCCTCTCGCCCCAGCCGGAGATCGACGAGCTCATCGCCCGCCGGCGTCGGCTCGGGCTCGACGGTCACGACGAGGTCTGGGAGGGCAGCTACCACGTGGCACCGGAGGAGCATGTGCGGCACGGCTGGACCCAGGCCCACCTGCACGCCAGGCTGATCGAGCTGGCCGACGCGGTGGGACTGTTCGTGACGGCAGAGTTCAACCTCGGCACCCCGCAGGACTACCGCGTCCCCGACTTCGCCGTGCACGAGCACGCGCCGTCGGGCGTCTGGGTGCCGACGGCGCTCATCGTGGGCGAGGTGCTCTCCCCAGAGGACGAGACGTGGGCCAAGCTGCCCTTCTACGCCGCGCGCCGCGTGGAGGAGGTCTTCGTCGCCGACCCCGTGGCCCACACTGTGCGCGTCTTCGTGCTCGACGACGGCGCGTACGAGGAGACCGACCGCTCCCCCCGCCTGCAGGCCACCACCGAGCAGCTCGGCGCGATCCGCTGGCCCACCGCCTGACGCTGCGCTCATGGGCGTACCGATGTCACGGGCGGTACCGGTGTCATGGGCGGTAGAGCGAGGTGATCTGCGCGCAGGCCACCGCCCAGCTGTGGTGGTCCTCGACGTGGGCACGGGCCCGCGTACCCATCTCGGTGCGCAGACCGGGGTCGGCGAGCAGCGTCCGCAGGGCGGCGGCGAGGGCGGGCGCGTCGTCGCTCGGCACCCGCAGCCCGGCCCCGGCGGCGGCCGCCTGGCCCGCGAGGTCACCCACCCCGTCGGCGAGCACGACGGGCAGCCCGCTGGCCATCGCCTCCAGCGCGACGAGCGAGGAGCCGCCCTCGTGGTCGGCGGTGCGGCTCGGCAGCACGAAGGCGCCGCACCGGGCGTAGAGCCCGAGCAGGGCGGCGTCGTCGACCGCGCCCTCGAAGACCACGCGCCCGGCGACCCCGAGCGCCGTCGCCTCCCGCTCCCAGCGCCCCCGGGCCGGCCCGTCGCCGACGACGTGCAGCACGGCCTCCGGCGCGGCGGCGAGCGCGGCCAGCAGCACCGACAGGCCCTTGTAGTCGTGGAAGTCGTCGAGCACGCTGACGAAGAGCAGGTCGGCGCCGCGCACGCCCGGGCCCGGCGGTGTGAAGCGGGCCAGGTCGACCCCGTTGGGTACGAGGTGCACCTTGCCCGCGAGCGAGGGCTGGCCCTGCACCAGCAGCCGCCGCCGGGTGGGGCTGATCACGACGATGGCGTCGGCCAGCCGCAGCGTGAGGCGCTGCAGCGTGGCGCGGTAGACGCCGGCCACCACCCCGGCGAGGCCGTCACCGACGATCGGGTTGTGGAAGTGCACGACGCTGCGCCGCCGGCGCAGCCGGGCGACCGCCACGCTGACGTCGGCCGTCCACGGCGTCGGCAGGTGCGTGTGAACGACGTCGAAGTCGCTGCGCCACAGCACACCCGGCAGCCCCCAGGTGAGGTTGGTGTTGGCCAGCCGGCGGCGCCAGGGCAGCCGCAGCACGGCCACCCCGTTGACCTCGTCGGGTGCCCCGCGCGGCGCGTCGGCGCAGACCACCTCGACCTCGTCACCCGCCCGCAGCGAGTGCTCGGCCAGCACCTGGTCGACCGCCTCCACCCCGCCGATCCACGGGGCGTACCGCGGTGGGGTGTGCAAGACCTTCACGGGCTGATCTCACCAGCCTGGACGACCAGCTCGGCCACCGGGCTCCCCACCACCAGAGCGCTGACACCATGCGTCACGCCACTCTCAATCCCTCACATCTCAGCGAGTGCCTGCAGTGCAGAGCATCCGATGCCACTCCCTCGGCTACTCGAACGCTGACTCTCACGTCCAGGCCATACAGTCAGCAGTCGCGCCACGATCCGCCGACTCCGTGCACTTCGGGACGAGCGACTGATCCGCTGGGAGGGCAAGAGCCAGCAGGACCCGCGGGCCGTCTGGCACCTCGAAGGCTGGTGATCCGACCGGCGATGAGCGTTCGCGTGGAGTTCACCTCAGGCTGGGAGGACCCGCACCTGCGGCGGCGAACATGCTCGACGTGCCCCTCACCCGACTGCCCCGCCGGCAGGCCGCGCTCCGCGGCCTCGGTGCCCTGCTCGTGCTCGCCGGTCCGCTGACCGCGCTGACGCCCGCCCGCGCCGCGACGCCCGCCCTGCCCCCGATCGGGCACGTGTGGACGGTGATGCTGGAGAACAGCGACTTCCTGGTCACCTTCGGCGGGGGTCAGTCGACCAACCCCTACATCGCGAGCACGCTGCCGGCGATGGGTGCGCTCATCCCCGACTACTACGGGACCGGGCACAACAGCCTCGACAACTACCTCTCGATGATCAGCGGGCAGGCCCCCAACACCAAGACCAAGGGTGACTGCTCCGACGCCTCGGTGCTCGGTGGTGCGGCCGGCGTGACCTTCGACGCCGACGGCCAGGCGCTGCTGCCGCGCCAGGCCGGGGTGGCGGTCGACCCGCAGACGCTCGTCGCGCCGCCGGACGAGACGACGCTGGGCTGCACCTTCCCCGCCAGCGTCAAGACGCTGCCCGACCAGCTCGACGAGGCCGGCGTCAGCTGGAAGGGCTACCTGGAGGACGTCGACGCCAGCCCGGACACCAAGCGCAACACCTGCCAGTACGCCGGCAGCTCCCCCAAGCCGGGGCAGGACCAGAGCACCAAGAAGGCGGTCGACCTCTTCGCCCGCAAGCACGACCCCTTCGTCTACTTCCACTCGATCACCGACCGGCTGGCCTACTGCGACGCGCACGACGTCGCGGAGCCGCAGCTGACCGCCGACCTGGCCAGCATCGCCACGACGCCGCAGTACAGCTACATCACGCCCAACCTCTGCGACGACGCCCACGACGGCAGCTCGGTGCAGAGCTGCAGCGACGGCGGCAAGGGCGGCCTGCCCCGGGCCGATGACTGGGCCAAGGTCTACATCCCGCAGATCCTCGCCAGCCCGGCCTTCAAAAAGGACGGCCTGCTCATCCTCACCGTCGACGAGGGCTCCGAGGCCGCGTCGTGCTGCGCCGAGCCCAAGAGCAGGAACCTGCCGCTGACCATCGACAACGGCAGCCTCAGCTCAGGGGACTACGGCACGACCGTCGGCCGGGGCGGCGGGATGATCGGGACGGTCATGGTCTCGCGCTTCATCAAGCCGGGCACGGTCGACCTCGACCCGACCGGCGTGTACGACCACTACAGCTACCTCAGGTCGATGGAGGACATCTTCCACATCGGCGCGACGAGGGACATCCCGGGCAGCGACGGCCTGGGCCACCTCGGGTACGCCGGCAGCAACGCCGGCGGTGCCCCGGTCACCTCCTACCACGATGACATCTTCACTGCGGCGGCCGACGGGCAGCCCGCGCCCGCGCTGCCCGAGCTGCACCTGCCCGTGCTGCTGCCGGTGCTCGGTGCGCTGCTGGTCGCGGGCAGCGTCCGGCAGCGACGTCGCGGCGCCCGGCGATGAGCCGCACCCGCCCCACCCGCACGCCCGTCCTCGCCCTCACCGGCGTCCTCACCGCCGCGGTCAGCGCCACGGGCCCCGCCCTGGCCGCACCCGCCCGCGCGGCCGAGCCGACGCACCCGGCGGTCACCGCCACGGCCACGGGGACCTCGGCCGCCCTCGACGGCGACCAGCTCGCCCGGCACTGGACGATCGGCCCGGGCAGCGGCGCCCTGGGCGCCACCGACGCGGGCGCGATGACGACCGGGCTCACCGATGTGACGACCGGAGCGCAGCACGTCCTGGCGCCGTCACCGGACTTCACCCTCACCACCGGCGGGCTCACCCTCACCTCGGCCACCGGCTGGACCAAGGTCACCGCGGTGACCGGCACGGCGACGCCCGACCCCGGGCACGGCGCCGGGCCGCTCGGGCAGCCGGCCCGGACGGTGACCTTCACCTACACCCGGTCCACCGGCCCCACCGCGCTGGTCGTGACCCGCGAGTACCGGCTGGCCGCGGGCGACGCGATGACCGAGGTCCGCACCCGGCTGAGCGCGGTCGGCGCGCCGGTCGTGGTGACCGACTGGACCGTCGACGAGGTCACCACCGCACCCGCCGGGTCGGCCCGGGCGGTCGAGCTGCACTCCGGGTCGAGCTACACCAGCCGGCACGCCAGCACCCACACCGAGCCGGGCGCCTTCGACGACGAGGGCGAGGTCGGGGTGCAGGACGACGCACCCGGCGCCGGCGTGCTGGTCGTCGACCAGCGGCGCGCGGGTCCCTCGACCCGCATCGTGCGCACCCTGCCCACCGGCGGCGCGCGGCTCGCCGCCGAGGTCGAGCCGGGGCGCGAGCTCGGCATCGTGCCGGTGGAGAGCGTCACCGGCTCCGACACCGACAACAGCCTGGCCGACCCGGCGTACCCGGCTGGGGGTCGGGCCGAGACCGTCGCGCCCGGCGCGACCCTCGACCTCGGTACGGCCTACCTCGGCGTCTTCTCCGGCGGCGAGGACGCCGCACCCGCCGTGCTGCAGCGCCACCTGGCCGGCTCGGTGCTCATCTCCGCGCGGGATGACGTGCAGCAGAACACCTTCCACCCCTTCAACGACGGCATCGGGATGACCGAGACCTCGATGCTCGCCCAGGCGAGGGCCGACGCCGGCCTCGGCGTCGGGACGCTGATCCTCGACGACGGGTGGCAGGGCGGCCCGCACGGGCTGGCCGGTGACTGGCGGCTCGACCCGGCGAAGTTCCCCGACGCCGACGGTGACGGCCACGCCGACGTCTCCGCCAAGATCAGCGGCATCGGCGTGCGCTTCGGGCTGTGGATGGAGGCGCTGCTCTTCAACCCGGGCTCCGACGCCTACACCCAGCACCCCGACTGGGCCTGCGCGCCGACCGGCGACGCCAGCGCGCAGGTGCCCGACAGCAACGGCCTGGGCTACTGGGACGCGACCAACCCCGCCTGGCAGACGTACATGACCGGGGTCGTCGACCGGCTGATCACCGACGACGGGGTGCGCGAGCTCAAGCTCGACAACGAGCAGTGGATGGACTGCGGCACGCACACCTACACCCAGTACGAGCGCGCTTGGGAGGGCCTCGTCGCCTCGTGGCAGGCCCGGCACCCCGACGTCATCTTCCAGCTCGACGAGACGGTCGACGAGCGGTCCTTCCCGTACGCGGGGCTGGCGCTCGGCCCGACCTGGTTCGAGGACGACCACGTCAAGTCGACCTCGCACCCCGGCGCCACGAGGCTCTCGCAGGAGCTCTCCGACCTGTGGCAGGTGGCGCCCTGGGTGCCGCCGTCGACGCTCGGAGTCCCGCTCTTCCACGACACCCTGTCGGCCGGCGCGCCGGACGGCACCGCGGGCTACCAGCTGCCCTTCGCGCTGCTCGGCCAGGCCACCCTGTGGCGCGACACGACCACCCTGTCGCCCGCCGACGCGGCCGAGACGCGCTGGTGGACCGCCTGGTACGCCGCCCACCGCGCGGCCTACTCCGGCCTCGTGCTCAACGACACCACGACCGCCGACTCGACCGGTGACCCCATCGACGGGGTGACGCCGGTGGTGCTGCAGCCGTGGGAGCACGCCACCCACACGGGCTACGTCACCGTGGTGCGCCAGGGTGGCGGCCCAGTCGGACCGCAGACCCTCGACGTGCACCTGCGCGACACCGACCCGAGCCGGACCTACACCCTCACCGACGTGCGTACGGGTGAGGTGCTGGGGCGGGCGACCGGTGCGAGCCTGGCCGCGGGCTACCCGGTGACCATGAGCGACCGCTACCGCAGCCGGGTCCTCGAGGTCTCCGCCGCCGGCCCGACCGCAGCGCTGCCCGAGGGCCCGCTCGTGCTCGCGTTGCCGCTGGTGGCCGGCGCCGCGCTCGTCGTGCGGCGGCGACGCAACGGCCTGACAGCACCGCGGCTCACGGACGGCGCCGGTACCTCGCCTGGAGGTACTCCTCGACCCACGCGCGAGAGCTGCGCCACTGGCCGTCAGGCCCCTTCGTAGCCTGGAGCACGCCGCGGTTGGCGGCGACGCGCAGCGCGGCTGCCGTGGCCCTGGCGTCGGCCAACGCGGCCAGGAGGACCAGCCGCGCCGGCCCCGCGACCGCCGGGACCACGAAGCGGTAGAGGTTGTCGAGCACGGCTCTGGCGATCAGCTCACCCAGCACACCTGGCTCGCCGTCGTCGGCTCGGCGCAGTGCGCGCAGGTATGCGGCCCGCTGCTGCCGGTAGAGGATCGCGGGGGGGTAGCCCAGGCGTACGAGGATGAGGTTGAGCAGCAGCCTGCCCGTCCTGCCGTTGCCGTCGAGGAAGGGGTGGACGCGCTCGAAGTCCGCGTGCAGCACAGCGACGCGCTCGGGCAGCTCGACCTATCGGCCGACGAGGCGGTTGACCCGCTCCACCCAGCCCGTCACCTCAGCCGCCACCAGCGGCCACGCCGGCGGCGTCATGCCCTCGGGGAAGGGGTGGATGTCGTGCTCGCGGAAGCTGCCGGGCCCCTCCGCCCGCGTCGCGTGGTCGTGCGGAGCAACGTCCCAGACCGGCCGCAGGGCCGCTGCGTGCACGTCGCGCACCTCACGCACGGTCATGAGCTCCCGCCCCGGCTCACGCTCGTGCGAGGACAGCCCCTGCTGGTAGACCCACTCGGCGGCGCTCGCGTACCCGCGGACCTCCATGTACTCAGCCAGCTGCTTGTCTCCGACCGCCCGCCCCTCCGCGAGCAGCTCCGCGACCTGCTTCAGGACCAGCGTGTTGCCCTCGAGGGCGGTCGAGTGGTGAGCCTCCTCGAGCCAGATGCCCAGCCAGATGGGGCCAGCCTCGCCGGGGGTAGGCAAGCCACCGAGCCCGGTCCACAGCTCCTCGATCTGGGTGTGCAGCCGGAGGTAGACGTCCTCGCGGCTGGGTCGGCTCCGTGCCACGTCGAGCGCCCCCCTCGCCGCGGGCTCGTCAGCGACCAGATGTACGCTTTGGCCCCGATCAATCGAACCGTACACTTCGGCTGCGGACGCGCGGGGTCGAGCTACTTCTTCGCTGCCTTCTTCGCCGTGTTGAAGGCGATGGCCGCAGCGATCAGGGTCTTCAGCGCGTCGGAGTCGATGCGGTCGCCTTCGAAGTACTTGATGCCTCGCCGCTGGTTGCCCACGAGCTCGGTGTTGAAGAGGCCCTGAGGGTCGGGCAGGGCAGCACCGTGCAGGAAGCCCAGCTTCACGCTGCTCTTGAAGGGGACGCCGACCGCCACCATCCCGTCGCGGTACCACGCGGGCGAGCCCATGTACTTCCACTCCTCGACCACCTCCCGGTCGACCTCGTGGAAGAGCTGGCGCAGCCGGGCCAACGTCGGCCCGCGCCAGTCATCGAGGCTGGCGACGAGGGCATCGATCTGCTCGGTCGGGGTCATGGTCGGACCTCCACTGCTCGGGCTCGACCGGCGGGCAGGAGCCTTCCCTGGTCAGCGGCCGCGGCGGCGATCGACGGTAGCAGGCGGGAGACGGTCACCGTCGAGCTGAGCCCGTGACCCAGGGGCCATCAGAAGGGCGACCGAGAGGCGCAGCCAGATGACGCAACCTCGCCCGGGCGCGATGATGGACAGGTGACGGACGACCTGGCCCAGGACCTCGGTGGCCGGGAGACAGCAACGCTCGAGTGGAAGCGGGAGGCGACGGACCGGCACGCCCTGCGCACGGCCATCTGCGCGTTGGCCAACGACCTCACCGGGGCCGGTGGCGGAGTCCTCCTCATCGGCGTCGCCACGGACGGCTCGGCGTACCCGGTCGAGACGGGCGACGCTGCCCTGCTGGCGATCACCGAGCTGCGAGATGGCGGTCAGATCCTCGACCGCCCGAGCATCGTCGTTGGCGTCGGGAGCTGGCAGGGGCAGCCCGTCATCCGGGTTGAGGTCGCGGCCAGCTCGAGCCCGCCGGTGCGGGTCGACGGGGTGGTCTACGTCCGCCCCGGGCCGACGACCCGCCGCGCCAACCCCGACGACGAGCGCGTCCTCAGCGAGCGCCGACTGACTGCTGTCCCGCCCTTCGACTCCCGGCCGCTGCCCGGGACGACGCTCCACGACCTGGACCTGGAGCTGTTGAGGTCCACGTACCTGCCTGCGGCGGTCGATGCGTCGGTGCTGGCCGAGAACCATCGCCCGCTGGCGGCGCAGCTGGCGAGCCTGCGGTTGTGCAGCCTGGATGCCGTGCCGACCGGCTGCGGCCTGCTCATCAGGGGGTTCGACCCCTCCGCGGTGATCGCCGGCGCCTACGTCCAGTTCGTCCGGTACGACGGGGGGGACCAGGGCGCCACCGTCGTCGACGAGCGGGAGCTGCGCGGCAACCTCGTCACGACCGTCTCAGCACTGGAATCGTTGGTCCAAGGGCACATCCACACCCGGCTGGTGGAGAACGGTTTCCGCGACGAACCTCAGCCCGACTACCCGTGGGAGGCGCTGCGCGAGGTGATCGTCAACTCCCTCATCCACCGCAACTACGAGTCGTCGAACGCTCCCGTACGCATCAGCTGGTTCACCGACCGGGTGGAGATCACCAACCCGGGCGGCCCCTTCGGTCAGGTGCGCGACGACAACTTCGCCCGCGTGAACGACTACCGCAACCCGTCCCTGGCTGCAGCGATGAAGACGCTGGGGTATGCCAACCGCTTCGGCCGGGGCATCAGCCGCGTGGCATCTGTGCTGGCGGCGAACGGCAACCCGCCGGCAGACTTCGACGTCACCGCGGCCTACTGGTCCGTGACCCTGGGGAGCAGCTCATGACGACGCTGGCCTTCTTCAACAACAAGGGTGGCGTAGGGAAGACGACCCTCGCTTACCACCTGGCGATCATGATGAGCCGCCTCCGGCAGCGGGTCCTCGTCGTCGACCTCGACCCGCAGGCGAACCTGACGTCGCACTTCATGGCCGAGGACGAGCTGGAGGGGCTCTGGGCCGGCGATGGTGAGGTCTCGACCGTGGCGGACGCCGTGGCCCCGATCATCGAGGGTCTCGGCGACATCGCGGCGATGACCCCGAGGCCCGTTGGGGAGGATCTCTGGCTGCTCCCCGGCGATCTCGCGTTGAGCCGCTTCGAGGACCGGCTGGCCGCGGCCTGGCCGCAGAGCTTCACCGGCACGGACCCTGGGGCGGTGCGCACGACGACCGCCTTCTACCGGATCATCGAGCGAGCCTCGCAGCAGGTCCGGCCGGACGTCGTGCTGGTCGATGTCGGGCCGAACCTCGGCGCGATCAACCGGGCGGCGTTGCTCGCCGCCGACCACGTCCTCATCCCCGTCGGCGCCGACCTCTTCAGCCTCCAGGGGCTCCGCAACCTCGGGCCGACCCTGCGGGACTGGCGCACGACCTGGCAGGGCACGGTCCGTCCCCGCGTGCCCACAGGCATCAGCGCGCCAGCCGGTCACATGAGTCCGTTGGGCTACGTCGTGATGCAGCCGAGCATGCGACTGGACCGACCCGTGAAGGCCTACGGCCGCTGGCTCAGCCGCATGCCGGAGACGTACTCATCGTTCGTGCTCGACGCACCGTCATCAGGCGACACGAGTCACGCGGTCGCGACGGTCCGCAACTACCGCAGCCTCATGCCCCTGGCTCACGATGCCCGCAAGCCGATGTTCGACCTGCTCGCGGCGGACGGTGCGGTCGGCAGCACCAGTCGCTACGTCGCCCAGTGCCGGCAGGACTTCGAGACGCTCGCCCTCGACGTCCTCGCCCGGCTCGACGTCCCGGCCGTCGGGCTCGAGTCAGCCCCCGTCCTGTAGGAGAGCACTCGCGGCGTTGGCCCTACTCGGCGGCAGCGGAGGAGGACGACCGCTCCGCCGACGCCCAGGGCAGCACGGGGAGCAGCGCGGCGTAGAGCGCCGTCTGCCAGCTCGACGAGACGGTCGACGAGCGCTCCTTCCCGTACGCCGGACTGGCGCTGGGCCCGACCTGGTTCGAGGACGACCACGTCAAGTCCACGTCGCACCCCGGTGCCACCCGGTTGTCGCAGGAGCTGTCGGACCTCTGGCAGGTCGCGCCGTGGGTGCCGCCGTCGACGCTCGGCGTGCCGCTCGTCCACGATGGGACCACGCCACCCGCTCGGGCTACGTCACCGTCGTGCGCCAGGGCGGCGGCCCGCTCGGACCGCAGACCCTCGACGTGCACCTGCGCGACAGCGACCCGAGCCGGACCTGCACCCTCACCGACGTGCGTACGGGTGAGGTGCTGGGGCGGGCGAGCGGCGCGAGCCTGGCCGCGGGCTACCCGGTGACCATGAGCGACCGCTACCGCAGCCGGGTCCTCGAGGTCTGCGCCGCCGGCCCGACCGCAGCGCTGCCCGAGGGCCCGCTCCTGCTCGCGTTGCCGCTGGTGGCCGGCGCCGCGCTCGTCGTGCGCCGGCGCCTCACGGCCAGTCGAGCTCGTCAGCCAGAGTCCCCGCGCTGACGTCGAGCACCTCGCTGACCGACTGCTCCTGGTAGCTCCCCTCGGCCAGGCGCCAGCAGCGCACCGAGCGGTCGGCGGGATCCACCATGATGACCTCGCCCACGCCCCGGGCGGCGTAGAAAGGCAGCTTGGCGTAGCTCTCGTCGTCGGCCGAGAGGATCTCGACGACGACGGCGGCGGTCTCGACGTACGTCGCACCCGAGATGTCGTGGTGGTACCCGCCGTCGGGGATGCGGTAGTCGGCGGCGTCGCCCAGGTTGAAGCGGCCGCCGGCGACGAGCCCGGCGGCCCTGGCCCTGGGGTAGAGCAGGAAGTCGAGCTGGGCCTCCAGCCGCCCGTGTGCGCTGCCGGCGTAGGGCGCCACGTGCAGCACCCCCTCCCACCGCTCGTCGCGCACGTCGAGGCCGAGCCGGCGGCGCTCGTCGAGCCAGTCCCGCAGCGGAGGCGGCGCTGATCCGACGACGACCGTGGTCATGCTGCGCAGTCTCGGCGCCGCGGCTCCGGTCGGCAACCCGGTCCGACCACGCGCGGGGCTCCACGGGTCGTCATCGAGCACGCACCTCAGCAGGGGGCGCCTCCGGCAGCGGCGGCCGGCTGCCGCTGACGAAGGCGACGGCGGACGCGCTCTGCTGGGTCACCTCGATGCTGCTCTCGCTCACTTGGCTGGGGTGCGCCGGGCCTCTTCCGCGACCTGCTGGACGCTGTGGTCGACCGCGGTCACGACGACCCGTACGCCGTACACCTCGCCTCGCGGCCGGGCTGCGAGCCTACGCGCGAGCCGGCGGAGGTCCGCGCCGCCGTCAAAGCTGATCGACGCGGCGCCCTGCCAGAACGCCGCCCGACTCGCCCGGCGGCGTCGGTTGCGGTCGCTGGGCCGGACAGGAACGGATGCGGCGGCCACAAGCCTGACCGTAGGGCGGCTAGCCGTGGGACAGGAGCACTCGACGGCACTGACGGCCGCGAGCGTCCCAGGACCTTCGAGCGCAGGGCTGCCCGCGATCGCGGTGACCGTCGCAGCGCTCTGCGCGGATGGGAAGCGCACCAGCGGTGGCCGGGGGGCGTAGCCGGGCAGACCCGGGAGGCCCGGCAGACCGGTATGGCAAGATGATCGGCTACCGGCGCCGGCCGGTCGACTGAACTGCTGCACCCAGGAGAGACATGCGCCGCTCATGTGCCCTCGGGTTGGCCCTCGCCGAAGTGGAGCCTGGTCGTGCAGGACCTCCGCGTCGGCACAGCCTGCGCCACTGCCAGCTCGACGCCGACGAGCGCACCCGCCGCCGCACTGCCCGAGGTGGGCGCCCCCGTCCTGCTCCTCCTGGTCGATGGCGTCGCCGCCGCGCCACCGCCCTGCGCCGCCGTACCCGGTATCTAGCTTAGCTAGCCATGGGCGTCTCGGCGACTGAGCGCGCCGTGCCCCTGGGTAGGGACGGTCGCTCCGCATACATACCCGCCGTCGACGGGATGCGGGCCGTCGCGGTCCTCGCGGTCCTGGCCTTTCACGCCGGCTTCCACCGTGCGCAAGGAGGGTTCCTCGGCGTGGAGATCTTCTTCGGCATCAGCGGGTACCTGATCACCTCGCAGCTGCTCCTGGAGCGAGCGGACACCGGGCGGATCGCGCTTGGCCGCTTCTACCTCCGACGGTCTATGCGCCTCGCGCCCGCCCTATAGGTGCTGCTGCCGATCGCGGCGGTGGTCGCGGCCCGGAGGCCGCTGCCTGGTTCCAGCAGCTCGGTACCCGTCCTCACGCTGGCGGCGGGGCTCTACGTCATGAACTGGTGGAACGTCCTCGGCGCACCAGGCATCGGGACCGGCTACTTGGGTCACACGTGGTCCCTGGCGATCGAGGAGCAGTTCCACCTTCGCTGGCCGTTGTGCCTGTCGAGCGCCCTCCAGCGGTGGCAGCCGGCTCGCCTCGCCCGGTCGCTCGTGGGCTTGGTGCTGGGGCTGGCAGCGGTGCGTTCGGCCCTCGCTGACCACGGCGCTGCCACGGAGTTCCTCACCCCCTTCCGCCTCGACGGTCTGCTGCTCGGTGCCGCTCTGTCGCTGCTGACCGGTGGTCGAGGTGTCGTCCCTCTGGCGCGTACCGCGCTCGGCGGTCGCCCAGTGACCCGACTTGTCACCCGGCAGATCGTGCTTGAGGTGGCTCTGCGGGTCGTCGTGGACGGGATCATTCGTGACCGCCGGGCAGCTGATCTACACCGGGGACGTCATTCACTACTGGGAGGCGCTGCACACCGTCGGCGCGTCGCACCTGCCCTACCGCGATGTGCCGTGGGAATTCCCTCCGGTCACCTTGCTGGTGACGCTGCCGGCGGCGGTGCTGCCTCGGCGCCTCTTCCAGGAGCCCTTCGTCGTCGGCATGGTCGTGGTGGAATACCTCTCGCTGTGCTGGCTCCGCGCCGGCTTGGTGCCTACCGTCCAGGCGGCTGACCGCCTTCTGGACCGCGGGCGTGATCGTCGGCCTGCCGGTGGTGTGGTTCCGGGCTCGACCCGCTGAGCGTCGACCAGCCCCCGATTGCTGAGCGCGCGCGACGGCACGCTGGTCGGCCGGTTGCCCAGGTCGATGATCAAGACCGCGCTGAGCAGCACCGCCACCGCGATGCCCCAGTCGTAGGGCCACCCATCCGTGAGTTGGGCGGTCAACGCCCCGACGATGAGCGCGACAGAGCCGGGCCGGCGAGCCCACGACACAGTCTCGCAGCGGAGGACGCGTGGAGCACCGAGGGCCTCCGTCGCCGCGCGTGCCGGCCTGCTCCTGGCCGGCAGCGCGGCTGCGCCCACCACCGCCGTCGCCCGCCGCCGCTGGTAGACCGCGTCCAGGCCAGTCGAGCTCGTCGGCAAGCGTCAGGGCGCTGACACCGGGGACCTCGCTGGCCGGCCGCTCCCGGTAGCTGCCTCGGCGAGTCACCGACAGCGCACCGTGTCGTGAGTGGTCTTGCCCCCGGGCGGCGTCTACAACGGCGGGTACGGGCGATGTCGCAGGAAATCGAGCGCCGCTCGTGCCTGCAGCCTCGTCCCGCCGCCGTCCCCTCCGCGCACCAGCGCCCGAGCTGCCAGCAGGAAGGGCTCCTGCGCAAGCACGCGGGCCAGACCGGCCCTGCCATCGAGGCGGTGCTTGGCCAGCAGCCTGTTGCGGTACTGGTAGTAGGTCGCCGTATCGCCCTTGCTCGCTGACAGCGTGCCGCTCACCCGGTGGCGCACCACGGCGCGGGGCTCGACGGCCAGGCTCCATCCGGCCCGCCGTACCCGGGTGCCCCACTCCATGTCGTCCCAGTAGAACCGGAACTCCTCCCGCGGCAGCCCGACCTCCCGCAGCACTCGGGCGCGCACCAGCAGACAGGTGAAGTCGAGGTAGTCCGGCTCACCGGGCTGCTCGTCCTGCACCTCGGCCCGAGCCCGACCCGCATCCCGCGCCGAGACGAGCCACGGGCCGCGCTGCACGCTGCTGCCGCTGGTCACCACAGTCTCCGGGTCGTCGAACCGGACCTGCAGCGGCGCCACCGCGCCGAGGCGCGGCTCCGCGTCGAGGCGGCGCGTCAGCAGTGCCAAGGCACCCGGCTCGAGCTGCGTGTCGTTGAGGAGGATCAGCACGCGCTCGGCGCCGCCGTCGAGGGCCCGGCGCAGACCTGCCCCGAGGCCCCCGGGGATGCCGCGGTTCTCCGGCAGCTGGACGATGTCGACCGCATCGGGCAACGCGCCGCGCAGTCGTGCCCGTTCTTCCTCACCAGAGCCGTTGTCCACCACGGTGACGCCGACCGGCGGGGGTTCCTGGTCGAGACACGCCCCGACGGCGACGGATGTGTAGGCGGCGTTGTTGTAGTTGAGGATCACTGCGGCCAGCGACGGCGTGGCGCAAGGCACGTGGCCGACAGTAGCGGCCGGCAGCGGCGGGCTGGAACTCGGGCTGACAGGCCCACGTGGACCAGATCGCGCCATGGGGATCAGTGCTGCAGCCACCTCGAGGCGGTGAGGACGCCCGGTGAGCCGAAGTGTAACCGTGCGCGCGCCAGGGCGAGCCTCCGGTAGGCAATGCCGCGCAGCAGGTTCCGAGCCCTGATAGGAGTGACGGGGTCCTCCGCACGGATGCGCGTAGCTGCCAGCCTGATCACCCAGAGGATCGAACCCGGCGAGCGGCTGAGCCTACGGATCCGATCCACCTGCGCCGGATCCTGGAGTCGATCGCCCAGTCGCTGGTGCACCTGCTCGCCCATATGCTCTGTGTAGCGCACCCCACCTTCATAGTGGGCGCGCCAGCTGCCCAACGCGTCACCATAGGCGCTGCGCCACTCCCGCAGTCGCAGCCGACGTTGAGGCCGGGCGTCGTAGTTGCCGTCGGTCACGTTCCGCCCATGACGTACGTAGGCGTACAGCGCCTCGTCAACGTAGGCGAGTCGGCCCCTCCCCACCGCGACGAGAGTCAACCAGTGATCATGCCATGCCGGATCGGGCATAGGCGGAAAGGGGAGTGCATCATCCAGCAGAGACCGCGGGAACATCGCGGCAGCGCCGGTGACGGTGTTCAGTACGGCGAGAAGGTCGAAGCGGTCCCAGTAGTTGCGGCGGCTGTTCCAAAACGTGGACGCGAGCACCCGCCCAGCGCCGTCGACCAAGCGGAAGTCGCTGTAGACGAGGTCGGCTCCTCCCTCGCACGCCTCGAGAAGCACCTGCATCTTCTCGGGGAACCAGTCGTCGTCCTGATCTGCGAGCGCCACGAACAGCGCGCCCGCAGGGACCATGCGCAGCGCGCGCTCGAAGTTGCGGTAGACGCCGAGTCGGACCTCTGACCTGTCAACGACGAAACGAGGATCCCCCTGCGTCTCGGACCGGACGACTGCATAGCCCACAGCGTCAGAGCAGTCATCGCTGATGTAGCAGGTCCAGTCTGTGAGTGACTGATCACGCAGCGTGCCGATCTGTCGTGCGAAGAGGTCCGGATCCGGGTTGTAGGTCGCCATGCAGACGGCGACACTCGGCGTTGCATCAGGCACGTGACGCTCCTAGCTCAACAAGATGTCATGGCCGACAGGCATGCCGGCGACGGCCCTCACGACCTGGGTCGCTACCAGCAGGAGACCGCGGAAGCCCCGGACGACTGTGCCTGGTGAGCGCAGCCCCCCGGACATGCCGTGGCCGGCGCGCCTCGTGGCGGCCTCCGGTTGCGTCGACACCTCCGTCACGAGATGCCCGGTCGCGGTGTTCCTGGCTTTCACCGTGCTCAACGCAAGAAGCCTCACCCGACGCGCGGCGTCAGGCATCCAACATCCCGTCTGGCTGCGCACGACGTAGAGACCAGGGGAACGCCGGCAACATCGGCTCCGGGCGCCACGCGGGCCCAGACCCCCAGTGCGAGCCGACTCCGTCGACGTTCACCACCTCGAAGTCGATCACGTGCTCCTCGTCCCGCACAGCGCGTCGAACCTTCGCCTGACTGACGTTGAAACGTAGCCGGTGCTGTCCCTCGTTGAGCGTGTTGGCGGGGATGGTGCAGCGCAGCTCGTAGTCGCCGTCCAACCACTCGTCCGGCGGCCGGTCGTCGAGGTCGTCGAAGTAGGTGCTGAGGACCGAGGTGCCATAGGCGTCGTGCAGCGCGAAGCCCGCCGTGACCTCCTTCACGGTGAGGCCACGCAGCCGCGCCGTCATGGACACGGTGATGGGCAGGGTGGACAGCAGCACGGCGGCGTCACTGTCCTGGTCGACGTGCACAGCCAGCAACCCGAGGTCGTCGAACATCGGCTCAAAGGTCGTCCGCTGCGCTCGGCCGCCGCCCAACGAGGCCTGGTAGGCGCCGACGCAGTCTGCGACAGCACCAATCTTGGTCACCACGCCGCGCTCCAGCAGCACGGCCGTCGTGCAGAGGCTGTTGACCACTTGCATGTTGTGGCTGACGAAGATGACTGTGCGGCCAGCGGACGCGGCATCGCTCATGCGCCCGATGCACTTCTTCTGGAAGGCTGTGTCGCCGACGGCGAGCACCTCATCGACGATGAGGATCTCTGGCAGCACGAACGCCGCGACCGCGAAGGCGAGCCGCACGTACATCCCCGAGCTGTAGCGCTTGACTGGCGTGTCGATGAACCGCTCGACCTCTGCGAAGTCGACGATCTCATCGAAGAGTCGTACGACCTCGCGTCGCGACATGCCGAGGATCGCACCGTTCAGGAAGACGTTCTCCCGGCCTGTGAGCTCGGGGTGGAAGCCCGCGCCCACTTCCAGCAGGGCGCCGATGCGCCCGTACACCTGCACCTCGCCGCGGGTCGGCTCAGTGATGCGAGAGAGGACCTTCAGCAACGTCGACTTGCCAGCCCCGTTGCGGCCGATGATGCCGATGACGTCACCCTTGGCGACATCGAAGCTCACGTCCCGCAAGGCGGAGAAGATCTCTGTGGTGCCGTCCGACCGCAGTCGCCCCATCCGACGCTTCAACGAGGTCGTGACCTGCTCGGCAAGCGAGGCCGAGCGGGGTTGGTGGCGGATCGTGTAGTCCTTGCCGAGACCACGGACGCTGAGGGCCACCTCAGCGGACATCGTCGAACCCTCGCTCGAGTGTCACCTGGTGTTGTCTTTGTGGCCTCACTGCGTACAGGCCGGGCCCCGCCCGACTCGACGGCTGCAGCGCCTGCTCATCACAGGTGAGCGGCGGCCGGAGCCGTTCGCCCTGCCGTGCGGCCGGCTGGTGAGGCACACCCTCAGGATAGGACCGCTGCGGCGAGCACGAAGACCTGGCAGCCACGATCAGGCCGGAGGTAGGGGCTTGGGGGCGGGCGTCTGGTCAGCGGGGGGCCCGATGATCGACAGCGCCAGCCCGTTGATCCAGACGCGGTCGATGATCGCGCGGAGCATCGCCTGCCGGTCGTATCGATGCTGCGGGCGGATGCCCGCGCAGAGCCGGTCATAGCTGGCTTGCCACTCGCCGTGCGTCCACATGGCGGCACGATGGCCTAGGTGAGGCGCGACTTTGTTCATCCGTAGCCCGAGGTCCTCCATGTCGAGGACCACCGCGTTGTTCACGAGGCAGAGCGCGGAGTGGGCAACCACGTCGGGCCGACCGATGAATGCGTCCGCGTCGTGCTTGTTGAGCAAGGACATCCACACCCATTGCTCGCTTGCCACGATGCGCCGCCCGAGCAGCCACTCGTACGTTGGGTCCCAGCGGGGGGCCGACCAGATGTCCAGCAGATCGTCGCGAGCGCCGAACTGGGCCCAGTCGCTGACCATGTAGGGAAAGCGTGCATACACCCGCCGAGGGTTGAACGTGTAGAACTGCGGCACCAGGACTCGCTCCTCGAGCACGCGAGCCTCCGCTGCCCGAGCTGGCCACCCGCCGAGGAGGGTCAAGGCTCCGTCGTGCAGCAGCTCCATGTCGGTCCGCAGCTTCCACGCGAAGGGACGTGTCGCACGCTCCAAGCCGGCTCGCGTGGTGGCGATCTGGCGGTTGACGTTGTTCACGACGTGCGTCGGATCGCGCGGCAGCGAAGGCCCGGGATCCGCGCTGAGCACCAGCGTGTCCGCGTCGAGTCCCGTGACGTCGCTGCCCTCCCACGTGCTCAGCACGACCTCCGCGTGGGGCAGCACTCTGCGTGCACTGGCGAGCGCAGCGGCCGTCCACCGGCGCTGCTGATCGCCCAGCCGCCCGACCGGCCCTTGGACGACGACGCTGACGTCCAGACTGGCCAGCGGAGCCGCGGTGATCGGCGGCCTCGGTCGGGCGCGCAGGCGGTCATCAAGGCGCTCGACCAGTGGGGAGAGGCGCTTCAGCCGGTCAGGCGCAACGCCCATGCCGCGAGCTGTGACTGTCACCCCTGGGCCGGCGCCGGCGCCCCGGCGAACGCATCCACCTCGGCGGGGGTGCCGAGTGGGTGAACAACGTCCCCTGCGACCTCGGTCATCCACAGCTCTCGCCCCGCAGCCACCAGGTGGTTGTACATCGGTGCGATGTAGCGCTCCCCGCGCTCGACGTTGGCGGCCTGGGCATAGAAGTCTTCGTAGGTCGTCCGGAAGAGCTCTGCACTGCCGAAGCCGTACAGCCCCACGGTGGCGTGCGGGGAGATCCGCACCTTCTCACGCACCTCGAGGACTCGGCCGACAGGGTCGGCTCGTACGAACGACCAGGCGTCGCCAGCGCCCGGGAAGCACGGGATCCAACCGTCGCCGCGCAGGGCCGCCGGATCCAAGGCGCGCGGCTCGACGAACGTGTCGATGTTGTAGACCAGAACAGGCGTGCTGTCACCGACGACGTCGAGTCCATACAGCGCTGAGGTGGCCTGTCCATCGGTGAGGGAGGGCAGCTCGATGAGGTGGTGGTCCACGATGCCCAGCTCGGTGGCTTGCGCGTCGACGAACTCCCCTGCGTCGTCCTGTGCCAGGGCCACGAAGACTGCCGTGGCGCCAACGTCCCAGAACCGGCGCAGGCTCTCCATGCTCCAGGCAAAGAGGGTACGGCCGTGCACTTCGATCCGGTATTTGGCCACCGAGTAACCTGCAGCACGAAAACGGCTACCCAGACCTGCCATGGTGACCACGACAGCGGGGCTCGCACCGTGCGCCGTGGTCATGATGCGCCGCCGGGCAGCCGCCGGTCGGGTCGACCTTCGTGCCAACGCCTTCGCAGGTCGATCAGCCGCGGCGCCGCCATGTCCTGGAGGACCGCGGCGGTGCCAGAGACCCCTTCCTCACGGACGCGTCGTAGGACGTGGGCTGCCCCCAGCAGTGCACGCTCCACACCTCGTGGCCGGGAGGACCGCCGAGATAGATGATGGAGGCGCACGAAGGCTTCCTCTCGGGCGTGCGAGGGTTCGATCACGTCCAGGAGATCGGCCAGCTCCGAGGTCGACGCGCGCCACGAGAAGCGGGGATGCAGATCAGCAAGCGCCGCGCGAGCGTCGGCGAGCGGCGCAGGTCTCTCGTGCAGCCGCCGCACGACCTCGACGAGATCTTCCGCCCGGTCGGCCGAGCGGAACGCCCCCCCTGCGGCGAGCACGTCTTCACCGAGAGGGTCGCCGCCGTTGGTGATGACGGGCAGCTCGGCGGCAACGAAGTCCGCGAGGCGAGTACGCCAGGAGTAGCGGTTCTCCAGACCTTGCACGTTGAACGTCACTGCGACGTCGGCATGGCTGTACCACTCCCTCCTGGTGTCGTATGCCACCCAGTCGACAAAGTGCACTTGACTGCCGTCGAGCGGCGCTAGGGCGGCTCGCGCGCGGGCGTATCCCCGGCCGTAATCCGCGTCTGGGACCAGCGGGTTCCGTCCTCCGACGACGACGAAGTGAAGATCCCCGAGCTCCGCTGCCAGTGCCTGCACCGCCTCGAGGACGGGATCGATGTCGAACCAGGGGTACATGGCGCCGAACCACAACAAGACGAAAGCGTCTCCCGGGACGCCGAGCGAGGTGTAGGGGTTCGGCAGATCATCGGCCGCGACTGGGCGGGCATCGACACCGAAGGGCACCTCGATCACACGGAGGTGCTCATAGGTGAGCGGGTTGACGCTCCCAAGAGCGCTCAGGACACCAAGGTAAAAGTCGTGCTGTGCCGGGTTGGCGCACAGAAATACGTCACCACGCACGAGGACCTCGTTCCAGCGGGCGACATCGTTGAGAAAGTGACCATACTCCCTTCTCAGGTCCACGGTACCGCGCGCGGCTGTCTCCACGTACCACGGGACATAGACGTCAAGCACGACGACGACCTCCGAGCCGACGACACCGGTGATCTCGTAAGCGGCGTCCGAACAATAGAGGACCAGGACGGCCTCGAAGCCGGCGAGCACACGTCGCCAGTCTGGGTGGTGGTGCTGTGTCGACACGCGCAGGCCCTCGTGCAGGAAAGGCTCACGCGCGGCGTCGGAGAGAACCAGCACGGCGACCTCCTGCCCATGTGCGCGCAGCCCTTGAGCCAGCCCCCAGGCGCGCATGCCTATGCCGGTGACCGGAGAGGCGCTCCCGTCGGGGACGGGCAGGACGCTGACGACGAGCGTGCGGCGCCGACGGGTCGACACGTCGGAGTCAGCGGCCGACCGCGCGGCGGCGGCGCGAGCTGAGCATCTTCCGGGCGAACACGTGCGTGTCTCGGCGGAGTCTCTCCATGCCGCCCTCGTCGTAGACGCGGGCGGCCGTGTAGAGCCGCCAGGCGAGCTGTGAGACGCGACCACCATGCGCGGAAGCGGCACTGGTGTCGATGTCCAGGGTCACGCCCATCGCGACCGCCTCGGCGGTCGGGTCATGCACCCGCTCGAGATGGAACGACCGCCCGTCCGCCGGCCCGTCGGACAACATGACGTGTCCATCGCGGGCCACCAGCCACCACGAGAGCGGGTCGTGCACGTCCTCGATCGACGTTGGCGTCCGCCAGTCCGACGCCCGCCACCGAAACGCAACCGCACCACCAGGCTGGGGGTCGAGCTGGAATGCCGCTTCTGCGACGGCCAGAGCGTCCGGGCGAAGGACGCCTTCCCTATCGGGCGCCAGGTTGACCTCGGCGGACGGCTCCACCGCGGAGCCGACCAGCTGCACCGCCCGCAGGTTGACCGCACTGCGGTCGGCGTCGGCGGCCGCGATGACGTAGAACCTCGTGGCTGCAGTGGCTTCCGACGCCAGGCGCAGGGAGCGCGCATCCGCGCCGAGCTCAAGCCAACCCCCACCGTCAGCACGCAGCCGAAAGACCTTCGGCGTCTCCAGGCCCAGCTCGGCCATGAGGGCTACGGACCCGGCCTTCACGCGGAAGTGCTCCGGGCCGAGCAGCACGGTCCTATCCTCCGGTAATCCTGCCAGCGACCGTGCCCGGCGCAGTCGTTGGACATCATGAGCCACCGACCGGGCGGTGAGTGGCTCTGTGGCGTTGAGCGGGATGTGCTGGAACTCGAAGGTGCGCACGTCGACGCCTCCGGCCAGCACGTGCTGCAGGCGCAGCAGCTCCGGTTGGAAGTACGTAGACAGCGCCTCGCCCACCCTGAGCCATGTCCCGCTCAGGATGTCGGCTGAGGCGGCGTCGGACAGGCTGATCGACCCATCGATGCCCGCCCCCTGAGCTCCTGTGGCGACGTAGATCACGGACTCGAAGCCGTACTGCTGTCGCCTTACCTTGTCGAGCACCTCCGCCAGCCCCTCAAGTGAGAGGAGGTCCCCTCCGAGCATCACAACGAGGTCGTAGTGAAAGCCGTTCGCCTGCTCGTGCGCCCGTCTCAGCTCGCCGGCGCGCCACTCGCTGTAAAGACCGGCCAGCGCCGCCTCGTCCCTGCCAGCGGCGATGAACTGCTCTCGCCGACGAGCGGCACCTATGTCGACAGAGCCGAGCCCGCGAGCTCCCGACTCCTCACCGAACTCGGCCGACACAGGCTGCAGTGAGCGCAGCAGCACGTCGCGGTCCGGCGCCTCCCAGAAGTGCGCGAAGACGTCCACCGTCACATCGGCGAGCGCGTCGTGCAATGCTTTGAGGCCGGGCCGGTGGTCACGGGGAGGGCCTGCCACGCAGACGGCGACGCGTTCCTTGATCCGTCGGTAGTTCTCCGAGCTGACCAGGAACGCGATGGGCGTCGCCTCGATCAGCTGCTCCTGGACCCGCTCGTTGCGGTTGAGGATCTCCGAGCGGTAGAAGCGGAAGCGTCGCTCGTCGAACAGACGAGTCAGCTGGGAGACGTTGGCCTCGGTGACCTCCTTGCTGACGTACTCGAAGATCCCGACTTGCTCCCAGCTACCGGTGAAGTTGGCGAGGTAGGATTCATACCCCTGGCTTCCGAGATAGTCCCGGAGCATCGAGTTCACCGAGTCGAAGCGATAGCCGTAGCGGCTCTGGTTGTTGAACAGGAAAGCGTAGTACAAGACGCACTCGAAGATGCTCTTGTCCTGCCCGAGCTTGCGCACGCCGGCGATCAGGTCGACCGGAAGGGCAGCGAACATGTCTGTGATGATGTTCTTGTCATAGAACCAGCCGTAGTACTCGAGCAGGTGCATCTTGGGGTAGGGGACGCCCAGCAGCTTGCCGGCGTTCCGGTTGACCGTGTCCCCGAGATGGCCGTACCAGTGCTCGCCGCGATGCTCGAGCGATGAGTAGCAGACGTAGGGCGCAGCGAAGTATTCGTCGAAAGCGTCACCCACTCGGATCGGCTTCAGCAGCAGCGACTCCGAGTCGATGATCAACGCCTGCTCATAGTCGAGGTGCTTGAGCGCGAACAGCTTCTTCAGGCACTGGAAAGCGAACTTGCCCACCTCACGCAGCAGCTGAGCGGCATCGAGATCGTAGCCGGACTCGGCCAGCAGATCCTCGAAAGCGTGCGCGTGGGCTCGCACCCGGGGCCACTCGGCCACCAGCGCCTGCACGTCCGCGAGCTCTGAGCGGGTGACGATGAGATGGAAGTCGATGTCGTCGAGGTCCTGCGCGTGCGCGTCGAGGCTCGCCAACCAGTCCCGGTTGAAGGGGAAGTGTGGCCGGAACGTAGGGGTGATGACGGCGCGCTTCATGTCGCGACCGCGTGCACGATGCTGCCTGTCAACGATGCTGGCTGGCTGCGGAAAGTCACCGCGTCAGACCGGTCGACGCAGTGGGCAGCGCGCTGGCGACAGCGGTCACGAGCTGCAGTCCACGGGCCAGAAAAGCTTGCTGGCTTGCCGGCCGGTCGCTGTGCAGAGGGACCATCGACAAGAACAGCAGGCCCTCCACGAGGCGCACTGCCGGCAGACCTGCGCCGGCCCTCTCCGTCAGCCACTGCCCGAAGAGCCGCTTGACCTCGTCGTGTTGCGGCTCGAGGTGGGCGCGCAAGTCGTAGCCATCTTGGTGCCACGATGCATCGAACAGCCCGTTGACGAGCAGGTCGTAGTCTCCCTCGAGGGAATGGGCGAGCTTGGCAAGGTCGTACGTCTGGTCACCGTAGACACCCGGCAACCCGAAGCTCCCGCGGGGATCGACCACCCGCACGATGCTGTTGCGTCGGTCGTAGAGGATGTTCGACAGGCAGAGGTCGCCGTGCAGCACGGTGAAGGGCCGGCTGTCGAACGCCCCCGAGGCCTTCAGCAGATCAGGCAGTCGCGTGGTGACCTCCTCGAGCCCCAGGAGCCGCTCGCCGTTGACGACGACGTCCTTGCGGAACCGGGCGAAGGTGGGGTCGGCGAGCACTGGGGCCAGCCGCTCGAGCGTCTTCGTCTGGTACACCGCGACGCGGGCCTGCGCCGTCTGCGCCGCGCTGCTGTGCTCGTCGTGGTGCAAGGCGAAGCTGTCGAGCAACCCGCCGACCGCGCGCAGCACCTGTCGCCAGAGTCCGCCGTCCCAGCGTCCGACCAGGTACGCGTCGTTAAGCGTGGGATAGCCGTAGAACTCCATCTCCACCCAGGGTGGCCGCACCACCAGGTCATGGTCGAAGACGCGCGGTGCGACGTGGCGAAGTCCACGCGGGAGGTGCAGGTACCACCCCACCTCATCGATGAACTTGTCGGTGTTGTCACTCGACTTGCGGATGACACCGCGAGACGTGTCCACCTGCACCGAGTTGAAGGAGCGTGAGTTGAGGAAGTAGTCGCGCCGTGTCGTGTAGTAGGTGTCGAGGTGACCGACGTCGAACCACCGCTGTGCGGGATGCAGCCGGCGTCGCTCGGGGGGGGCGGCGTTGAAGTGGCGACGCAAGGCGGTCCAGAAGGGATCGAGCGGAGGGTCGATCTCAGCGAGCGCCGTCTCTAGCTCCTCGACGAAGCGGTCGACCTCCTCGAGCGCGAAGACCCCGACCAAGACCTTCGCGTCGGCGGCACCTTTGTCGGAGAAGCGCTCACGCACATCTCGGACGGCACCGCTGGCGTCCGTGCGAAAGGTCGTCCAGCGGTACGTGTCCGGCTGCTGGTGGTACGCGATCACGTTGCCAGCGCCGAGGTCGTCCATCAGGATCGTGTCGGCGAAGTTCACGACCAGCTGCTCGACATCATGGGGCACCCGGCGCAGTGCGCGCAGCACGGTCTCTGCGACGGAGGCTGTCCGGCCGATCCCCAAGATCCGGACGCCGAGCTCAGGCCGATGTGCGAAGTAGTCCTCCACCACGTCAGCGCGATCGTGCACCGCGATGAGGATGTCGTAGCCGCGGGCGCGGTAGAGCTCAGCGACGTGCAACAGGACGGGCCGGTTGTCCAGCGGCACCATGCCCGAAGGCACCTCGCCGAACTCTGCTTGCAGCTCGATCGGCGCGAGTATGGCGGCGGGCAGGATGACGAGCTTGCTCATTCCTGATCCTCGGCGTTGATGCGAGCGAGTATCTCCTCGTAGCTCAGGGCCACGAACTCCGCCGGTCGCACTGTGCGGTCGTCGACGTAGAAGCCACCGACGCCGGGCCACGGCTTGCCCACGTGCAGCTCGTCGTACTCGATGCCGTGACGGGCGAGCCACTCGACGAGGACAGGCACCGTCTTGGCAGTGATCTCCCCGACGTTGCCGTCATGGGTGCGCATGTTCCGCGAGGTGTACAGGACAACACGAAAGCCCTGGCGTCGGTACTCGGCGAGCCGCGCCACGACGTCCGGGTGGGGCTTGACGTCAGCGTAGGACTGCCCCGGTCGCTTGATGTCGCACAAGGTGCCGTCGATGTCGACCACCAGTGCGCGTTTGCCGACACTCATACCTCGCCCCCGAGCGCGGAAGGTGCAGGCTGCCCGGACATCGACCCGTCGGGACCTTGGTGCTCGCTGCACCCCAGCTCAGATGACATCGGCGAACCCGCGTTCGAGGCGGCGGAAGACAAGGGCTCCGACGAGGGCGCTGAGGAAGCAGACCGCACAGCTGTAGAGCACCCATCCGGCCGGCGGGAAGGCGCCCCCGAGTACCGACCACCGCGCGCCCTCGAGCACGCCGGACAACGGGTTGAGCCACAGCAGCGTGCGGGTCCCGCTGGGGACGCTGCTGATCGCATACGCGACCGGGCTGGCGAACAGCGAGAAAGTGCCGACGACCGGGATGATCAGGGCCACGTCGCGATATCGCACCTGCAAGGAGCTGCCGACCAGGCCGATCCCCAGCGCCAGCAGCAGCGCGACGGTCAGCCAGACGGGCAGCATGAGGATCTGTACGGGCGGCGCGACGCCGTAGAGGGCAAGGAGGACCGCGAGGATGCCGAGGCCGACGGCGAAGTCGATCAACGCGGAGGCCACCGTCGCCAGGGGCAGGATGAGTCGCGGGAAGTAGACCTTCGACACCAGGTCGGCCGCCGAGGTGAGGCTCGAACTCATGCGCACGAAGGTCAGCTGGAAGTTGTTCCAGATGAGCATGCCGACGAAGACGAACAGCAGGAAGGGCACGCCGCCGCTCGAGAGCTTGGCTATCCGGCCGAAGGCGAAGGCGAGCACCGCGGTGGTGATCAGCGGCTGCAGCACGACCCAGGAGACACCCAGCGCGGTCTGGCGGTAGCGCAGCTTGACATCACGGTCGGCGAGCGAGCGGAGCAGGTCGCGTGAGTGCCAGACCTCGCTCAGCCGCAGAGACGCCCAGCCGCGCGAGCGCCGGAGCACCAGCGTCGGCACCTGGATGACTCTGCTCACCAGGACAGTCTCCGTGCTCGCCGGACCGAGCGCGTCGTCACTCGGGTCACAGTGCGCGGTCAGCGGCGCGCACGTTAACGCCAGAAGGGCGCTCACGTGCCGAGAGCGTCCAAGACGGCGATCAGTGGGTCACTCGGCCCGAAGTCCTCACCGCAGCTGCTCGGGCTCTGCGAGTACCACCACGGCAGCCAGCCGGCGCCACCTGCCTGCAGGAACGCCTTCGCCTTCGCCTGCACCAGCGCCGCGCGGGCGTCGTCGGAGCGGCACGGCGAGCTACTCCCACCGATGCCGGCCTCCTCGACGATGATGGGCTTGCCTTCCCGGCCGGCCTGCGCCAGCCGGTCGGAGAGACCGCTGGGTAGAGCAGTCGCTTCCGACCCGTAGTCGTGGTATGTCATCAGGTCGACGTACGGGCTGGCCGCGATGGTGTCCA
>JAABUO010000269.1_pt1 | contig 123647 bp, 101 predicted proteins | sample 5559291 | NCBI WGS metagenome assembly JAABUO01 (sample SAMN10711878, study PRJNA513372) | rock metagenome | isolation source: Antarctica rocks | place: Antarctica: Victoria Land, Finger Mt sud
TTGTTATATATTTATATTTATATAATATATAAGTTTAGTCTAGTTAACGCTTGCATTAAAAATATTTCAATTCAAATATATAACTTTTGTTATTTTAAATTTCTAATTGAACTTACAATTTAAGTATTATTTTATTTATTTCTATTGTTATTGTTCGCGTCTAGAGCTCTTATTATTGTTAAAACTTTCTCTTTAACGACTTTTGCGTTGTGTCTAATTGCTATCGTTATATATTGCGACAATCAAAAGACAATAGCGTTCGCTAAGAATCTCGCGCAACATGCTTAAACAAAGTACATAAGCATTTAAACTTAATTCGTTCGCGAAAAGATCGCAAATAATTAAATCAAGCTAAAATATATCTTTATTAAGAAGCAAATAGTTGACAAGTTAATTAAAGCTTTTTCTCGTAACGCATTTGAAACGTTTTAACGAGTTCTTAAATTAACTTGATAACTAAATTATTTATAATTTTAAATATAGATGCTAGACTTAGTTATTTAAACAACTTGCGACTAAATAGTCGCTATATTTATTGTTATTAATCTTTGCATTATTTATTCAAATTTGCATTTTATATTCTCTTGTTTTACTAATATAGTTATCGAACATTATCAACGACGTTTGCATAACTTTCAATATAAGTTTTGTCTTCTATATATTCTTCGAGTTTTATTGAATCTTAAAGTCGTAAACATATATACGCTTGCATATAAATTGTTAACAAAAGACTTTTATGCACTTTTTTTACTTTTGCTAGAAAGATGCTCAAGACTTAAAAGTTTTGAAATAAATTTCGAATTTGATAAAATATGAAACATAATTTATGTGAGAGCTAATTTTTGAACTTAGGCCAAGTAGAAGTGTTGAAATATTGTATTCAATTTGGCCTAGTATCAAGTACTATTTAATTCAACACTACTCGACTCAACATTACGTAATCGAGTTAAGCAGCATCGACCAATATATATAGTCGAGCAAGGCCTCTAGCTTCTACATAGTAAATAAACGTTCTATCATCTATTATTCTAACATATCTACAATAGTATAATATATAGAATCTCGCACAAATCTATAATAGATATTGAATTAAGTAAGAATTAGAAAAAATATATATATATATGTATACTATAACTAAAACATTTTCTTGTATAAGATTTCTAGCTTTTTAATTTATTAGAACTTTAATTTAGAGCTTAATTCTTGCTTTGTAATAAATTTATTTATATATTCTTTAAGTTTTAAAGTTAATATTTAAGCTTTTCGATCTAAATCTTAATTCTTTTGAATTTTTGTTAATTATTTAGTCTTATTTGTACTTAAATATATACTAAATTCCTCTTAGCGTACTTTAATAATATTATATAACGTAGTAATCGAATTTCTATTTTTTATTGTTTATTTGTAATTATTTTATATCTAATAATCTTGTAATCTAATTCAATATTTACTTTCTTGTTAATATATTAATTTGTAATTTTGCTAGTCAAACTTGTTAACGCAAAGACTAAATCTATAATAGAGTTTCTAGTAGTATTTGTACTATATTGCGTAAAAATATTTAAGATATTTACTAATTCTTCTTTGTTTTTTCTCAACTAACTTATTAATATAAAAGTATATAAAAAACTAACAACTTAATTGTATTATTAAGAATAATATATATTTAAATTTCTTGTTAAAAAAACCTTTTTTGTACTTTTTAGTTAAAATTGTGTTAAAATTTAATCTATAGCGTAGTTATTAATCTTAGAGCTTTAACTCGTTTTGTTATAGATATATAGTAGTGCAATACTATTATTAAAAATCTTAATTAATTGTACGTTAAGATTTGCTATTATATTTAATCTTGATATACAATTAGATAATTACTAGTTGCATACTATTCTACTTCTCTTGCATATTATTTCTACTTTGCTTGCATACTACTTTCTTGAACTAAGTCTAATCGAATAATTTGACAACTTTGTAAACAAACTAGACTAGCAAGTTAAGAGAGTCTATAGAAAATACTTGATTTTATATCTTTCTATTATCAAATTTAATATATTTTCTTATTAATCTTTTAGTGCAAATTCAAATCTAAGATATATCTTTTGTATACTTATAATTAATCTTTATTTGCATCTCTAATTGTATTTGAAAACTACTTATATAGAAGATCGAAATATCTAAAATTTATCTCTTTGTTGCTATCTCTTCTTGTTTATCTTGTTAATTGTCTTGTCTATCTTGTTGTCGATTTTTTTGTCTATTGCATTGTCTTAAATAGAGAACTAATTGTTAAATATCTAATTAAAAAGTAGATCTAAAATTAAATCAAAGACAAACAACGTTCGCTAAGTAAAGTTTTCGAAAGTTATCTAATATTAATATTGTAATTGTAAAGATATTGTCTATATTTTATTTAATAAGTTTTGCAAATAATCTTTTGACTTAATAACAATAGATCTTTGTACGCGTAGTATATTGTTAGAAACTAGTCTATCTTTAGATATTAATAATAGGATTTCTGGCAATATTTCTTGCACTTTTATTATATTGTTGTCTCCTATTGTATAATTGTCTTAATTTTTCTACTCTATTATTATTTGTCTTGTTTGCGAAGACTTTGTAAATCTTTAATAAGAATATATATTCTTTAATTTTAATACGTTGTTATCTACTTTATTGTACTATCGCTTCTATATTTTGTAGATTTACAATAATTCTATTGTTTTTGTAAACATATTAATGCAGAAAACAATAGTAGTAAACTTATTTTTAAGATATTTAAAGTGCACGTTTATTGTCTTTAGTACAAACAACGTTATTTAGACAATAAGATCGCAAAACGTAGATACGCTATAAAGTTTTATTAGTAGATATATCTTTGTTTTCTTAAATTTCTGTTTATAGTTATAATATTAAGTAATAAAAAACTTGTCTAACTTAATATTTACAACTGTATCTAGATTGTTTATACAAGTAATATCAGTAATACAAAGACAATTTGCAATTATTTTCTATTAATAGAAAATTGAAATCTCTATTCAATTTGATAGTAAGTATCTTTGTTACACGATAAGAAGATATTATCCAAATACAATATCTTGTCGATATAATATTTAGTTTACTTTCTATTTCTAAGTTTTAGATATATTCTTAAGATAGATAAATATATTTTAGTTTGTATTTAAATAGTTGTAATATAAGATATTGTAACGTTTTTTCAGTATTTCTAAGATAGTTGTATAGACAATATTCTTCTACTATTTGTAGAACATATTCTACTTCTTGTAGAAAAATACTTTTTACAATTAATTGTTATGTTATATTCTAATTTATATATCAAATATATAGATTATAATCGACGTAATATTTTTTCTTGTAAAATATATGCAAGAGCAATAGCAACAAGACTCTATTGCTATTAGATATAACAATAGTAGAATAATAAATTCAAATAATTGTAAAAATATATTAAAACTTCTATTATCATACGTAATTGCTATAGTTCTCTCTCTTTATAAAGCAAAGTTCGACGTAAATAATAATATTTAAGACAATAACTTTAGTAATAATAAGAAGAAATATCTTGTATTTGTTTGTTTTATAGATATAATCTATAATTAAGATCTTTATATTTAGATATAGTAGCTTCTGCATATATATCAAAATAAAGAAGAGAAACTAAAGCTTGTTGTTATACTTTTTCTTCTTAGAATTAATATATTACAAAAGATTTTTTTTAGATATCTTATTAATATTTGCGTAGATATTAAAAATTCTATTGCTATTGTTTTAAAAACAATATTTAAGTTTTAGATATTTTGCTATTTAAATATAAACTCTTCGAGATTTAGAGAAAAATCTTCAAGAGTCGAATTAATCTTGCTGCTCTTTTGCTACTTCTTCTTAATTTCGCGTTGTATTTCAAAGTTCTTTAAGACTTTCTTGCAATATAATATTAAGACAAACAACTTCGTAGAAAAATAATTGTAATCGAAATATTTGACAATTAAAGTTTAGTTGTCTAAAATGTATTTATCTTCGAGATTGTTTTCTAGCTTCGCAATTGCTTCGAAAGAGCATTTAATACAACAATTACTAGTATTTCAATAATTGTGCTCTTTAATTCTAGACTTGTTATTGTAATTGCAATATATTTGGTATTTTATATAGATATTTTGCTTGTTAATCCTATTGCAATCTTTAATTATTGTATATTGTACTACCAACTTACACAGTTATTTACTCGGAATTTGCTCGAAATTTATTTGGAATTTATTCGGAATTTACTAGCAATTTTTCGATTGATTAACTTCTACCCAACTGATAGAAATCTGCTTTTTAATTGGCAAAAATTTGTTAAATTTCGATTAAATTTCGAGTTTGCTTCAAATAAATCACACGCGAATTGATAATTAAAATAGCAATATTTCGAGTAAATTTCGAGTAAATTTCAGGTATAAATATTACTAGTAATAATTTTTCAAATTTTTTCAAATTTTTTTAGTTAAGTAGAGTAACTAATATTAGCAATATAGATAATGTAGTACGTACACGCTAGTAAAGAAATCTAACGCGCGTATAGAAATTTCGTAAATTACGTGATTTTATAGTTAGAAATTGAGTGACGTCGATAATCGCGAAGCTAAATACTTCTCGAATATTTATGAACTATAAATTAAGGTTAAAACTTTAAACTATAAATAAAAAAATAATTTAACGACTTCACGTATTGACGAATCAACGATATACATACTTTACTATTCGATATTTTGAAAATCGAAATCTCGATCGAATTAGCGTCGAGACTTAGTTAAATTTATTGAAATTTCAAAATTCAGAAATTTCAAAATTAAGAAAATCGCATCTATAAGATCTATAATCGATAGATAACTGTTATATGTCGATTAGCTATCAGTTAGTCAATCGATAGATAACCAAAATAGATTTATAACTAGTAAATAACCAATATATCCTAGTTAGCAGTCGGTTGACTAACCGGAATCTAGCAGATATCTAACCAAAATAGATATATTCCTGGCATATTCCTGGCATTTACCAGGAATATAACCTTATAGATGGGCCTGTAAGTAGTCTTGCGTTGTTACATACTTGTCAAGCTTCGAAATAAGGAAATCAATAAATATTCTTTTGTAGTAGATATTAGATAGTAATTGAAGCTCTATAACTATTATTAATAAGTAGATAGTAATATAGATAATATAGATAATATAGATAGCGAAGATAAATAGCAACAACAACAACAACATAAACAATCGACGTGTAGATAGATTCTAAAATTTATTCGATTAAATCTAATGCAAAGAAGTAATATGCAAATAAAGTAAAGATAATATACAAGAGAAGTAGATTAGTATGCAACTAGTAATTATCTACAATTAATACTTAGAGACTAGTCTATAGATATATCTATCTAGTAGATAGCAGATAAAATACTGCAAAATAGTCTCTATATAGTAGATTTCTACTATATAGAATATTGCTTTCTAACTAATAGAAAGAGTTTTGCTAGCTTGCAAAAAGCAGATAAGTAGAAGCTAGATTGCAGATTTGCTTCAAATAAATCGCACGTAAATAGATATTCAAAATAGCAATATAGAGCATAAATAAGAAATAAATAGAGGATAGAAATATTACTAGTAATATATTTTTTTTAATTTTTTAATTAAATAAACTAACTTATATTAACTATTAGAGTAATATAGAAGGTATACACTAGTAGAGAAAGTCTAGCGCGCATATATAAATTTCTAGAGTAACCTTCGGATCATTTTTGCCACCCTCTTATCCCCAGGAGTCGGGCGCTAACCCTAAAACCTTAAAAAACTTTAAATCTTAAAAAATTGATAATTTGTGTAATATATAAGTAAAATACGACTCTAGTAGCTTGTTTTGTAGTAAAAGCTACTGGTTTTATATAAAATTTTCTTTTAAATTACCCGATTTGATTAGCTCGTTCTATAGTTATTAGCGTATCGAGATCTTGGATCGAACTTATATCTCTGTCCGATTCGTTGGGTTGAGTCCAAAAAAAAGTGTTCAACCCGACCCGAAGGCTACTCTATAAATATTGTAAATTACTTACTTTTCTTATTAGAATTTTGATAACGTTAATAGTCGCAAATCTAGACACTTCCCGAATAAATATAAATAGAAAAATATAAACAGAAAAATAGTTTTACAACTTTACATATTGAAGAAACAACAATTTATATATTTTACTATTCAATATTCTAGAAGTCGAAATCTCGATCGAGCTAGAGTCGAGACTTTGTTATATATCTCAAAATTTCAAAATTCTAAAACATCAAAATAAATCAAAATTGTATCTATAAGATCTATAAATAGTAGATAATTGCTATATAGTAGTTGACTATTGGTTAACTATAAGCTAATTAGCTAACATATAACTAAAATAAATTTATAACTAGTAGTTATCTAATAGTTGTTAGTTAACTATCGATTGACCAGTTGCTATCTAGCAGAAACTTAAATCTATCTAAAACAGATATTTATCTTATATATTTCTAGATATCTAGAAGAAATATTATCTAGTAGAAAAGCTTCTAAGTATCTATAGTTTTTGTATAGATTATAGTTTATCTCGAATATATATTTCTTATCTAGAACAGGCTTGTTTTGGATAGAATTTTCTATTTGAAATAAGCATTGTTTGTATCTCGTATAGACTTAACATATACTAACTATCTTTAACAATATAATATTAAGATTATTTTCGATAGAGTCTTATATATATTGAGCTTCAATATATAAATATAGACTAAATCTCTCTTATAAAGATTAAGACTTTTTAATTACTTTTATTCTTACTATTAGATTTTACGCTTTGTATATATCTAGTATAGACTATACTTTTGTATTTAAGTCTTAAATTAAAGTTGCTACTTGCAATTTTACAATTAAGATATATATTTTGTATAAATAAAGTATAGACTAAGAAAGAATATATTTAGTTATTGTTTTTAGTAATAATTAATAGTTCGCTAGTGCGTCGATATACCATATGATTAAAACATAAATTTAATATTGTTGCAATATATATTAAGTCTTAACAAACAGTAAACGCAAGCGAGAATACTAGCGCAAAAGTAGTTTATAAATATTGTTTTTTTTGCATTAATCTTTATCTTTTTAAGATATTTTTTGCTTTTAATATAACTACAACTTACGTTAAATATAAATTACAACAATTATTAATATTATACAATCTATACTCTATATACGTATATCGTAATTATATCAATCTAACAAATTGTACAACTTCGAGTTAACTTAAACAACAACAGAACTAAAAACGCGTCGAACTTATCTTCTCTCAATTACTATTATAGTTTATATATATTCAGCATATACGTTGCTTGTACTAAGTATATATTTTTAGACTTCATTGTTAATATTAGTATTAACTAGACTTTGTCTAGTAAAATCGATTTAATTGTTTTTGTTACGCGTTATATATACTAAATTTATACCTAGCTTATATTAAATTTACTTAAGACACAACTTGTAAATATTTCTCTATTCTATATTTTATATAGAATTAATACTAAATATAAGCAAATTTTGTTGTCTCGATAAAAAAACAATTTAATTTATATTAAATATATATAATAATTTTATATATTAAAGTTTTGCTATTGTTTATTAATATTAAGATATAAGTAAATTTTACAAAATATATATTAAATATATACAATTTCAATATTGCTATAGATAAAAATATAATATATACTTTAGTATTATATTTGTTTAAAATAATTGTTAATTGATTGTATATTTAATAATATTGTAGTCTATACTTAGTATATAACTAGTGCCAATTTTTTCAAGTTGCGTTGTTATATTCGAACAATCTATTGTAATACAAATATATACTTAGTTTTCTTAAATCGATACTATATATAGATTTAGCGTAAATAGTAATAAATTCTATTGTTAGCAATATACTTGCAAGCTAAGTAAAAGTATTATGTCGAGAAATATATACTCTTTCTATGTTTAATTTATATTTAATTTATATTTTGCTAGTATTTTGCGTCTCTATATATTATCTTAGAGCTAAAGAAACACATATTTTAATATTAAATTTATGTACGTTTCTTTTTCTAGTACAAGCTACGCTTATACTTAATTTAGACTATATTATTAAAAAATTAATATAAAAAATTAATATATTAACAATAATTAACTTATTGAGCGAATTTTGTTTATATTTTGTATATATTAAACTTATATATTATAGTTGCAACAATGCACAATTTGCTTTTTGTTCAATACTTACTTCTATTATAATATAAGCGTAACTTATATTTTTTATATATTGAATTTATACTCTAGCTTGTTCTATACTACATACATCTATTTTAAGACTTGAAGTATAATTTGATAAAACAAATTTGTATTTACTTAATATATATTTGACTTTCGTTTATATAATTATCGAAATTGTATATTAACAAAATATCTTAATTTTAAAGCTTATTTATAAGAATTATAATCTTAATATAAATTTTATTTATGCTAAGTATACACTAACAATTCTATAGCAAATATTCTATTTTAAGTATTCTTTTAAATTTGATATCAAATATATATTAATTTTATATTTAGTTTAACAACAAAAATACAAACAACAAAAATTTCAAATATAATAATATATTCGCATCTAATATAATTCTAACTTGTACTAAATATATACTAGTCTTAACTAAAAAAAAGATTTTTACAATAATATAATTAAGACAATTGAAAAGAAAGATTAATATTTAGCCTAAATTTAATATATATAAAACTAATATTTAACAATCTTTTTTAAAATCGAAGAAATTAGAATTGTCTTTTGCAATTAATTAAATAGAAAACAATTATTTAATAGTCTAAAATCTATTTCTATTTAATCTGTATTTAGTTTATATCTTATAGATAAGAATCTAGTTTGTTTTATAAACAATAAACTAATGTATTCATATCTATATCAATTATATCTAGCTTGTACTAAGCTTATATATAGCTAATAATATTATTAACTTAAGTGCAAAAAATATTATATCTTCGATAATTTTATATTAATTAAATCTATATTCAATTTATATTCAATTAATAGTAGTGCTACAACTATAATTAACAAAAACAATAAATTTTTATAACTTTTATCTCAATACATCCGCGTTTCGGGAGACAGATCGAGCTAATAGGGACCAAGATATTTACAAGATTCTGCAGATCTCACAAATCTATCTACTCTACGTACTCAAATTAGTACTATCGAGGCAAAATCTATTCGAAAAGCTTGTTTTGTTTTCTATATGTTCGACAAAGTTGCGAAACCTTTATTGAATTAGACTACGTCTTGACGCGTAAAGTTTTGATGTTCGCGATGCGCACAAACGTTTGCAGTTGCTCGCTAGTTGCACAATTGCGTCAAACTATTACGTTTTTCGATTTAAATGTTAGATTTCGTCGATTTGGGCAAACTTTACTTTTGAGACGAATCTAATAAATCAAGAGAACATGTGCGCATCTTACGCAGGCAGATCATAATTATTATACAGGACGAACGTATCTACGGGCGCAATGTTAAGAAATGCTAAGATCGTCTCTCGCAAAGCTTGTCTTGAACCTCTAGATTCTCGCAAGTAATGCAATATTCTAATCTTGATCTTGCACAAAGTCTAGATATTAGTAACACAAAACTACGACTTTTATTATAATAGATTTGTGTACACTTAGGACTAAAGTTAGAGTTTATCAAATGCGAATATAGTCTATAAGCTAGTTATATTAAATCTATATTAAACTTATATATAATCGATCTTAGTTTAGACAATCTTGATACAATTAACTAAAATAATAAATGTAATTGTTTACCTTTTTACATTTATTATATATTAAATCTATATATAGCTAGTGCAGCTATTGCGACTAAAACAATATTTGAAAAAAAAACTAAAAATACAAGTATATTAACTAGCTTACGCAAGATATATATTAAACTTCAATCAAATTATATTAATACAAAGAAGTTTTGTATATATTAAGTTTAATTTTAAGATTAATTTAAATTGATTGCGAATTATTTAATTGTAAAAATATATATCTACTATATATCTAGTATAGACTAGCTTATTTTTGAGCTAGCTATACTTCTCTTGTTTCGACTTCGATTTAAATAGATAGATAAATATCTATTATTTATTATATTTATACTTAGTTGTTGCGACAACAAATCTTAGATAAAAATAATACTTTTGCAAATATTTAAGTCTTTATTTACGTCTAGTCTATATTAAATATAGATTTCTAATATATCTTATCTAATTCTAAAACAATTGGCTTTTCTTTAACTATATTAAAATACGTATATAATTTATATCTTGTTTACGCTAAATATATATTTATCTTATTTATTATTTTAAAAAGAAAATTCTTTCTTTTATTCTTAATACTAATGTTTATAACGCAAAGTTAGATAAACAACTATAATAGTTTTTTGCATTCTTGTATTTGTTAATTTTACAAATAATATAAATATTTTATATATAGTTTTGTCTTCGATTGTTTTTTTTTAATTTCGAATTTTTCTATAAAGTAATAAATTTTCTTTTAAATCAATACTTAATGTAAATTTGATATAAAAAAAATTATAAATATTATTTCGAAATTAAATTGTAATCTTTAAATTATTAATATTATACAATATTTGTAAAATAAAGATATGAAATTATAAACTAGTTTATCTTTATTGTTATTCTAATTGCTTAACAAGTGTTAATGATTTGCTTGCAATAAAATTATACTTAAAATATATTTATTGCTATCAACAATATCGAATTGTTTTAACTTGACAATCTTTAAAATAAATCTTTTATTGTTTTTCGTAGAAGTCTATTGCTTTTTTGATATATATATTGTATATGTTGCTTTTACGTTTAACTCGTAATTTAATATTTCGATAAAATTGCTACGTGTTCTTTGCTCGATTTAATATATTGTTAGTAGAGTTTGTTATTATTTATACTTATTAAAGCTAGACAATAATATATATCGAATTAATTCTTAATATTTGTCTTTTTCTAACAATATTGTTTTCGTATAAGAATATAATACAAAAGATAAATTGAAATTTCGATTTAATCTAGACTAAATTAATACTTAATATTTATCTTTTTTTAATAAAATTAATTTTGTATAACAATATAATACAAAAAATAATTTAGATCTTCGATTTAATTTAGACTAAACTAGTACTTGATATTTATCTCTTTCTAACAAAACAATTCCTAAATCTTAACTTAATAAACTGTAAAAATTCTCGAATTCTAATATCAAAGCTATATTTGTGCTAGATTTACGCTTAGAATTAGATAAATATAAAAAGAGTATATTATAAGAAATTTTTAAATTAAAGAGAAGATTTAAATATTGTTAATAACGTTTTGCAATTTTGCAATATTTTTTATCTTAAACTCGATTAGTTATATATAATTTATATATATATTAATTGTACGCATCTTTTTTGATTAGCTAAGTAGTAATTATATTTAATTTATTGCAATTATATTAAATAGATACAATATTTTTTTAAATTTTGAAATTGTTCTTTTCGAATATTCTTACAACGTATTTTTATTCTAAATATATAGTTAATATAGTTTTAACACAATATTAATATAAGTTATATCTAAATATAAAAGCAAGTAGCAATAGTTTTTGTCTTGCAAATTTATTGTTTTAAAAGTAATTACTTTTTTTTATATTTATATAATTGCGAGTTAACATTTATTAATATAAAGAAATTTTCAATTTCTCTTTATATAGTTTAACAATTATTTTTTTTGCTTTTAAATATTTAATTTATATTTTAAGTTTAAAATACAATATACTTATATTGTTTATACGTTTAAGAAGTTTGCTAATAGTTTTAACTTTTTAAAGTTGTTTAATCAAATAAATTGCTAAATAATTCAAAAAACGAGTTTAAAAATTGCGTTTAGAATATATCTAATAAAAAATACTTATATACTTAAAATATTTATATTACTCTCAAAAAAAACAAGATTATATAATTATTTTTCAAATTTTCAAATTAATTTTAAGCAATATATATTTAGATTTAATTTATATTAAATATATCTTTAGCTTATTTTTAATCTATATTTATTATAAAAGTTTGCAAATCTTTGTTCTTACAATTTATATAAGAAATTTAAATTGTTTAACAAATTGCTTTTTGCAATACTTTAAATATTTTTATAAATATTGTATAATAATTTTTAGTAGTTTCTATATTAATTTATGCATAACAATATAAGTATATTAATTTTTAGTTTAGTCTTAGCATATACTTAGTACGCACTATATATATATTAAATTTATAGTAAAAATTCTTATTTTAATTTAATATATTGTACAAGTTTGTTTTATCTTAAACATGTTTAAATGTAGAATCTATTTTAAAATAGAATTAATTTATAAAGATCTTAACTTAAATATATATACAATATACATAAATATATTGTTAAAGATTTCTATCTAGATAAATAATACTTCTAATTTATTAAAATTAAGCTTTTGCTTTGTTTTTACTAATTGTAAGCTATATCTATATATAGTTTAAACTATATATAAACTTTTTTTATTACTATTTTAACTAGAAACTTTTTTAATTTTTGTTTGCAAATTAATATTGCAATACAATCTTATATATTAAGATTGTTATATATATAATATAAAGTAACTTAAATATTGTTATATTTAAAGCGTAGATTAAATATAACAAGAGAGATAACAAAACATTCTATAGATAAAAAATATTTAGTATAAACAAAATATAAACTAGATATAAAAGGAACTTACTTATATATTGTAAAATATAGCAAATCTTGTTATCTAATTGTTACAATTATATTGTTGACAATTTCTCAAGATATTTTAATAAAATATAGCAAATAATAAACATAATTTTCGTGTACAATTAATATCAAAAATAGAAATTATTCTTAATTAATAGAAACGTAAATATTTGATTGCGTATTGCATATACTTATTTTAATTTTATTGCTTTTTTGTAGATAATTAACTTCTAAATATATTTAGTATATATAAATTCTAAATTTAAGCTACAATTAATTGCAAATTCGACTTCTAAATATTAAGCATTAAATATAAGTACAACTATATATATATTGCTGCAAATTGTAGTCTATTAAAATACAAAGATATTTTATATCAATGCGTATTAAGTTTAACGCAAGCGAGCAAGTCTTTAATATTTACTATACAAAATAATACTATCCTTGTAAATATCTTCAAAAAAGTGTTAACTTATTAAAAATTAACTGTCTCTTCTTACTATAACTAATAAGCATTGATCGATGCGTAATAATTAGACAATTCGAATAACGTGTTAATTGAGTCAATTGAACGTTGCGTTAATAAGTTATTTCCAAAAATATAATTTGAGCGTGTAGAGAAGTTTTTCAGTATTTGTTCGATTGACGACCACGCTACTCTCGCGGCGCCATGTCAGCCCTAGGTTGATCAAGGCCCTCAAGGGCTGCAGAGCTTCATCTTATCTTATCCGATCGCCGGTCGTTTGACTTGTCTTACTACAAGTCCAAGGATCAACAATCATGCAGGACGGTTTTATGACACTCATGGACCCCTCTCGTGGGCTAAGAAGGCGAGCATAAGAGAGGTGTTGATCAGTCCTTGTGGGATACGTTCAACGACTTGGTACCGCTCTAGTGGTGTGGGCGACCATGGAGGAAGGAAATGGTCCATTGCCTGTTATCCAAGATGAAGTTTCGGCAATCCTCCGCTGGAGCTAAAGAGATACAGCGTTCAGTACAAGCTCTCATAGGAGTTGTATGTGCGCCCTCCTCTCGCAGTTCGAAGACAGAAGGCCAATGCCTGTTCTAACAATGCAGCCATCAAACTTTATCTTATAATTACAATGAGGTATGCAGTCTTTCTTAACTCCGAATTTGGTACCGAAGCAGCCATCCAGCGTCTCCTTTGTTATTTGATGACAGGGTTGATTTGCCCAGACATTCCCTGTTGCGCTAGATGTGCTGGTTATATGTACGGAGTACATTAGTTGGAAGTGCCTTGGGTCTGCAGGTCTCCCGACTCCCCAGGCGAGAAGAGAGTCTCCGACTCCCCGCGCTTTCCCCCTTCCGAGTGCAGATCCAATCCTGCAAGTTTTTCACCTCTTGAAGCGTTCTACCTCTCGTTCGCTACTCAGGGGGACTCCTACATGAAGTGCTCAAACACAGCCCGGTTTAGGGCCATACATTTCTTTACCGATATCGTCAATCATTTCTGCCACCCGTGCCTATTTCATTGATCGTCATACTATAGCACTTTGTCTTCCTCGCAGACCTCCGACAAGAAGTAGTGTGACAGCCAGAATGGACCAAAATAAAGAGGCCCCCTTCTTTACCCAGTCTGACGTCCACGATCTCACTCCCGATGACAATTCGGAGAAGCTTGGCACCGAGTGGGATCGGAGGGGCATGGTGCGCATGGGCAAAAAGCAAGAGCTCCGTCGCGAGTTCCAATTTTCAGTATAACAGGCTATGCTATGATACTAGGATGCTCCTGGGAGTTCGCCTTGATGTGAGCTCGCTCGCCCAATTCAAAATCTTTCGGAAATGACTCGCAATCTCCGTATGCTGACGAGATCTCTTACCTAGCAATGTGGTCCTGACGTTGGGCAATGGTGGAAAGGCCGGGACTATATATATGTTACTGGCAGCAATATGCGGCTTATTCTTCACCTGCCTCTGTGAGTTAGGATGCTGCGATTGTAATGACGTACTCAATGGCTGACACCTCTGAAGCTATGCCAGAGATGGCGAGCATAGCGCCTACAGCGTAGGGCACATCATTACTCGCTTTTGATCTCGACCTCGGCTGACACACCTACGCCGTAGAGGAGGGCAGTATCATTGGTGAGACCACTTCTTTATCACCACAAGCTACAAAGCTTAGCACTTGTGCTGACCCTGTTACTTACTTGCTCAGGACCTCAGAATGTACGTTAAATTGCAGTGAAAAGCTATTCCTGCAGGAGTATCCACTGAATCATACGCCAGTCGCACCAAGAAAATATCAGAAGATCCTGTCATTCAGTGTCGGCTTCTTCAGCGTTCTAGGCTGGCAGACCGCACTGGCGGCAGTTTCCTATGTAAGGAATCGTCCGTGACTTGTCCAAACACGACCACAGCTGAACCCACCTTCTTAGGCATCTGCACAGCAGATTACTGCCCTGATTAATCTCCACCATGAAAGCTATGTCCCAACTGCCTGGCAGACTGCCTTGATATCTTGGGCAATCTTACTTCTGAGCATCTTCGCCAACACCGTGCTCTTCCGGAAATTGCCGCTCATAGAAGGCATTTTAACATTTGTCCACGTGCTTGGCTTCTTTGCTTTTCTTATCGTGCTTTGGTGCGTAGTTTCGGCCCAACATCCACACATACGCAATTGAAATTACACGAGCCCGCTAATTGCTCTCACTACGTGCAGGATCATGGCCCCCCAAGGCACTGCTTCATCTGTCTTCACAGAATTCGAAAGCAATGGCTGGCCTTCGGTCGGATTGGCCTGTCTTGTCGGTTTGAACGCACCTGTGGCATACCTGACTGGTGCCGACTCGTCCGCGCATTTGTCAGAAGAGCTAAAAAACGCTGCTTGGACACTTCCTCGCTCCATGATCTTTACTGCGATCTCAAATTACATCACCTCATTTATTATCGTCGGTACGTTCTCCTTCATCCTTGCTCGCATCATTGCCAAATGGTGACCCTCTATTAATTTGAGTCACTTTAATGTTCTGCCTGGGCGATATTGATTCCGCCTTGAAATCTTCCACGGGTCAGCCCTATATCGCGGTGATTCTCAACGCAACGGTGCTTGCGATTGTTATTCTTATTCTCGTAGTGTTATGTTCTGTCAATCTCGTCACGACAACTTCGAGGCAGCTTTGGTAAGGTCAAGCGGAATCACGTTCTTACCGACTAGGAGAGCATCTATTTACCATCGAGTCTAGGTCGTTCGCCCGTGATGGTGGCCTCCCATTTAGTTCTTGGCTCTCCCAGGTACGCCTTGGTTGGGACGTGTGAGTCTTTCACTGCATTCTTGAGACCCTCGAAATGATGGACGTTACAGCCCGTTGAATGCGATGGCCGTCTCTATGGTGTGCACCATCTGTCTCACTTGCATTGCAATGGGAAGTGGGGTCGCATATGGAATTTTTGTGTCCTTGAATGTCTCCAGTCTGGTCACAAGCTATATTATCTGCATCGCATGTATGTTCCGGTCTCAACCCGCGGTGAGATCTAGAACGCTTCACTTACAAGTCCATCAGGCTTCCTCCGAAAGCGGCTCCGCGGCGAACCACTCCCACCATCCCGATTCAGCCTTGGCAAAGCTGGCACCGCCGTTAACGTGACTGCGCTGTGCTTCCTCACCGTGTGCTGGGTATTTCAATTCTTTCCGGCTGCTCCAGGCCCGACGCCGAGCGAGACGAACTGGGGCGCTGTGATATGGACGGCCGTCCTTGTCTTCTTCATGACCTACTACGCGGTTTGGGGACGGCACACTTACACAGGACCTGTTGTGTACGTTGAAAATGAAAAATAGAAGGGGCCAAATGAGAGGGTAAAGCCATCAATCGCTTTGTCCCATGAAATATTATTCTATAGTAAGGGAAATTTCTCAGTAGACTCAGTGCTACCGTGTTGCCCTTCAAGGAACCAAGAGCTTAGAGTCCTGATAGATCCAAATGTATCCGTCTTACACGCAAGTCTGAGGCCGACGCTGGGCCTCCGCTTTGCATATCCTGGCCAGCCACAGGCCCATAGTACATATTACCCTACAGATAGCAATATTGTAAAAAGCTCTATTAGAAGAGCTGGCTCGGCGAATTCTCGGAGGGTCTAAGGATATATCCCATCGTACTGTAGTCCTCGCCAAGACAATTCCTCCCAAACTCAAGTTGACATCCCCGTGGATCACTTAACACGAGCTGGATGTCGAAAGGGATAATCAAAGTCACCACCGTAGTGGCGTCAACTGGCATTCGTGATGATGACCCAGATGGCTCTCTTCATCTTCGGTGAAGATGTGGCTTGGAACATGCTTCAAGTCACGGGCATTGCTGTATTGTGTTTCGCACTATGGAGATTTATGGACAATTTTGGATTGCCACTGTCACGGCTGGAAGGACCGTTTCGAACCCAGACGGTAAGTCTGTCCGAGCTGGTGATCCTGGTCTTTCGTCTTATCGACCAACCCTCGATAGCTTTCGCAACCAGTGGAGGGTTTCGATATCAACGAGAACGAGGAGTCGCGTAGCAGGTCGGCTTGGGCATCTATGGGCAAGGTCACACCTCTACATGACCTCGATCACCAAACAGTAGAACCGTTGCGCATTTACAGGTTCAGTCCAAAGTATTTCCTCACGATGGGTGGGTGGACTCGCCTTTCCGCCAACTCAAAAATAATCCTTGTGCTAATACATTGGAAGGTCTCCAAAAAACTGACATCAACAACATCATCCATATAGACCGTATGTACGCCGAGCGAATGAAAGCACGCCAGCACATTGTCTGTCAGTACCCTGGCGCCCTCGACTGTCTCAACTCTGGGGTGGGCATGCTCAATGAGCTCTATGAGTTCCTGGTGCAGGAGTACCTCCCGCACCGCTATCCTACCATCTTCCGTCTTGATTTCTCTTCGAGCGCTGTAGAGAATTTGGTTACGAACGGAAAATTGCCACTTACAGCTCCCACAGACCGATACAAGACCCTTCGGAAAATCAATCGCAACGTCGACGAAGACTTCATGATGCTACTACCCTCACCGGACGGCGATGGATTTAGCTTACAATCTTTCGTCTGGGCCTATCCCGTCGGGTTCGACCCACAGTCAAAGCTAGGCATCAAGTTGCGCAATCTGCACCAGCCCGTGCCTGGCTACTCGGAGAAACTCGTACTGAGCATGGACCGGTACTTTAGCAGGTTGGAGCCTGGTGACGTTAGACGCCGCTCTAACTGGACTGTAGCTACCAACGACAAGTTGTGCGAACGAGGAGAGTACCATTTATACCCTGGCCAGGAGCCAACCGAGACGGAATTTGAGGTGGAGAGTTGCCGTGTGCGGTGCGAGGAGCAGACATTATTTGCGTTGCCGAAGAGTGATGGCAGGATACTCAGCGTCCATTTATACTTGTATACGCTACAGGAGATCAAAGATGTGGGTCTTGGGTCGGAGATGGCTAGAGCCATTGATGGCTTCAAAGCTGGGAACCTCCCAGGCTTTCATCGATACAAACGGTAGGGATACATCCACATAGCCTCTACTGGGATCGTCCGAGCCTAAAATTCTACCAGAGCCGTCGTTTGGGGCGAACGAGTCAAAGAATTCTTAAAGAAATAATTTGACTACTCTTACGAATAGGGGTGAGCTGCCGCTGGTACCGATGCCTTCTGGAACTGTCGCTCGTTATAATCATAGGCAACACTGAAAGAGGGCCTACAAGCTTTGCGGGGCGTTGTGGGCGTAGATGGTCACGTAAGTCGGCTCGCGACGGAATGCTATACAATGCAATTGTATAAAAGAAGAAGAGAAGAGAAGAGAAGAGAAGCTGTCTTGCCGCGTGTTTCCTACGAAGCTTGCCCCTGTACTCAGTCCGCATGGCATGCCTGTTATTAGGAGTGCACGACGCAGACTCACATCTAGCGCAGTCTTGACGAGAACCTGCCATAATCATCCACTGAGGTAAAACTGACATCTTGCTTTAGTGGGCACTAGTCAGCGATGTGGTGCTGGCCCAAGATCAGGTTTGAGTACTGACCACTGAGGCAACCAAGAAGCCAGAATAGCGAAGACCTGACCTGTGATAGTATTGCCAACTATTCAGTGTTTCATTAGCAGACATCATTCCTGTCCCCGAAGAACTTCACAATCTCTCAAACTTGCCAAAAGAAATAGAGGCCTGCAAGACATGCAGGCTAGTGCCAAGGATGCGGAGATTAAGAAGTGTGGCTGGATCGCTCACATACTTTACTATTTAGTATGTAATCAACCCGCTTCCCTCTTCTCTTCTCATTGCTTCGCGCTTTTGCCCGCCCACCCACGCCGTTCTTCCTGTCGCATAGATAGGAGGCGTTTTCGACAGCCTCGGGGTGTTCTGTGTTGGCTTCGCAGCAGTCCTTGTTGCAGCCGATACCGCCCAAACGCATGTTTGTACATTTTATTCATAGCATCCACAAGCAGTAGCCTATGTAAGGTAGTGACTAGGGAAGTAGTCTCGTCTTTCTTCACAGCGGGCCGAGTCTCAGTAGGCGCCGCGGCACGGTTCAGGGGTCAGTCACGTGAACTTCGATGAGAGAACTATTATCGCTTTTCAATCGTCATTGGTATACTGTAACGTTGGCGTCAAGAGCGCCACGAGCAATCGTCCAGATTTCTGTCATCCCTTACTATCTGCTTGGAGCGACATATCTGCCAGCAATGGAGCTTGAGCGGAAAAGCCTGTTGCCACAGCTCCCAGCATCTACCATCTCTACCTCCTGCTTCGACAATTGATTTTATATATCGGTAACATGATAATTGTCTAACGATAAGGAGCTGATGGCTAGGCCTCAAGAATTATAGCGTCCTTGACAGGTCGCCCACCTTCCCAGGATAGCCAGGAAGTGAAGACATGTGGAATAGTTGCTGGATGGCGCTTCAAAATCAATATCGAAGCCTTCGCAATTCCTGCTGTTGATGAAACTTGTCCAAGCCCTTCACCATTACGATATCGGCGACGAGTAAAGAAGGATTCCGGATGGTTTCTGTAAGGCTTGAGCTTAGCAATGTCCTCTTTGGAAAATGCTTCGAAGATCAATCCATGGTCTTCGTGACCAAGAAATTTGCCGTCATTGTTGGCGCTACCGAAGCACTTCACAATGACAGATATAACAATCTCCCTCAATATCTGTAGTTCTGGACGTCCGGTGGCCATTCATCTAAAGCAAACCCTAGAACGTTGAACCCCGTTGGGAGCTGCTTGGCTCAAATGCAATCGGCTGTGTAGCCAAATAGGTTGGTGAAATTCTGGCGAAGCAATTTGTTTGTTTGCCTTCACGTCTCGGCGAATATGAGTGAGCATATGATCGTTTTGATAGCATTAATCAGGCCCACCTGATGTAGAATGGCTATCAAGAACCAGGCTGTCATGAAGGCCTTCGGCTTGACTTCGAAGAGCAAAAGCCATGTCTGACGCAGCGAGAGAGCCCTAGGAGTGTGTAGGATCTTCAGCCATCGGAACCACGAGCATAAGCGAATACGGCGGAAATCTACAGCTCGCTAGAAAATGGCTTAGTCAGTCGCAACAAACGATTGAGAACATGGAGGCATTGTACCTTGAGGAAGCTTGAGGAAGCCAAGACCAAACACTGTCAAATACCGGCAAACGAACTTCGTGTTGATGTGTGCCAAGTCTGAGCTGACACACTGTGATGGGATGGGCACAGCTCATGGAACGATGGCAGTTACCGGAAAGATTGCAATGATAATCTATAGCCGGAGAGTTAGCAGAAAATCAAAGACAGGGAGAACAACTGTCTTACGACTCCTAGCACAGCCGTATCTGTATAATCATATTAGTTTGGCCGAAAAGGGCAAGAGACATAGACAGGGAGCAGCTACTGTCGTCCCATATCGTGGAGCGTGAGAGGAAGATCCTCGCATGTTCCTATACAATTACAATTTTACGATCAAGCTGCCAAGGACAATGAAAACGATGGTCACATGAATAATTGTGGGCTCTCTTATCACTGGATTCACGAGATTGGGGACGACACCCGGTGGAGGCATAAGCGTCCTGCTGGCGGACAAGCGGTTTGATTTCATCCATTGTTGTCGAAGTGAGATAAATACTCTCTCATTCTAGGACATGCAAGGAATTCTCGAAAGGAAATCAGAAAATCAAAAGTCGTCCGCCGCAGCATAAGCATGAGGGATCTCCTCCCAGGACTGGGAAGAGGGGAGACTACCAAGATTGGGCATATGGTGGCTGCAATTCCTCTGATTCGTACCCTACCTTGACTTTCGCTTCTTTCAATGCAAGCTGCGGGTTTCCCTATCTTCTGCAACGACTCTAGGAACCCCGTGATCCCTACCAAGGTTTGACCATGCTAATCTGTAACAGACAAGCTGCAAGACATTGATTGTTCAATTACCTTGGCCGTACGGATGTAAGGTTTGTGCATCAGTAGTGCTTGACAAAGCCACAGCCCAAGCTCCCGCATGACGACCTTCTAGGTCGCTGTATTCTATTCTCATATCTCTCCATTGGATCAGAGGCGGGCTAGTGGAAGATTCGGAGCCTTGACACACAACGTACACTACTACCCATATTCCGATGAAGTGTGGCGTTCCGTCTCTAGACTGCTGAAAATTAGATCAACAAGCTCAGGCCGATTTTGCTCGAACTTACAAACAAGCGACACCAGGGCCCCATGCTCCATAAAGCTATAAAGATGGACTGAGTGTTTTGCCCACGTGCCTGCGTTTGGAGGCGCCCAACGTAAAGTCGTGTAACTTCGAATCTTTACACTTTTATTCTTGGTGGAGAATCTCTTGCGTTCATTCATGGTCACTGTGATAGCTGTTGTGAAGACCGGGCCTAAGGAGTCCCGCACATGATCGACCTAACTACATAACTCCAATGAAAATCGCTACTAGCATTGTGCGTGCTTACTGTTAAGAGAGGCGGCCTCTGCTCTTGCCCCAGTCAAGCAGTGCTTTTACTGATCTGCCTTGTTTTCTGAAGATTGGTCATAATCTGGTAGGAGAAGAAGCGAATGCGAATGCGGTATGCAAAGTACGACGAAAGCTGTCGGACTGCCGGTTGTGTTCTACCGTATCTCTGTGTCCCTGACTGTCTCCACCGATATAGGCACCGAGCAGAAATTGAAGTCTTCATCACAAGCAGAACCTGTTTAACCTTTCGAAGGAAGCATTAGAGGGGGAAGGAATTGTCCATTGCACACTCAGCTCACACACGACCAAAATTAGGCCTCAGGTCCGAGATCCGCCTGAACTGCGCCAATAGACAGGTTGCGCAGCTCTATTCAATACGATAATTCAATTGAACATTGCCCGATTTAGTTAGCGTGATCCCAAAAGGGCAAGCAGATTTGACAGCTTGGCAGTCCCAATTAAATTAGTATTCAATTATTGAATATCCATTCAATTGACTCATTACCTTATTCAATTGCTTCAATTACTCGTCTAGACGTAGCTTGTAAAGATTATAATTACCTTCTCTATTGTTATTGTCGTCGTCGTCGTCGACGTTTAGATTGATCGTCGATTCGATTTTCGATTTCAAAAATTGAAATCAAATCGAATTGTCAAGAAATCGAAAATTACGTCATTATGTCAAGAATTACTATTTTTAGACTTATGTTATTATAACTTTGGAATTTTGACTAAAGTATAGTTTGATATACTTCGAGATTACAATTAGACTTGTTTATATTGTTATATAATAATCTACTCGAATTGATTGTTGCTTGCATTATCATTTTGTATTACTTTTTTATTTTAGAGAGATTCTCTTAACATTCTCGAGTTTACAACTACACTTTATTTTATAATAATTTGTCTAACTTAATTGTTACTTGCATTATTATTTTGTTTTACTCTTTTATTTCGAAGAGATTCTTTATATATTATTTAAAAACATTGTTTTTATTACTTTTGTTTGCAATATGTCTAATTTTTTAAGAGCTTCAAATCAATTACTATCTTTAATCGAAGATAATTTTCGCGAATTTATATTGCGCAATTTGTTATTTAGTAATTTACGTTCTAATTAATTTGCGAGTCAATTTGATTAAAATTTTCTCAATTTTACTTTCGACAATAGAAAAAGAATCTTTTACAAAGCATCAAACAAAATTAAAGACAATTTTTTGTTACTTATATTAAGAGAGAGAAACGAATATATTAAGTAAAGTTTAAATATTAACATTTAATTTCAAAAATAATGATTACAAATTGCAATTAACAAAAGTATTTTAAACAAAACTTAATCAAGACTTGTTAATTTACGTTAAGCAAAAAAGATTAATATAAAAGTATAATTTAAGCTTTGAAACAAATTTGTTTAAGTAACTTCGATTGTAAAGAGTTTTTCTAAAATTATTTGTAAAAGTTGTTACAAAATTTTGAATTATTCTATTGCTTATAATTATTTAAGCACAACAAATATAAAGAAATATCTTCAATTTATTTTTTGCTTAAAACGAAAAAAATCTAGATTGCAAATCGCAATCGATCTAGTCTTTAATTGTATAAGTTACAATTAGTAATGCAAATAAATAATGCAAAACTAACATATTATTAGAAGAAAAATTATATCAATTTGTTATTTTTCTTTGTTTAAGATAATTAAAAAGATTAACTATGCAAGACTTTTGTTAATTTAAATTTATTTTTTCGAATTATTAATAATTTTTACTTTTAAAAGCTATTAAAAATGCTTTAATTAAAGTTAGTGCTTCTAGATTGCACAAAATTATCGAAGATAATTTTTTTAAACTTCGATCAAATTTGTAAAAAAAATTAAGATAAATTTTAGAAATATTTAGCGTGTTTTTATTGCTTTAAATGCATAATTTAGTTCTTAAAAAGTTTTTTACTTAGAAGTGTTAATATATTGAATTGACATCGTATTTTAATTTCGCGAATATTTTATTAAATTTATTTCTCTTAATATTGAGTATATAGATTGTTAATTAATGTTAGAGTTTATAAAAAATCTTAAAGTTTTTTAAGATTAAAGACAAACTTCTTGATATCGTTATTAATAACGCAAACAATAATAGCACTTTAAAAGACGAACTTGAAAGAGCTTTAAATCGACAAGAATTTCAATAAAACAAATAATAAAATTCTATTTCTTGTTTAACTTATATTATTAATTTAGTAACTTAAGATTTTATTGCGACTTTAGAATTAAAAATAATAATTAACAATATTGTTATGCAATTGAAGAATACACAAATTTAGAATATTGCAAAAAGTATAAGCTTGTTTGTTATAATTAAAAAGATTTTTTTTTGTAATAATGCAAATAGATAATGTATTTGCTAAATTTTATTTAGATTTGCGCTTTTACAATTGCTATTAATAACTTAACTTAACATTTACTTCGCTTTAGAGTCTTTTAGAAGCAAATCGAAAAAAAATTACAAAAACTAATATAAGATATTTGTATTTGTTGAAACTCTATTTATTTAATACTTTGTTATATATATTAATTACGCGATTTTATTAATCTTTAAGTAGAGAAATACTTTTAAGATTAAAAAATATAACAAATTAAACTAAACAAAAGCAAATAACAATTAATTTTACTTGTTAACAATATATTAAATTTTTTCTACAAATACATTTTTATAATTTCACGAACAACTAATATAAATTTTTATTTAAAATTTCGAATATTCGATGCGATATTTAATTATCTTAAATATCTAAAGAAAACAATTGAAATTAATGTTTGTTTTTTGACAAAAATTGTAACAAGAGCTTGCAATAAAGCTTTAACAAAGCTTGCAAAATATTATTCGAAAATAGAAGAACTTAATAGCATATTATATAATCTTGTTAATATTTTAAATTCTACGTAAAAATTAAGTCTTTACAAGATATAAAATAAAAAAAATAATAATAATGTTGTTAATTACAAGAAAAAATATAAAATTAAATTTAAAATCTATTTTCGACGTTATTATAATTTAATTGCTAGTTTAAGAGCAAAAATATAAAGTGCAAATATCGTTAAAAAAATAATGCAATATAATAATGTATATAATTTTTTGCTAATATTTTTGTAGTTTGTTGCGACTATTGCAAGATTCTTACTTTGACAATTTTAACGCTTTTGTTCGACTTAAAATAAAGATAATCAATATCTTCGAATTAATATTATAAAGAATAAATATTTAACTTAAAAGTATTGAAGAGACAATACTTCGAATTTTCTTAAACTAACGCAAATAACTCGAGATGTACTTTTATGCTTAATATTATCAATAAATATTGAACAAACTTTTAGTTTTATTCGAAAAGTATATTAATAAAATCGATTTTAAATAAGTTTGTAAATAATCGAACAAATTATAATAATTAAATATTATAATTGTATTATAAATTTAAATTTAAAAAAGATTGTTGTCGAATTGTAAAATATATATTGCAAAGAAAAGAATAATAATTAAGCAATAAACAGAGAAAAAAATTCTTTTCGAATAAAGTTCGAGATCGTTTTAAATCAAGTTTATTAATAGATGTATTGTACTATTAAAGATATTATATTTACAACTACAGTATAAATAAACAAGTCTTATTAATAATAATGCAAAAAAATAATACATTTAATAATTTCGATTGCTAGAAAAAAGCTATTAATAATTAAATCTCAAAGATTCGATTTACAACTAGCACAAAGAACACATTATAATTATTTGAAAAAAAAACATAAAATTATCTTAGAATTTCTATTACTAGAAAAGATCGAATTGCTTTATTAAACGCTTAATAAATTAACAATTCTTAAGCTAGATCGTTATGCGTTTGACGTAAATTATCGCAAAATTCAAATTTATATAGAGTAAAATATTAATTAAATCTTGTAGTTACAATAATAATGTAACAAGATAATATACTTACTAAAGAAGAAAATGCATATAAACGCTTTTGCAACTTCTTAAAATATATTTAATGTCAAATTCTAAATACAATATTTGTTCGCTTAACAATTGTAATTCTAAGTCTTGTTATATAGTATCTTACGAGCTAGACGTTAAAATAAACGTTTAAAAATAAAAAAGTTAATAAACTTTTAATATTTTTTAATCTCTTAAAGTGCGACAATTTTAGACTTTTATTTTTGCTCTCTTTATTGTAAAACATTAATATATTAATTAAAAGTGCATTATTTATTTGTATTATCTTGACTATACTAGTATTTCTAATACTCTTCTCTTTAGCATTTGTTTCTTCTTGAGACTTTTCTTTGTTTGTACTTATTTTGTTACAACTAGATTAAGAAATTATTCTATCGCGAGAGAGCTTTGAAGCGAATTTTCGAATTAGCAAATTAAGTTTGTTAGTTATAAACAAGACGTGTTGCATTATTTGCATAAATTACTTGTTTACTTTGTGCAAATTATCGAAAATAATAATATTAATTAAAATAAATTGATATATACGTAAGAAGTTATAAAGAAAAGCGCGATAATTTTTAGGACTTTTACTAGTAGAGACGCGTCAAAAATTGCGTTAAAAATCGCGTAAAAACAGAAGCTTAAATTAACAATTAACAACAAGATTACGTAAAATAAACAATAAAGAAATTAACGTAGATAAACTTGCATTACTTATCGATAAAATTAGATAAATATTAATGTAAAGAGATAATAATCGTATTGAGTAAAAAGTTCAAAGTAAATAAAAGTAGAAGTAAGAGATAACTTTAATCTTGACGTATATAATTTTTACTTTAATTTGTAAAATTATCTCTTAATATTCTATTTATAATCTTATTGATTTTTGAAACTCTTCTATATTTTAAATCTTATAACACTCTATTAAATATTATAATATACTTATAATTTAATATACGATTGCATTATCTATATATATTACTAGTAAACTAAGCTAAGAAATTGCACAAACAATGGAATTACTATTAATTAATTCAAAAAGTATCGCAAGTTGCAATTGCGCGCAAGAATAAAATAATAAGAAGAAGAAATTGTATCGAAAACAAAGTAACAATTGCAAAGTTATCTCGATTCGCGTTAAGAAGTTGCGTAAAACGTTTATTTAAATAATAGCTTCTTAGTTAGATTGTAAAGTTATAAAGAACAATATTAGAAATAAGATTAACAAACATCGAATTAATTAAGACATTTATAATAATGCATTTAAGTAATACAATAAAACACACAATACTAATAACTTAATAGTATAATATTTTAAAAATTAGCTTAGACAAAAAGTAGAGAAGAAGTTTGCGATTAAAAAGATAAAATAATTTAGAGTTACTTAAGAAGCGCAAGCAATGCGTAAGAATATAAATATAATAATAGCGTTTTTCTCTCAAAATGTATGCATTATCTAAATGCATTATTTGTTTTCTATATTTAATATCAACAATTCGAAGAAGCGACCTCTATAACACAATGGCTTCACTAAGTCGACATCGGTTCGAGAGAGTCTCTTAACATCTCGCGCTAGTCTATTACGATAATTTAAATTGTTTATTAAAATTTAGATTGTTTTGTAATTTATTTGAAATTTTTAGCCTAATCGGGTTAGTATTACGTATAGAATTAATATTTGAAAACGGAAAAGATTTTAAAAAAATCCCCAAATTGTCGATAAAGCTAATCAATATTGTAGTTAAGTATCAACAATAAGTTTAATATTGATAGAAGTTTCTCGACATTTATAAAATTAATTGTAAAGATTATTTAACAACGAGTTATTTATTATAATAATTTGAATAACTTAAAGAGAGCTAATAACGTTAATTCTTTCAATTCGTATAGTAGCTTTGTTGACGAATTTGCATTCTTGAAAAATGCGAAAGAGAAAGAAATTCCTAATTTTATCGATGTTAAGATAGAGAATTCTAACGATGTTGTTAAAGAGAATAATAATAATCAAGAAATTCGATATACAATTTAAGAAAATGTTAAAACGTTAAGTTATAACTACTATAAAGCTACTAATATTAATAATAATAGCAAAGAGAAAAATGCGAACAATAAAGATTAAAATCGCGACAACAAGAATAATAACAAGATCGAAAGCAACTCGAATTAGATTGTTTAAAATAATAGTACAACAAACAAAATTATTAAGATCTTAAACTAATAACTTTACATATTTAGCTTAGAGAGCTTATTATTACAAATTAATATTATAATGCATTATTAAATCTAAAATATACAATTAAGATTTTAAACAAATTAATTATAATTTATAATAAAATCAATGTCTTGACAATTTAAATCAATTTTTTGAGTAATATATTTGACTTTTTAAGAATTATGTTATTGCTTTAAAGTTATTAATTCTCTATATATTTCTAAATAAAGTATACTTAAATATTAAAATCTCGATAGCTTAGTAATAGAGCGTTTTAATTTTTCTAACAATAACACAATATTTATAATAATATTATCAAAAGCATTATTGTGTTCTTATTAATTTTATTGTAAATATTATGTTATTGTTATTGCGAATTGAAAGATCGAGAATTTAAATTCTTCTTAAAATACAATAATTTTTTTTTTTACAATCTTTGACAAGACTATGTAAAACAAGATTGTCGAACTCTTTAATTAGAAAAGTTAAGTCAATAATTTGATTTTAACTATCTAGATAATTCGAATACATTATTATAATGCATTATTAGATAATCTTATATTAAAAAATTATAGAATAGAACATAATTTTCTACTATTTATTTTAAAATTCTTTATACTAATACTAAGTTTTGACAATTTAATTCGATTTTTCGATTTAATTTTCGATTTTAAGTTTGAAATTGAATCGAATTGTTAATTTCAACTTTAAAAATCGAATCGCCAAAATTCGATTTGATTTCTTGAATCGAACTCGATTTCTCGAATCGACGCGATCAATCTATTGCCGTCATGTCTAGAGATGTACTTAAAAGTTATTTTTACGTTCTTGATTTGAGCACTTCTTCGCGACAATTAGAATCTTTGTAGTTATTGTTGTCTTTGCGACTCTTATAGTTATTGCCATCTTTGTAGATCTCGCAATCTTCGAAGAACATACAACGATTATTTCGTAAATAAAAGAAGACAATCTAATTCGAATTAAAGTTGTTTCAACAATCGCTAAAAAAAAGAAAAATATAAATTAATAAAAAGCATCAAAGAACAATTACACAAGAATTGAAAAAAAAGAATGTCAAGTTAGATGCAAATAACAATATTGACTTTAACTTTTATACTTAAAATATTGTTAATTAATATTGTGCTTTTGACACTTCTAGTGCTTCTTTATTGTCGAAAATCTCTACTTCTTTTGTCTTTTACAAAAAAAAAAAAAAATCGATAGCTAAATTAAAAGCTCAATTACGATTAACAACTTATAGAGAAAAACAATATTACTTTTGTCAATATATATGTAACTAGATTTACAAAATATAATATCAAGATTATGCAATGTTTTTGAAACAAAATTAGAAAGAAATTTAAAATAGCAATAGATTATAAATATGTCGACATTAATAAACAGATAAAGTACTTAATAAGTAAAAGAAAAGTAAATATTAAAGTTTTACACAAATTTAATTATATAGTATGAGATAACAATTAAACTTAAGTTATCGATAAATAAATGTTTACATTTGTAGCATATTAGAAGACGAAAAACTAGAAAAGCTCTTTGCAAAAAATAAAAATAAAAGAGAATGCAAAATACAAAAAGAGAAGAAACAAACTTAGTTAATAATTAAAGAATAAATTGAATTATAAACTCTTCTTTTTCTTCTTCTTTGTCGTCTTTGTTAGTAGTAAGAAGAGCTTCAAAAATTAAAGCAATTTCGAAGATAATAACTTTAGTATATTCTTTAACGCAAAAAAGAATATAGATAATTCGAAACTCGTAATAGAAACAAGCTCTTTATCTAATAACAATGCAATAATAACAAAAGATTTAGACTACAAAGAAGATGTAAATAATAATTAACGTGCAAAAATATAAGTCTTATCTAAAGATAACAACAATTATATATCTATATTTTTTAAATCTTTATTAAATAAATTTATATTGTCAAAGTTTATAGAACCTTATAAAAGTAAGATTGCAAAATAGTTTTAAAGTAGCAAAAAAATTTCGAAGAGATTTAAACAAACGCATATTAATATAATAGACAACAAAGACTTAGATATTTTGCAAGATATATTAATTAACTATTTTAAAAATCGAACGTTATTAACAAAAGATTTATTAAGATAAGAATCTTTGCTAAAGAAGATAAAAAATACATTTAAAAGACATTTGATAAAATATATTGCAAAAGTCTCGAAACTTAGACGTTATTTTAAGAAATTGTTGCATAAGTATTATAAAAAATATATTTATCTTTGATAAAATAATTTGTTTAAAGATTTGACTAGATTTAGCGAAAATATAGAGCAACTAAAACAATTATATAGAAGTAGTAAAGAGAAATTCGTAACAAGTAATACAAGAAAGAAGAGATTCGTAACAAATAATATAAATAACAAGAAAATCGAAATAAATAATGCGAGCGACAAGAAGAGAAATAGAAATAAAAGAACAACAAATAATCTAAATTTAAGAAAGTAAATCGTAACATTAAATACAAAAAGAAGACGTTTTTGCGAAAATATCTATAATTTGAGACAAAAAATACTATTATCGCATTTTTTTCTTCGAAGCCTTGTAAACTTTATTTAAGAAAAAAAAAGACAACAAGATTTTTAGTTATTAAATTTTCGTATACAATATTATTTCTTTTAAGAGTATTAAATATATGTTAAAGAAATATAATGCGCAAGTTGCAATACAAACAAGTATAAATTGTATTTATTTTGTCGACAACTCGAAATTTTATCTTTGAACAAAGAAAACAATAATTTAACATTTAATTGCATTTGCGTTAATAATATCTTTGAAAAATTCTTAAGACAAACAAATAAAATTTAGATCGAAAATTATTTATATTGACAATATTATTTATAACTACAATTCTTTATCGAATTAATAGAGAATTTCTAATTATTAAAGATATATAGATAATTATATTATTGCGACAATTTAATGCGATAATAATAAAAAATAACAAAAGAAAAGAAAGAGAACAAAAATTGTATTTGAGAGTTTAATTTAAGATTCTTCTCTATATTTTAACAATTAAACAACGATAACAAAATTTAGAACAACAAGTATTGAAGATTAGCACTAAAAAACTTTATCGAAGCTAAATATATATATAAATATAAGAAGAAAAATCTAGTACTTTTATAATATAGAGCTTTTGAAATTGCTAAAGACTCTATTAATTTGCAAATATTTTAAAAGACTAAAAGATCGCATTGCAAAGCAAGATTCTATTTAATTGTCTTATAGACATATATAGCAATTAGTTAGAAGAATTGTCGCTAAATAGAGATTTTCGATCGATTGTAATTCGACTTTTATTTGCGTCTTAAAAGCATTATATATTTACAAAATTTAAATTAAATTAAAGAAATTTTTGACAATAATGCGAGTCTCAAATATTCGTTTGTTAAAAAAGATTTATCTTTTGTTTATATAATTTAAATAAAGAAACATAATATACAATTAATAAATATAGACTTTATTGTTGTACAATTAAAGTTTTTTTCGATCTTTAAGAAGAGTTTTTAATCAATTTTGCAATTCAAATTTTTGTAATATTGTAATGTTGTTTATCTTGTCTTTACAAAAATTGTAAATAGATTCTATTAAATTGTTTAAACAAGTAATAACTAGTCAAATTATTTCGTATAATTTTTTATAACTAAAGTAATAGAATTTTTGTTTTACATTTGACTTGCAAAACTTCTAGAAAATTTTATCAATAAATTCTTATATAATGTTCTCGCCTCTAATCTTTTTTACTCTTTTTATTGCTTTGACGTATTCTTTAATGCGTGTATAGATAAGCGTTGAATATTATCGAAGCATATTGTTGTATCGAATTTCGAGACATTTAAGAAGATCGTTAAGAACGCGAGAGAGATAGAAGAGAGAACAATTAAATCGTTTTGTCAATTTAAATAGTTAACAAAAATAGAATAATTTGTATAGAAGGTAGCAAAGAGCAAGTTCGAAGAATAATTTAACATAATTGCTTTACTTGATAATATCAATAACAAAATAATCAACAAGCAATCGAATTTTCTTCTTATTAAATCGCATTATATGGCAAAGACGTTTAGAAAAAATTCAATTCAAATCGAATTTAGATCTTTTATACTTTACTAGTTTAAATGGATGTCGAGAATCGTCGACAAGATGTTGACTCAAAATAACGACAATGGCAAGGGCAAGGGCGATAGCTATACGTATGCCCTGATCGTCGTCGATCAATTGGGTCAATTGGGTCAATTGAGGCATGCTAGGTAGGGTGGAAGAGGTTGGGGATGCACATTATTGATAGGAGGGAACGAAAATTGATCAAATACGATAATCACTAGGTTGCGATCCATATTACTCGATCTAGTATAGCGCGGGCGGGCTAGCGGTCCTAGACCCCACTAGCCCCCGCAAACCAATTGAATAATCGTATTGAATAAAGCTGCGCAACCTGTCTAATTTGTTGGTGCCTGCAAATGGCGGATACCTGGAAGAACACATCGCATTAGTACATGTGCTGGGCCTTCGAGGATACACGGCCGCGATGACAACTAGTCACATTGCCCGAGCCGATTCAAGCTGCTTGATATCTCATCTACGTACCTGGCCGCCAATAGCTTCTCCATCCAACCTGGTGTATTTATTACGCTCCGTCTATGTGTGAGGCAATCAAAGCTCGCGCGGCCCCTATACGAGCCCTGTCCACTCTCACCTACTCCGCCAAACTGAAGTGTTGGGATACTGGCGTGGAAGAAAGCATCATTGACGCTGACACCACCGCTCCTCGTCTCATTCAGAATCCGCTTGGTCTCAGATTTTGTACCAAATGGATAGAGCCCCAATGGCGTCCCTGAGATTTCATTCGCCATCCGGATTGCAGTGTCAAGATCTTTGAAAGGCAGTATCGGAAAGAGAGGTCCAAATGACTCGTCAACGATCAAAGAGTCATCTGCAGAAAGTACCTGAACGACAGTTGGCTCGATGTAAAGTTCCGCCTCATCCATCTCTCCACCCAGCAAAATCTTCCCTCGGGTATCATCTAACATCTTCTTCAATCGTTGGAATTGCCGCGCGTTGGTTATTCGACCGTAGTCTGGGGATTCCTTGGCTCCCCTAGGGTAGAATTGATGAATAGCAGATTTGAGCTCCGAGATGAATTCAGGCATAACGCTCTCATCTATCAGCGTATAGTTTTGGCTAACACACACTTGGCCCGCATTGACTGTCTTGCCCCACAAAAGTCGCTTTGCGGCAAGATGAATGTCGGCATTCTTGGTTACGATCGCGGGATTTCTGCCACCCAGCTCCAGTGTCACGGGCGTAAGAGTCTCAGCGGCCTTCTTGGAGATAATCCTCGCCACGGCAGAACCCCCCGTGTAGAAGATCTTATCCCATTTCTCCTCAAGAAGAGCAGTAGTCTCGGGAACAGCACCTTGGATGACACGATAAGCTGACTGATCGAGAACGGATTCCAGGATGTTCTGAACAACGGCAGCAGCGTTTGGAGCCGATTCGGATGGCTTGATAGCAACCGTGCATCCCGCGGCAATAGCCTTGTAAGAGATCCCGATCAGCAGTGGCCATTACATGGAAGAGTATTTTCCTTGAGCGCTTCAACAAAGAATTACTTCAATTGGAGAAGTCGAAAAACTTCAACGGAGAATATACAAGGAATGGTAGACGAGTTGAACCACGTACCCCAATGAGAGGGCCAAGCGTCAGCTGTATTGGAAAATTATATGTGCTTCCATCTTTCGTCAGCATAATATCGCAGCATCCGTGGACCTCAACTAAGGTATCATAGGACAGACCCGATGATGAGGACACATCCTAAAGGATCCTTGCGAATCTTCGGATGAAGTGGCTTGTTCAACAGAGGAATATCCGGTGCAGCTTCCGCCTTGGCCCACTTTTCGAGATTGTTGTTTACGAAAACAATGTCATTCAAGCACCATCCAACCTTGCAGGTTTAGTGAGTCGATAACAGAGCGAACCAATAGTGCAAATGGTGAAATTACCTCGGTAATATACGTTTCGATACTCGATTTACCTAGATCACGTCTACAGGCTTCGTTGACTGCATTCTCATTGTCTTTGAGCCTTCACATGCCATTCCAGTAGATGCATCATTGAAATCCCACCGTCGGCCAAGACTTACGACCAATATAGCTTTCGAAGCTGGGTTAGCCGATAGTGGAGTGGCTTGGTTTTGTGAGTCGCAAAGGTGCGTCGCAAGTCGCTGGCGATCTTGGGAATTAAGTTGATCGGCGTATGAGAGGAATTTGGGACGTTGGCCATGCTTCAGCAGTGTCACAGAGTGGGCAACGTTGAGTAGGGATTGACCAGACCGGTTTTCAACTGTCGCTCGCACTTAGCCAACCGTGATCCAGGCGAACGATGGCGGGGCACGTTGATGCCATTTGGTCAGGAAAGTCATTTCATTTCGCTCTTCAGCGGACTCCGAGATGTCAATTGTTGTTGCTCAGGCATCACGTGGAACAAGTCGACCCTTGTCAAAACGCAAGTTGAACCCAATAAAGGGTATAGCTTGTCCACGGCTCATGCGGCTAAATACCTTAGTACTTGGGCTATCATTTCTAGAGCGGGTATGCGTGATAACAGTGCTCAAGTATATAGAGAATTGAGCAATCTCATTCGTCAGGCAAGAAGTCTGACAGCCGTTCCTGGTACTATGCCCGGAGAATGCACCTGAAAGACCTATATTTCTGCCCTGAGGTAGCCACACCGCGTCGCACAGGAGACAAGGTTGTGCAGGTCCGTATATGTTGAGCAAAAGTCCACATGCTCCACCCAGTCCAGAAAGCTTGAGATTTCCAACACACTGCTATTGTGCTTCTCCAACCGATCTTTCCCTCCTTCAGCTCATCACTTGACGGGCCCTTCCAGTATCCTTCCATGATGGCACCAGAGTCTGCTGTTCCGCTCTTTTCCTGGCTCTCCGACATTGTCGCCGCACTCGACGATAGGATAATGCGCGACAATCTGCGGACAACAACTGTAAGCTGCTCAGACCTCCATCTTGATCTGGCGTCAATGGCGACGTAGCCTTGTAGCGGCTATGTTAGTGGCCGGACGACTTTCAGTCACGGCATATCTTCGTTCGTGAGTAGTGCTGATTGCCAATCAAGTGGATACTTCTCGGTGCAACGATTCAGTCTGTTATCGTATCGGTAACCTTTCCCTTCGTGGCAACGACCTACCGGAACCTGCTTCTCACTCTGTTGCCCGCCATGGCTATTTTGATTTTGCGGACCGTTGATGCACTGTCGATGGTATTCGGCTTCAAGTCAAACGAATACCTGCGAGGGGCCAAGCTGGGCAAGTGGACCGCACAGTATCCCGACGAGGGAACAAAAAGTCAGGCGGCGGCGAGACCGGTGGTGGCATTCCTCTTAGGATTCAGCGTCAACCAGTGAGTTGAGCGACATCCTCCCCCAACTTGGTTATGAAAGCCGCTTTCGCGCTGATGCAAGACAACAAGTCCGTTGGGCGTACTAGCTCCTGGGTTCAAGGCAACGAACGATTTTGCGCAGACGATGTTCGCGGATCTGGAGACGAATAAGGGAAGCAACGGCTGTACGTTATTCCACACTTGAGTCTGCAAAATAAGCAGCCTCTCCACGCCGAGAAAACGAAATGTTCGCTGACTGAGCTCGATGCAAATTTGCAGTCTTAGGTCAGACATACTGGACCGAAGCGTCTCGAGAGTCAAACAACACTATCCTGTCTCTGTCCTACTGGACTTCGGTGGCCGAGCTGCAATGAATTTGCTCGAGGCGAATCCCACCGGGCCGGATGGAACTGGTGGAATGCCACAGTCAAAAAGTAAGGTCCAGTACCTGCTTCCTCTTCCAATCTTGGCTGCAGATGGACAGCCTGAAATGCGCCGGGCTGTGAAGGGAGACAGTGACCTGGGGACAATGCACCACAAAATTTCTGGCTTTGAGAAATATACTGACTGCGAGACACCATAGGCACCCGCATCTCGGCATCATGCACGAGGTCTACGAAGCACCCGAGGGGGGTTGGGAAAACATGTACGCCAACTTCCACCATACTGCCTTTGGTAAGTAAAGTTCTCCTGTTTCTAGATCCCTGAACGATGGTGGGAGCTTCTGGTTCAGACCCGGGGAGCGAACGCTATCAGACTTGGCAGGCCTTTGACCATACTCGTTGTGTCGGGTTCTCGACTAGACGTTTCCAGCATTTACTCGGTTTTGCCTGATCCTAAGTCATAAGAAGTTCGTCTGCTAACGGTTACTTCTCTGCACCGTTGTAGGCGCAACCAAGCATTTGGTCAAGTCCTCAGTCGATAACGACGACTCTGAGATATCATTCGTCGATCCGCTCATCGATGCCAGAAAGGGGAAGTGGAGATCAAGCGCAGGTCGGCTGGGTAGGAATGTAACAGGTGCGGAGATAGATGAGTTTGGAAACCCGTATCTTACGTAGCGTCGATGACGGACATGGAAGAGCGACCAAGGAGCAATTGCGAGAATACGGATCTTATATCGACAGAAGACATGATGAAGATAGATATAAGTTCTTACACAACCGGATAATGCACTGGACAAGGTCTACTTAGTCAGAGACCACAGTATCTTCATGCGACCTATATGTTCATCCTTCATGTCTTTCAATTGTCCCTTACGTCTGACGTCTGCCAACTGGTACAGTTGACGCAACGCTTTGCCTATTCCGCCCGTCAGTATCATGTCCATACTCAAATTGACCCTCACATTCACAACCTTCTCGCTGATCCTCTTCCTGCAGAACTTGCATTTGACCGTGTGTTTGATGATCGCATCGTTTGACGTCCAAGTGTACACCTGCGCAATGGTGTATAATGCAACACCAATGCCGAAGAAATTTATAACCGTGTCAATGAATGAACTGGTGAAGGTCAGTCGTGGATCTTCCGTTATGTTGGTCTGCAAGCCTCACCCATATGCCATGACCACAGCGCCATCCTCAAGAGCCTGCTTGAGCGTGTTATACCCCGCATCGTACTGAGGACCCTTTCTCAAAACAGCGAACTTCTCCTCAAAATTCTTGTTGATGAAAGGAAGGAGGGAAATGATAGGCAACAGTAAGTCTGACACGAAACTTTTGATCAAGCTGGTAAATGCTGCTGCAAGACTACAACCTGATCAGCTGCATTCCTATATGGTGGTCTGTGTGGGAATGGAGCCATCGAGTCTTTGGTGGGAAGTTCGTACATGAGACCGACTGCCACTTCAAGAACATTGTCGCTCAGCAGGAAATCGGTAAAGTCATCCCACACGCGTTTGACGCGCCCCTTCGCATCTCTACCGGCGTGCAGAAGGGCTTCGCCACTATCGTCGAGTCGAGGCATAACCGCAGTGGATGGAATGCTCTACTGACTAGAAATCGTTAAATCTACCTCTATGTTATATGAGATGCGGACTTTGATGAACGTAGATTGCTGCAGAACAGTCGACTCTGACAATGCCTTGATATTTCCCTGATGCTAGGCACAGCCACGGGCTGATAACCAATCAATCCGGCACCACAACGGGGTTGGTCCTTCTGTAGGACACGCCCTAGCTGTTTCACTTTGCGGACACGACCAAATTAACAAGCCAGTAAAGGTTTCGGAGAGCATACACGTCAGGGTTGACGCATGCGGCCAAACGTGCCAAATAAAGACACTGAAGCCGATCCACGTCAATGTCGAAAAAGGGTAGCAAGAATGATTGGCTGCTATGGACGACGTGCAAATGATAGCACATATTCTACCTCATACGCTGGTACTAACAGATGCTATTTTAAGTGGCACCCGTACCAAAACCTCTTCGTTTGTTGTTTTCTCGTGGATCATGGTCCTTCGATTTTTTTATTTAATCATCTTGCTTGACGTTTTGCCACTTTGACAACAGACCATTACTGGTCATCCCGTCCATCACTAATTTATATGTACGTTGTTTCAAAGTACAAAGCCATCGTTTTTGGATTAAGCCAGCTTTTGGGTTTTGCACCCTACCGACACAAGAGATAAGGACGAGCGCTGAGGCTACGTACGGCAAATAAGAACCTGACACATGATTTGGATTGCCGGTTGAAGTTGGATTATTGAGAAATAAGGCTCACTGTTATACTTGACAGCGTAGCGCAGCGCTGTGCCTTTAACGATAGCCCGATTGGAGAGCATTGACGAAATTTCAAGATCGTTGCCAATGGATGCTCTTTCGTAGCATTAGTATCTCGACGGCTGTTACGTGCTCCAGTTTACGCTTTGATTGTGGCTATATCGCCGACCGCATGACAACGCAAAGACGACCATGATCGAAGGGGACTGCTAGATATCTCCAGCTGCTGTGCTCTAACACTCTTCTGTCCTCAGACATAGGATTGTTAGAGTCCGTCACGTGCTGCAGCATATTTGCCATTGGCGAATAGTGTTCAACTCTTCGTACTCGGCTAGGCTGGAGGGCGTTGGTCTAGCACAGCAGGCAACCAGACCGGAACCAGCGGTGAGCGACGCCGATCATCTCTATGGACGCAAACGACGTACTTTATTTTGAAGGCGGACTACTTGGCTCTCGCTTAACTTAGTGGACTTAGTAGTCGCAATCATTGGAGCAAGCTAAGAGTACCTCCGGTCTAGGAGGAATGGATGCCGGAGAATTGTTGGCTGCTTAGTGCCCACCACTCCGTACTGCTGCACGCTTGTTCTGACGCTTATTATGTGGCCTTGTTCACGAGGGGAGTACTTCTACTTATGCTCTAGGCGTCACAGGGTAGGAAATTAGGATGCACGAAGGTTCCAAGGAACCAATGGCATATATCAATGCGGTCCATGCCGCAACGATACCGCACGTCGTCATCTCGGTCGTTGCCTCTTTCGCAGTAGCTTTATTACTCTGCCATGACAATCTGAGTCACTGCGAATTCGGTCTCCCGTGATATGGAAGAAGCTACTTCAGGTGGAGTGGTAAAGAACTGCCAGCCAGCGATGAGAAATCAAAACTAGATCGACATCAGCCCCATACCAGCCAAATGAGAATTCTTTCTGGTGGGGCGCCCGATGATGTATAACAATCCTCACGTGACTAATGGAGGAAGCGCTAGCAATGGTTCGAGCCACCATCCAGATTACAGGGCAAACCTGGTCTGCATGATGGCCCTTCGTCCTTCGACGCCTCCATCGATTTGTCCTTTGGAACGTGGGCCGTAGTCCAATCACGCTTTGGCCGGCTATGCGGGCAGCGCCGGAAAGAGAGATACCATATCTTTCCGTTCCTAAGCGCTTCGACATCCCCAGGAGAGGACTTATCGGGGACGAATTCGAGGATCTCAGCAGCATTGAGCCCGTCCAATCAGAAGTGACCACCTTACCTCGTCCGCCTCACCGTTGGCGCCTCTAGTCTCTACTACGAAGAGGTGGTCGTGTCAGCAATAACCTCCGAGACCGGCACAGATCGGCATTATTTACCTGCACGCAGGCAACGACCAAAGCCCGCTGCTAACGCAGTCGGCAGCGCCTTACGTTCTCAAACTTGAACGCGTTGTGGTGATTGAATTATCCGCACCTCGACCAGCTGCGATTTCCTAGGCCATCACCGGATTCAGACAGTAGAGTAGTACTATCATATCCCCAATATTGACGACACCAAGACCGCTTCTCTCAATTGGGACTGAGGGATAGCATGTAGCCTCTGAAAGCAAATCCGAACCGTGGCTGATGCACGGAAAATGAGCGCGCGTACGGGTACAGCAAGCTCGAGTTGCATGATCGATCCTTTGAATCAAAGACAGGGGTTTCATGGCAAATGATAAGCAGATCATAAGGGAATAATGAGACATGTTGACCGAGATGGCGGCCACGGCGCAGCCACGTACTCAAGACCCAACTCCTGTCCTAGCTCTTCCAGCATGTGACCAACCATGCCAAGGCCCCAGCCTTCTTGATCCGCCTTCCACCAACACGCAACACCATACCTCCGTACTAGTACTCTGAACCCGCTGACTCGACACTTTGATCGCAGCAGGTCGGTGGCCAATGATACCTAGGACGGAGCAATGCCATGGTAGCCGACAAGTCTAGGCCCACTCGTCCAACTCATCGGCCCTAGATAGTAGTTGCTAATCCAAGTCCTCCAGTGACCTCCACGCACCGAGGCGAGCTAGAAGTAAACGACTACTGCACTGTCCACATCGCGGAACCTAGTGTGCCAGCTTGCAGCCGCACATGCTCAAATCCTTCCACCGATGTTCCATGTGTGCAGCATCGAGATCCTTACAAAGTACCTCGACTACTTTCGCCGGCGTTCACCAAACGGGCACGTGCTTGACCTTAGAGCAGATCATTCCTACCCACGTTCCGTGATGGCACCTCCGCTTGTACATGAGTTCATGGATTCGAAGAGCGTACTGAGGTGAAAGGGCTGGCTTCTGCTTGGCTGAAGCAGCCGTGAGTTCAGCAATACTTTGGACACTTGGTTGTTCGCTCTCCTGCGCCACTAGTGTGACTGGTCACACATTCATAACCTTCCTACCGGAGCCAGGCAGATTCCCACACCAGCGGAAACGCGTACTTCTACGCTTCCCAGCAGTACTCCTAATCGTCCCAAGCCCCTGCCACCGTGGCCTGTGTGCTGTGTGCCCCAGAACGATTAGCGTCAGACGTTCTTCGTACTGGGGCGGCAACGGAGTGACAGAGAGCGAGGGGCAGGCAGCAGTGAGGAGGCTAGCGTACGATGGGCGTCGATCCTTGCGATGTTCGGCTTCCGGCCTTATTTCCAACCCTCGGTCCACCACACTTTCTTCTCTTTGCTCTTAGTCCTACTCAGCTGCCACACAAGCTTCCTCGTGAGAACGCGACCACTTTAGCCGCAGCCACCTTCTTTAGCCCTGTCTCTCTTGGTCTCCAGGTGGCATGATTTGCGCATTCCATCCTCCGTTTCGCCTTAGCCTGTGACTACCGTAATTATAGCCTTGCCCTGCCTTTCTCGCTTACTTCTCCCTCTACCAACGAGTCATGGCGTCCTCTGCTAGCCCTGTTGCTTCATGCCGTTAACCTACTAGTACAGTAGTACTCCGTACTCCTACTGCTGGCTGCCATCCTCAGCGTTGGTTCTTGGTGGCCCTGCAAGCGGGTGGGTGTGATTCATCCTATCAAACCTCGCATGCAGCAAGGCTATGCATCCCGTACATCATATCGTCTTCATGCCCATGCGCTACCAACCACCATCCTTCATTCAATCTTTGACGCAATAGCTTCCACATATTATCAGCCTCACATCTTCACATTCTTGCTACCTTAAACTTCACCACCCCTCGGTCCATCGACCTTTTATGAATTCTGCCTCCTGACCTTGCCCTTCTTTCCCTTCCCTTTAACTTCGTGTCACTTGTGTCAACTTGGGTATTAATATCGAAAGCTCTTCTGGATCCAATGTCTGCAAAGTAGCCTATCGAAGATCCAGATATCCATCGAGGACACCGTGTGCAGCTTTCTCTAAAAGACCTTCCTTTCCTTCTCTTTCTTAGGCTATTACTGCCATGCTCCCAACCCCTCCGCCGTCTCCACCATTGATTGGCATCTGTGCTCCAGAGGATCGGATTGGTCTAATCTTAGCCAATCGGCTTGAGTTAACGGGTATCATTGGGGTAGGAGCCTATGGTGTGGTTTATACAGCTGTCGATATTCACACTCAAACCCGTTATGCCGTCAAGGCTCTGAGCAAAATCGGCTTGGATCCAAGGCAACGCAAGTTCCAACAGCGGGAGATACAGTTTCACCATGAAGCAAGCCATCACCCCAACGTGGTGTCGTTGATGACCATTATGGATGCCTACGACTGCACATACGTGGTCCTGGAGTACTGCCCCGAAGGTGATTTGTTCTCGAGTATTACCGGGGCTGGCCATTATATTGGAAACGATTTCATGGCCAAGCAAGCATTCCTCCAGATCTTGGATGCGGTAAGCTACTGCCATTCAATAGCGATATACCACAGGGATCTGAAGCCGGAGAACATTCTTGTGACCGACGGGGGGTTGACTGTCAAGCTCGCTGATTTTGGTCTGGCTACCCGGGACTTTCTCACCTCGGACTTTGGCTGTGGCTCGACCTTCTATATGTCTCCAGGTAGGGGCTTGAGTACCCCGCTCAAGGCTCATCAGTCAACTGCTAACACAATGCGACCAGAATGTCAACAGACTACATCCAATTCTCCAGGCTATGCTTCAATTCCGAACGATATCTGGAGTCTTGGCATTATACTGGTCAATCTTACATGTGGCCGCAACCCGTGGAAGCGGGCATCAGTTGAGGACTCGACCTTTCGAGCGTATCTGAAGAACCCCAAGTTTCTGAGCTCTATCCTTCCTTTATCTCCGGAATTGGATTCCATTCTGAGGCGCATCTTTGAATGCGACCCAAGGAGAAGGATAAGTATCTTAGAGCTTCGGGATCTTGTTGTCCGCTGCCCTAGGTTTACAATTCGTTCGACAGTGGCTCCTCGTACACCACCCCCGGAATTGAGCTACCCAGAGGATCCGAGTCTTGGTGCTGCGCAGGATCACTTAAATCCATTCCGACACTATCCAAATGCTCCCTATTCTCCATCGCCCTCACCGCCACTCTATACTGTGGCCGCGCAGTACTCGCACCTAACCATATCCTCGGAAGGTTCGGTATCGTCTGATGATGGATCCTTGTCCTCCGCTGGCTCGTCCTGTTCCAGCGGTTCATCTTACGAGAAAGGTGGAGATGTTTTACCGCCCTACAAAACGACATACGTACCAGCTCGACCGGCACATAATTATTATGGTAACTTCTTCCCACTGGACCCGGTGCCCAAACAGCTGGTCCGGCAGCCATTTGCGCAGCCGGTTCAGGTGTGCTGATAGCTTCGTCGATAAAATTCCTGGCCTTAAGTACATATCGCAAGGATTTCCAACCCATTTACGCGGAGACGATTACGATTACGACCTGGTTTCTTTCATGTATTGACTTATCCATATCGACTTGATCTATAGAAGACGGGGCTACGGTTCCCCAGCTGGGGGGGGTAAATTGATTCTTACATAGATGGTTTTACGATGTTTCTAGGAGCTCGGAAAGAGGGTCGCATAAACCGTTCGCAACTAGGAGTAAGGGGACCATGTTGTCCGAACCTTCGGAAGGCTTACTGAAGGTGTTCTGGATGATGTTCTGGCTCTGATCTACGAGAGCTCTTTCAGGATGCCAGCGGTCTTGGGAACACTTCTTTCCTAGCAGATGTGGACCCTTCCTTTGGCCCAGGCGACTGGCTTGCCAACATAGAAGATTTCTGATCACTTTCTTTGTCCATACACTTTACCATCACGCGAGCTTGGATAATCTCCAAAGCTTGAATTGTACATAAATCAGGACCGAGCGGCATGTGAGGCAAGGCGAGGCTAGATGTTCACCCCGCCTCATCAATCCGCCTGCACAAATACTTGGTCACTTCATGTAGTTCATTGATGTTCTATACTAGTCTGCTTCTGTTGGGCAACGGTGTCCTGTTTGGACGGCCAACTATCCCGAGCTACAATTTGGCGTGCTTGCAAGGTTGATCACCAAACTGCTTCGCGCGGAAAGCCGAAGCCGAAGCCTGACATGCGATTGAGTGACGAGCCAAAACTGGACCACGACATCTTTTCACGGGATATATCTTAGCCGCTCGGGAGCCTCAAGAAGTACTGTCTACTTCATTTGAACCTATTCCGATGAGTCAAGTCGAGAAGGCCTCACTCACCCCACCCTGAAGCAAGAATAGCTGCGAAGGTGACTGGCCGTGGTGATGTCGTCCGAGCATTCATGCCCCCACCTGGAATTACGTTGCATGTACGAAGCTAGATGTGAGTGCTTTTCGTAGCTGTGGCGATTGCTAGAGATCGTAGTGAAACTGTTGAATGGCGCTTCAGTGTCTACTTGGCGCCGAAGTAGCCATGGTGCGCAAGCGTGGGTGATGGCTTGACTACTGTAAGAAGCACACAAGCATATATGCATGTTGAGGAAGCCGGAAGGAATATGCAGCGCCCATGGGCTGTGGAAGTAGGCGATACGAACCAGTCTTTAATTTGTTGGTTGAAGGTGGGCGCTGGTCTCGGGGACTGAACCCATCATCGATGCAAGCTTTCCAATCTGCGTCAAACGTGCATCCGCAAGCATCCGAACTGAAGTGTCTCTCGGCATGAACCAACTTCAAACAACGACAACGCGATGGCCGATCAAGGGATGGTCGAGTGCAAAATTCGTGGATGATACTGCTAGCGCGGGCTGTTTCAGGCCAAGCAGCGATTAGTGCCAAGGCTCACATGACATGGCACATGACCGCTCCATCCTCTCAGCCTTTTGGCACATGCGGTCCTCTTCATTGCATCCTAGCGGTCATCCGACATGTCAAACAATGCTGCGGGAGGTCGTCGGTCATCGCCTGCCAACGCATACGACGACCCACAGCCAACAACTGCAAGTCTCAATTGAGCCAGCCCAGATGTCCCGTCTCATCCACGCATCTCGCCTCACTTCAGAAGCGCCCAAATGCATACAAGCGGCTAGGTTACCGAGGGCTTGAAGCACACGCAATGGATTGTCTTGCGACACACAGGATCTGCGACCGGGACTCGCACAGCATGAGACATGCAGTCATCCTGTGCATGTGTGGAGGCACTTGACTGTGGGACTCGAGGATCGACGGCATGCCACCAATGCGGCTTATATTGACGCGCCGTTGGGGGTGCAAGACAGCGTCACGACAAGGTAAGCCTTCATGCAACTATCTGTTCGGGGTGTCGCGTCAGATCTCGTCATCTATTCCGAGCATCTCCTTCCTCCCGCAGCCAATCGGTTGCGCTTACACTGCGCGATCTCTTTGAGCTACAAACGCCAGATGCTTTATGCCGGCCATCGACCAGCTTTTTGGCGTAATCCACGTGGGGCCGTTAGGCAGTCTCTAGACTGCGAGGGACACGCTGAAGCTGTGTCTCCTACTCAGACCGTCAGCTTAGGTTCACCCGCTTCCAAGGTCATGCCTCGAACAAGCGCTTGCAGATATACATCGGCAATGCGGTGAAACCCCAACCTTGGAAACACCAGATCATGCTCCCACAAGCGTGGGAGCTCAGCTTCGATCCCCTTGTGTGAGAGATCCCACGAGTGGTAAGCGCTACCAGGCACTGCGCAGAGGTGCTACAACGCCAATGTCAATGCCAGATCGTGCAAGCTTCCTGACGCTGTGTCCGCCCGGACTATTCTCCGCTCTCCTGTTTTCCGTCGTGCGGCTGAGAGTGATCGAATAATCTCAATGGACAGAGTTGATCGTGTACCCTCTATGCAGCAGCTCCCCAAGTCTGGCATCTGTTCCTCTCACAAATAACATCACGCCCGCTCAGAGGCGCTTCTGCACTGCCGTCGAGATCGAGGCCGGCGTCAGTGACCTTGGCTACACACAATTTCTTCTTGGTGACGCCCTAAGTACTCATCTGCATGTCAGAGCCGTCCCGCTTCTCAAACCTGTCTATCTATGCCCATCTGATCGGCATCACGCGAAGTCGTGTTTATAGGTAAGGGCCATTGAGGCCGAGCGACCTGCTGACATACTGAAGCCTAGATTTTTGTGGGATCAGAGTCTTGTGACAATACCTCATGTCATGGTTCTTGGAGCGACGACGCCGAGTCATTAGCACCCAAGCTACTCAGAGGTACAAAGCAGTGCAACGAAGACACACTCACAACGTTCTACATCCGGGGGCTGTTTCTCGGAGCTCCGCAAAGAACCCTCGGCAGCGCGATGAGGGATCATTGTAAGGGACATTGCTTCGAGGCGTACCACCTCCCGATTTCGCGTTCGGAAACCGGAGCTACCAAGCTATTACCACAAGATTGCGATAACCTCTAGTGACAGTGGACCTAATGCATTGAATCCTGAAGAATCATGTGTGTCGCATCATAATGTAATTACTGTTACACGAGATTGCGGTGCCGTCGATAGGCTTGGGAATGAAAGCTCAGCTCGCCTCCCCTTACACCGCAATGCTTGCTACGGATTCCAATTCCTTGATACATGTGTGAGCATAGCATCACGTAGTGTCACCTCACGATCTGAACAGCCTCACAGATGAACAGCTCGAGACCGAGCCTACCCTATTCCCTGACCACTGTGAGTAACCAACCTTTGTGGGTAGTTTAGCCTATGCTTACAGAACACAATGTCCGACCTTGCGTTCTGCGATCTTGCCTAAGCACCTAATCTATGCACTTGCATCTGACCCTCGAGGCTGGCCATTGCATTCACTGCCAGAAGACAGAACCCCTGATCGCCGACCCGCATAGCAAATAGCAGGCTTCATGTCACATGAACTGGCACGCATGGGGGTTTCGCATACTAAGCAAGTCTCAGACAGCAAGCGAACTCTCTTACTATGGTCTTTGCGTTTCCAGATCGACTTCTCTTCCCACCACGCCTTACTCCCTTGGCGGCCGGCGTGTCAGGGTAGTCTATCCTTCCATTCTTACATCTGAAAATCGATAGAATTCGAGAAGTATTGAAATAATCTCCATAATCCATACCCGTCCACCATCTCCTCAAATCATTGGATCCTTGCAGAATAAGCCCACTTTCTCTCCTTTCCCAGTAGACGGATATCACCCCCCTCCCCTAAAAGTGGGCTCAAAACCCTCTGGCACCCTAAGTGTGACTGCCATATGCCAGTACTGCTTACCGCACGTATCTTCGCCACCGGTTTTAATATCGTGTCTCGGCAACCTCAGCAGCATCTGCTTGTATAGCCTCATGTACCGCCATTACGCCGTTCGCACCTCCTAGCGCTGACATCATCGTTGTTCTCCAGTAACAGACTCCCCTTACCCTCGAGGCGGTCCCCGTAGTGGAGTGCAATTCCATCGAGGCCCTCGTCCGTTCCGGGACGTCGTCGACATTCAAGGAACCCTAAGATCGGTCAATGTCCTTACGACATACATCTTGTGCGAAATGAAATATCTCATCCCAAAGCATCGAAAGCGGTTGATTTCTCGAGGCCTAAATGTCGCTCTTCCACGCACTCATCACCTGTGGGAAACATGAGCAGCAATCCTAGTCCTAGAGCTCGAACATCGAGATCGGTATATATGACGGCCTGTGGCTCGAAGCATAGGGGGACTGCACGGCCACCAAGATCTGGACGAGTTTTCTCCTCTGCAACTTACGAGCGAGTTGTTCCGGGCTTAAAGCTGTTACCTAAGTTACTTACCTAGCTTTAGGGGGAGAGCGAGCCCTCGAATCTGATGATGTTGGATGAATTCATGAGATGTTTCGCCGCTCTACCCATGTAGTCGTAGTGGGATGAACGTAAAGTCACGATGCGGATAGGTTTTGTAATGAAATGAATACTGTAGGATGGGGACGAGGAGCCTGCCCAAGACGATATGTTGATACGTATAGTGATCTAGGGAGAGAGGTGCAACTGCTAATGATGCCGCTGAACGGACACTTGATTGAGCTTAATAGGATTCGTAAGCCTCGATAATAATGATACATTGCCAGCACTATGGGGGCAATTTCAAGTTGCTCTAACCGGTCGCTATCAGTAATGAGTAGAGCTAAACCTTCATATAGAGGAGCAATCGCAGTCTAATGGCAAGTTCCGTGCTATGAACTCCATACCAAAATGTTTAGTCTGAGCCTTACTTCATCCTCGTGATGAAAGGGTGCTTCAGCGCCTCATTCGGCGTGCATCTCTTCTCCGGGTTCAAGTTCAGACATCGATCAAGTAAGTCAATGAAGAGACTCAACTCCTTGAGCTCCGAGTCACTCATGCCCTTCGCATTAATCATGAGTCGAGTCTTCAGGTCCCGTGTTGGTTTGGCGAAGCTCAACATGCGGACAACATCCTAGACATACATCAGTCCATTGCGCGCTCAAAAAGTAGGAAGGGAGGACGTCTACCTTGTTCGAGAGCCTATCCTTCTCCACACTTCTGAAGTTCAGCAGGTCGTCAAAGTGGAGGCCCGCGAACTGTGCTTTTCGTAATATCTTGTGGCTGAATTTCCCTCTGCATTCCATGATAGCGCGGAGCATCTGGTTGTTGCTCCGCCCAGTGAAAAGGATTTTCCCAGTATAGAGCTCGAAAAGGGTGCATCCTACGGACCAGACGTCGATAGCGAAGTCGTAGGGAATGCCTAGGATGATCTCTGGAGCTCGATAGAACCGGCTGACAAGGTACTGGGTGATATCGTTTTCAGATGCGTCTGACGCAGATCCCAGATCGCAAATTTTCAGCATGTTGCGGGATTCATTGACCTGATCACGTGAGTCGAAGCCTCAGAGCACTCTTGGAGGGGGACTTTACCAAGACGTTGTCTGGCTTGAGGTCTGCGTGGAGGATGTTACACTTGCGCAGTAGGCTCAAGCCAAGAAACATTTGCTGGGCATAGGCACGAACGGCTTTCAGGTTAATGCCGATATCCCTTCCAAATTTCTTCAACACTTCTCGGAGATTGATGCTGACGAGTGTCAGAAAGGGAGGCATAAGCATCATGATTTTGACTAACCTCAAATTCTCAAAAACCATACAAAGATGACCCTTGTGTTCGAAGTATCTCTCGAGTCGGATCATGTGCTTTTTGTCGTCGGGATCAGCATGGAACAGCTTCTGCAGTATTTCGATCTCCTTAGCACCAGCTTTTCTCCTGCGAAACAATCATCAGTATATATGACTGTAAAAGTCGTGAGGGCACAGCTTACATTGTCTCGTTGTTTCGTATCAACTTGATTGCGACCAGACTCTTCGTCACCGTGTCGGTGGCCCGGACCACGCCTGAAAACATGCCTTTACCGAGATTGGATTGGACGTGATAGCGACCGTCTAGAAGCTCCCCTAAAACGACCTTGTAGTAGCCATCAGGGTCATCCCAGTCGTCGAGCATGGTCATGTCGAGCGCTTTGATAGAAGGTACTGGGACCGCTTTGGCTGACTCTCTAGCAGCCTGGTCGGCATCTGGAGCAGATAGTACTTCAGCGAACATATCCATCTCGTCTTCATCTCCAAACATATCGAACTCATCTTTGAGTTTCTTGGGCGCCCTTTGCGAAGGCTTGGGGTGATCCACGCTTGCGCCTGGAGGCAGATCATCTAGGTCGACAACCGCAGTCTCGTTATAAGCACCAGAAGGTACTTCCTCTTTCCGACTGAATTGGGTCTGGCGTAATTTGTCCTCCTCCATATCCATCGTGGGATCGTAATCTGCCGCTGAAGGTTCGTCCAGATGCTCAGCGTCATCCGCTGTAACATTGTCATTAGCAAGATCGGTGTCGTTAGTTACTACGAATGCAGTAGGTGAGATTTGACCCAAGTGTTCTCCAGGGGTAGTGGGAGGAGACAATTTAGGAGAAGCTAGAAACTCAAGTCAGTATACAGGCGCGGACTTTTCGCTGACGGAATACTTACCCAAAATGTGGTCCTGAGCTATAGCGCCATCAGATTTCGCATCAGGCGTGCTCACAGCTCTCCCAGCAGCCAAGGCTTGCACCAGCATCGGAGTAGCTTGACCTCTGTGCCGGGCCTTGATAGCCTCTCGACGCTTACGGCGTTCCTCGATTAAGGCTGCTTCATCACGAGGTTGCACATTTTCATCAGGCAGAGACTGATCGTCTGCAGGAGTATAGTCCCTACTCACAGATTCATTAGCAACAAACGAGAGCAATGGAATTTTACATACCCGGCTGCAGACGGGCTTGTATATGAGCCAGGCTCCTTTGTGTGCTGTTTCTGAATGTTTGCAGTTTCAGCTTCTCGCCTCTGATATGCAGCAGCAACTGAGGAGTGACCCCGATCGCTCACTGACTGTTGGTTTGAAAGCCTGCTGTTGCTCTCTCTATGCCCTTTACTACTATGATCAGGCCGGCCGCGGCCGTCTGATCGTTTACTTCTTTCTCCTTCCGGCCCATTGCCATAGTTTGCGACCGGTCTGGCCGATCTAGGTGAGCGGCTTCGGGTTCGTTGTCTCTTCTCCCTCGGACCTTCTCTTTTTCCTCGATCATCGTAGCGAAAGTTCTGGTTTGTGTCTCCCTGTCGACTGATACCCTTATCTCTGTTGTGTGGTCTCCTGCGATCTTCGAAGGGTCGATCCTCGTAACGGATCTTGAATCGTCTGGGATCGTCTTTCGTACGATCAGCGTAGATATCCTCGTGTGGGCGCTTGGCGCCTCGAGGCTCTCGATAAGGCGAGCGAGACCGCGTCCGCGACCTGTACTGCCTTGCGGAACGATCTGGAGTAGGGGTCCGAGAGACTGAAGCACGTTTTCTGGATTGACGGTCAACGCTGATGCCTCGAACATCGACAATTGACGGCTTTGCCTTCTCTAAGTCTGATTCGACTATTTCGCCCTCTGAGGGCGTTGATGGTGAGGGGGATGCCATTGTTGGCAGTTGAGCAGCGAATGTGGATCGGACCCAGTAGATCTGGCGGATTTGTATGTTCTGATTAGCTACTGATGCAATTTGTGGTAAGGCTTTGGTAAGAAGCCAAACCGGTGTGTGTCCTCCACCGCGAGCAAAACAGCGCAACCGTGCTGTAATTATCGAGAGCAGGCAGACCGAAGTAATGCACCGTGCCTTTCGGTATCGGTGAATCGATGGAAGCTTTGACAACAAGGTGTATTGAAGAAGACGCAGCGCAGAGAAGGTGCTTCGCTTAAGTGGCCCGAAGGCTCCGCCAGTTTATGCGACCCGCCATTCAGCAACCAAGCCTCCATTCATCTCACGACCATCTTACAAGAAACAGCTTACACCACGTATTTTTTGCGCAGCCGACTCCCTCACTTATTCCAGTAAGCAGCATAATTCATTCTGATACGACTGCCTTGCCTAGCCATCAGAGTCAGAATCCATCATGGGTGGCGCTGCTAGAGAAGGTCAGTCGCCAGTGTGCCATTCGAGACCGGCGGACACGACATGCTAATACTACATTTTTGAGCATAGGCGGCAAAGCTAAGCCATTGAAGGCACCCAAGAAAGAGAAGAAGGAGTTGGACGAGGATGATCTTGCACACAAGGAAAAGCTGAAGGCTGGTACGGGACACTCTGACCACCTGGGATCTGTCACCGTTTATATCGCCTTCTGACGCCAGGCTGACCGCTTCATCTGATGCGTAGATGCGAAGGCAAACAAGGAAATGGCAGAAAAGGCTAAAGGCAAAGGTCCTATGAATGCAGGCCAGCAAGGGATTAAGAAATCGGGCAAGAAGTAGGCCGCTCTTTGCGGTATAGACGGTCGGGACACGGCGTGCATAGCATGGAGTTTGTGGGACTGGCTCGCTCTCTTCGATAGATGAGGGAAGGGTGCTGTTAGTACTCGTACATGATCACGGCTTCATCATATTCCTCAGAGGCGACGAGACGAACCTAGTACGAGTAAGACCAAGAACAATCATATGCTCCATTCTGTGAATCGAAGAGGTTGGGTAAAAGGGTGAGAGAATGTCTGTGAGCTTGTGCCAATAAGTTGGGAAATCTGAGTGGACTGGCAACCTTGCGGCACTGGAATTCCTTGCCGTCTTAGAGAATATAACCTATTAACAAGGTCTTTGGTTGGTGTCATCTCATACTATAACTAAGCCTTTACTCACGTGCACCAAGTGATGTTAAGGCTCTACGATAACCGCTTGATGCAATATTCCGAAACGCTTACCATTCGCTCCACTCTTTATCGAATATTTGGACAGGGTATCACAGCTACGTACATAGAGTATCATCCATTTAGTCCTTTCGTCTCTCTTTTGCTTATGAGGTAACTCGCCGAACCCACAGGTGAGTCGGTTCGTACGCTGTGGCGTCATCATGTCGTTTCCAGGCTCGATGGAGCTTGAGGCCCGTGTCATGTTCTTGTTGTACAACTTCAGACAATTCTTTATTAAGGCCTTCAACAGTCTTCTTGATTTCTTGCCTCGACGCCATGTCATAAGCAATGGAGCTTGGCTGCACAACGTTAGTGAGCTCATGAATCACGGTCTGCAAATTGCCTCTGCGACGGCGCAATGCATCTTGCTTCGCCTGTAAGCTCTCGACGAGTGAAACTGCTTTCTCTTCGGGCGGCTCCTTTGGTAGAGTTTTAGATAGCCTATTGTCATTGGTGGTGTTACCGATCTCTGACTTGTCCATCGTGCTCAGTTGCGAAGGTGTCGGCTTGCGAGCAGCTACTTTCGAGCTCAGGATACCAGCGGACGCCACCGGACGTCTGCGATCAAGTATGGAAGAGGCGGGAGAAGGCATCGGCGCACCGTGTGTCATTTCAGGCGTCGTTGGGGGGCTGTCGTAGGCTGTAGTCGCATAGGTAGTAGTGCTGAATCGGCTTTGAGGCTGGTCGTAGACGTGAAAGTTTTGGAATTCGGTGACGGGCGGCTTAACGGGCATCGCTGTTTTCTCAACTACTCTGCCATTGGTAGAGCTGATGTCATGAGAATTCGAACGTTGCTCCTCTTGGAATTCTTCGGTGCTTGGATTTCTTGCAAGCGGAGATCGAGTATCATCAGGTAATAGCCCGGAATGCGGTGAGTCGGCAGGCGGAGTTGGTTGTTGAGCTGCTGGTGTGGTTTGAAATAGTGGAAGACACTCGTCAGTCATCTTCTGCTGCTCCCTATTATTGAAGGGTTGAATGGTCTCTGATATGACTGGCGATATCTGGTCTTCAGGTGGGGGAGAAACATTGCCGTTCGATCCTGACTGGTGCAGGTTTTTCCCCATATTGTGATCAATACTTGCGGAACGCTGATGACTCCCAGCAGGAAATGTGGGCGATTTTCCCGGTGGAAGAGGTTTATCCCGCATGTGATTCACGAGCGCATGGCGACCTCCAGGCCCTTTCCACCCTACAGGCACCCATGGGGCTTTGCTTGGGGCTTTGCTCGATACCCGACGGGCTGGGCCGCTGATTTCCACAGAATTGCCTAAGGAATCCTTTCTTCTCCCATACTTCAACTCTGCGTCCCGACGCACCGCATCAGGACTGGTTGAAGCGGGTTTACCCTTTTCACCAGCCGGCTCCCCAGAGAAGTCGTCCCACCTAGTCAGCCCTGTTGACGATGAGTCTCGGGTGCCCGAAGCCAGAGCAGAAGGTTTCGTCTTTCGTGAGAATAGAGATCCCGCACCTCCGAACGTCGGAGGCTTCCGGGTGACTGGAATGTGGCTACTGAACTTCCCTTGTCCTGGGTTGAACTCCGCGGGGGGACTCAAAGGATCTGTTATTGGGGAGACGTCGGGACTGCCTCTGCCGTTCTGAGACCGTACACCTTCAATAGTTCGTATGGATTCCGGAGGTGAAACATCGTCAGGATACACCGACGAGGACCTAGGGATCTCTACTCTTTGCATTTGAGGAGTGCGATACTCGGACGCAGACTCAGAGTAGGCGGAGGACGTGGTAGGTACTTCAGAAACCGGTCTGTTTGCAGGGCTAGGAAAGGGAAGAGGTTTACTAGGTCATTGTCAGTGTCCGATCCCCCAACGCGCAGAAGAGCTTACAAAGGTAGATCAGGAAGACCTTTGAGCACATCCGCTGACTCTCTCGTACCAAACGCCGGACGCTTGCTGATGCTGAAATCGCCGCTGTTCAAATTGGTAGTCCGCTGCGGACCTTTTTTCTCAATGGGCTCAATCGAGTCTGACCCACCTATGAGTCTGTTGTGGAGGATTGCGCGGTTCCACATGGTGCGGGATCAATCTGGAGAAGCTTCGTAGCAAGTGTGTTGCACGATAGCTGCGGCGCAGTGGACTTGCAGATCTGTAGACCGAATGCCAATCAGTCACATGACGGAGCGGCCATGCAGAGTCGACATGATATTTGCACAGGGAAGTTGTATTCAAGCTTGGTGTTTGATTATCGGGAAGTGTCAATACAGGGAACGGATTAGGTATTGTTGTCTGCAACAGGAAAGTAATAATAGGTGACCAGCAAGAAACAGTGCCAAGTCAGACGATGTTTTGGGGAAGTCTTCTTTGTCACATACTTTACTCTGAATCTTTTACAATGAGAGGTGTCTGAAACATTCAAATTGTCGCAGGTAAGTGCACGTGACACGGGTCAATGCCGCCAAACATATTTTCCCTGTGACGTACATTTGCCATGATTTCAACTCCAATCTGTGATCCTTCCACTTGGATAATACGAGTGCTTTTGTCGGCATCAAGCCTTGACACTCACTGTCAACAGCTCTCACCGTTGGTAGACTCGTGTTCCTTAAACAGAGGGGCCAGAGATCGGAATGATCCTGATAAGATAACGAGCTGAGGGGCACGAGCAATTTCTGTATCGGATTTGGAACAGACAGATCGCATCTTCTCTCATGGCGAACAGTAAGTAAAAGATAGGCCTATCATCTGGCAAGCTGACATGTTTAGATCCGGCATCAGAAAGCAATCCACCACCAGCAGCTCAAGCGTACGGCCACCATATACTGTGGTCAGACCTATAACGCAGCTGACGGTTGGGTGCATAGTGCTACCATCGCCTCGCCCATCAACATCATCCTATTTTCGTTACTGATCCTACTCATCTATCTTCGACTACGGCCAGCTGCTCCCCAGACTCTACCCAAAGCTCCACAACCCATTGTCTTTCGAACATTCACCCCGCCGGAGCTGAAGCCTTTCAACGGAGAGAACAATACCGCAGTCTACTTGGGCGTGAGGGGGAATGTCTTCGATGTGACATCAGGCAAGAACTTCTACGGACCTGGTGGGCCTTACGAAAACTTCGCCGGTCGAGACGCAAGCAGAGGCCTGGCATGTGGTAGCTTCGATGAGGATATGCTCACGAAGGATCTCCATGGTCCGCTGGATGACCTGAAGGGTCTTGGAGAGGACGAATTGCAGGCATTGCAAGGGTGGGAGGACCGCTTTACAGAAAAGTATTTGGTGGTGGGAAAGCTGGTCTCCGTTGGGGAGAAGGAGGCAATGGAAGAGAAGACTTAGATACCAGGGCGTTCAAGTTCGTGCAAGGAAAACAGAGCGATAGCGCAAGAACTCGGCTTCACTCTGGATGCGTTTCCCTTTGAGCGGGTAGAGACAATGGATTTGGTATCCTTCTAGCCTTGAGCTCAATGTTCCCCGCGTGAACGGGCGGATTAGAACATGCATGAGCCTAATGATCAGGATGCACCAAGATCCGAGTACGTATCATTACATGGAGAAATTGAGTACTGCACTAATAGTTCGCTCAAGGCTTCTCTTTTCAGAGATGTAATTCACATTAGGACTAATTATATCCATCGGACTCAGCGGGCCGGTCTCCGCGCCAACCGCCAAAGAATGTGCTTTCATAACCCTAGAAAGAATATTGTACACGCAGCCACAAGTTGAAGGACTCCTCGCGGTTTGCAACCCAGTCCGGGACCCTTAGGAACGTGAAAAGATCTGAGAAGTGAATCGCAGAGAACATGCGCCAGGTGCGCGTGAGGGACGGCCACCCTGAAGAGCCTTGACCTAGCTCAGGGGACCACGAGTCCCCATCATCCATCTTCATGGGAGGTGAAAAGAGCACCTACAATGCCTACGAAAGTCTACCCATACCCACATACGAGGAAGCGATTTCTCGACCCTCGTCCTCTCAGTCCTTCCTTGGCCCTACAGAAGTCAGCCACGATGCGGAAAGGCAAGGCTTGCTCGGCCGGACAAGCGTTCAAAACCATGGATCTCAGGCACCTACAATGGTTTTGGCCAGGTCTAGTCTTGACCTTCTGCCATCATCTGCGGGGAGCTCACGTCGGGGCTCAGCGGAGGGTTTGCAGCGAGAACTAGAGCAAATGGAAGTAGTAGATCCAGTAGGAGCAGGGTACTCGGAAGGCTCAAGAGGACAACGACTTTCCAAGCGTATTACCAGCCTGAAACAGAGCTTGTCCTCCATACACCTTCCCTTTCGGCGATGGCTACCTTCCGTGGAATTCTTACGGTCTCGTGTACCTCCTTTTGCGCAAAGCTTCAAAATTAATTGGATACTGGTAGGCCGCATCTTCGCGCTTCTACTTGTGATCACTCTAGTGTGGCTTCTGTTCGTGTCCGACCTATTTTCTATTGGACAGCGACAAGGGATGAATCAAATGTTCGACCCGGAATCTGTGAGGAGCTACGTGCAGAGCCACATCAACGAAACGAGCATCCGTGAGCTGGCGAAACACCTCACCAATTTCGATCACGTTGCAGGCACTGAAGGGAGTTTCTTTTTGGCAAGATGGGTGGAGGATCTCTTCAGTTCCGCTCATCTGGAAAACACCGGATTGGAGCGATTTGACGTCTACCTGAACTATCCCACAAAGGCTGGTCGCCGGGTAGCCATCATCGATCCTCCGGACAAGGCATGGACGGCAGCACTCGACGAAGGACTTGCGTACCCGGATCCTCCCCGAGAACAGACATATGTTTTCCATGGCCTTTCAAAATCTGGCAATGTCACCGGCCCACTGATATATGCAAACTACGGTTCAAGGGAAGATTTTCAGAGGCTAGCCGACAACGGCGTCAACGTCACAGGGTCGATAGCTCTGGTCAGATACTACGGGACACAGACCGATCGAGCTTTGAAGGTTAAAGCTGCCGAGCTAGCCGGAGCTGTCGGATGTCTTATTTATAGCGATCCTGCTGAAGATGGCTTTACCAAGGGGAAGGTCTTTCCCGAAGGACGTTACATGCCTAGCGACGGGGTTCAACGGGGAACAGTCGGTTTGACAAGCTGGGTCGCTGGTGATGTACTAAGTAGTGGATTCGCTTCTCTGCCAGGCGAGAGGAAAAGGGATGACAAAGCAGACACTCCTGGGTTGAACAAGATCCCGTCTTTGCCCTTGGCGTCAAGAGACGCGCTCAAACTGCTTGAAGCTTTGGAAGGCCACGGCAAGAAGTTCGAGGACTGGGTTGGAGGTCTGCGGCAAGTTGGTTATTCGACGGGCGATCAGGATTCCCCTACAGTACAGCTCATGAACGAACAGGACGAGGTCGAGCGTCGGCCTATCTACAACGTCTTGGGGAGAGTTACCGGGGTTGAGCAATCTGAAAAGACGGTCATCGTCGGCAATCACCGCGATGCATGGTGTTTCGGCGCCGCAGATCCAGGCAGCGGGACAGCTGTGTTTCTGGAAATTGTGCGTATTTTCGGTGAGCTTCGCAGTCTCGGATGGAAACCTCTTCGCACCATCGAGTTCTCGTCCTGGGATGCCGAGGAATATAACCTAATTGGCTCCACTGAGCACGTTGAGGCCAGAATGGAAGACCTCCGTAAAAACGGCGTTGCGTACCTGAACGTAGACATTGCCGCCGTGGGCGATGACTTCGAAGCTTCCGGCTGTCCAAGCTTCGAAAATATTCTTCTCAATATCCTCGACCGCGTTGACGATCCTGTCAAGAACAAGACTCTCCGCTCGCTATGGGAAGAGAAGAACCGTACACTCGGCGGTCTCGGCGCCGGAAGCGATCATGTCGCCTTCCAAGATATGGCAGGAACATCAAGTATCGACATGACCTTTTCCGGTCCCCCATTTCCATACCATAGCTGCTACGACAACTTTGAATGGATGAGCCAGTTCGGCGACCCCGGCTTCCAATACCACAAGACACTCGCGCAAGTCTGGGCGCTTCTCATCCTCGAAATGGCTGACGCGCCACTCATACCCTTTGACTACGAAGCCTACGCTCGCTACGTCAAGGGCTATGTGACAGATCTGGAGCAGTACGCCGCCTCAAAGGGTGGGGAAACACAGACATTGGACTTCAAGCCGCTGCACGACGCAGCGGAGTTGTTCGCCACCAACGCCGCGGAGTTCCATCGCTGGGATCAGGCGTGGAAGGATGCGGTGCTCGGCCAAGGCGGCTTCGAGAGCAATGTCATGGCCATCAAGCGGGTGAGCCACAACACGCGGATGGCGAACTTCGAGACGAACCTGTTGGATGTTGACGGTGGTGTAAGTCAACCCCTATTTTCCTACCTCCTTGAAACGCTTGAAACAAGATGCTGATCGGGTGTTACAGCTCCCGGGTCGCGAACAGTACAAACACGTCATATTTGCGCCAGCGCTGTGGTCTGGCTACGATGAAGCCTTCTTCCCGGGCGTGAGGGATGCGGTCGATGATGGGGAGTGGAAGCTGGCCCAGGGACAGCTTCAGAAGGCGGCGGATATTCTGATGTATGCGAGCAAGAAGTTGTTGCATTGACAAGGATATGGGCGTTTCTCATATGTTGTATCATAAGCATGGGGAGGCTGGGGCATCGCTGGGCATGCTATGGGGGGCGATTACTGCTTGCTCATCTGGAGTATACTCGAGGTTCTGTACATATTGAGAATGTGGACGATTAGAGAATCATTGGCTTTTTACTTGGTTGATATCGGCCTTCGGGACGAACGTTGTTGCAAAGGCTACACCAAAGTAATTGCAGTCATAGTATGCGTGATGAGATGATTGATCATGATTCAATTACAGACATGGGCGCGTATGAGCCCTGAGCAGTGCCATCTATCTAGTTCCGAACATCGTCCTGGTGCTGCCAGCCGAGCTGCTCTAAGGCAGCCTACTTGCTGTTCCCACCGGATCAAATGTGATTTTGGGGTATTATTGTGAAAGTTGTATGTGTGTTGCTGTATTGTCAGCAGTACAAGCTTGGATAGAGGAAAAAGCATGGATAGAGGAAAACATTCTTGTGGTAAGAATCGCGAATCATCACTCATGCGAGCCTCCTAGGATCAGCGTCGCTGTCGGATTGCACACCGGCAGCTAAATGCTCGAGCCAGGCGGAGCTTCTCGACGTCGGGCTATCCCATGGCACACCTAAGCTAACGGCAGCTTCTTCATGTCGGCCTTTCCAGGCTGTAGCCACTTCTCTTCCACAAGGCTCTCGCGCTCGGGGTAGATCAGTTTGTAGGCGGTGCGGATGGTACCGTCGCTGACGCCCGCAACAGCCGAGATATCCTTCGGCGATCTCGGTGTACCCAGGAGATAGGAAGCCATGTAGATGCAAGCCGCCGCGACAGACAAAGGCGAGCGGCCCGCGAGAGAACCACCGTTCTGCATCTTCTCAGCCAGGTCTTGCGACAGCGATACGCACTGCTGTCTGAGCTGAAGTTGGCTGCAGAAGCGCAGGCAGAGTTCTTTTGCGTCGGTCGAGGTGGTGGCAGCGTAGCTATCTTGGCCAACAGAGCCTTGATTGTCTTACATTAATCCCAAGCAAACAAGAAATGAGACAACCTATGGAACTTACCGGCAGCGACAAGAGAATCCATCTTCTCCTTGTTCTGTTGCGCGAAGAACTTGTCTAATGCCTTAAAAACCCTCCCGATTTCGGCTTTCGATACTTTCGTCAAAGCGAAGATTTCTCGGAAAGTTCGAGGGACCTTGCATTGGCGGCAGGCGACGAAGATGCATCCGGCGATGAGTGTTTCTTGGGGCTTGCCCTTGAAAGCACCCGAGTCGCTGACCATCTTGTAGAGATGCTTGGCCGTATCGGAGACCACTTGTGTTATGCCGATTGTATCACTGTAGGTACCGATCTCTCGGTAGGCGGCCATAAGTCCCTTATTGGACTTGGTGTCGGTGGATTTACTCTGAGCTCGGGCGAGCTCGCGGCTCTTGATGCCGTCGCCGAACGAGATGGTTGTCTGCAGGTTAGAACCATTCAAAAGAGTATTTGGGGCCTCCCCAACACGAGAAGGATCATCATTGCCCTGATCGTCATTCGAAAAGGTACGCCATTCCGAGCGAGTGTCGATGATCCGCTCCCCGAGCACTAAGCCGCAAGACGCGCATACTGTGTCTCCGGAAGAAAACTCTTCGACAAGGTTGGGCGGATCTTCCTTGCAATCAGGACATTTTGTTTTTATGCTGAGATTTTCCTTCCACTGCGACTCAGGCTTCGCAGCAGTTGCCAGACCGGGGACAGGGATCGGTGAGAGAGTCGAGGTGGCCATTCTGCCAAGTGGCTTGGGCTTACCCAAGCTCGTTTTCTCTCGCTTTCTGATTCCTTTGGCGGATTTGAACTTGTATTTCTGGGCTTGAACTTTGATAAAGAGTGGGGAATACAGTTTGGCGATTTGCGGGGTAGTGTGTGGTTACGGTAATGAGCGGAGCTCGACGACCTTTACCCACGAGGTGAGGTGAGGTACCTGTGCCTCGAAATATCACTACCAGCAAATCTGCATGTCAGCTGGGTCTGAAGATGAGGTCGACAGCGCCCAGTCACATACACAAAGACCAGTGAGCGACTTTTGGGTAATGACTCTGGGGAGGCTTAGGGACAGCCCAGGTCTAATCTTGACCTAACAGTCAAGCGCCAAATCGATGACAATCTCGATGATATCGAAAGATAAATGATCGTGATAGGGTCGTCGATGGAGTTGTGTTGGCGAAAGTCAGAGCGGAACCACCCTTGCGCAGGTGGGAGAGTTTCTGCTGGCTGGCTGCTGTCCGACAAGCGCAGTCAAGGCGTCGAAAAGCAGTCTCTCGTAATCGTGGAAAAGCTGACCAGCAACTTAGCGGATTCTGACGGACGATTTCGAGTTGTTCAGCGAGAAGTGTGTTTGGAGTCGTGTGAGTCGGGGAGGTTGAAAGAGGAGGAAGGGAGAGGAGTGTCGAGGCTGAGCAAATGTGCTGGAGAGGCGACCCGAAACGGTCAAGCGCCGAAATCTGGTGAATCAGCCGCCAAGCAAGTGGAACAAGCCTCATGTACCTCCTTGAACCTTCACTTGCCTCACTTTCCGACCATTCTGTGGAATCACCGAAATCATGGTGATGGCTCAATCATTGAGGGCTGTGGTATGGCTCTACAGGCGAGTGTTTTGCATTGGATTCACGCTGACGAATATAGCGCCTTACAATGGCTCGGGCGGCGCGCCAACAAGCTATCGTCCAACGAAGGACATTCCTTGCACCCACAGCAGCTCTACGAGGTACAGCGCTTCCATTACCGGCAGACCTTGGCCTGTTGAGATGCTAATAGGCTTTTCGCTAGCCGATCTCGTCCAAGATCTCTACCTCAAAGAGCTCAAAGCCTACAAGCCAAGCCCTGTCAAACCCTCCGATGCCGAAGGACAAGTCCAAAAATTCACTGCACCCAAGGCACCGCGATCACCGGACGAGGGAGATATCGCGCAAGAGCTCAAGGCTTACGACGAACAGCAGGTGGAGGTAGAAGGACAAGCCGCTGAGGGTGAAGCAGTCGCCGAGGAAGACTGGTTTGAGGAGGAGGAGGAGGAAGAAGAGGAAGCAGCACATTAGATTGTACATCATCACCATTCGGAACTCTTAAGATCTTTGGCATTGCGATTCTCCTTCGGTCCAGTAGAGTGGCCGCGCGGTTTTGCTCTATACTCAGACCCGACTCCACCTTTCAGGCATACGGTAGCTCACGATAGAGCTAAGTGCTTCGGCTCATTTTTCCTTTCCTTGAATAAAATGTGTAGCAGGGTCTCAGATGTATCATGATCAACTTTCATTAACACTCTTTTCTGGTGTTGGTATTTCAATCTGAGAACAACTCGCATAGCCTCTGAGCCCAGCCCGGAATTACCAAAGCTATGAAAGACAGGGCGATCCGTGGCCGAGATTCAAGACCAGGTCACAGAAATCCTGGGGCTACATTGGCGACTTTGACGCTATTAGGGTTCTGTGTTGGTCTTCGCACGGACACATTCCCAAGGCTGTTTGTTTAGTACAGCTTGACCGTGGACCTAGTAACTACATTCACCAACGATGCTGTGACTTCGAAACAGAACAGTACATAACATCAGAGGAAAGCCGTCGATGAAGAACAGCATCACAGGCCGAAAATCACCGACAACATTCACTCCAAGCAGTAAGCATTGAAAACATGTTGAGTCCTTGGTTTAGGGGTCGGAGGAGACGAAGTTTTTCAATCTTTGAGAATGTGGAAGAGAGAGTAACGCAGAGGCCAGCTTTCCACAAGCTCAAGCTCACTTAGACGGCTCAGCTACTGACCGGTTGTTGCAATACCAGTATGCCGGAATCCTCGACCGCATGTTTCCCCCATGGCTACTTATCTGACGAAACTATGGACTCTGGTGCAACGAGAAGCACTTGAGTACGAAAGCACTTGAGTACGAGAGTACTTGATACTGATCATTGCAGTCCCCCTGAGTGGGCCAGCCTCAGCCTCAAGCCTCGGTCCCCACCGATCCTGCAGCTCTCCCCCTCAAGCTACCCCACATTCGACTCTGTAGATACGAGCTGCTCGTCCCGTCGCTCACGGCCTTCTCTTTTATCAGTCCCAGGCTCTTATGTTTATTACATGTATTCTGCACTCTGTTCCCTACAATGATCGATGCACACTGACCTTGCATTGACCGTCATACTACTGTCCTCGCCTAAGCAGCATCAAATCACCAATCATTCGAGAGCTTCCAATGGGCAGCATCCACACCGAGGAAGAGACCAATCATGGCCTGGGGGTCGAGCTGGACTCCTCGCCTCGATCCAACCCGACCAGGACGAGGACACTGCTCGGTCTCACGGCCTCGGCACCTCTTGTGGACGAGCATCAAGATTTAGAATATAACGATCTTGTATGGAGTAGGATACGGTTGGCCCTCCGAGAGCCTTTCGCGGAGTTCTTTGGCACTTTTATCATGGTGCTGTTCGGCGATGGTTCCGTCGCACAGGTGCTACTATCTGCTGGTCAGGTCGCCGCTCCAGGCAAGAATGGGACCGGCAATTACCAGTCGATATCTTGGGGGTATGATGAAGAAATCGCATGCTGATTGACTGAGATCAAGGGCAATTGCTGATACAACCAATAGTTGGGGACTGGGTGTCATGCTGGGTATATACGTCGCAGGGGACAGTGGTGGGTTCCTCAACCCGGCGATCACATTTTGCGCCTGTCTATATCGTGGCTTGCCTTGGCGAAGGTTCCCAATATACCTATTGGCGCAGTTTTTGGGTGGCTTCGTTGCGGCGGGGGTGATATATGGGAATTATATTACAGGGATCGACAATTATGAGGGCGTCGGCGTCCGCACAGGTAGGTCTTCAGTGATAACTCGTTTCTATCGTATCACATTATCCCTCGGCCTCATCCCTGTCTCGAACGCATCATGTCCGAGTATGGTTTCAAGAAAGGCGTTATAGCTGTCTCGTGATTGCATTGATCGGTGGCGCCGATGCATGCATTGGACATGATGTTTTGCGCCTATCTCAAGTGCAGAGCCACTGACCCGTTCAACAGTGCCGCCTAGTCCAACAGCCACCGCAGGAATTTTCTGTACTTATCCTCAGCAATTTTTAGGGAAAACCAACCAATTCTTCTCCGAGTTCATCACAGCCACGCTACTCATGTTTGTCATTTTTGCTCTCAAGGATGAGTCCAACAGGGGTGCCATGGGCAAGACTGGGGCGGGCCCATTCTTCCGTAGGCTCTTCAACCCTTTCACGTTCTTCAGATGGGCGGCTCACGTTCAGGATCATAGCCCTCGCACTTTTTTTCCTGATATTCGGGCTCGGCGCGTGTTTTGGATGGGAGACTGGATATGCGATCAACCTTGCACGAGACTTTGGGCCTCGATTGATGTCATGTAAGACCCTTTGGTTCCATCTTAGTGCCAACGGTGCTGAAGTATACCACCAGATGCCGTCGGATATGGTTCCGAAGTATGGAGTGCGGGAGATTACTACTTTTGGGTCCCTATGGTTGGTGAGTACTTATTCCATGGCCACAATCGTAAACGGGCGTTAAGATTCCGAAGCTTCCTTCCTAGGCTGTACCTTCGGCGGATTTTTGTACGATGTGTTCATTTACACAGGCCCCGAAAGCCCGATTAATACGCCCTGGATGGGCTTGAAACGCATCTTTCGTCCGGATCTGTCCCTGCGGAAAAGCAAGAAACCGTCGAAGGAGAAAGTATAATTGAAGTGGAACCTATACTGCAAGTCTGCTTTGAGGAGAACAGGACTAGTCATCGAACCAAGCTTTCTGATTCGAAACGCAAATTCCGAGGTCCAGACTCTCCTCCATGTCACCATTGTAGTCGTAAGGAAGCAGCGCTGCCCATCGAGACGGATTGTAGATTGTAGACACGACGATGATACAGCCAGACCGTTAGTCGATAGCTCAATCATTGAAGCCCTGCAAACCATGGACCGTGCTCAATGGTAATTGGGTATCAGTTGTTCTGCAAGCGTTACACTTTCTTTGTGGTGTCCATGGTTCGCGTGGGCAAAGCACGTTGAACGTTTAGATTCAACAGCTTCAGCGGAATCGGGCTTGCATGTTACAATGCCAACGAAGTATCAACGTCCTCGAACAGCATGAGATCGCACGGATTGCTGTCAAGATCTTTTTTTAGCGCCAGCGCACCGTGCGGGGATCGTCCGCCTTCAATTTAGTTCGGGAATCTGGAGCCGGGGAGTGCCGGTTATTACTCGGTAGAGTAGGAAGTTACGCGTAGGCGTACTGTCTCATACCTTCATCATCTCTGGGCTTGGTGGCTGTTGCTTGTTGTGCATGTTGGAGCATGCGGTCCCTCCAATTGCCCCAACCATTGTCACTGCCTTCGCCGGTCCCTGCGTCTCTTGTTGACCCCGTTGCATCTTTAATCCTCGGGCCTTTGTATGCTCTTTATCACATTCGTTAATCTTCGCATCTGCAACAATCGTGTCCGCCGCTTTCCTCGATCCGATATCTGCTAATTCTGAGCTATTCATCGTGACACCAATCATTCAGTCAGGCTACAAGGTGCGGTGTAGGGCTCGAAATGAGGGCCGTTGAAGTACTACACATTAGCTAGCAAGGCGGGGCCGGCTAAAGGCCTCGACAGCATGTCTACGGCGTCGTCCCAGCCATCTCCGGCTCGGACGACCACGTCCAGTCTGGCCGGTATACCTCCCTCCAGTAGGACATCAGATGAGCGGAACGGAGAAAAGGAGTTCAGTCTCGACGCGATCCCTCGATCAGCAAGCTACACGCAGTTTCCAGCGACGACACCTTCTGATGCGTCCTTCGAGCGCAATGGCATCCAGCGTACCTTTTCGGAAAACGTCATCGCGAATCCAAAGGCGAACAACTTTCGGCATGCTTCAATCAAGAGGCCCTCCCGGCAGGGAGATGGATTGACAGACTCCGATGGCTATGCACACCTTGCTAGACGTCTCTCGATCAAGCCCAAGCCCGAGACGAAATATATTGCTTCAAAATTCACTTTTACATCGGACGACGACGAACCCGAGCTCAGCTACGATTCAAAGATCCGGAAGAATAATACAGGTGCAGATCAAGGGAAGAAGAAGAGGTCGGTCACGAGGTCAATATCGAGAATCGCACGCCAAACTTGGACTGGACCTCCGAGGTCTCCTTCACTTGACACGGGTCGAACACCTGAGCGAGCTCCATCTGAAAAGGATGTTCTATCGAGTCATCGAGGACTGGAACCACAATCTGTTTCCGCGGGTGTGAACGGTTCGACGATTGTGAATGGCCATGGCCAGACCCAGCCTCAGGACGGTACTGTCGGACGTACGAAAGCTCGACGGCCTCTCAGCTCCCTCATGACCATGATCCCATCAGAGCAGAATTACCCCTCTGTGCCGCCTATTCCAAGGTCTTTCTCGACCGATCGCCTTCCCCTATCTCACGCGCATGCGTCCTCCGAGGTACCGCCTAGCCTACCCAAATCCAGATCATTCGAACGTTTGCAGGCCAATGGAATCGAGTCGCCGAGGAAAAAGGATGAATTATGGAGTGCTTTCCGCGCGCTTGACGGGGACTTCCAGAAGTACGCGCTCAAGCTCTAGGTGTTGGGGACGAGCTGACAGCGTGCATAGATTTTATTCGAGACCGAGCAGTTCAAAGTGTGCAGTCATTCGCTCCACGCTCATGCCTTTCCTAAAGGCTCATACGGAGCCTTTGCCAAACTTTACGTTAAAGCCTGAAGATCTCGATCGCCGAGTCAACGTTCTTAATAAGTGGTGGACTGGCCTTCTGGAGATGTTGAATGGTCGAAACGGTGAGTCCCTGTCTGGTAGTGACAGACCTTATGTCTTGGACGCTGTCACGGCCATCATGATACGACCGGAATGGAGCGTGTCACCATCGACCAGTACCCTTCGATCCGCTCGACCATCGTTGAAGTCGAGATCGACCACATCCTTGGGCTCCACGTTGTCCGATTTCTTGGCAGAATCTGTCGTTCATAACATCAGAAACACCTATGTCCAGAATCTCTTGGCGCAGATGGCCTTTGTCGTAGACAAAATGTCCATTAGGAGTGTTCCGGCTAGTGTCGTTGCTTTCTGTGGTAAGGCGATAGCATATGCGTTCTTCTACTGCGATGGCGTTGCCGAGATCTTGGTGCGGCTTTGGTCTGTCTCACCCAATGCTCTGAAGCATGTTCATACCGCGCATGGGTCTAGAAACGGAGGAGACCTCCGTCAAATTGCAGGAAAAATCTCTGGAAGATTTCCTGCATGTTTGCGGAACCTAGCCTTCAGCTCGGTCCGATCGATGCTGAGGCATCTCTCGTCCCGGCCACAGGTGTCCATCGCCACATCATACATTCCCTGGAATGGGCCGTGGACTGGACGTTGGGCTGGCAGAGATACTGATCTGTTCTTTTCGTTCACGAAATATTACTACGATCTTCTCAACCAACATCTGCCCGATAATGTATCCCGCGAAGAGCAAATCTGCGCCCCAGGATACGTGTTGGTACAGGCTCAGCTGCTCACGTTACTCAAAGGGACAATACAGCGCATAACCAGCCAGCCCACAATCGACCCTCTCAAAGGACCTTCCTTTGATGATCCAATGGCCGAGCCTGACGTGTCCGCCGCGGTACTTCCGATTTCGCCGGTCAGCATGAATAGGTCGATGGCTGAGAACCGCCTCATTATGCTTCTACGAGACTGCCTATCTGGCAATGCTGCAATCACGCCGAAAGCTCAAGAGCTGTTCGCTGAATCATTTCAGAGTCTTTTGAAGGTTACGGCTAGCCAGACTTCTCGCTTTGACCATCTGGCTTGTTTTACACTATGCGACTTCCTTGAAGAGGCGATCGTGATATTTGTCAGATACTACCAGTCAGTAGATACCACTGTATCGAATCTGGACTGGGCGTTCTGGATCAACGTATTCAAGCTGATGATGGAGAGTAATAACAGCATGACAGAGATTCGTCTTTGCGCCTTCCTCTACAGTCTCTGGGGTACGATCACAAGCGATCCATCCAGACGGAGGGAGGTATGCCTGGGCTGGCTACTCAGCGAAGAAACGTTCGTTAGGCAGTTCAATCATTGGTGCCCCATGGTGCGAGCATTCTACATGCGCCTGCTTGTTTGGCGGGTAGGAAGATTCGACGCTGTTGCATCGGAGGACGACAGGTCAGTGATCCATCTGAGTATTGTACGGATCGTAGCTGACAACCCGTAGAGCAATCCTGGAGACATTATCTGCACGGCTCAACACTGTCTGGCGCCATCTTCTTTGGCTTCAGGACCGCGCAAAGGAACAAAGCTCTGTGGCTCCGTCGACCGCACCGTGTAGTCCAGCACCGAGCCGTTGTCTGCTGATACTAAGGAATGACCAGCCCCCGCCACCCGGGATGTTTCTTTCCTTTGACAACATTCTCTCAGCGGTGTCGAATTCTTCTTCGGGACCGTCGCGACCGACATCTAGGGACTCCGTAGTACTATCATCACCGTCAGCATCCATCATTGCCTCGGCAGCTGCAGAGACAGCATCGAGTGGGGGGAAAAGACGCTGGGGCCTGCTGAAAAGCATACTGCCGTTTAGCAGCTCGTCCGGTCCTTCTTCGGACTCACGACCGCCAGCTATCGACCACGTCTCCAAACCACAAGATAAAGTACAGCCAGCTTCAGCAGTATCGGGCACCCCTGGCCCGCAGCCAGTTACAGCGTACCGCAGCCATTCTTTCAAATTTCACCTTGAGTGGTTTGAGAATGCGAATTTCCCCAGTAGAGACCGGAAACTGTTTCCGCCCAAACTTCCGACGCCAGCACAGCTCTTTTTGGAATCTTTAGGTACCGTGCCACAAGACAACACCCCTCTGAGGCCGGACGGCGCAACGGCCGGCCCCAGCAAATATGCTGGGCGAGCCCTTGCTGAATGGGCAATACTCGTTGGGGAATGCCACAACTTTTTCGAGCGCCGCAAGGCTGAGGGCGTGCCAGACAACTCAAAGGTCGAGACCCCGACGTTGAGCATTGAGCCGTTCCGAAGACCTGGGTGATCGACGTTGGACTATTTTGACAGCACTTTGGCGAGCATGTCCGTCCCTCCTTCCAGTTTGGATAACCTACTATATAATTGGCATATGTCGCTGGATCCTTCCAGCACATACCATTGTACGACTACAACACTCATGGCATGTACATCGTTATCCCTACGCACTGTTTGCGATCCTATACTGGCGTCATATCTGGCTATTGGAGGAAAGGGATAAACCTAATGAACGTCCTATTGGGCTGCGTATATGGGGATACAATATATATAGACCGTAGACTTTTCTTCTTTATTCACCTCTGGCGTTGTTTGGATATATGGCAAGGATGCCTTCTACCTTGGGATGGAATCATATCGCTTACTTTTGGAAATCTGGCTCTGGGATAGAGGGATCACGAAATCCTGTGTGTAGCGTACGCAAAGTAGCTACTAGAACATACAATGATAATTGCAACGCGCAGCTTCTTTCCTCCCACTACACCCTTCATATCCCGAACCATAAACCCAAACAATGCCCAACCCTGCGAACTAGAAGCGCGGATATCAGTGCCCTCCTACTCCACCCAACGCACAAATCTAGCATTTTTCTTTTCCTCACTCACTACATCTCGCCTTCTCACGCAAGCCTTTCTTTTCTTTGCGAGAGTACTAAGGGGAAGGGGGGGGTTTAGTGTATATCATGCTCGGGATGAAGACAAGTTTGAGAAGTCTGAAATAGCTAGCTGTTTGTGAAGAGTGGGACTAGCCCAACAAGAGGCGAAGATACACAGTAGCGCACCACGCGGATGCTCATAAGGAAAAAGAATTCTGCCATTTCATATCCCTATCCCCCGCATGGATATCCAGCTGAGTGAGTGAGTGAGTGAGTGAGTGAGTGAGTGAGTGAGTATGCGATATCAACCAACCGTATGCCCCTTTGGGCTTTGTAGACTTCTCATTTCCTGGTTTGAAGAGGTCTAGCGCGTCATGGATTGAGGGGATGTTGTGCTAGGTTTGATGACAGTCAGGGGAAGGAGAGGGGTTGGTTTGGTGGGGAAGAGGGTGATATGAGGTCGTGTAGGTGGGATGGGAGGGGATGGGAGGAGGGATGGATAGATAGGAGGGGATACAGCGAGGCTGGAAGTATGGTCTTGGGAGTGTAGATTGATGCTGTTGGGTGGGTGTTCTCGGTCCAGGACGTGTACCTGGTTCTGTGATGAATTGCGAGCCGTATATGGTTCATATGTTATGCCAGAATTGGATGTTGGTGCTTCAAGAAGTTGACTGTGGCGCAGAGGGCTGCTCGATCTGTCCATTCGGATATCCTTCCGATCGATTCGAGTGATCTGGCACTGATGTGTATGGTCGATTTCTTTTGTTTTGGAGGACCAGGCTCGAATCGGCTGGTGGTCAGTTTGTTCTTGTTTTTGTTAGATTTTTCGTGTGATTCTTGGTTGGACCCCTTTGGTTTATAACACTTTTGTTGTTTGATGTCTATTTCTTTGGAGGCTTCAGTCCACACTGAGGTCAGAACGCTGAGGGTTCCAGCTACTAGTTCTTCAACGCCAGTCGTGCATCATTCAACCTCACAACTCCTCCCCGTTACTGCTAACACCGCCCATACACCTGACAGTAGCACGTCTCCTCATCTGGACAACTGTTTCAAGTCAGCCTTCTATCCCCTTTTCCCTTCAACCTTCCAATGCAAGGGGGGAACTCACTACACAGCATCCATCCCAAAAATCACATGCCACAGAAACTCCATGACCCTCCCACTCTGCGCGTCGCTCTTCCCCGTCTCCACAATCCACCTCCGGAAGCCCTCATAGTCGCTCCTCGGCCTCTCCAACACCCGTTCCCTACTCACCGCAAACTGCGCACAGCACGCCGTGCCCACTTGCTCAGGGACGAAGCCCTCGTCTGTATGCGAAAACTGCGATAGTGAGGCGTTGCCGAAAATGTCATGCCATACTTCTGGTGTGATATGCTTGTTGTATCTATGCGCAGGAAGACAGCCGGGGTTCCAATTACAGCGGAGATTCACGTAGCCGTTCTGCTGCACGAAGGGCATCTGAAGAGAATTCATGGAGTCGATGTTGGAATGCAGAGGGGTATCTGTGTGCCACGCGCAGAGGAAGCCAGAGGCGTGGGAGTGCAGGAAGGCGAGGGTGGATGGGAGGGAGGCGTAGTGGTCGATTATGTAGGTTAGGTAGGCCATGCTTTCGTGGCCTTTGTTCAGGGAGGTAGTGAGGGTGTTGCGGTCTGGGGAGTGGGAGGAGGAGGAGGGGTTGACGGTGTAAATCGCTCGCTGCCAGCTAGCCGCAGGGTTTAGTCGTGGCGTCAAGGTGGAAGGGGGGAAAGGCGTATACTCAGGCAAGTACTCGGCTACCCAGTCGGTGTTCTCCTGCTCAAGCTTGGCCATGATGATAATCTTGTCGCCGGGTTGGGCGGGGATGGGAGGGGTTCTGACTTGATTGCCATGGCTGATGAAGGCCACGACGTATGCTGAACAATTGTACTGATCCCACAGATCGAGAAGATGTCGAGAGAGGAAGAAAAGAGGTATGAGGAGTATGAGAGAGGCGCCGAGGAGCAAGCGGAGGGAACATTTCATCACTGCTGGGAGGTCCCGCGCGTGGTGCTGGGTGCTCAGTGACGGGCATCAGGGGAAATGAGGTCGAACTTCAGACGTTCCATCTTTCGGCCATTTCCCCGAGCGTCGTCATCGTCAAGGTGCTGGCGTAGTGTCGACCACGGGAAAGATACCGTTTGACTGAGTGAAGCGGGTTCCGATCCTCTTGTAGACTTCGAAGAGCTCCACGCGTTGCCTCTTGGACTGCGCCATACCAAAAGTACAGATTGTACTTCCATCGCCCCATATTCGTTCTAGGGTCGAACATTTAGGGTTGGTACCTCCTTCCCCTGAGTCTTCATGATGCTCAGACATAGAGAAGCTGGACGAGAATATGCTTCACTATTATGACATTGTGCCATTAGGCTCAGGATATTGTAAGGAAGGAGTCGTTCAACGGTGTATTGGGTTGGGCGAGCTGGTCATCCTTTATGGAGGAAGATTCCGACGATTCGTAAGCACTTGTCTTTAGGGTATCCGGCAATCGCGTCCGGGGATGTAAGTATTGCTCTTTTCACTACTTCTAAACCTATACACTACTACCTTACTCATCTATATGGCATTCTTCACTGCACAGAGTATCGTACCCTTCGCCGTTGTACTCTGGACTATTTCCTTGGTCATGTTAACCGCCTCTCTGCCATCGAGCTATACTCGTTGACGTGCGCTTTAGGTAAGGTATTGACTGGACCCATGAAGGCTAAGAGCAGGAGAACTAGACTGCATGACGAAATCAGCAGCTGTAGACGTCTCGATATAACAAGCCAGCCTCTGCACCGACATTTTGGGGTCATCCGACCGTACAAGGGAAGCTAGACTTACATCTTTGGCATCAGTGTTGACGCTTACGGATGGGGTGGGTGACTCATTGGCAATTGAACTCTGCATTTCTGGCTTGCTGGAGGGCTGAAGCAGAGGAGTATGGGATGATGGCTGACTCGGTAAGGGCGGAGGAGGATGAGAAGATTCTGTTGGAGCTGGTGCTGGGGTCTCGGGATAAAGTGTTGTTTCGGAAGATGGATGTTTTGTTGCGGGTATCGTTGCATGAGGAGGTGGGTCGAAGGGATTAGGGCCAGCTAGTTTCTCAGGCCTTATTAGGTTATTTGTAGCAGGTGCCATTCGTCGTTTTCTCTCCATACGCTCAAGCATGGAAGAATTATTTTTGGGACTTATCACTCGGACAGGGTCACCGGCCCAAGTACCTTCTCGAGAGCCCTCGTTGTTCGCGTGAAGATGTAGGATCGTCCCTATTCGCCTCGGGAACGAATGTGAAAGCCATTGAAGTTTATACCTGCGATGAAGAATAGGGGAACACGGCCTGCATCACACGGAACGTCTAGCGTCCATTGCCCGGTGCTATACTACTGTGACCTCGAGAGTACATCGTCGGTGAATTTGATTAGGCGAGCACAGGCAAGGCGAATCCAGCCTGACTATTATAGTGTAAGTTCGATACAACATTGTCGTCAATGACAGTGAAATGTCGACCTCTTCCGCGAAAGGAGACTACGAATGTCAGGAGTCCCGAAACCTAGTCCGCAGTGAAAGCCTACTATCAATCTGGGCTGTGACGTAAAGAAATCGAAAGCACGAACCCATCAATTTCAGGTAAATTGCCTCGATAGCCCTACTTTCGTTCAAAGAAAGCCTCAACCCTCTCCACCAGGTCAGCTTTCTTCCCACTGACAGAGAGTCCCTTGCTCTGTAACCAGGCCCTCAGAATTGGAACCGTGAGCTTTTCAACTTGGTTCTTATCAAAAGTCTTCTTCATTGCTTCATCACTCATCCCATCATCATCATCCACAGTCTTGATCTTCTTGTGGCCTCTTTCTGGTAGCTCAGCGTTGCCCGCAGCGACACGTTTCGCCGGAGCAGCAGGAGCAGCAGAGTGGTTTTCCAATTCCCATGCTTTGGTCTGAGCCTCCAGCTCAATGCCCCAGTCGACTACATAAGAACCCGCACGCTGTGACCGAATCAGCACCTCCCTTCCATAAGGGAAACAAAGTGGCGGCTGGTTTGAGAAGGCGGGCTACCTTATCGATTTGTCGATACTTCGGTATTGTCTTGTCATCAGGCTTATCGGGGATGTCCTCGTCCAAAGCCATAGCTTGAAGTATCCGGTAGTGCCATTGTAGCGCTCGCAGAATGTCAGCCCTATAAGTTATAGAAATTCTCATCTTTGCACCTGGATGACCTACAAGGATTGGGATACTTTGATGGGTCATACCGTGCCTTGGGGAGCTGCAGTTGTTGCACCACATTCCTCATTAGGTCAATCAAGTTTTCGGCCGCTCTGATCAGATTAGTTTCCGGATTCTGTCTTATGTCATCGGCGAAGGGAAGTGGGACGATCCACATCCCTGGTGGAACCGTTTGGCTTCCGTGCTCGTCCAGCTTCTCTGCTCCCGGCAAGACCGCAGCGATCTGCGGCGTGGCATTCTTTCTGGCTACAAACCATGCAATGCCCATCTTTCGATCCTTTAGTAGTTTCTGTTGTAGTGCAGAGAACACTCGAGTAGATCCCACATAATCGTCCTCTGAAGGGTAAATAAATGTGGAGGGCCGGAGGTTGGCCCACATATCCAGCATACTCATCGGCTTGAAACCAACAACCTTGATACCTGGATCGCCAAAATGTCTTAACGCAAGCACTTCTTCGGGTGTGAATACGATCAGCGCTCCCCCAAATTTGTAAGCCTTCTTGATCTCCACTTTTTCAATTGTCCGTGCTGTGTCCTCTGCCATCTGTGTCGTTACACCAGTCGCTATCTGCTTTTTTTCACCATTGAGCCACACGTAGCAGCTACGCTTTGGCTCTTGGCGCTTGAAGATAATGTAGCCTTTAACCGAGATTCTGAAGCCCGGCCCGATCTCCATGGGAAGATTCGAGAAGAGAGCACGGCGGGCGACGGCTTTGGAGTTGATGGACGAGAGCAGGGAGTTGAGAAGGCTGATGCCATCTTTTGCCAAGGCGGGCTGATTGGCAGGAGTGAGCGGCGCAGGCGCTGACGTGTTGGAAGAGGCGGCATTGTATATGATATCCTGAGAGTATCAGCTCAATCAGAACCGAGACAATAATATGCGGCATTTACATCATAGAATCTTGAGCGGTCGAAGTCATGATCAGGCTTCGAAATGGGAAAAAGCTCAATCAGCACCCCAAGGTCGTATAGGTCCTTTGCCCGAACAGCAGCAGCATTCTTCAGCTGTCTGTCGGTCGCATGAGGATTGTCGTTATCTGTAACAATGAACAAGCGCCGAGAAGAGAAATTAGGGGCTTTAGTGGTGAATATTTGGTTTGCGCAGAAAAGAACGTTGGACATTGAGACTGCCTCTTTTGAAGGCACAAGGAGACTCTTAGATTCTGCTTCGTCCTCCACGAGCGCCTTCAAAGCTTTAACATCATCAGCAGATGGAATATCAAGATCCGTTACCAGATAGCAATGTGGATAAGCGACCCCTTCTTCTTCTTCGCCTTGAAACTTCGAAATTTCGGTTCCATACAAGAGCACACCCATCATGTCATTGGGGTTTGAGATGATTCGTTGTTGCATTAAGGAATATGCGCACTTCAAGGCGGCCAAGGTTGGCGTATCACTGTCGGCTTTTCTAGAGTCGCTTGATGGGGATGCAGCGAGCATTGACGGGCTGACTTCGATGACGAACAGAACGGCATCCTTAGCACTCTTATATACCTGCTGTATGTTAACCCTGCTCAGCAAGGAAGCTCTTAGTTTGATATCATACCGTATCGTCAAGCTCCTCCTCCTCCTCTTCCTCTCCATCACCACCCTGCTTCCATCTGTTCTCTTCCGCCATGACTAGGGAGATGACCACCTATGATCCTCCATAATATTGTGAGGATATGCTCGACCAAATGCTTCTAAGGCGGAGGCTGTGTTACAGGTCCTTGGAGTGACGTAGCGCTGTACTTCAGGCAGACGCGAGCGGTGGGGTCGCGGAAGTGTTTTACGCCAAAGCACGTGACGGCGGGCCGCTGCCGCCTGCCCTGCATCATCGATCTTGGGGACCTTCAAGATTGAGGCAAAAGGGTTTATTTCTTCGATGATTTCTTACTCTAGTATTGGACCGTCGATACCTTTGGACTAAGAGTCGTCCTTACATTCTCGTCTACCACTACATACCCGTGTCCTGATGGCATTACGAAATCCGATATGTCAAGCTTCGAAATATGGATCGTCATGCTCTTTAGCTAAATTCGCCGCCGTGACTGCCACTCGCCCCAGCTTGTCACGGAGATGGAATACTCAGAACTCATCGCGGACGATGGCGACCGTTGTTCCACCAGTGACCCAAGATGCCACCACCTCGAAAGGCCCCACAGCCATGGTCTTCATGAACATGGGTGGCCCCTCCACAACAGATGAAGTCGGCGGCTTTCTCAGCAGACTATTCGTACGCACACACGGCAACGATATCAAGCAGATACTAACATTATCCTACAGGCTGATGCGGACCTCATTCCCCTTGGCCGCATGCAACCCTATCTTGGCCCTCTTATCTCCCGTCGCCGCACGCCCAAAATCCAAAAGCAGTACGCCGCCATCGGAGGTGGTTCCCCTATTCGCAAATGGTCCGAATACCAGTCTTCCGAGATGTGTAAAATTCTCGATCGTACCTCTCCCGAAACAGCGCCCCACAAACCCTATGTTGCATTTCGCTACGCCGACCCTTTGACGGAGGAAATGTACGCTCAGCTAATGGCAGATGGGTTTGGGAACGGGAAGGGGGGCAGGGCCGTAGCCTTTACGCAATATCCGCAGTACTCATGCTCGACGACGGGAAGCTCGCTGAACGAGTTGTGGAAGTGGAGAACGAGGCTAGAGGGCAACGATCCGAACGAAGCGGGCAAGATAACATGGAGTGTAATCGACCGATGGCCAGTGCATCCAGGTCTCGTGGAAGCTTTCGCCAGGAACGTAGAGAAGCAGTTGGCAACATATCCCGCGGAAACCAGAGGCAACGTTGTCCTCCTATTCTCAGCGCATAGTCTACCCATGAGTGTCGTGAACAGAGGTCCGGCCACCAATCACATCCTTCCCCATTCCTGCTGACACGTTGCTCCAGGAGACACCTACCCCGCCGAAGTCAGCGCCACCGTCTACGCCGTAATGCAACGCCTCGGCTTCCGCAACCCCTACCGCCTCTGCTGGCAATCGCAAGTCGGGCCCTCCGCCTGGCTGGGCGCCCAAACCAGCGACACGGTGCAGGGCTACGTCAAGAAAGGCCAGACCGACTTGGTGCTCATCCCCATCGCGTTCACCAGCGACCATATCGAGACGCTCTTCGAGCTGGATCAGGAGGTCATCCATGAGGCGGGGCATCCGGGGGTGAAGCGCGCGGAGAGTTTGAATGGTAGTCCGGTGTTTATTGACGCGTTGGCGGATATTGCGGTGAGGCATTTGAGGAGTGGGGAGAGCTGCTCGAAGCAGATGGCGTTGAGGTGTCAGGGGTGTAAGAGCGAGAGGTGCTTGGTAAGCTTGAGTGTGCGCAGCGAAAAGCGTGATTGACAAGCTGACTTCGGTATAGGAACAGAAGAAGTTTTTTGTGGGGCAGAGCAATTTATTGTCTGTATTATGATCTGGATTGGATGCGCGCTGTTCTAACGCGTCTATCCAAGGCAGTGGCACCGGTGGGTGGTAATTTGCTTCCTTGTGAGAGCCTTTCTCCTGCTTCTTCCTTAAAACTCTTTGATGGTCACTCGTACTCTTCGACACTTTGCCGCTTTGGCAATGGGCTATTACTGGTCATTCAGTCCATCACCATTCCGCTAACACGTTGTTCCACAGTGGAAAGCAGGTTGGTTCTTGTTTTAGCCAGCACTTACAGATAGCATGCTGCCATCGCATCGGATCTCACATGGCATCGCACGCATTACAAGGCTTTACATCAGAGATCTTTCAATGACAGAATGCGCTTGTTGTACAGATAATCTCGTGCGACTGCCTACTTGCTTTCTGCACGATCGTAACACACAACGCTCGATAATCCAGGTAAAGCATGACCGCATACTGAACTTTCCGCAGGATCATAATTGACACACGACCTTCGATGATCCACATAAACCATAACTGCATATTGAACCCTTGCAAACAGTTGCCCAGATTAGCCCTCCAGAAAACGGGTTCATCAGCGTCTGATCGGATAGCGGTACTGTGACAGGGCATGAGATCCCCAGCCTATCCCTAATGAAAACATTGTCAATTGAAGAGCGTGGAAACTTTAGCACCTCCTATGATAAAGCTTTGACCTATTGACAGATGGAGTGCCCAGTGTAATCGCTGTGCGCCGCCTGCCGGTCATATGCACTTAACATCAGGTAATTTCGAGGGTAAGTGGATACCGGCCGCTGAGAAGGCCGCTGAAAGCTCGAGCTCATCCGTGCTAAAGGTGCCGCAAAGATCATGCCGACCAAATGCCTTCACCAAATGAACAGTTTGTAGACGTCGAGTTTGATCTGCAGCACGCGGGACGAGTGCCCATAGATGAGAAATCAGATCATCGTCATCCCACAGCTCGGTGGCAACCCAGTAGCGAAGCACGAGCGATTCGATACTCGATGGCAGGATGTCGGCTAGGCTAGGTGCCGTTTGAGGATCACCGCCCAGCAAGATCTGCACGTCGATATCGAGGCTGGTCAGATGGTCAAACCCCTGAAGAGAACCTAGTGGGAGGACGCGTCCGGATGTCATGGCTGAGTGTGCTCCCAGGCGAAGATGCCGGAGAGTTGAGATTGAAGGTTGAAGAGCTTGTAAGAATGCTAGCGGCCCGAGTGTGTTGACGACGTATCTTTGGCCAGGCTCAAGCTTCACAAGAAGCTCGAATGACTCAAGGGATCTGTAGGCGCTAAGGAGACGTTTCATGGCGTTGGGATCGAGATTGGTCTTTCGCAGGTCAATGGTCTTCAATTTAGGCGCTAGACTAGGGGTTCCTTCAAGACGATTTCGCTTTTGTGTGTACCATCCCCAAGATACTTCTGGGTCGGTGCAGCGCCAAGCATGGGTGGCATGATATGCCTCCACAGATGGCAGGCATAAATAAGGTGTCACCTCGTAGAGACCACGTTGTCCAGTATGTTCCGGCCACGCGAAGCTTATCTTCGACAAGTGCTGAAGAGCCTTGAACCCTGTGCCATGCCCGGCGGCCTGATGGACGATTTGGTTGGAATACTTCGCACATGAAGGAAGCGCTAGAGACAGTTCTTTCAACCTGACAGCCTGGCTGAAAAGTAGCGCCATATATGCGTCCGATGACCCGGTCTTGAGAGCCCAGATCCAGGATTCCACGTCCGGCACTGCAACTTTCCGAGCAGCTTGGGTCAGAAGTTGAATATCTGCGGATTGGCTAGAAATGAAGTGTACTTGTTGGATACCAAGCTCAGTCCAACAATTTGCCTCCACATATCTGACATAAGAAGCTAGATGGGGTCGAGACAGGATGGCGAGGAGAAATCGCTGAAGGGATCTAAGTTTCACCCGGGTCCAGCTTTCACAGTCGTTCCCCGTGGTGCCCCAGCTCTCGTACAAGTACGGTTCAGTGAGTCGGTTGAGTTCTTTGGAGGTCAGAGACAGGCTTAGAAGCGATTTCGTTGACACTCGTCGGTCGTTGAGGATCTTGTACGCAAGTCCTATGCCTGGCAGATAGGGTGACGATACCAGCGCATGCCTGTGTTGATCTTGGCAGGACGCAATAATTGCACAAAGGAGCTCCTGCGGAATATCACGAAATCGAGCCATAATGTACGACTCCTGTAATGAGACACGTTGATGCGTAAAGCTATATTGGAGACATTGCGGTATTTGGTGATAGTGCTGGTTGTGAGAAACGAAATAATCCTCGCAAGGTTACATGCATATGAAAAGAATTGGCTGGAGTGTTGACAGGTGCAAGCGCGTCAGCCGACTAGAATAGCTAGCTGTTCACTGTACCATATTGACGCGCCACAAGTATCTATGAGAAAGGCTGACCGTGTTTTTTGTCTGAACTTCCGGGATTTAGCTTCGACCATTTGCAGTCCTCGAGATCCTTGCTCCGGCTGGTTTCGAGGGGCTAGATATGTCATCTGCTGAGGTTCCATGGTGCGCTCCTGACATCCTGTTGACGAATTGCTGATGGACCCTTTTAAAACCAGTCACAGCCCAAGGCTAGAGAGGCAAACCGTTGAAGTTCATTGCTTATTCAATAAGAACGCCCGTGTGAAGCTTTTGAACCTAAGCTAGTGGACTCACGGAAGAATAAGAGAACATATGACCCCTTGCGCATCGTTTCAACTCAATAATGAGGATTTGTACAAATGCATATCACAGACGAAGGCGGCATCCCCCCTTTGCCCGCAGATTACGACTCCGCATGGGCGCATGGGCGTTGCTGTCGTCATTAACATTAATGTTGTCGAGTCAACGTCGGATTAGCGATTTCACGAAATGGCCGCTCCGAAAAAACCGGTCTTGGCGTTCCAGTGAGAATCTGACGAAAACGGATTAGCGTCAAGCACGCAATAGCTGTGTGAGCGATTCAACCCTCGATCAATCTTGTGCGTCTCACGCCATGGCGTCAACACCATTCTCCAGTCCTGTATGGACTTCTCCGAACTCACTTGTGGTAATTGTCACGTCGTGGCAGCATGAGTTTGGCAAGGGCTGTCATCGGGTCTATCCGAACAGCAGCAGCTCGTCCGACAAGACCACCACCTCATCCGGCGCGTTTGAAGGCCTCTATCGGACACTCTAGAACTCCCCTCAGTCATCGCTCTTTTCATGTTGAAGCGCCGAAAAGAGCGCAGGCGGCAGTAGCAGAAGCTGCAGAAGAGACCGTGGAACTACCTGACTCCTCGAACCCTGCGCTTTCATTTCCATGTCTGGACGCTCAAGAAGCGAAGACAGCAAGGCTATCCGCTCGCTCCCTCTTGTCAGGGCCCGAGCCATCGTACGCTACGGGACAACATCGCAATTGGCTATCCCAGGAGCCTCTGCTCCTTGACTGGGGAGGTTTGCTCCCTCAATTCAACATCGCTTACGAGACTTGGGGCAAGTTAAATCAACAGAAGAGCAATGTAATTCTGCTACATACTGGACTCTCCGCCTCTAGTCATGCGCATAGTACGCAGGTCAACCCCAAGCCCGGCTGGTGGGAGAATTTCATCGGTTCTGGGGCGCCGTTGGATACCGACAAGTACTTCATTATATGCACGAATGTCATTGGGGGATGCTATGGTAGTACTGGGCCAAGCTCGATAGACCCAGCGGACGGACAAAGATACGCTACGCGATTCCCGATCCTTACCATGGAAGACATGGTTCGAGCACAATTCAGACTCCTCGACGCCTTCGGCATTAGAAGACTACACGCGAGTGTAGGCGCGAGTATGGGAGGCATGCAGAGCCTGGCTGCCGGAGTTCTCTTTCCGGACAAAGTGGGAAGGATTGCTAGTATTAGCGGCTGTGCAAGGAGTCACCCATACAGCATTGCCATGCGGCATACACAACGTCAAGTTCTCATGATGGACCCGAATTGGTCTCGGGGCTACTACTACGGGAGCATACCTCCACACGCAGGCATGAAGCTCGCTCGAGAAATCGCTACAGTGACATACCGCAGCGGGCCAGAATGGGAGCAACGCTTCGGACGAAGAAGAGCGGATTCCAGACGGCCCCCTGCTCTCTGTCCTGACTTCCTCATCGAGACATATCTTGATCACGCCGGAGAGAAGTTCTGCCTTGAGTACGACGCTAACAGCCTTCTCTACGTCTCGAAAGCCATGGACCTCTTCGATCTTGGAAAACAACACCAACAGCAGATGGAGGGCTTCAGGCGGCAAAATGAGGCTAAATTGTTTTCTGCTCAAGGCGACACCCAAGAAGCTGATCGCTGCAACTTGACATTACCTGACGAGCCGTACGAGGAACAAGGCAACGGCAATTCAGCACAAGCAGTCTCGGATCCCGTACAGGGAACATCAAACCGTCCCCCCGAAGATCTCGTTGCCGGTCTTGCACCCCTTCGCAAGCACCCTGTGTTAGTGATGGGGGTCGCCAGTGACATCCTCTTCCCTGCATGGCAGCAACGAGAGATAGCCGAGACGCTGATGGCGGCGGGTAACCGGTCGATTACCCACGTGGAGTTGGGGGAGGACATGTCACTATTTGGGCACGACACGTTCCTACTGGATCTGAAACATATCGGCGGCAACCTTCGGAGTTTCCTGGGCTGAACGATTGGGGCGCGAAGGCACATCGTCGGTTAGATGTCTCGGCGTTAGGTGGGGCGAGTATTATGTGGACTGGAGTCAGGTACAGTAAATAGATGTAATCCAGCACTGTTGGTGTATGCTACAGGTGCGTTTTGTGGGATTATGGGGTCTACGATCACATGCGGAGCGATATCAAACAGCCATGCCGGGTTGCATAGCGCCTGAGTTTGGCCTAGAGCGTGATGAATGGCGAATACCACGAAACGAGCAGCCTGCAACAGCGGTGGTGGGCATTCGCCCTCTTCAGCAATCTACTGTGACCATTATAGATGAGGGACAGGTATGACACTGGAAGAAGAACATGAGATTTAGAGCATGCACACAATCGCTGACCGAGAACCGCATCCCTGAATTTGCTGCATAAAGATCCTAGCAGACCAGCGATAAGTGTACTCCGTGCTCCACATGATAAGGTGAGTGATTGAAGAAGGGCAAGGTGACGCGCAATGCATGCCACAAGTGGCAGGTAGAGTAGTGAGCAGAAGCCTGAAGACTCTCCTTCCGCAATCCGCATGCTGTTCCCAGTACGTAACCATACGGAGTATTTAACACCATCAATCACGACCTCCCTGACTCGACGCTCCTTGAGCTTTGCAGTTGGGGCGAATCGGGAGTGCGATGTGAGATCGACAGATTGACATTCCGGCTTTTCACTAGGGGCGCCAGAAGGGACTCAATCGATGCTCCGGCGCTTTCTTGCGGGGGCCAGTAACGCAGGCCTTGCCGACGAAGACGCAGCTCGGAAGCTTAGATAAAGCACTTCTAGCTGGATCAGTCCGGGCTTGCTTTGACACGAGCCTCCAAACACGCAGTCCACAGGCTACATTGATCCTCACCAGCAGCGCATCCGGTGGGAAAACATCATCGCCTTCATCATATATTGTCTTCATCCCACCCGACTGCACCAACCCTTCCACGGGTGTATACAAAAAGTCCTTCCAGGACCCCCTTGCCCCGCCACCCAGCTGCCGCGTCAGCCCCTGCTGCTTGGCAGAGCCCGGCAAAGCTTGAATCTCCCCTTCCACGCTTCCGCCTCTCCTGTCCAGAAACTCTGTACAGGGTACGTCACTGACTGGCAAACTGTCTTCCCTCTGAAAGTCGTCGCTCTGGCATTGAGTCGGGGTCAATAACCGTGGCAGCGCGATCGCCTCTGTGCCTTCTGCTCCGCGCCTTCCTCGAGAGCTCTTCCTTCAGAGATAAGCCAGATTTCGCCTTGGCATTGCACTTTCAGCACCAGGACGCCTGGCTTGTTGGGACTTCCACAGCATTTAATGGCAAGACGCGAGACCTTTGCTTGCGGTCAGAAGTGAGCTGATTACCTTGGATTCCTCCGCCTCCTGATTCCCCTTCTTCCTGCTTCACCACATCCATCGTCAATCTTCAATCATAGAAGCTACCATCCACCAAGGCACTCGCCATGATTACACCTCGAAAAGCGGCCATTGTCGCCGTCTTCATCCTCACAGCGCTTTATCTACTCCATTCGTCAAGCACTTCGTCAACCCAGGTTGCAGACGCTCCCGCACAGGGCCCCAAGGTTCAAATCAAAGAGGCTGTTGCCACTGCTCAATCCACGGGTCGGCCGAGCACCACATCTCAAGAGCTGTCCCGCCCATACCCTCCGCCACGACAGATAGCAACGGAAAAGAAGATCCCACAACAACCTTTGGCAGATCCCGCCAGTAAGAGCCTACGCGAACAGTTGCAATACCAGTTCCCATACGACCTCGAGGGCAAGTTTCCCGCCTACATCTGGCAGACCTGGAAGTACACACCTGCTTCTGGAGAGTTTTCAGACGCATTTCGGTTCTCGGAAGCAAGCTGGACTGAGAAACATCCAACCTTCGTTCATGAGGTCGTCACCGATGAAGCCGCCGTGTACCTATTGCGACACCTTTACGCGTCCGTACCGGAAGTGGTGGAAGCATATCAGACTCTTCCTTTACCTGTGTTGAAAGCCGACTTCTTCCGCTACTTGATCCTACTGGCCAGGGGCGGCATCTACTCCGACATTGATACTACCGCGATTCAGTCAGCCACCGATTGGCTACCGAAGGAAGTCCCACGAAGCACTATCGGCCTCGTTGTCGGCATAGAAGCTGATCCAGACCGTCCGGACTGGCAGAAGTGGTTCTCTCGCCGCATCCAATTCTGTCAATGGACCATTCAAGCGAAGCCGGGTCACCCCGTTCTCCGCGATTTGGTCACGAAAATCACTACAGAAACGCTTCGATGGAAGAAGAAGGGCGTCTTGACAGGAAAGAGCATGGAGAAGGACGTGGTGGAGAAGAAGATGGGCAAAAGTATCGTGGAATTCACCGGTCCAGCGCTTTTTACCGACGCCGTTTTCAATTACATGAATAACCCGGACTACTACAGAATGGATGGCAAGAATGTGACTTGGGAAGCCTTTACGGGTATCGAGACAGCCAAGAAAGTGGGTGACGTGATTGTCCTGCCCATCACGAGCTTCAGTCCTGGTGTTCAGCAAATGGGTGCAAAGGAGCCTGATGACCCGATGGCCTTTGTGAGACATGACTTCGAAGGTACTGCTCCTGGTCTACGCGCTGCGCAATTCTAGGCTAACGAGACGATGCAGGCACGTGGAAACCTGAGAACGAAAGAATCCATCCTGAACGCGATCAATAATCGTAACCTAACCAACGATTTGACCAATCTTGGCAACCTGACCTCACATCTCACGCAACATCTTACACCACATCTTCATCATCCACTTCTCACAGCATCTTACGACCACAATCATAGACCTCGGACCCATCTTGGAAAGTAACAATAATATCTTACGACCATAGACATCTTCACATCACATCCGCACGAGGCCATCCGCCTGTAATCATGTATTAGGTTCAAGGGCTGAACCTCGTGCGAACCCAACTCTACTTCTGTACACGCAACATTCAAGCGCTGAATCTTGTGAGCTGTCTGGCTGTCCCATTTTTCACGTTTCTTCTGCAAGCATCTGGTTGAGCATGCTCTAGGTCATATGATAGAGGGACCAGCAGCCTGGGAGGGCAGGGGCGAGATGACTGGACGGGGTTTAGATTTATTATTCTCTCAGATAGGGGAGCTAAAATAAGAAAAGCTTCATTGAATTTGAGGCTCTTCTGTTGTTGCTGACCTTTCCTTTAAGATTGACCCAGTACTGCTAACAATTAGTACCCATCCCTCCCTCCCACCCACTCTGGCTTGCTCCGACTCTACCTTCAGCCATCCCTACCAGATCTCTCGCGTCATATCAACGATCTCCAGCAGAACCCCCCACCCCCCATCGAATAAGCGAGAATATCTGATACAAGACTCCGTTGCTGCTTCACGCGTGCCACAATGTTTTCGTCAACTTTTTCTTGGTTTCTCGTTCTCTGCTATCCGCCCAATACCCGAGAGAAACTACTTTATCAATTATTTATGTCACAAGCTTTTTTCTTATCAACCCATTCCGCAGACTTCAGTCCCGCATCATTTCGCAGAGTTGGGAGGCGAGGGAAAAGTAAGAGTAGGGAGCAGTTTACCCTACCCTATCTAAATCATGTGCCTGCGTTCCCTCAGTATCTAGCCTCGTGCTTTGTCCCTCTCTTTTGCAGTATCATCCATACAGCCATATCGGTGGGTCCTTTGTCCTTTTTCTGACTATCAGAAAAATCTTGCGCTTTCACAGCTCCTTTGTTGGTCTAGTGTTTGAGGGTTTAGGAATGGCTGGGGTTCTTGGCTGGTAGTTTCTGCGGGGTGGGTGGGTGGTGCATGCTTGTGCAGTTCTGGGGGTTTGTTGGGTGATAGTGAGTGGAGAGGGAGTGAAGAGGGATTGAATGTTGTGTTTGGTGGGGAAAAGATACTTGGGCTGCTATCGACGCGTAGGTGAGTGGGCTGCACTTCGGATTTTGGAGCGGACGAAAATATGGCTATCAATTGAGCAGCATGGCGATGACAGCATATAGACTCAATCACTTACGCAACACAAAAATCAGGGGCCCAAGTATCATACATTGATGAGAGACCCACCTCATTTTCCCGAGGGTATGGGCTATTATGTGTGATTACGACCACGGTATCATCAAATCTGAGCTCTGATGGCATGGCCAAAGACTCCGAATGGCATCTAGTCGGTTCGTATACAGCAATTGGTGGCTTTCGTGGTTGGATCACACGGTGACTCGGTAAGTCGTTATAAGCAGTACTGCTTATAACTTCACCATTAGACTCATGAAACTTATTGGTAGCCAGTCCTCGCACACCCTGTTTCGGTAATTACTACACCCATTTTCGGTAAATGCACACCCAGTCCTAGGGTTGGCCCTTAGGGTTTACTGGATATAAGTTGATCAGATCCGAACCGCGCGAAATCTCCAAAGTTCTACCTTAACCACCTTACATTTATACCTCATCGTCGCCAGCATGATGATGCAACCACCGCCTGCGGCGGATTATCCTTCACTTGATGCTCTTGTTGGCAGTAGCGAAAGAATACGTCATCGTCAAGTCGCGATCGAAAGCAGGATACAAATCCCGTGCAGTGTCGAAAGTCGGTATAGTCTGCGAACGCGACGGCGAACCACGACGCAAGCTTGGACCCAAACAAAGGAAGACTGCTAGCATCAAATGCGGTTGGTCGTTCAGGGTGAACGCCTTGTACAAACAGAGCCTAAAGGTGTGGGGTAAATGCATTCTTTAAGAGGTCGATTTGATCTCTTAACAGAACGTTTAGATAAGCTCTTTTTGGAGCTTCAACAAAGGTGTAATTAGGGGTCGCATAGAGGTTAGGGAAGATGGAGAATTTGCATGCATTTGGGTCAAGAATCGATGCTTTCTCAGGCGATATCTCAGGTCAGTAGACGGTGTAAATGATGCGCAAACAGATGCTCAAACGGTCGTTTGATTAATTATCTAATTAATCTTATTACATCGATGGGAAGACCCAAGAAACTTGGTGGTATTACACCAAAAAGGTTGGGTGATCCCATTGGGTGTGCATTTACCGAAAATGGGTGTAGTAATTACCGAAACAGGGTGTGCGAGGACTGGCTACCTATTTATATTGGGACTAGCGTGATCGTGATCTTGGGCGAACACTTTTTACCGTACGGAGGTTGACGCCAAAAGTCCTGGCAGGCAGGGGGTAGATAGGGGTATCTTCGCAGGCCTCTTGGCGAAATAGGGGGGTATATACTGAGTATTACTGGTTGATCTTCTGTAGCAATTGTTAACACTTCTTCGGTTCCACTCTGTTATTTTTACGAGCTCCTCTCTTTCTTGCCGTATATGTAGCTCTTTACTTCTTTCTATTGTCTCATTTGCGCAACATATCTGATAAATTCAATGTGATTTCAACCCTAACCCTGATGCCAAGACGGGGGTATGAGTGTAGCATCGGGCTAGATGCTAGTGTACACGTCTGCCAGGACTTTTGGCGTCAACCTCTGTAAAGTATATCAAGGTACCTCGCGATTGTTTTGTCTCCCTCTGGCTCGCAAGAAAGACGACTGATTCAGCTCTTGTGTATTGTGCAAGTCTCTGCGATGGAGAAAGATCCTATCGAAGAGAATTAGGATGTTCGGTCTTGCTGGTCTACGCAAGATTTCTCGCAGTTACCACGAGACATATGTGCCTCTTATTCGACGGAGAGAAGAGCCCATACACAACAACGCTGACATCCTTCCTGTAGTACGATATCACGAAATATCTTTCCTCCACAATCTACGTTTGGGCCTGGCATGAGCTGCAGGCAATGCGTTTCGTTCATTTAGTAGGTATCTTCGAAGAAATGGATTCATTGGACATGCCACGCTGTGTGAGCGAGCCACCAATTTCGCCTGAGCTTCTGCGTGGACTGTATCCGCACGCGATCTTTGGAAAAGATCCTAACAAGAATTCTGGGGTTCCTTGGCTGTTGGTCGCCGCTCACAGGAGTATCCAACAAAGTTCTTCAAGTAGGCGGTCCTATAGAACCTCTCGTTCGAGGAACAGCCTGTTTGTGCAACAAGCTCTCGTTCTTATAGGTGTATGTGCGCACTGGAAGGGTAGAGCATGCCAGCTCTACAAGTCTGAGAGTCGCGAAAGCGGCAATTCGCATGTTTTGGTCGCCCATTCTACTTCCGTCATTACGCAACCAAAATACCATTCTTTTCGCGCTCTTACATACCCAAACCTCCCGTCTCTTTTCACTTCGACTTTCGAATTTCTCCTTACATTCCTCTATTGTTCTACTTGGTAATCTTGCTGGTCCAGGAGAGGTAGAACGACATGGTTTGCTGCGGCTTGTGGGCAGTGGCACTTTTTCCGATCTGGACACTCACAACATCCGGTTCGTTTCTACCAATCGATGCGACTCTTATTACACATCGATGTGGCCTGGTCTTCCCATGACGGACGACATAACATGCTTCAATTCCAGCCAGACAGGTATACAGACAACCGTTGATGGCTGCCGGCCTACGTTAAATCACCTTCGCACAATTCCTGGCTACAGCAGGGTCCAAGCTTTTCAATCCGACAAAGCTCCCAAAATTACCGTCCGAGTGCCGGATGGCGGTGAACAGATCCTGACACCTCCGTTTAATTTTCATGTTATTGGAAGCAACTGTGCCCTTCGCATAAGTACTATCAATATTAGAGCAGTGGACTCATTCTCCTTCCTGCAGGCTAGGGCGACGGCGACCAATATACTCCAGCATTGCGAGGATCTTGGGGAGCCATATGGCGGTAACGCAGACTTGGGAAGAGGCAACGGGTGGGAGGTCCAAGTTGTGGGCTACAATCTACCGCCCAGAAACCGCACCGTATTCCTCGAAGAGAATCAAAGAGGTAATCGTACTTTCACACCAGCGACGGGTCGGGTCACTAGCAGCTCCTAAGCATAATGTGAAGGAACGCATTGAGCTTTGCTCTAGATTCCACATCTTCATGATGCCCATTAGCGAGGCAGCGGCTTTGTTCATCCGTTGCGCATCCATCACAAAGTCCCCAACACCAAAAGACAATGTCATTATATGATTTTTTTGTCGAGTCATACCAGTAACAGAACATTGAAAGTGTTCTCTCGTCACTCAACACTAAGCATATTCACGCTCCTACACCTGCCTCTAATATATATGAAAGCTCGTGTCTCTCTCCAGCCACAATAGATCTTTTGCAACTCCTCCACACTCCAACGTCCAGCACCCATCTCCAATTATTCAAACACATAATCTCATCAACATCCGGCGCCAGCATGCCTATGACCCCAGCGAGGATCTGGTTGGGGGGATTCCGGGACTCACAGCTGAGACAGCCACAGGAAGAGAGTAAAGAAGAGAGCAAATCAGCAGATAAAGCAACGACCGAAGCAGCAACCGATCTAGCTCCCACGACGTCGGCGAAGGCCTGGCTGGGTGAGTTCATAATTCCAGGATCGTCGAACCCAAAAGAACTTACGGGAACTGCAGAACGAACCAAGGAGGCGCTTTTCAACAAGAACGTCGACGCCAGCAAGCCTGGTCAGCCCGAAGCGGCTAATCATTCAACTACCCAGCATGGCCGAAGGTCGGCCCCTTCTCTCATGACTATGGACGCTTCCGGCTACAACGTTGAAATCAACAGTGGATACTTCGGTCCATTCTAGGTCTCCTAGCATGCCCCTCGATCATAGGGTCCGTGAAGCCTGACCTATGTACACCTGAGGAGTATGATTTCCGGATGCGCTATTGGGCTTACTGCTTGCATGTATGAACGGTCGTTTCTTTGAGTTGCTATCTCTGGGTTGGTAGGAGCCGAAGTGCCTGTGTTGATACGTACATTAGCAATCTGCTCAACTAGGACCCAAATGCAAAGGATTCTCCATGATCTTAGTTGAGATAGTGGAACATTGCATGCTCTATGCAATCTCTACTTTAATCATTCGAAATCGCGCGAATGTCAAATATGTTTTGCCGTTTGCACGCTGATCGATGCTCTACAGTATTATAAAACTAGAGAACTATCTCTGATCTTGATTTCATTAGGGTGTGTAGACTGCATCTTGCTCGACGTCCCATGTAGAGACTGAATTTTATCCAAGGAGAAGCACATCGAATGGCCATCAAGTGAAGTGGTGATCATGATGAATTGGCCTTAGGGTTTAGCCAGGGTTAATAAGGGTGTTAATAAGGGGGGGGGCCTTCGGCTCCCTAGAGTAGGTCTACCAGGCCTTCTATTGAATTCTGATAAGCCGTTTGAGCGTTGAAACTCCGGTCTAGGTCTGTTTTTTTCAGTCGAACGGAGATAGCGTCTACGATAACATGGCTAGTTATCTGCCTGCTCATGGCGGTCAAATACCTAACGGGCCTTTAAAACACACATCTCAGCATGCTTCGAGTCCCGGATTCTTGATCATTGGAGCTGGTGCTCGAGGCAATGCCTACGCCCGTGCCGTCACCAAGTCTACCAATGGACGCATCGTGGCCGTAGCTGAGCCCATGTCACACAAGCGTCAAGCCTTAGGACAAAGGTACATTTGGGGCACAGCAGATCCCCATGACGGCCAAGCATTTGAAGACTGGAAGGCATTTGTGCGTTATGAACGGACTCGAAGAAGCTGCGAAGAACGACAAGTACCCAATGCGCCTGCAGGTGTCGATGGTGTCTTCGTCTGTGTCTTGGACGAAGCACATGCCGAGGTTGTCATTGGATTACGAGAGCTTGATCTTCATATTATGTGCGAAAAACCGCTTGCGACGACGTTGGATGACTGTTTGAAAATATATCGATCATTGAAGCCTTCGAACAGTGAGTGTCTTAGGACCATTTTCTCCATAGGTCATGTTCTTCGCTACAGTCCACATAATATGCTTTTACGGAAGCTTCTTCTGGAAGACGATGTGATAGGGGATATCCTCTCCATCGAGCACACGGAGCCCGTAGGCTGGTGGCATTTCTCGCATAGCTATGTGCGCGGCAACTGGAGAAAAGAGTCGACAACAGCACCTTCATTACTTACCAAGAGCTGCCACGATATCGATTTCCTACTCTGGGTGCTTTGTTCACCACCACCTTCGTCCCGCAATCCGCCTCATTTGCCAAGCCACGTGGCCTCGACCGGTTCTTTGACCTACTTCAAGCCTTCTCGGAAGCCAGCACTTGCAGGGAAGGCAACGAATTGCCTCTCTTGTGAGGCGGAGCCGGGATGCATCTACAGCGCCAAGAAGATCTACCAGGACACTCACCTCTCGAAAGGCAACGCTGGCTGGCCTGTGCATATCGTAGACCCCGAGATCGAAGACTGTCTCCATAAAAAGGGGCAGGCCGCTGCAGAGGCAAGATTGAGAGATCGTCTCGTGGAAGACTACAATGTTTCAACGCCACAGGACGAAATCGATCGCCGCCCATGGTTTGGCCGCTGCGTCTATGAGTCCGACAATGACGTTTGCGATGATCAGGTCGTCACAATGACTTGGGAAGACGACCCTCTTTCCACCTCTCTGACTGGCCGGAGTGACATAATCAGCCGCTCGAAAGGCAGAGGTGCAAAAACAGCGACATTCCACATGGTAGCCTTCACCGAAGCGCAGTGCGAGCGCCGCGGGCGAGTTTATGGCAGCAAAGGCGAGATCTCATACGATAGCAAGGAGATCCGCGATTATGACTTCGCTACCAAAAAAGCGCAGATCCATCACCCACATCAGTCTGGCGGAGGACATGGAGGCGGTGATGATGGGCTTGCACGCCAATTCGTGAGAGCGGTTGATGCGATCAAGAACGATGGGATGAACGTCGAAGAAGCGCAAAAGACTTACGTTGGCTGTACACTGGAAGAGATCATCAGAAGCCATGCTATGGTTTTCGCTGCCGAGGAAGCGCGAAGGGAAAGAAAGGCCGTGGTCTGGAAGAAGTGGTGCGAGAAGAATCATGTTGCATGTCTATAGGGCCTGCTCCAAGATCGGTCCTGTTTGCCACCCAGCATGGTAAAGGGAGTCAACAACCAAGGCGGTGTCCGCGCAATTTTTTATCAACGGGCCTACAGAGGCACCCACCTTTCGCCATGAAAAATCACTGTCCCATGGAAACAAGTTCGCCTGGAAAGAGGGCATAGAAGCCGAGCGCTCTCACATAGGCTTGTCGTTAGCAGCGATATTCTGCCCTCTGCCATGGAAATATAGAACGCTCGAGACTCCAAATGAGTCATTTGAAGAGGTGCAGAGAGCCTACTGCAACGGAGCCTGGCCAAAGAAGCCGAACACCAATCAACTCAGTCAATCGACGTTGACTCTGATGAAGTTGAATCTCTAGGCTGGGAGGAGAGACGTGTCGCAGTCGACGTGTCTCCGTTAGCCAAGTCTTAGCGTTCTCGCTCTGCAGCCAATCACAACGGGCCAATCCACTCACGAAAAATACGCGCCCGACTCCATCATCAAGCGCCCGACTATCCCATTTTCCCCACCAAATATACACTGACACTGGCGCTGAAAGAAATTTGCCTCAATCGCTGTTTCTGGCTTCATCTCATGGTCGGCGCCTGCTGAGATGAGGTTCTCTCTGTAAGGTATAACCGCTCTTATCCATGGCTATCGCTAGCTTCCCTCCATACCGTTGAGCCTCAACGGTTGATGCACATCACCAGATGCCATTCGGGCGCCACCATGCACACACTGGTCTGGGGAAAACTGGCCAGCTGACGACGTGGGACGCTACCGAAATAGCTACATATTCATCTCCCTTCGCGTTGACGCGCGACACCTACCTGCTCTGGCTGCTTATGTTTCACGTCCACCTATTGTCTATTAGATACCTCTGGTCCTGCCCATCTCGACTTGTTTTCTTCATGTTTCAGGTCTACCTCGTGCCATAGTCTGCTATGGCATCTTCGACGTGTTTCATATCAGGGCATGCGCGATGGGGTGTTCGTGGAGGATAAGTATCCATCTCGCGCCTCTAAGTATCTCTTCTTCTTTCTCTCATCCTCAACTTACGAGTCTCCTTTGAAACGGCCTCAGAGACGTTCTCGACGAATCTTTTTTGTCTCTTTCCTTTGTCACTAGACTAGAGTGGTATCCTGGAGCTGGTCTCCTATCATAATCGCGCAAGCACTTGTCAATTCACATCATACAGCGCGTAAGTATTCCCTTGGTTGTGCTGGACCTCAATTGACATATAACAGTCTGGAAGCCATGCCTCTCGAACCTTACTACTATAGACCCGCAACACCTCCCCGCGAGCCCAGTGCCAGCCCCCTCAGTAATCATAGCCGTAATACCTCTGGATCCTCCGCCTGGTCGCGTCATGGATCCCCATCTCAATCTGTCGAGACAAGGGCTTCGACCCCGAGCCGTTCTCCTCTCCGACAGTACGGGCCTACACTTCTTCCCAAGATTCGCACCCAAGAACAGACCCTCGAAGCACCGTCAGTGGGCAGGACTCATCGACGGGCTCAGTCAACTAGTGTCCAGCCATCGACACAGTCATCATCCTCAAGACCCGGATACCAACGAAGCACAACCTCTCCTCCAGAGTACATAAGTCTACTTTCTCCGCCCGTGTCTACGACCTCCACTGTCGACACATGGCACCACTCTGCTGCTCAGTCACCAGCTCCGTACGCTATTAATCTATCCCGCCCTTCCGTGCAACAAAGATCGGTATCTGCGTCTCGTATCTCAAGCCATTCCAGGAACTCGTCAAACTCATCATCTTCCACTGTCATCGACGATGCCACTCTTCGTCGTTACGGATACCCTACGTACCGCAACCTACCGACCTACCGCACCTCCTCCTACGCACCATCCCATCAACCCGGTGCATCTACCTTCGTCCCTCCACCCATCACCGTTCCCCAACGCGCTCCCCCCGTGATCCCCGAGGAATTCCAGTATCACAGCGACGCCGACCCAACCCTCTCCCTGACCGAATACCTCACCCGCCCAAATCCCGCCATCCACCTTTGCCCCGAACTCAAATTCTATAGCGGCAACGGCAAGCAATCCCACTTCTGGTGGGACATCCGCAACCTGCGCACGTGGGAGTCCTTCAACCTTCAAACCATCTCTCTCATCCCCGGCGGCTTCCCGCGCCTCCTCCAAATCCCCATGCGCGCCACCGCCCTCCCCGAACCCCAGATCCCCTCGCACCGCCTGTCCCCATCCTCTGAATCCGCCCTATTCGACCTCTGCCGCGATTTCTACATCCCAAAAGTCAATGCAGCCCTAAAACCATGCTTGGGCTGGTCCAACTACATCTCCATGCGTGCCCCCTCCACAGGCCACACCCCCGAAGGGCCCCACTTCCTAAGCAACTACCAAGCCGACACCGCCACTACCTTCACCGGCACCCCTCGCGCCCGCGTAGTCGGGCTCGTCAAGTCCTACCACCGCTGGAACACCGGCATGCGCCACGAAGTTGGCCACAAGAAGGTCCTCTACCTCGCCGGCCTCGCCCACCTGCAGCGCGTCATGCGCGACCACTCCTGCCGCTACGGCTTCCTGATCACGGAGATCGAGCTCGTCTGCGTCCGCCTTGGCACCGAGCCCGCGGACGAAGCGCCCTACTTTGGTTTCCTGGAACTCAGCCCTGCGATCCGCACGGGCGCGACGGAGGGCATGACGGCGGGGGTGGCGCTGTGGTACCTGAACATGCTGGCGAAGGAGGATGGGCTGCCGGGGCAGATGGGGTGGAGGGTGGAGGTGGGACCAGCGGCGGGGATGAGTCGCATGAAGGTGTTGGGGGAGGGGAGGGATGAGTGGATCCCGGGGATCCAGAAGGGGGAGATGAGGGCTGCGAAGACGGTGAGGGGGTGGGTGCTGCCTGCGGATCCGTTTCATAGGGGAAAGGAGGGGGGGAAGATCGGTGCTGGGGGACAGGGGAGGAAGGTGTGAGGAGGGGAAACACGTTGACTGTGTTTGCACGCTCGTTTCGCTGTTATATTCTAGACGTACACTAGGGCTGGCTATTTGGGAGGGAATAATTGTATTGTTAATTGTTTTGGTATTCAACCTGTTCTTTACCTTGATGCTGTCCCTAATCACTCTCCTCTCTGCCCAATCAACCCATCAACCATATCCATGGGCGCCATAGCACGGAAGGTCAAGAATGAGGCGAGAATTATCATGCGTCTCGATCGATCGCTAAATTCCTGACCCAGTCCTTCTAGGTCCTGGATGGAAATCGTTAATCAAACAACGTCTCGCCTCTTCACCACTGGACCCTCACTGGTCAATCAGCCCAACGCTATCCCGTTGAAGCGTCTTTTAGGCTGGCTGGCGCTGTAAGTAGAGCATGGCGCTTGGCTAAACGTCCATCATACCTTTATAAAAAGGCAATGGCTCTCCACCTTCGTGCCAAAAAAAAAAGAAATTAAAGACTCCGAAAACCGATCTCTATAAATCGAAACCTCCAACCGCCCTTAGTTCGTGCTCCGGCACCCTTTCCTTGCAGCTCTCCGTCTGATAAGGGCTGCATGGTCTTACGCTTTGCCTTGATGCCGATGGGCGTTCACTGGTCCATAACCCAACGTTGATCCGTTGAAGTGTTCTTCTATATAGTGTTATGAGCAAGAGACCATCTCAGCAAATTGCACATCTCAATCATAGGCAGGGATAGGCACGAAGAAGGCATAGGTAGGCATGAGGAGAGCAAAAGGCAAGCTCAATTCCTGCAAAAAGCACTAAATACAATAATTGCAGCACCAATCTAAACGAGCTAAATACAACAAGAGGCAAGATACTCCTGTACCCATAATCCGCACACCAAACACGCAAACCGACCCCAAATCAGACTCTCAGAACTCCCGGAACCAAAATGGCAAACCACCCGAAATCAATTTCAATCCTGGCGCACAACGAAGAGACTCGCAATTCCAGACTCGCAATTCTAGACTCGCATTCCCCAGTCCCTCCCGCTATCCAGCCCTTTCCTCGCCCCAGCCCGATCTTGTCGTAACAGAAACGTGGATACCAAGCCCTTAGGCGGATCGACACGTATGCGCAGACACGTTGCCCGCAGGCCGCGATCGATACGCATCTAAATTTTTCTCTTCTTGGGGGGAGTGTTTGCTATCCTCCGCACCCCCGTGTTCGCTCCGTTTGATGGTTGCCCGGTTTGCGCATCGAATGCTGTGGCCTGCGCGAACCGCGCCATGTGTTCCTCGTACGAGAAGCGGAAGTCCGTCTCCAGGGGGTTGTAATTCGGGGATCTAGGTCTGAATTGAACCTCCGGCCAACTGGTGGCTCGGAGGCGCGCCTTTAATTCTTGGGAGAGCGTGTGCATGATTTCCTGGATTACTGCCATCTGCTCGGCGCTGGCGAAGGGGGGGTCTGTAGTAGATGAGTCAGGGTTGGGAGGCTGAGAGTTGGAAGACCCGGCTTGTGCTTCGTTAGCTGCTGGGGCGTCGCGGGCCTCTGTCTCTTTTGCGACTTCGTTCAGGACGAAATCTTCGAATTCGTCGTCGTCCTTTGGAATCTCAACTTTCTTGCCGTCGCTGTTGATGATGGTGCTGTAATTTGAGGTGGTGTTCGATGCACCAGGAGGTAAGGGTAGGGAAGGTCCTGTTTGGCCCATTTGTCTACGTCGTGGTTTGAGCGGTACAATTTTGCGCTCTTTAGTGGGAGGTTCGATGTGAGGTTCGACGTGGGTATCAATCTTTTTACCATAGTCGCATGGCGTAACTTGAAACAGTCCCGGGATCATGCTGGAGTTCGATTGACCATTGGGGACGGCAGGAGTTGATGGAGCCGAGGGATCTGCCGTGCTGCTCGAACCTGTGGCTGCTGGCTGCTCCGACTCGGACCCAGATGACGAAGATGACAAGGAAGGCGGTTGCGAGGGCGTCGTTGGTGGGTTAGTGCTCTGCGCCATGGCTCCAAAGAAGCTGCCTGACCTCGGGGCGGTAGGCGTTGTCCTTGGATTCAACCATGGTAGTGCCGAAGGGCTGGGGGATGCACGAAAACCCGAGGGCCCACGTTGCCGCTCTTCTGGAGTTAATCGCAGACCGAACGGTGACGCTGGTTGCGAAGTGGAGGACGATGTCTGAGGAGCGTTCCGGGACGGAGTAGAAAAAGCTGGCTTAGGACAATATAAGGGTGCCGTCGACGGCTGAGCGGGAGGCACTGATCCTGGATTTATTTGCGAAGATGTCGACGATGCCGGCGCAGGATCTTCCCCGCCGGCTTTCGCAAGCACCGCCGTGTAATTATATCCCGAGTAAGGAGACATTGTACCGAATTCGGGAGACGTCGAAGCTGGTGCGGAGGTAGGGGCGGTTAGCTGTGACGGGGGAATGGAGGGCGCTTGCTGTGGTGTTGCTACCGGTCCAGCGTTGCCTTGAGCATTTGAGGAATCGGGATTTGATTCTAGAGGTCCAGCCTCACCCATTTCCACGTTGACCTCTGGTTTGTTCTCGGAGTCATTGCCTGCTGCTAAAGTCGGCTCCTGCGATTTTGTGGTATGCGAACCATAGAAGTCCTCATCGTCCCTATCAACGTTGATCTCATCTCCTTCGTTAAGGTAATCCATGCTGTCATCTCCTTCGAAAAGAGAGTCAAGATCATCATCGGTCGCCGCTGGACAGGTCTGTGAATCGAGGTTGGAACGAGAGGCCGGTGCTTGTTGATTGTCCTCATCCGGCTTTGCGGGCACGCATGGTGGATTCCCATCGAAGTCCTCCATGTCCACATCCTCTTCCTCGCTTCTCCACACGTTATCTTTATGTGTGTCCAATGCTCCCTGATCCACCTCCTGCTCCTCGTCTTCCCCATCCAATTTTTCCCGAGCTAGATCTTCGCGTTCTCCTTCACCCAGCCCCTCGTCGTCGATATTAGGCAAGCCATGCTGAGCATAATTGGCTTGCAGTCTCTCTTCGAAATCTTGACTTCGAACAAGATTCGCAGGCAAAGCCGTAGGCGATTCCGGGAGAGGCACGAGGGCGGCGTCGATGGGTCCTGCTTGAACTTCGGTGCTTGCCAACGGAGCGCTATCAATTCTGGATTTAATATCGAAGAGGCATTGGTCTCTAGTCGCGGACAGGGGAGTTGTCGGCTTGGAAATATCGTTCGCTTGAGATGCCTCAACATCGCCTGTCGAAGGAGTAGTAGTGGCCTTGTGGTCATTGACAAAGGGCTCAGCCTTATTTGAGGGAGGAAGAGTTGTCGACTTAGAACCATCATCGGGTTCAGAGGTCTCAGGGTTGCCTACCGATGGCGCGTTGTTGGCAAAAAGATTGGGATCGACGATACATTGGGCCGCAGTCGAGCGCAGGGGGTTTATCGGCTCGGGAGTACCATTCGATTGAGAGGTCTCTGTCTTAGGACTTGCAGTAATAGTAGCAGGTGATGACGAATTGACCGGCACAGTGCTAGCACTGTCTCCTTGACGACGTCCAAATGTTGCTCTTAAGCTCTTATCACTCACTGAGCTCCCAGCAGATGAAGGCGCAGCATCCTGAGCTAATAATGGAGAAGAGTTTTCTGACGAGCCGACCGGCACATTACTAGCAACGTCTTCTTTGTGGCATTCCACCGTTGCTCCTGAGCTCCCATCATTTGCCGAGTTCCCAGCAGATAACAGCGCAGCGTCTTGAGCTGGCGGTAAAGATGGATTTGCTGACGAACAGACCGGAACATTACTAGCACCGTTGACTTCGCGGCTTTCGATCTTTGCTCCTGAGCTCCGATTATTCTCAGGCGTAGCGTCTTGAATTGGCGATGGAGCAGGGATATCTGACGAATCGATCGGCACAGTACTAACATCGTCTCCTACGCAACTTTTGACCGTTGCTTCTGGGCTCTTCTTATCTATGAAGTTCCCAATAGATGAAGGCGTAGCGTCCCGGGCTGGCGATGGGGAAGGTTTTCCCGACGAACCCATCGGCAAAGTGTTAGTACCGTCTATTTCACAGCTGTCGACCGTTGCTCCTGGGCTCTCATCATTTGTCGAGTTCCCCACAGATGAAGGCGCAGCATCTTGAGCTGGCGATGGGGTAGGGAGACCCGGCGCAGCTATTGATTCGTCGTTGCTTGTATTTCTCATAACATTCTCCTCCGGTGGAGCCTCGATATTCCCCTTGGGAGCAACAGGCGTCTCCAAATGCGAAGGATTGTCTTGAGTTGGTGATAAGGAAGGGTGTTCTGACGAGGCCGTTGAAGAGTCACTGCCCGTAGGTCTTAAAATACTATCATCGCCAGACGGACCCAGGGCGTTCCCGCATGAGGGTGGAGCGTCATCGCAAGAGGAGGGTGAGGAAGGAGGGGTAGAAGGCGGAGGAGTAGACGGCGGAGGGGTAGAAGGCCGAGGAGGAGAAGGCGAAGGGGTGGTAGCTGGAGCAGAATTGCCCTTGTCATCGTTGTCGCCGTCATCGTCATTATCTGAGCCTGGTACGTCCTTCCAGTCACCGTCTCTATCCTCTTTTGATGCCTTTGTGCTCTTTCGAAACCCAACAATTCTGCCCTTGATCATCTTCTTTTGCAGTCGGGCAAGCTTAAGACTTGCCTTCCTTAGCGCGGTCTTGAGCTTAGATTTGTTCTTTTCGTCCTTCTCCGACTGGCGTAGGAGTTTGGCATTCGTCTTGTGGGCGCCGTCCAAGTTGGCTTCGACGTTATGTACCTGGCTCAGCAGCTGGGTCTTGGTGGCATTCAATTTGCCTTGGGTATCGTTCACTCTGCTCTCCAGCTGGGCCTTGGTCTTTATTGCGGCGTTCAGTTGGCCTTGGATGTTGAGCACTTTGCTTTCTAGCTGGGCCTTCGTCTTCAACGTGCCGTCTAATTGGCTTTGGATGTCGAGGACCTTGCTTTCTAGCTGGGTCTTTGCCTCTGATGTGCTGTCGAGTTGGCCTTGGATACCGAGCACCTTACCCTGCAGCAGGGTATTAGTCTTCATTGCGCCATTCAATTGGCCTTCCAGCTCAGTCTTGGCGTTCTCGGCACCGTATATCTCGACTTGCAGCCGAGCATTGGTGCTTCCTGCCAGGCCCAATTGCTTGAGACGATCGGCCGCGAGATCTTGAAGCCTCTCGTTTTCGTCGCGCGTATCAGTAACCATGCCTTGCGCGTGCAGTAAGTCACGTTGCTGGTTGACGTTCTGGTCTTGCGAGGCTCCAAGCTTCTCTCGCAGCTCGTTTTGATGCTGGACCAGGTTTGAAACTTGGTCAACACCATCTTCCACTGCTTCTTCCAGTTCAACGACATGCTTCTCTAAGCCTACGTTCTTAGCCCGCTCGACGTTCAACTCGTTCCGAAGTATCACACTCTCTTTCTGTTGCTGGTCACGCTCTAACTTCAAGTCTGAATTAGCTTTCACCGTACGCTTATAAGAGGCGCCTGCAAGCTCAGAATGCTTTGTCTGGCGTTGCAATCTATCGGTTTCCTTCTTGTAGAGTACCAGCTCAAGAGCCATCTTTTCCTCCTCGGGCATTCCTAGCGCGTCTGACTTCTCCAAGGCGTCGTGGCTAAAGGGCAACTTGCCTGAGTGAATAGCCAACTTATGCTCGAGAATGCGAATTTCTGCTCTCTGGCCCATGGATCCGGCTTTCTCGTCAGCCAACTCAGTGTCCTTGCGTGAGACTTCAGCCAGGAGCTCGTTCTTCTCTTTACGCGCTGCAGTGAGCAGTCGGTCTTTCTGAGTAATCTTGGCGTCCTTGGCCTCTAGTGCAGATTGATGGTGGTGCTTGTCGGCTGCGATGGTCGTGTCGCGAGCGTTTATCGTCTGGTCCCGTGCGCTGAGTTCGCTTTTAAGGTACTTTTGACCTTCAATCATTTGCTGCATCTGGGCGTCATATCGCAACTGGATATGTACTAAAATGTCACAGAGACCGTTGCCAAACCAACGTAGAGTGTTCTTGACGAGTCCATGACAACATTTGGTAAACGGACATAGAGCGTTACCTAGACCAGAAGAGATTCCGCCAAACCAACGTAGACCAAGGCAGGCAACATTATATGGGCCGCCAAACCAGTGCGGCGTCTGACGGGCTGCGAGAATAGCGAGGAGACCATCTGTCACGATAGCCGAGAGGAAGATGAAGAGGAGACAGATGAAGGTAATGAACGCTGTGATCAAGGGCATTTGCTCGATATCCGATAACCAGGCTCCTACAATGTGTTAGACAAGGCAACAGCTGTCAAAGATTCCTACTCACCAGCTCCATTAAAGTCACTCTCCAAGGGAGAGCCAGAGACGACTACGTCAGGTCTGTGGATAGGTAAAGCGTACGTGTGATTGGCTTGAGTTGCGTCGCTGGAAATGGTACGAGAGACTCCCTTGAAAAAAATGCCCTCATCCATATTATGGCGGAATAGTATCAGGAACGCTGCCATCAAAGCGTGAACGAGTAGGACAGGGTTCATATTGACTCTCGTTTCGACCCGCTATTGATATTGCAAAATGGCACGAAATGGTGGTCGACCCACTGTTGATATTGCAATATGGTACGAAGTGGTGTTTGAACAGAGCTGCGAACAAGCATTGAGTGTGGAATTGGATATTCAAGATCTCATGAGGTCGTAGAAATCAAGGTAGAAGCTGTGCGAAGACGAAGACGAGGAAGGAAGAGTGGAATCTTGAAATATGTGGAGTGTTCAGTGCCTCCTTAGCGCGTGTTGACCATATTCAATTCACCAGCTCCTCACTTCTCGGTCTCCACGGCGTCCACTTCACCTCCAAATTCGGAAGAACAGCCAATCAACAACAGCCAATCTCTGCCTCAACACAGAGATTACTCCATTTTGAGCAGAATTTCCCATGTGACAGAACAATCTCTTTGTTCTACGATCACTACACCAGCCGATATGGCCAGTGATAAAGTCAGCCTTCCCAGTGTCAGGGACTTTTTGGATACTGATAGATTTGCATCCGATAAGCACTGATATGATTTGTGATGAAAACCGGGCCATCCGACGTCAACACTGTTGATGGAAGAGAACTATGTACTAGATTGAGTCGCCGTAGGGGGTCAGCACGAAAGGTCGGCGCCTACAACTCGATTCTTTGTCCAGTGGAACCATTGGGACAAAGGTCTGGCGTCCTCTCGTCCCAATGACTTTTCTTTGTCCGAGTCTCGCCGAGACTTTCCACAATCCGATCCAGACACTGATACTGGCACGAGCGTGATAACCAAAACGGGCGGGAGCTACATACATTCAGCTTCTGATCAATGAATTCAAAGGCCAACGAAACAAATTATACAACAGCTGAGGAGCAATGGGGGCAATCTACGATAGCAGCACGAAGAAGAAGTCCTTACATGTTGGATATTTACGGGTACAATCACCAACAGCATGCAGTATTGCCCATTCGTCGATTGATCCGTGCAGCCTGTCAATTACCCCCTCGTACACAGCTCGGATGCCCTTGAAGATGAAGGCGCATTCAAGAGCTGTTACAAGGACTAGCCCATTGCACGTTGGGAGAACGTGACTGCATGATAATCATGGCCGTGAGGTTCGCTGCAATACCTTGACCAGATCTGCTGTCACGCCCATAGCAGTGACCTCGCCGCCAGCACTGCTTCAGTCAGCATACAACCCTTAGGTCAACCAATGACAAACTTACCCAGCTCCCTGTATAATCAATGGCTTAGATCCATATCGCTTGGTATAAAAGCTGATGATGTTGTCACTCCCTTTCAGCGCCGCTATGGGGTGGCCCTTTTCGAAAATTTCCAGGCCAACCTTGACAGCTTGCTCTGGAACATCTATGCTACCCACAAACCTCATAACCTTACCCTCCTTCTCTGCTTCTTGCTTCAAACTCTCCATCTCGTTGTCGAAATCTGGTAGGCGCTGCATGAAATCCTCTGCCGATTGTACGCTCTCGAGAGATTTGGGAATCAGACTTCGTACAGGGAAGCTGCTGGTGCTCTCGACCTTGAGACCTGCTAACCTGGCTAGAATAACCAGCTTCCTGGCGACATCCAGCCCATTAAGATCATCTCTAGGATCGGGCTCGGTGTATCCGGCATCCTTCGCTTTCTGCACCTCAGCGCTCCACTTCCCACCTTTGCCCTCAACGGGAGCGAAGTTATTGAACAAGAAACTCATGGTCCCGGAGAAAATGCCTTCGATCCTTGTGACTTGGTCTCCGGTCTCAACAAGATCCTTTAAGGTCGAGATTACTGGGAGCCCAGCACCAACAGATGACTCATGATATATCAGACCCCCTCTGGGATTATGTGGCGAGTGTGCAGCGTTCAGTATATCCTCCCACAGCCCAAAACCACCGCTGAAGGCTTTCTTGTTGGGCGTCACAATGCTAATACCCTTCCTCAAGAACATCGGATAGGAATCAGCTACATCTTGACTGCTGGTATTCTCGACGAGCACGCATTTCCCAGGCGCATTGGCGAGGTACTTAACGATCTCACTCATGGTCAGTACTGGCTGTTCCGACGCGGAGAGATCTATCTCCCAAGTCGTGGTTGACAAGGAGTGGCTGAAGTCGGAAGTGGAGAGGCATTTGGTGCTTCGTGCGACGAGACTGAGCGTAACATGTGGGTATCGCTGGATGAGGTGATGTAGCTGGCTTAGGAAATGACGGCCCACCCCGCCCACACCTTGTAGATGTTAACAAGACTACTTTGTACGTAGAAGCAGGCCAGGAGCCCAGGATCAGTAGTTGTAAAAAGAACCGTAACTGGTACGTACACGGAGGGCTCCGCCATCTATCTTGGAGAAGAAGTTATATATCCATACCTATCACTGCAATGAAGACTTGCTTCGACATGGTCACCCTGCAGGTCCTGACGAACTACTTTACCGAACAGTTGCCTGTTGCTCCTACAAACGATTGAAGTCCTCCCCGAACACGTGCTCCGTATGGAGACGAGCAAGTGCCAAGACTCGGACATAAAGCACTCTTATTTCCCGCGTCTTCCTTAAATTATCATTCTTTCAACTACACAGATATTTGTCGAGCCCCATCCATACTGTATCCCTGAACGACCCTTTCCTAGGTGAATTAAGGTGGCTTTGCCGTACTAGTCTCCCAAGAATCAAGCCATGGCCTCCTCCACGTCCTTCCCCCTCGAAGCTCCCCGAAAACCCTCCCTATCCCGCCCCCCCGCGTCATTCCCCTCCTCCACCCTTTTCTCCACTACTCTGACCTCCCTCCTCTCCACCTCCAAACCAAGCAGCACCTCCAGCGGCCGCGCCCGCGCCTCTAAAACCTCCAAAGACATCTTCAGCTCCCACAACCGCGGCTCCCGCAAACGCGCCCTCGCCGACGCATCCACCCTCTCCGCCGCCCTCTCTCAGAACCACCAGACGGATATCGGAGGAATCGATGCCGCGGACTGGCACCGCTCGAAACGAAAAATGGAAGAGAAGGCACGGCTATACGCCTCCATGAAGCGCGGCGACTACGTGCCTACCCCAGGACGGGAAAGCAAGGAAGAAAATGCGCTTGTGGATTTCGATCGGAAGTGGGCCGAGAACCCATCCGGCGACCGGGACACATCTGAAGGAGAAGACGACGAGGGAGGGGATAGCGAGGTGGAGATGGTTGAATACGAAGACGAGCTAGGGCGAACACGACGCGGCACGAAAGCGGAGGCGGAGAGAGAGTTGCGGCGGCGCAAGGCAAAGGCTTATGCTACGGAGCAATTGGCTGGCTTCAGTGCACGGCCCGAGCGGCCTGAGAATATCATCGTCGGGGACACGATTCAAGCGGCAGCGTTCAATCCGGACATGGTACAATCGACGCAGATGGAAGAGCTGGCGCGGAAGAGGGATCGTAGCGCTACGCCACCGGAGGAAGTGCATTATGATGCTAGCAAGGAGGTGAGGAGTAAAGGGGTTGGGTTCTATGCTTTTAGTCAGGATAAGGAGGGGAGGGAGAGGGAGATGGAGGGGTTGGGGCGGGAGAGGGAAGAGACGGAGAGGGCGAAGAGGGAGAGGGAGGAGAGGAAGGAGAGGAAGAAGAGGGTGGTGGAGGATAGGAAGAGGGAGATTGGGAGGAGGAGGGAGGAGAAGTTGGCGGAGAGGTTTTTGAGGGAGCTTGATGCTGATGGGGCGGTAATAGGCCAGGGAGACGAGGGTCGAGAACAGGGCTCATAGGTGGACAGGCGTCCAAGGGAGTTCGATACTGATGATGAGAGATATCTCTCGTACGACTATGACGAAGATGGCGCAGGGTCGGCGAGGTAGAGCTGACGAAGAGAGGAGACGTATTGAGGCTGGTCTAGTTTAGCCAAATTCGGCGATTGACCAGTCAGCCTCGATGGGAGGTATTTGGTTACGAGGACGGCCGAATCTTTTGCGATGGAAATGGGGTGCCTTTGAGTAAGAGCCCAAATGAAGTAAAGGAGAAGATGATAGGGGAACTCGAAGATTAAGTAGACAATTTAGCATTTGAAAGGAATTGCAAAGTTCCTAATGGATGCTATCTATTGAAGCTTATAAAAGTACATTTCTAGACAAGCTATTCACAGAAGGCAAGCATATTCAGAAGCTAGCCTAGGGGATAGATGTCAGGTTTCCCATCTCCCAGGCCTTAAATCAACAGCTCAGACTTATTCCACCTACCGTAATCCTCCTATCCTACACTCGACCATCTTTAACGTCCTCCATATGTGCCATTCCCTGAATGGCGCCCTTACCCTCCCACTGCAACGTCTGCACGCCCAACCCATGCCAGCCACAGTGCATCGCCACATGCCAAATCCCAGAGATCATCCAGGGAAGCGTAGCTCTACCCAAGAGTACGGCTTCCCCCACAGTACCCGGCTGTTCAACGTACATTTACCGCATGGTGGACGAGCAAGTCATTAAGCCATATCTGAAATTGACAGCGATCCGTGTGGTGCGCGTGTGCAGATCCGTGTTATCGGGGACTGGATGGCGACCGACTAACTGGGAGGGTGCGGAGACGAGGAGACTGATATTGGTCATAGCACACGGATAGTCCGGTGAGAGATGGGTTTTAGTCCTTGCTTGGCCCTGTGGATGGGCGAAATCTGGCTATGATTGTTGTAATGTATTATCATTAGATCGACGTGGCATCCATGGGTGGCAGACCGGCCATCGCAACAGTGGCCAAAAGCAACAGGGGAGACGTCGAAGAAGGTAAGTCGTAGGAGGTTCATTGCGTCAATTCTTGCAACGCTTGATGGCATCGAAACGTCATGCAGTTCTCAGTTGAAGCATAAGGTAACGGTCGATGTCGAAAATCAGAACATGATTGGTCGAACAGATAAGCTTTTACTGCTTACCTAATAAAGAGCTGTATTACGATTAGCGAGATCTCGGAATAACTTTCTTTCCGACGAACGTGAAACATTGGTCCATGGTACGGAGTAGTGCAAGCTTCTCACTATGACAATCCTTCATTTCTAACAATTATGCTACCTATTCTTAGGTATAATTCAGTCTCCAGTGCTTTAACATGGCTTCTCCCAGCCCAGAAGCCAAGTCCAAGAAGAGAAGGGACTCCATAAGCCATTTGAAACGCGATCAACCTTTGTTTGCGTCACGTCGATTCGCGCCGTCGCAGCAGGCGCCCGACTTCTTCACCGAAAGCCTGAATACCTCCTATGCACCCAGTCCATCCCCGGCAAGGAGCCCGCCGAAACGTCAGAATGTCCGCCTTAAACAAAGACCTGTCAATGGAAGCGGGCGGCCTCCTGCTACGGCGTTCATCGGCACTTCCGGAACCAACGATGAGAACAGAAGACCATCATCATCTCCTTCCACTGATCACTATCGTTCGCAGTATGACTTGAAGCCTCGTCCGGGGCAGAGTACCACGCGACCGCGAACAAGTTCTGCCAACTTTACCCCAGGCAAGAATGAACGCGATAAGACTCCAAGCCCAGCTAGAGGACGCTCGCTTTCGATTGTATCCCCTGTTTCATCGCAGCATTCGCAATCTTCTCCCCCTCGAGGATTGGCGGAATCATATCAGCGTATTGTCGACGAGGAAAGTCTGGCCCAGGAGGAGTCTGTAGATGACCAAATGGACGCTTACGGTTACGATTTCACTGAGGAAACCGATGTGTCGGGGTTGCATGACCCGGCATCTCCAACCTCACTAAAAGCCTCAAGAAAAGCGTCAAGAGAAGCCACCCCTGTAGGCGATTATCCGGAAAATAAAGAGAACAAGCGACGTGGTTCAGAAAGTGGGTCACAGAGGTCAAGTCTAGAGAATGTCACAGATCGCTCTCTGGACTCGGCGATCTCGCAGTACAGCAAAGATGCCCAGCGATTGGACGGTGCACTCCGCAGCAATGGCAAAATCTTCAGTAAAGCGCGGCTAGGGGAGAAAGTTGGATTGACCGTGGAGAACTTGAGGCGTCGAAATGGCAGCACTGAGTCAGTGGGAAGTGCCTTTGGAGGGAGTCCTAGCAGTAGAGGCTCAGACCCGTCCTTGAATCTTCCGAAAGCTTGGGGCCGGAAAGCAAAGCCGCCTAAAGATTGGCTCAGCAGGATCAACAGCAAAAGCGGAAGATTGACTGGAGATGTGCCAAAGAAGCAGAAAGCGGACAGCCCTATTATCGCCGAGTCAGAAAAGCGGGAATGGGAAGAACCCATCGATAGTTGGATACAAACCGCGGCTGATATTCCATTACCATCTGAGGAGAATGGCTCGCCTCAGGTAGCTCGGTCTTCGGCTACCTCAACCCCTACGACCGCTCAGAACACATTACGTGATGGTGCATCTGGATGGGATATCGATGCCGATTTTACTGGGCGGTCATTGCAGGTTTCAGATAGTCCACCTATCCGGATTCGAGACTCGACGCTTAACGGAACACGAAGTCGAGAAATAGACCGGTTGGAGAAGAGGGCGGTTACAACCAGTCGACTTGGTGAACTACGCGATAAAACATCCCAAGAGCGATCGCAACGGGACCGGCCACATGACGAGGGTGCAGCGACTCCTCAAAGTCAAGGACGCTCATCCCGTAGACCATCCTTGAATCCAAGACGCGAGAAAAGTGATCTCAATGGGCCATTGCAGACTTCTGTCGATGGAGAAGGCGAACCCATCCCGGATACACCAGTGGTGGTGTACAGAAACAGCTCTGAGCCCTCAAAAAGCCGAAAAAGCGCACGGACAAATGATGATATCTCTCCACAGCGACCGCAACATGAAAGACATGACTCGAGGGACATACTACAAAGGCTCGCAAGGGCCACAAGTGCGAGCCCAGCGTCATCCAACGAAGGGCCCAAGCCTGAACAAAGTCAAGCAATTATTCAATCCGAAAACAAGGACGACAGTCCTGACGAAGGGGAACGTGACCAAACGTCTGAAACTGAATTAGGTGATTCAGAACCCATCAACGATCATTCGGAAAGTCCCCAGAGAGCATCCAAGACTATATCAAAAAAGGTGGAAGATGAGACGCCTCGATCCCATAAATCCACAACCAGGCTCACGACACCTCGAATCATCGGATCCTGGACCGACAACAGCATATCAGAAGACACGCCCCGCTCGACCATGCCCAATGAATATCTCAAAACCCCCCTCGTCACCGGCGCCTGGGTTGACACCCCCCTTCCAGCCGGAGGCCGTGGTCCTCCCATGCCCACTCCCAACGTCGAAGACGACAGAGACTTCATCCTCGAAGGCAACGAAGTGCGCAAGCTCGCCACATCCGACCTCATCAAGAAACTGAGCCCCAAATCCGACAACCTCCCCGCCCTGCGCAACACCAGCCGTCCACTTCCCAAGTCCGCTCTCGAATCCGTCCTCAACGCCGCCAAAGCCTCCCTCGCCTCCTCAGCACCAAGTCCGCACTTCGCCTCGAACTCCGACTCAGAAGACGACCCACCCCTCTACCTCGGCGAATCAACCATCCAGTCCCTCGAAGACATCTTCGCAGACGACACCTCCTTCTCCTCGCCCCCATCTCCACCCCCCTCCGACCCCGACGCCGACAACGACAAAGACGACTCCCCAACCACCGAACTCCAGCCCTACGCCCGACAGCTCTCCCGCCTCAGCTCCCTCCTCCCCTCCATCCGCTCCGCCCGCAAACACATCGCCCAGCTCGAACGCGCCGTCGCCGGCTCCTCCAGCAACAGCACCGCCCTCACAGCCTCTAAACCGCCCGCGCAACAGCCCGAATGCACCGAAGCCGGCGAGTTCCACGACTTCATCTGGCCTTGCGAACGCTGCGGCTGTTCCGCCGGTGGTCCGCCCCCCACCCGCATGCCATCACTCCTCACCTTCAACTTCGCGCAAGACATGACGACGCTCGAGATCCCCGTGCCGCGTCTCTGGCGCTGGCACCAGGATGACTGGCGCCCTCGGCTCACTTGGTTGGGGTTGATACTGCTGGGGGGATGGTCATGGTGGGTCGCCGAGGGCGTGATGTGCGATATCTACTGCCATCCACTGTACGCGTGGACGATGGAGGGTTATGGCGTGGATATCAATTCCCCTGAGCCGCCGTTCGTGCTCGAGCAGATGCTGTGGCGGTGGCTGTCCCTTGAGGGGATCCTCCGGCCGCTGTACGTGCTTCTGAGAGCGCTGGTGAGGTTCGGGGCGCAGGTGGTGGGGTATTTGGTTGGCGTATCTATGGGGGATGGGGGTGGTGGTGGTGGTGGTGGGGGGGGGCGGAGGCAGCCGGTGGCGACCGATCCGAGGATACCGAGACCGGTGTATGCGCCGGATTTGAGCATGTTTGATGATGAGTATTTGTGATTCTCAAGAGATATGGGCTTTGCATATATGGCTGGCTAGTTTGGGCGAGAGAAGCGCTGGCTGGCTTGGGGATGGGAAGATATACGTACATACCCCCTTTAGCAACGTAATTATCTACATGATCTGCTCTTGGGCTCTATTTTCCAAATGCCAATTCTATCGTATCAATCATACAGTCGAATTCTTAGCCAGCGGACAGTTGAAACTGATCCTCTAGAATAACACCCGCCTGCACTATTCCTTTCTCGCACCTTAACGCCCTCCTTGCCTCCATTTCCCCACCCCCGTTCCCATTTCTTCTATTCCCCCATCCATAACATACTCAAATCCTCGCACACCTCCCATCCTCCAAACGACCTCTGAACCCTTCGCCCAACCATCCCCCGAACCACCCTCCTCCCCCACCGCCCACCTATACACAAACACCCTAAAGCTACGCTCCCCTACCGTCGCTTGTTGTGGGACGTGGGATGCAGTGGTGGTGATGGCAGGTAATGCTTTTTTCTTGGCTGCACGGGCTGTGCCAGGGCTCTTCGTGGAGAATTGGGGCAGGTAAGCTTTTGGGACCGGCGGCAGCGATGCAAAGGATGCAACCGATAATCATAAATGTAACGTGTAAAGCTTCGAATCAGGATGACGTGAGCTGTGACATTGTGATATGGCCTTGTTGAAGCAAAAGATGGCGCAGAAGATGGTAAGATGATCTTGCAAAGTTTAATGAAAGGTTTGAGTGTACATTTAGAGAGATCGATGATTTACCTATACAACGAGATGCCTAACATTATCCCCGTAACTAACACCCCAAGAGCAGGTCTGGCCCTAAACCTATCATCCCAGCACCTTACCCAGCGAGTCTCAGTCCAGCGATTAGTCTTACTTCCCATAGTCCCAATGTCCTATGGTGGCGTCGATGGTCAAGGCCATGCATGCGAGGAATCGATGGAGTCTAACCCATTGGCATATAATGCACTGAGTAGAGCGGGATAGGCGAATATGTTTGCTCGTCGGTGCGAAGCCATGATGGGATTCGATGGGGGCTGGAATTTGGCTATGTGTGTTACGGTGAAGATGCTTTGGGGGATTCAGAAGGGTGAATGTTGGAGGAGGTGATGAGGCGATATGGGTGGAAGGCTGGATGCTTAGGCCAAGGGGGTGATGATGTGGGGATGTGAATGAACAGGATATCTGTTGGATTGAAGATGAACGGCACGTAGGATCTTGAGTGACTTGTCTGAGTGGTGTATCTGGTTCTTGCGAGCCAAGAACTGAATAATATACCCACATATTCGGATCCTATAGGCTTCGGCAACCTTAGTGGCTTGCAGAGATACAATGAACGCGTATTGGAAATTTAGTAGAGACAACGCTCGAATAGATGCGTTGGGTGGGTACTTCGTGCTCTCAAAACGCCTCGCTAAACCATAGCAACTCAGGGCTTCGAGCAACCGATAAATTTACAAACAAGTACGTAGAGACCTACTTCCCCTTTCCACCCTCAATACTGTAGTCCAACGACCAGAGACTGTCCCAAGCTTTCGACTTAGGCTTTTCGGGCGAGGTGTTCCGCGAGGTGGTGGCACCGTTGGGAATGGATTTGGATGGTGAAACGGGCGGCAAGGAAGACTTGGAGAAAGATTGGGCTAACGGGTGGTTCTTAGTTGGTGACGTCGACGACAAAGATTTCATCTGATTGAGTCATCAGTCGTTGGAGGGGTAATCAGGGACCGAAAAGGAGGTCGGAGCGTACTTGAGTAGCAGCTGAGGGCCCCTGAGATAATTCGGTTGTTGGTGTAGGCTGCATTATTTGACCCTGTTCGCCATCAGGCTTTTGCTCTTCCAATCTTTCTTCCAGACTCGTCGCCGTGGTGGGTCGGGGCACCGCACTGCTCGCAACGCCAGCCTTCGAGTTCGAGCTACTCCGCCTGCTGTCCAGACTCCGCGTTAATTTGACTGTAGCACCATTCCCATCTTTGTCCTTCTTCATCCTGATACTACCTGTCGCATCCACGTTCGCTGCCGCAACCGTAGTCTTGCTACTGGCAATCGTCATCGGCGGGCCTGTCTTCTCCTCCGTTGCATCGACCAAATGCCATCGTAGCCCATCCGACAGCTCGAAGGGGTTGTCATCATCGATAGACACAGCCGCGTCACTCGCCCCATCGGCACTGGGCCTCAGCGCATTCATTGATCTACTCAGATCAACGACCCGCGGTTCCACCTTGTTGATCCTCGCCAGGATCCAGTCCTTTGCATGTAGCTTATGCGCCTCTTGCTCTCGGAGGAAGTAATGCGGGAAGCCGACATTAAACGCCGCCCAAGGCTTGGTAGCGTTATTTCTCGTTGGTAGGAAAAGCGCCAGATCACCCTCCTTGAAGGCACGGACCGTGATTTTCTCATGTGCTTCGCTCTGAACGCGACGGTACTTGTCGCGATAGGCCCGGGCGTCTTTAAAGTACTTGCGGGCCGTGTGCTCAGTATCTTTGACGCGCTTGCCGATGGCTTCGGAGAAGGCGTCGGTGTCAAAGCTGTTGATGTCACGCATGAAGGTGGCGAACTTCTGTATCTCTCCATCAGGGTCATCAGGTAACGTCCAGTGAGGTAGTCCCGGGTCATAGGAATCCTCAAAGTCGCTCTTTGTAGGTAGGGGAGCTGAAACGCTACGGGCCATTGAGGACGAGGGATCATTGAAAATGCTACTGGCCGTGGTGGCCTTGGGGGTGCGTTGGAAGGTGATGGTGTCGTCCTGCTTGGAGACTGTGAAGCCAACTTGCTCGACGAGTCGTCCAAGAGTATTCTTGAGAGTGTAAAGCCGAGTGGATATATCTTCAGCACGCTTGCCCCGGGCTTGAAACGCGTCGTTAAGCGCATCATGCACCCGCTGCAATTGGTTCGCGGTTCGCAGGCGGCTGCTGGCTTGAAGTTCGAGATCATGCTGCACAGCCTCGTAATTGGCACGCTGGTCTTTTAGTCGTGCCTCGAGAGCTTGTTGGGCATTGTTGCGCTGCTCCTGTTGATGGACTGCTGCTTCTTCGAGCCGCTGCATGTGAGATTGGAGACCGGCGAGCTTGCCATTTAGATCGGTTATACTGTCTTCTCTTTCAGCGAGTAACGCACGCAACGACTCGGAGCTGGTCTCTCCGTCAGCGAACTTTGACCTCAGCTGACTATGCTCGCTACGTTCTGTCTCAAATTGCGAGTGCATTGTAGCAAGCTCCGTCTTCCGTTGAGCAAGCTCCTCACGCAAAGAGAAGACTTGCATCACTTCGGCACCAACTTGCTCCCGGAGGTCGTGTATTTCATCTCCTTGACTTGTGATACGGGTTTCTTGAGCAGCGTTGTCAGCTCGCAGGTTTCCTAGAACCCTCTCTACCTCGACGACATGCGCTGCTGACTGCTTGGCAAGCTCTTCAATGGTTTCCACTAATGAATCAAGATCTTCAGGCGCGACACTATCGTTCGATAGCCGGAACATTACTGTCCGCAAAGCCCTATGATTAGTTGCCGCACTCATGTCTCGCTTTTGCAAACGCGTAGAAAGTCCAGCCACTTCTTCATCAAGCTCTTGAACCTGACGTTCCAGCGTATTGGCCTTCTGCAGATGTGCCGTATAATCGCTCTGAAGTTGATCTGCGTGCTCTTGGGCTTTTTGCACTTCGCTTGCAGCCCCGTTACGGATCTTGTCTAAGTCTTCTTCCAAGATAGTGGCTCTGTTGTCCTGATCGCGGCTTTCCAGCATGCGATCCATCTCATCTTCGACCTCTTCAAGTTTTGTCTTCAATTTCGTGTTCTCATCTTCGATGAGTCGACGCTCATCGTCGAATTCTCGTTGCCGAGCCTCCATGTTGTTCAAGAGATCCTCTTTTGTCGACACTACCTCTTGCATCTGACTTTTCATGTCCTTTTCTGCCATCCCTTTTGCCGCCGCGTCTTGCTTCATAGTAGCCATCTCGCCTTCTAGATCAATGATCCTCTGAGCTAGTGCCCTTTCTTCCGATTCACTCGGAATCTTGTACGAAGATATCGACGACCTGCGCGACGGAGCATCTTGAGGCTTGGCGTTGACGAAATTCGAGACTGGCGATGACGCATGCCGGAGAATGCCTTGAGCGTCATTGGTAGTGTATGCGTGGCTACTAGGCGGTCTAGACGTCTGTGTCTGCCTATGCAAGAGATCCTCCAACTTACGGATCCGGCTTTCTGAACCTTTCAGTCGGTCCTCGAGTTTTGTCTTATCGCTTTGCAAAGTTTTGATGAGCTCGTCATCTCGCCGAAAGATCAAAGACTGTTTACCAAATGAAGCTTCGTGGATGCTACCGTTCTTGAAAGCCTTGGTTCTTCGAGCTTGTTGCTTGGTTGGTGCATCCAAGCTTTTGACTTGCTCCTCGATCTGTTTCGCAGCGTCCTCGAAAATAGTGATCCCTCTCGCGACTTTCTCGAGTGCATGGATATCCTGCCTACTTACATTAGGCCACCTTTGCTTCTGAGCTTGCAGGTTGATGTCAATCCCCAGGGCCATGTCATCCACAGGGGACAGATCAACCGCATCGCCCAAATCTTTGGCCCACTTCTTCCGCCGCTTAGCCTCCTCATCCTTAAACACGGCGACTTCTTCTACAAGAGAGGATGAGTCTGCCGTCATCTTCTCTGTCCACTCACGTCGCCTGACGCACTCCACCAGAAGCGAGCCGTATGTAAGGGGAAGCTTTATAACATAGTTCAGCACATCAAAAGCTAGCCCCTCATCGCCGTCCAGATCAAGATTCGCTAGTTGAGAATGAACCTGTGCGATCATAGACTCTATCGTGGAGACTCGCTGCATGTAACGGATGGCCGAGGTCATGACATTATTTCTCCGCTCAATGGTGTGTCGCAGTAGCTGGTCGAGCTCTGTATTGGTCTGCTGCAGAGCGGGCAAAAAGTTCCGTGTGTGCAACAGCGCAGTTCTAGACATATCCGTCATAGACTTCTGCGTGTTAGGGAGACCTAGAACATGCTCGTAGTCTGCATTCACCTTTTGGGCAACGACCTCGACTTCCTCGATCAGTCTACCAGCCATGTCGCCAAGGTCACTGTCGGACAAGGCAACAGATTGACCGAAGCCATCGACGACGTCAAAAGAGTCATGTGCGAGATCTTCGAAGGTATTTGTCAGATCCTCGACCCGATCAGCGAAGCTGCGAGACGTCTGAGTAGCAGTCTCACTGGCTTTGTCCAATGCTGGTATAGCGACATAATCGTTGAGGTTACTTTTATGCTCTAGGTCCTTGGTTTTCCTTATGGGCTGTTCCCTATTGTGGCCTTCGAAGAGACAACGTCCGAGTTCAGGGATTGCTGGAATGAGGGCTAGCTTCTCCAGATGTGGCTTCCAATTTTCGAGTAAATAAAGTTGGTCTTGCAATACGTTCTCAGCCCAGGATTTGGATTCCTCATACTTGGGTCGCAAGCTTCCAACATGCTGCTTGACGTTCTCCACCGCAATCGCCGCGCTTCGTTGTATTACCGCTGCTTCGGCGTCATACGCCTTGATCTGGTCATTGAATCCTCCAGCTGTATCGGATATCTCGATAGCCCATGCTCGCCGTTCTTTGAAGAGGGTTTGCCATGTCTGAAAGCTTTTGCTATTGGCGGAGTCTTGGGGTGGGTTGCGAGGTTCATTTGGGATCGGGATTGGGGTTGTGGGAATGAGGGAGGATATGCTGTCAACGGAAGATGGCGATAGTATCTGTCTATTATACAGGAAGACCTCGTTCTGAATATCATTTAGAATTTTGGTATATGAAGATCTAGCGTGGCAGATACTGCGTACCTCTTGCGATAACGTTTGAAGCTTGACCTGCTTTCCTCGAGCAGTCATCAATATCTGCTGGGAGACGCCGATAGAGGCCTTTTGCGCAATCCATGACTGCAGATGTTCGAGGCTATGTAGCTTATCAGCACGCGGGCTTCTCTCTCTTAGGAGGAAGGGCATACGAAGGGAATTTCCGTGGGTCCGCAGTCAGACGCGCTCCTGTATGTGCTACATAGATAGTAAGGGACATCCGGTTGGAGCTTCTCAGGCCCCGCTTATTTCCAGTATGAGGAATATGGCCTTCAGCTTTCTTTACCTTGCTTGACGACATGCTCGGGATCGCCTTTGTATGCCAGCACGGGCCGAAGTTCCGCCGTCGTTATCAGCTTCTGGGCACTCGAGGAGATCTTCAGGACCATCTAGACGCCACAATCGGGAAAAGAGCTTCGGTATTTTTATCAGATCTTTTGCAGTGAGCACAAATCATATCTAGGTACTGTGTAGTCTAGAAGTGTTGCTGTACTACAACACGTAGGCTAACTGAACTCTTGGTTCCTGTCTAAGTACTAATATCCGTCCTGACCATCATTGAGTGCTCTATCGACATTAAATTACCTCCTGTTGCTGCTCAAAATCCATCAACTACCAACACACAGAACTGGGCTTCCCTCAAAGCTGGTGTGGCACTCTCAAACTTGGAGCATGTGGCATTTTCCCCCAACCCTAGGGACTTTCCATATCATTCCCCTACGAGGCTGACTCTATTTCGGGGCACTACCTCGACATTCCCCAGCAAGACTCATCCTCTTCTTGTACTCAAACAGCTTGTTTGGATTGGCCATCGATGTGAAACGCACAGCCTTGCCTTATTTCTGCTCATGGCTGGGTAGCAGTCCGTGAAAAAATGCTGATCCGACAGGCCACCAACCAGGAGGATCTCGAGGACACCAGTGGTGCTGTTTATGAGCTCTAGACATTTCAATTCACAGATAACGAGCGACAGCATAGATGGGAAAAGTGGAGGTGGTATCGTATTCATATTGCAGTAAGGAATCGGAAAACATGCCTCGGAAGGTCCGAGGCGTGCACCACACGACTGTGATGGATAAAGCAACTTCTTTGCGCTCAAGGTGCCAGCATGTATGCTCATCTCTTTTAGTGCTCCCCCCTTATTTTACTCTGAGCCAAAATCTTATCAAATTTGTAACCCTGAAAGTCGCTCGGGTGGTGACCCACGTGACCGGGGTCTACCTCCAAGCGCAGAGTATGGACGACGGGACTCTATGTCCGGAAGATGGGCAAGGAAAGTATGTACAGACCGAAGAGCGGACGATATTATTTGAGTCGAAGTATCCTTGTCTCTCAGATATTTCCGAGGCCGTGGAGATGGTCGGCGGACAAGGCTCGCTGTTGGCAGCGCGTGTAGGTACATTAGCCAGCTACGAGCGCACCCTTCAACGGGCTCTTGCTATGTCATAGCGTGACAAGAGTGCCAGTAGAACAAGGAGAAGCCGTCTGTGAGCCATGCAAGCTATGACTGAGAAGATGATTACCCTTTGTCCAGCAGGCGGCTGGAGGACCTGATTAGAGGCGTGTACAAAGTAAAGGTTATGCGAGCTGGAATGCTGCGCAAAGGAGAAAGGAGGTGCAAGTGCGCAGCTTCCAGCCTAGCGGTATTGTGATTACTTAGCGCAGCCTTAGCTTGCTTTCCCCCTCCTTATGAATTCCGGCCTGCCTGCCACCGTTTTCCCTCACAGCCAAACCTCACCGCAGAAGCTCCCAGCAATACTGTGTACTTGTCTACATACTCAAAACAACTCCGATCACCGAGTAAGTCCTATCACTAACATTTCCTCCTCCACCACATCCCTCCAGATCCTTCATACCTCTTTCCTGCTCCATTTTACCTCTTCACATCGTCGCCAGCCATTGTGTGTTCGATCTTTCCGATCGATGTTGTCGTTCGTCTTTGGCCATGCAATGACCTGACACAGCGACAACAGACAACCTCCAGTCTTCGCAACGGTCACCCAAGCGGTCTCTAAAGGTTCAAGGTGAGCTGCTCGATCTGGTTGCCGGCATCGCGCATTTACTGTTTTGGTCGACCGTTGTTGATGCGCGCCAACGCGCGCATTGTGTCACTGCAACCACACCACTGAGGACCTACCTCCCACCCATATGGCTGCTGCAGACTGCTTCCTCCACGACACTCTGGATCGCAATTGGCGCGTTTGCTGACAACGGTGCTGCATTAGCATCAACGATGCCTAAGGAGAAGGCCACACGCAAGACCAAGGCTAAGGCCGTTTCGGAGGGAGGCAAGAAGAAGAAGGGTACGCGATCCTTGCGTGTCTGCCACTTTAGGCCGAGCCAGTGCACTGACCGCATGTTCTGCAGATCCCAATGCACCCAAGCGCGGCCTCTCGGCCTACATGTTCTTCGCCAACGAACAGCGCGAAAATGTGAGGGATGAGAATCCAGGCATTAGCTTTGGTACGTCACCCATATTACCTTGGGCGCGAGCTGCTGCTGACATGCATGCGTGAATGTAGGCCAGGTCGGCAAGGTCCTCGGAGAGCGATGGAAGGCACTCAACGCCAAACAGCGTGAGCCGTACGAGGGGAAGGCCAAGACGGACAAAGAGCGCTATGAGAGCGAGAAGGCCAGCTACGCTGTGAGTTCTGCAACCCCACGAAATGTCGTGCAACAGCAGCTGATTGTGCGTGACTGTCCAGGCGGGCGCTGAAGAAGATGAGGATGAGGAGTAAATCCTTAACCCTTCAACCCATCTACGAGCTCTCTTACACCTTGCACACTTTCCCTGAATAATGGCCTTGTTCATGTTGCTTCACGGTAGGAGGTCGAATCACGGGAGAAAAGGGGTTTACTTGATCCGGAGACTGCTATGCTAGGAATGAGCACCTATTGCTTTTAGATGGCAGCAATACTCGATATGATCAGGACAGGTTCGGGCGGTCCCAGCTAAAGCTTTGTATCTGTACACTAGTCTCATTCATGTCAACCGCCTTATGTTCCCCTTCAATGATCCTTGACACAGGGTTGAACGTTACACACGACCTCGGTATATCACGCGAACGTGGCATTCGGCGGTCGTAGTCTCTCCTTCGGCCGTTCTCCGAGGTGCGGAAGGTGAAGTAAAAGTATGAGACGGCTCCACTTGGTGAATCCACAATCCAATCGACTGTCCTGTCCAGAATTCCGGACAAATTCACATCTTGGCGAGAACGGTGATGTTGATTACGGACCATCATTCACATCGTCTTCTATCGCAGGCTACTTCTCATCTACATCTACGCTCACCTGATTATCCTGTAGGCTACGTTTCGACGTTTCTACGTCTAAGCTGAACCACTTGACTCAGTCTAGGGCGAGGCAAGAGTCGACAACATGGGAATTCCTGACCAGATTTCAAGTTCCTTGCCCAAGGACCTCTTCCTTTGGTCGCGTCGTCTGCAACAAATCTTGTGCTTGATTGCCCTTCTCGGTCTAATCATCTACGAGGCACTGCCAGCGGGGCGTCTCCAAACACACAACGCGCCATCACTGAATTCAGTCACTCATGGCCTGCACAAAGTACTCATCGGGGCTGGTTTTGTAAGTCTGCTTAAGGTACAGCAGCAATGACAAGAACACTGATACACGTGTCCAACAAGGCCTGGTATATCAGCCAAATCGGCGATCCCTGGGAATGGCGAAGCGTATACCGCCTTGAAAACCCACCTGCTGGCACTATACCTATATCCAAGGATACACGTTGGCAGATACGCCCTCTCTACCGCAAAGTCACCAGAAGCTCCGCTATCTTGATCGTTTACGGCGCAACAGTCTCCATTCCTCTGCTTATAACCATCGCTGTCGCTTTGGTTGTACCTTTCAATACACCCATGAAGCATGGCAGTCAGCAGACGACTTCGCCGGCTATTCTCGCCTATACCTCATTGGCAAGCGGGCAGACCGCGACAACTTCTACCGCCCATATCGACCAGTATAGAGGCTTTAGACCCTCCCTCGGTGAGTAGTTTATCTTTCACCCCTTTCTCGGGTTGTTCGCTACCAACACACGCCTCCTTGCTCGATCCTCAATAGATTGACGTAAAGGAGGAGTGCTGACTCCAAATTTTTTCTAGGATGGGAATCGTCATTGTGCATCCTAAGCATGTACTCGTCGGATTCTCTACGTGCGATCCTTGAAATGGAGATCGTAAATGCACATTATCGTGGCGCACGCAAGGCAAGCCACCTGATTCCCAACGCCAACATCCTACCTACGTCAACACGTGCGAACGTTGAAGTATCGACCTATTTTTGTAATTGTACTGATTTTTGGTCAGGCATGCGGAGTCTTGATTACGTGCTACTTCGCGGTAATTCTCTTGGCGCTCGCTTCATTATCCAGCATCTACCGTATGGCGGCCAGTGATGGTTTCAATGCGCTTTTCAGCCCGCAAGGCTATACGGCTGTCCTCGTCATGGGCATCAACGATCTAATTGTAGGTACAATGTTATGGTTCGTCCATGACAGGAAAAATATGTTGTTGCAAGCCATTGGCTGGAGCCTTCGGACTCGAGCGACTGAGCTGGAGCAGGAGAAGCCGTTGAAGGGTTTCCGTTGGCCGCTCATTGTCGTGGTGTGATCCGCTTGTCCGATCACTCAGGTTGAGGGAAAAGTGCGTGTGCTGTTTTCGTGCTTCACGGAGGTGAGCCTGAGGCACTCGAGGTTTCTACATGGTCACGACTCTGGTTCCTGCACGGAAACAGACTGGCAGTATGGATCTGGTAGGTAAGTGAAACGAGACACAGCAGGGTATTGCACGAGGTCTTTGGCTGGATGTTGACTTTAGACTTCAATTGTTCTAAGCATACTATCATCCTCAAGCATGTGTCGGAGTCACTAGATGACCTGCCTTTTGCGTGTATTGACTCAGCTGACACAGCTACGGTTCCCTGACTGACAGTGCTCGCCTTTATTCATTTGGCTACTCGTCTTGGGTCAGACTACCGCAGCAACCGCTTGCTCTCATTGCTCCCTTTTGCATACCGGGCTCACTATTGACAATCGTCGGCAGATATAACTCCTCGCACGCACGTCGAGGAGAGAACGACATTGAGTGCATTGAGGTAACAAACTCTTCCTTACCCCCTGAAAACTTGAACTGATTTCTTCCTCTCACCTTTCGGACCTTCCGTCATTCTTTCCCGCAGATAACCGGAGAAGAGTGATCCCACACAGCTACAGCTATATCTAGCTAACCTGCAAGATTCACTCCTGAGATCAGGGCTCCAAAGACTGTTCAACCTCCAGCCCCGCCTCCCTTGTAATGAGCTTGCCATATTCTACCATCAAGGCGGTTTCGAACGATAAGCCCACCGTGCCGACCATTGAGCTCATTCACGTTGAACTATTTACCTCAACTCATGCATGAGCCACTAGGCTGTCACTTCTACTCACCAATCACCGTCGATTAGGTCTTGCTCGCGAAGTTATCATCTCATCCAAACCTTGAATACTGCTCCATCTCACTTGGTCTTTGAAAGCCACCAAGGAGTTGCTCCAAGTCCCTACACGAGCTGACAGCACGTACCAAGTCGCGACACGATGGCCGGAAACGATACCGGATATCCATCATCAAGCCCTTCAACCTCAGGCAAACGCTCACCCGCCTCCTCAGATTGGGGACGCTTCGGTAGTTGTTCATCAGCCGATCAGGCAGCTCCATCAGCATTGACTGCTTCGCCGTATCAGACATCTCACGGTTCAATGGAATCGCTATTGCACGACCTTGGCCACAATGCGAAAACCAACGCAGAGCCTGGAGAGTTATGGCTTTCGGCCAAGGACAACGAAGATCCGTGGCCAGTGGTGATCTGTGACGAAGAACTGCTGCAAACACTATTAGAAAGGAAAGCTCGGCCAGTGAACGCTCGTCGGGAGGACGGGAGCTGGTACAAAGGGTATGGCCCTGGTGGTGGTCTCGCTGAGCAGAGATGCTTCCCAACCATGCGTCTGGAGACGGCAAAGCTGTAAGCCGTCGCTTGTTCAGAGAGTTGAGACGAGGAACGTGATGGATTACTGACATTCGCGCAGCTGTTGGACACCCTGGAAGCGTCTTGTTCCTTTCGATATTGTTAATGTGAAAGGCATACAAGAGTCGGCTGAGAACCTGGAGTTGGTAAGAGCTTACGCCGAAGCCATCGAGCAATATGGTCGTAATGACCTGACCTACTGGAAAGACAAACTGTTCGCGAAGCAGCTGTCGAATGCAGAGACTCTCGAGCCCGTGGAGGTGAAGAAAGAGACGGATGCAAGTACAAATAAGAGAAAGCAGCAGCTGTCGAAGGCGGCTGCTCTCCCAAAGAATAACGTTGAGAAAAGGACCTTCAAGAGGAAGATCGGTAAGAGTGGCTTCAAGTACCCCCCCAGAGTGATTGCTGGAATCAAGGTCTGGGGCGGCGATGACTCGTCGGATAGCGGTGACGAAGCCGTGAGGGAGCAGAAGAAGATCAAGCTTGAGCACGAGGAGGACGGTGATCTCTTCCTTTCTTCGGAGCCAGATAGTCAAGTACCGGCTACGCAGGCTTCGATGGCGGAGAAAGAAGACACCAGCACTAAGGAAAGCCTGAGAACCACAAGCTCCGTAACCAAGAAGGTTAAATTTGAGGATGAGAAGGACGATGATGTCTTCCTCTCTCCTCCATCACAGAGCCAAGCCTCAGGCCAGCGACCTACAGAATTCTGTACATACTCCGAAATGACTGGGCGAGACACGGCACCGACTGATCAACTCCCAAAACTCCGCGATCGATTTCTGGAGTCTATGGGCGTCGCTTCTACGAAATTCACATCTCCCTCGCCACCGCGCTTCATGAGGAGACAGAATAGTCCGTCACGGCCTTTCTTGGAGAGACTCATGTCTCCCGCAACTGCAATGACGCAGAACAGCCCATCTCGACCTCCTTTTGAAAAGTTCGTATCACCAGGCGAGCCGTACTGTTCGAATCAACCGACCCTTCGAGACACTTTTACCGAGTACACAGCGAAACGATCAGGAAGGCTGCTTTCCCCAACCCCCCAACAACCGAAAAAACCCCAAACCTCGCACACCCCAACCCACTCCTCCACTCCACCTCCACAGTAAGTCCCCCTCCTACCCCTCCTCTCCTTCAGCTAACATCCCCCCCCAGGCCGTCCGTCACCACACTCTACATCGGCAACCCACACACCACCTTCCCCATCCCCACCTCCTCCCTTCCCCTCAGCCCCCACCTCCTTACCAAACTCTCCCACGACCCCACCGTGGGCGCTTACATCATGTCCCCGCTCCTCGCTAGCATCGAACCCCAGGACTTCGAGCCCGTCGCCTCATACCTCAAAGGCTTATCAGACGCTCAAGCCTGCCTCACGCCCACCCACCCGGGGACCTACCCCGCCGAGGAATTCAGGAAATGCGCAATGACGTTCCACATCGCCACCCAGCTCGGCATCACAGCTCTAGCGGCCGCAGCCATTCAACGACTCGCTGAGATCCGTGTCGAGCCCACACTGGGGTTCCTAAGGATGATCAAGTATCTATTCCGCCACGGCGTCTTAACTGAGGGAGGAGGGCTGAAGGCGGTGGCTGTAAGGTATTTGGCGGAGTGGTACTGGAAGCTGATGCGAGTGGATGAGGGCGCTTTAGATCGAATCCTGGCTGCGGACAGTGGCTTGGAGGAGGCGGTACGAAGCGGCTTGCAGAAGGGGAAGAGGGGTGGAGTGGTGGAAGAGTGGGTAGGGATCTGAATTGAGTTGGAGAGGGAAGGGCTATTGGAGAATGTAGAAGGGCGCTTTGGCACTTGGCATAGGGATCTGAGCATTGAATTATCCAACATGCGACATATCAGCAGAATATTAGGACAGACAGCGATATTTTGAGACATACTTACCTACATACATCCACCCGTCCAACTTTGAAACCCACACCTCCAAGAACCACCACCCATTGAGACACATCCCACATCCCCCTCGCCGACCACACCTCTCCACCTCCACCTCCATCGCCACTCCATCTCCTCCCCTCTCCTCTCTCCCCTCTCCCAGCACTCCGTATCCGCCCCCTTCAGCGCTACATCCACCATCACATCCACCCTCCCATCCCATACTCCTCCCTCTTCCCAGCAGCCATCTCCTCCCTTCATCCCCCCCCCGTTCCCACCCATCAACAACCCCTTCCCCACCGCCCCTCCATCTCCCACATCTTCCACCTTTCCCTTTCCCAATCCCCCCCCCCCCCCCCGCAAAAACACCACCCACGCACCACCCACAACCCCAAACAACAGTATCCCCCAAAATTCACAACCTCAATGCATCGCCATCAATCAAAAGAAAACCTTCATTCGCAAACTAGCATGCCAAACCCCCCTTTTCTGACCCAAGTGCATGTGTTTTCCTTTCTTGTCTTCTGTACCTGATTTATGGTTTTAGGAATGCTTATTAAAGTATTGATGTGGATCTTCAAACTGGCCCGGATGTGGGATGTTGATTGGTTTTGATCGGGGGGGGGGGGGGGGATTGGAATGGAATGGCACGGATTGTGGAGCCAGAAATGGTCAAGTCTAGGCCGGGCCTACCGGGAGGGAGAGGGGGAGGTGCCCAGAATGTCTTTCTACAAGTCTAAGAATCAATCTGCCGTTCGTTCAAGCCGTCTCACTACAAGTAGAGCCTCACTCCCACTGCCATTATCGAGGAAAAAGACGTAGGTCAGGTCCTCGGAGGGTAGGTCTTCGGAAGACGGGCTGGGAGATGGAGTAAGGCGTGGAGAAGCTGCTCTGGGGAAATGTGGTGCGGTTGCTAGATTGGAGTGGAAAGGAGCGGAGATCCGGGGGAGGGAGGAGAAGGGGAAGGAGAAAGGGAAGGAGAAGGGGAAGGAGAAGTCGGAGGAGATAAAAGAAGAGGGTGGGGTGCTCTAGTGCGATTGATGGATTGGCGATAGGGGATGGAGGAGAAGGGGGAGGAGGAGGAGTCATGCGGATTTTGATATGGTAAGGGGTTGCCTGAGGTCGTAGAAGGAGCAGAGAGCTTAGAGAACGGCGGGGCAGGGAGGGGTGAGAGGGTCTAGGTTGATGGGATGGGATAGGTAGGTGTCTTGGTGAGGAG